>OODO01000123.1_pt1 | contig 76332 bp, 58 predicted proteins | sample 1671261 | NCBI WGS metagenome assembly OODO01 (sample SAMN06348138, study PRJEB24527) | human gut metagenome | biome: human gut; feature: ankylosing spondylitis patient; material: feces | host: Homo sapiens | place: China | collected 2015-10 | reverse complement strand
TGGCATCCATTACGATGGCAGAGAAGCCCACAGCCATCACATCCTGGAAGGTGAGCTTGAAACCATAAAGGATGATGCCTGTGCGGAGGATTCGCTTGCTGCAAAACTTGATGCCCGGTACCCAGGTGTCGGGCAGGTTGTTACGTAAACTATTGGCATAGAGCATACCAATGATGATACCCACTACCATGGGGCTAAACGAAAGAGCTTTCACCCAGTCCATGCCACCGATGTAGAAAGCAGCGCATGCGAAGAGTGCGATGAGCAATACGCCATGCAGCATACTGCTCCTTAGTTCTGATAATCTCATATTTTTCTTTTTTGTCGGTTATTCGCTTTTGAAAAGCGGGTGCAAAGGTACGCAAAATCATGAGATGTTGTATATACATAATAACTATACGTTATAATCTTTAGTTATGAATCTCTTGAATGTCTGCTGGAGTTTGGCGGTCTCGCCTCTCTTCTCTACAAACAGAAATTCTCGTTCCATCTTCAGATTCTCAATTTCCAGAACCTTGAACACTTGTTTATAGATACTCCTGTAGATGGCTCTTATGCTGATGATACCCATGCTTAAGGAATGTTCCACGAAATGCTTGATGCCCTCTGTGGTTCCCAGATTCGTCTCAATGTTCAGATCAGAAAGAGCAATGCCGTTTTCCTGCAGTTTTTTTTGGATGACATCCAAAGTTCCGGAACCTAATTCACGCAGTACAATCGGTGTCTGCCTGAGAAGGTCCAGAGAAATCTCCTCTTGCTGGGCTAGGGGATTGGAACAATGTACGAACGCCACCAGCTCATCTTTCATGAAAGGAGTGTATTTAAAGGTGGGCTGCCGCTTGATGCCTTCCACCATACCCAGATCTATCCTTCCTGCAGCAAGCGCATCCTCTATCTCATGAGAATTTCCGCTGAGCAGGGTAAGACGAATGTCGGGATATAGTTTCCTGAATTCAGCAATCAGTTCGGGGAGAACATATTGTGAGATGGTGGTACTGGCTCCGATGCGCAGTTCGCCACCAGATTTCTCTGTGAGCTTCTTCATGTCGAAATCGAGATTCTGATAGGCATCGATAATCTTGCAGGCATGGTCAAGCATAAGTTGTCCGGCACGGGTGAGCTGGATGCGATTGCCGATTCTGTCGAACAGTTGCACCCCATATTCCTTTTCAAGCTCTTGTATGTGCTTGCTGATGGCAGGCTGACTGATGAACAGTTCGTTGGCAGCCTTAGTGAAACTCAGGAGTGTAGCCACACTTCTGAAAACTTTCAGTCTTGTATCTATCATTGTATGTTCCTTTGTTATTTCAAAAATCCTCGTCAATATGATGCCGAGTGCAGCAAATCTTCTGCAAAGATAACAAAATTCTAGAAATCACTCACTGGTTTCGCCTAAAAATAGTAACTTTGCATCCAACAAAAAGAAACCAAAGACATTATGAACATTAAGAATATCCATTTGGCCTAAGCCATCATCGTATCAGTCTATGGTAACAGAGCCTACCTCATGAGACTTTTCCAATTGTCAAGAAGGTACATGCCCGCCTTTTCGACATGTTTGATGGGATTGTAGTAAGTGGGGAAGAGAAGATGGTGAAACCGAATCCGGAGATTTATCAGCTATTATTAAATCGCTATCACCTCCAGGCTTCGGAGAGCATTTTCATTGATGATAGGCCAGCGAATGTAGAAGAAGCCAATCATGTGGGTATTCATGGCATCCTTTTCAAGGGAAGCTTGGACTTGAAGCTGCAAGTAGGTGCTTGCCTTTGATTTGATAACTATGATAATGGCTAGCAGGAGAGTAATACCCATCAAGGCACAGCTGGTATCCTGTATGGTAGAAGAACGGTCACCCACATTGATTGGTATGTCAAATAGTTCGGGTGCAATGTAGATGCTCTTGCTTTCTGTCTCTGTTGTCTGGAAGCGTTTGAGCATGGTCCATGGAGCTGGCCGTATCATGAGCCGAACTGAAGCTGTAAAGACACTCAATTTAGCGGAGGAAATCCATAAGCTGGACCACTAGTGTCCCGTTAAAACGAGACGATTATTAAATAAGTTATTAATAATCAAAAGTTTACGGACTTTTTATAGTGTACTCAGTATTGTAGTCAGAACGAATGTCTCTTTCAGATGCTGGCTCTATCCAAGAGTTCCCGGTATTTAGCTACAGCATCCGAAATCTCGCTTATTTTGATAAATTCATCGGCAGAATGGGAGCGGGAAGATTCGCCAGGACCCAGTTTGAACGAAGGGAAGTGCATCAGAGCCTGGTCGCTGAGGGTAGGACTGCCGAATGGCTTCATGCCCATGGCTACACATTTCCTGATAAGAGGATGCGCTGGGTCGATGCGGGATGACTTCAGACGGAAACTGTGGGCCTTCACCTCGCTCTTCAGGTGCTGGCAGATAAACTTGTAAACCTCCTCGTTGTCATAGAACTCGTTGGTGCGGATATCCACAAGCATCGTACACTTATCCGGAATCACATTGTGCTGGGTTCCGGCATTCACTACGGTAAGCGTCATCTTGGTAGGTCCCAGGAACTCACTTACCTTCTCAAACTTATAGTCACGAATCCATCGCATATCATCCAATGCCTCGTAGATAGCGTTTACTCCCTCGTTGCGGGCAGCATGACCGCTCTTTCCGTGAGCAATCACATCCAGCACCATCAGTCCCTTTTCGGCAACAGCCGGGTTCATGCCGGTAGGTTCACCTACGATGGCAAGGTCGATATGCGGAAGCAAAGGCAGGGCACGGGTGATGCCATCCTTTCCCGACACCTCTTCTTCGGCGGATGCCAGATAGATAAGATTATACTGCTGAGGCTTTGCGGTCAGCATTCTGAATATCTGGAGGAGCGAACAGAGTCCGCCGCCGCAATCGTTGCTGCCCAAGCCGTAAAGGACACCCTCTTCAACATCCGGTGAAAACGGGTTGCGTGTCCATGAAGCTACAGGCTTCACGGTATCGATGTGAGCGTTGAGCAGCAGGGTAGGTCGGCTCTCATCGTAATGAGGGTCGATAATCCAGATGTTGTTCGCCTCACGATGAGGTTCGAACCCATATTTGCGGATGGTCTGCTCCATGATGTCGGCAGCCTCCTTCTCGTTTCTGCTTACAGATGGGGTGGCGATGAGCTTTTTCAGCAAATCCACGGCATCGCTTACATATTCTTCTTGTGTCATCATAATCTCTCTATTTTTTGATTTTGGGGCAAAGATACGAAAAAAAGAGCAGATAAAGTGGAAAAAATATCTTTTTATTTTGTGTTCTTGACAAATTCTATTATCTTTGCATCAGAATATAAATATAAGCTTATGCAGATTAATAGTCATCTTTCGGTACTGGTACATGATCTCGCCAAGAAATGGGGAGAGAAAACTGCTTTAACTTTCAGAAAGTTTGGCAGCGACCAGTGGCAATCGGTTTCATTCAACCTCTTTTCCTTAAGAGTGAAACAAGTGAGCAATGCCCTCCTGAATCTTGGGGCTAAACCTCTTGACAAAATCGCTGTCTTCTCGCAGAACTGTGTGCATTATCTGTACACCGACTTCGGTGCGTACGGTATCAGGGTAACCTCTGTGCCTTTCTATGCCAACAGCAGCGAGCAGCAGATTCAATATATGATTAATGATGCGCAGATTCGCTTCCTCTTTGTTGGCGAACAGGAGCAGTATGACAAGGCTCACCGTATCTTTGCTCTCTGTCCTTCTCTGGAACGTATCATCATCTTCGATTCCAGCGTGCGCATCAGTACACACGACCCTGCTGCCCTCTATTTCAAGGACTTCCTGAAGTTGGGAGAGAATCTTCCTCGCCAGACGGAGGTCGAGGAACTCTACAAGCAGGCAAGTATGGATGATTTGGCTAATATCCTCTATACCAGTGGAACAACTGGAGATAGCAAGGGCGTGATGCTGACTTATAGCCAGTATTATGCTGCTTTGAAGGTAAACGATGAGTGCATTCCTGTTACCGAAAAGGACCGTGTCATCGACTTCCTTCCATTCACCCATATCTTTGAGCGTGGATGGGCATATCTCTGCTTGAGCGAAGGTGCCGAACTCATCATCAATACTTATCCTCATGAAATTCAGGAGAGTATGAGAGAGATGCATCCTACCTGTATGTGTAGTGTGCCACGTTTCTGGGAGAAGGTGTATATCGCCGTAAAGGCAAAGATGGATGATGCCGGTCCTATCCAGAAGAAACTCTTCTACCATGCCTTGGCGGTAGGAAAGAAGCGGAATATAGAATATCTGGCAAACTGCAAGCGCCCTCCTCTGGCATTGGAGTTGGAATATAAGATTATCAACAAGACTGTTTTGAGCATGGTTCGCAAGCAGTTGGGTTTGGAAAAACCGAATATCTTCCCTACAGCGGGTGCTTATGTAAGTCCGGAAGTAGAGGAGTTTGTACATGCCATCGGTATCAATATGGTGGTGGGTTATGGTCTGACCGAGAGTCTTGCCACCGTATCTTGCGATCATCTCGACAAGAAACGCAGTCTGGGTTCTGTAGGTCGCCCTATCTCCTGCATTCAGGTAAAGATAGGTGAGGATAATGAGGTGCTCCTCAAGGGTCCTACCATCACTCCGGGCTATTATCATCGTGATACCACCAATGCGAAGGCATTCGACAAGGATGGATTCTTCCATACCGGTGATGCCGGCTACTTGAAGGATGGCGAGCTTTATCTCACCGAGCGTATCAAGGACCTGTTCAAGACATCCAACGGTAAGTATATCGCTCCGCAGCAGGTAGAATCGTTGCTCCTGGTAGATAAGTTTATCGATCAGGTGGCTGTTATTGCCGACCAGCGCAAGTTCGTATCAGCCCTCGTCGTTCCAGAGTTCCGTCTCGTGGAGGACTGGGCACGTGAGCATCATATCGCCTTCACCTGCCGTGAAGATTTGTGTGCTAACGAGAAGGTGCAGAAGATGCTGATGGACCGTATCCAGATTCTCCAGCAAAATCTGGCTTATTATGAGCAGATTAAGCGCATTACCCTCCTGGCTCACCACTTCTCTATGGAGTCGGGTGAGTTGACCAATACCTTGAAGATTCGCCGCCCTATCATCAACAAGAACTACAAGGCGGAGATTGACAAGATGTATGAGGAGTAATCATAAAGTTTAAAGTTTAAAGTTCAAAGTTAATGATTACAGCTGACCAGTTGAAGGATGTGATGGACAGAGCTGACGCTCTGCATCACTATCTCAATATAGACCAGAAGAAAGTAGAATTCGAAGAGGAGCAGCTCCGCACCCAGGCTCCTGACTTTTGGGAAGACCCGAAGTATGCTCAGGAGCAGATGAAGAAGGTGAAGGGCATCCAGAAATGGCTCGACGGTTATAAGACCGTACGTCTTTATGCCGATGAACTGCAGCTTGCCTTCGATTTCTATAAAGATGAAATGGTGACTGAGGAAGAGGTGGATGCCGATTATGCCAAGGCGATAAAAGCTATCGAAGACCTGGAGTTGAAGAACATGCTTCGCCAGAAGGAAGATCCGATGGACTGCGTGCTCAAGATTAATTCCGGTGCTGGTGGTACAGAAAGTCAGGACTGGGCACAGATGCTGATGCGTATGTATATGCGCTGGTCAGAGGCTCATGGCTACAAGGTTACCATCACCGATATGCAGGAAGGCGATGAGGCTGGTATCAAGAGCGTGACCATGACCATTGAGGGCGGCGAGTACGCTTATGGCTATCTGAAGAGCGAGAACGGTGTGCACCGACTGGTGCGTGTTTCTCCTTTCAATGCCCAGGGCAAGCGAATGACCAGTTTCGCCAGTGTCTTCGTAACTCCGCTGGTAGATGATACCATCGAGGTATATGTCGACCCAGCCAAGCTCTCCTGGGATACCTTCCGTTCGAGTGGTGCCGGTGGTCAGAATGTGAACAAGGTGGAATCCGGTGTCCGTCTGCGTTATTGGTATACGGACCCTGATACCGGTGAGGAAGAAGAAATCCTCATCGAGAACACCGAGACCCGTGACCAGCCAAAGAACCGTGCCAAAGCCCTGTTGCTCTTGAAGAGCCAACTCTACGACCGCGCCATGAAGAAGCGTCTGGAGGCCAAGGCTAAGATTGAGGCCGGTAAGAAGAAGATAGAGTGGGGAAGCCAGATTAGAAGTTATGTCTTCGATGACCGTCGTGTGAAAGACCACCGTACCAACTATCAGACATCGGATGTAGATGGCGTGATGGACGGCAAGATAGATGATTTCATCAAGGCATACCTGATGGAGTTCCCTACGAATGATGACGAACAACAATAATAATCTAAAAAATATACGACTATGAGTGGAAATAAAGACTTAAGAAGAGCCAAACATGAGGCTTATCAGAAGAAACAGGCTGCAAAAGGCGAGAAAATAATCAAGTGGATATTCGGTGGATTGATAGTCCTCGGTATTCTTTTTGCCATCTATGCAACATCATTAGTATAAAACAATGAGTGGATTAGAGATAGAAAGAAAATTCCTCGTTAAGAAGGGCGACGCTTATAAAAGCGCCGCCTTTTCTTCTAGTCATATCCAGCAGGGATATATTCCTGCCGAGGGGGCTACGGTGCGGGTTCGCACACGGGATGAGAAGGCTTACCTTACTATTAAGGGCAAGTCGCTAAATGGCGGCATGACCCGCTATGAGTTTGAAAAGGAGATAACGATGGACGAGGCGCAGCATCTTCTGCAACTTTGTCAGGGTGGCGTCATCGATAAGCGTCGCTATCTTGTGAAAAGTGGCAGTCATACCTTCGAGGTAGATGAGTTCTATGGCGATAATGAAGGTCTGGTCATGGCAGAGGTGGAGTTGGCTAGCGAGACTGAAGCCTATGAGAAACCTGATTTCATCGGTATGGAGGTAACAGGTGACAAGCGGTTCTACAATTCGCATCTCTTGGGCAATCCTTTCTCGAAGTGGCGTGAAACCTTGCCGGCTGAATATCGTTAGAAAATGTATCGAAAAAGTCATTTCTGCGTCCTAAAACAGACTAAATTGCATAAATATTACTAAATTTGTGTTTTTGCTTTCAAATAATTCATTTATTTCAGAATTATTTTATAATTTTGCATGAAGAAAAATTAAAAAATAAGAAATTAGTAATAGAAAGATAGAAATGACTGATTCAAATAGAGGAAGTTTTGGTAGCAAGATTGGATTGATTCTTGCTACAGCAGGTGGCGCCGTAGGTTTGGGTAACGTATGGCGCTTCCCTTATATGGCTGGTCAGGAAGGTGGCGCAGCCTTTATTCTGGTATACATCGGAAGTGTGCTCCTGTTGGGCATTCCATGTATGATTTCTGAGTTTATCATCGGCCGTCATGGTGCCTCAAATACCGCACGTGCCTATACCAAACTCTCTAATGGTACGGCATGGAAGTGGGTAGGCTACCTGGAGGTGCTTACCGGTTTCCTGATTACGGGCTATTATGCGGTGGTTTCGGGCTGGTGTCTGCAGTATGTTTATGCCAGCATCATGGGCGAACTGCATGGTGACCCTACCTTTGTGGCGAATTACTTCAAGGAGTTTTCTTCTGATCCTGTGCGTCCGGTTATGTGGACGGTAGCGATATTCCTGATTTGTCATTTCGTGATTATTCATGGTGTGCGCGGCGGTATAGAGAAGGCTTCTAAGGTGATGATGCCTCTCCTGTTCATCCTGCTTTTGATCATTGTGGTAGCAGCTTGTCTGTTGCCGGATGCAGGTAAGGGCGTGGAGTTCCTGTTGAAGCCTGATTTCGGAAAGGTAGACAGAAACGTGTTCCTGAATGCCTTGGGACAGTCGTTCTATTCTATGAGTATCGGTATGGGCTGTATCTGTACCTATGCCTCTTACTTCAGCCGTCAGACCAATCTCTTCAAGAGTGCTTTGCAGATTTCCATCATCGATTTGCTGGTAGCAGTACTGGCTGGTCTGATGATTTTCCCTGCAGCCTTCTCTGTAGGAGTATCACCGGATAGTGGTCCTTCGCTCATCTTTATCACTTTGCCGAATGTCTTTAATCAGGCGTTTGCATTGTTACCTGTATTGGGTTGGATTATCTCGCTGCTCTTCTACGTATTGCTGTCGGTAGCTGCCTTGACCTCGCTGATGTCACTTCATGAGGTGAATACTTCTTTCTTCTACGAGGAGTTGAAGATCGACCGCAAGAAGGGTGCTACCATCGTTACGGTTTCCTGTGCCATCATCGGAGCCTTCTGTTCGCTCTCTTTGGGTGCAACAGATAAACTTTCGTTCTTCGGAAAGGCGCTGTTCGATTGGTTCGACTTTGTTACGGGTCAGATATTCCTTCCTCTGGCAGGATTCCTTACCTGCCTGTTCTTGGGCTGGTATGTACCTAAGCAGATCGTACAGGATGAGTTTACTAACTGGGGAACCTTGAAGGGCCGTCTCTTCGGTATCTATCTTTTCCTGATTAAGTTCGTTTGTCCTGTCCTCATCTTCCTGGTATTCCTGAACCAGTTTGGTGTCTTCGGATAAAGTATTTGTAATCGGATATAACTATATATAATAAGGTGTAGCATCTGCCGTTTCGTCGGAAGAAATAAACACTACACATTAAAGATTTAGATAATGGAAACAAGAGGAAATTTTGGTAGTAAGTTGGGCGTTATTCTTGCCACAGCCGGCTCGGCAGTCGGTTTGGGTAATGTGTGGCGTTTCCCTTATATGGCAGGTCAGAATGGTGGTGCTGCCTTCATTCTCATCTATTTGGTATGTATCATCCTGCTCGGATTGCCTGGCATGATGAGCGAATTCATCATCGGCCGTCATTCCGCTTCTAATGCAGCCCGAGCTTATTCCAATCTGGGAAAGCATAAGGCTTGGGGTGCTTTGGGCTTGATGGGGGTCATCACTTCTATGATTATCCTGGGTTTCTATGCCGTGGTGGCTGGCTGGTGCCTGCAGTATCTCTATGCTAGTATCATGGGCGGTGTTCATGGCAATGCGGAGTATGTGAAGACCTATTTCCAGACCTTTGCAGCCGATCCTATCCGTCCTACCTTATGGGCAGTAGGTTTTATCCTGCTTACCCACATGGTGGTAGTACGCGGTGTGCGCAATGGTATAGAGAAAGCATCCAAGATACTGATGCCTATGCTTTTCTTCCTGTTGATTGTGATTGTGATAGCTTCCTGCTCTCTGCCGGGAGCGGTGAAGGGAGTGGAGTTCCTGCTGAAGCCGGATTTCTCTAAGGTAGATGAAAACGTGTTGCTCGAAGCGCTGGGACAGGCGTTCTTCTCTTTGAGTATGGGTACGGCATGTCTGTGTACTTATGCCTCTTACTTCAACAGACAGACCAATCTCTTGAAGTCGGCTACTCAGATTGTGACCATTGATACGGTAATCGCCGTATTGGCAGGTTTGATGATCTTCCCTGCAGCCTTCTCGGTAGGTGTGCAGCCAGACAGTGGTCCTTCGCTCATCTTCATTACCTTGCCAAACGTATTCCAGCAGGCTTTCGGTAACATGCCGGTTGTCGGTTATGTGATTTCGGTGTTGTTCTATGCTTTGCTTGTATTGGCAGCCCTGACTTCTACCATCTCGATGCACGAGATAGGTACCGCCTTTATTTATGAGGAGGGTAAGATAAGCCGTGCCAAGGGAGCCTGGTTCGAGACCATCGTTTGCAGCATCATAGCTGTATTCTGTTCGCTCTCTCAGGGTGCCGTACCTGATTTGGGCTTCTTCGGCAAGGATTTCCTGAGCAATTGTGACAACTTTACTGCCCAGCTGCTCATGCCGTTGAGTTCATTCATCACCTGTCTGTTCCTGGGGTGGTATGTGCCAAAGAAGATTGTGCGTGATGAGTTTACTAACTGGGGAATCCTGAAGGGAACTCTCTTCCCGGTCTTCCTGTTCACCATCCGTTTTATCTGTCCAGTCTGTATTTTCCTTATCTTCCTGCACCAGTTTGGTGTCATTTAGCAAAACCGGCAAACTTGCAGACAGGCTATCTTGCCCCTAGTAGGCAAGATACGGCTTGATTCTTTCTATTTCGGCAGGTGGAAAGTCTTTGAGGAGACGCAGCTCTTCAGCACTTTTCAGCGGACCATGGGTTCTGCGGTAGTTTACGATTTCCTTTGCCTGGTAAAAGTCCAGGTAAGGATGTTTGCGCAGTTCGGCTAAACTGAGCTGGTTGACATTCATTTTCCGGATATGTTTTGCATCAATATTCATATAGTGGAGGGCTGTCTCGGGCACGCCTTCCACTTCTTGTATCTGGCTCATGGAAACAAAACCGCCTAACCGCTCTCTGTAACGGATGATGCTTCTGGCATAGTAAGAGCCTATGCCGGGAATTTTCTGCAGTTCGGTCGTATCAGCAGAATTGATGTTGATATACTGACCTTCTTTCAGTTTTCGTGGATAACTGTATTGGGTAGAGTCTTTCTTCCTTTCTTCTCTAGTTCTTATAGCCGTCTCTTGATAGCCGTAGTTGTATCTTTCTCTTGGGTAAAAGTTGGCAGCCGGCTGGTAGTCTTTACCAATTCTGATAAAGGGCAGCAGTTTTTCGAATTGCTTCTTGGTTAGTCCGTAAACCCGTGCAAAGTCTCTAGGTGTCCTGAAGATACCTCCTTTATTTCGATATTTGATGATGTTTCTGGCTTGCCATGATTCCAGTCCCAGCCGTTGGAAATCAGAATGGCTTGCCGTATTGGGGTCAAAGGCGAATACTTCGCTCGACTGAAGTCCTTCGTCATAATAGCCTGGCTGTTGCCGCGTGGCATGTCTGATGATACTATCGTTATGGGCTTGTTGCTTTTCTGAGGGCATAGTTTCTTTAGAACCTACAATGAAAATCATTGTGGTACTGACAACGAGCAGGGTCAGGATTACGAGTAATGCTCGCCGTTCATGGTAATTGATATAAAAAAAATCCTTTAAAAACTTCATAGGCTTACGGATTTTAAGTCTATATGATTGTTTCGTCGGGATTACTGGACTCGAACCAGCGACCTCATCGTCCCGAACGACGTGCGCTACCAACTGCGCTAAATCCCGATATCTGCTGCAAAGGTACATTAAATAATGGAAAACACCAACAAAAATAGACTTTTTTATCTTTTTTTGAAAGAAATTTCCCGAAAAATTTGCAGGAACCAGAAAAAAGTATTACCTTTGCACCCGCAAATGATAAATCGCGATTTGTGAAAGTTGGTGCCATAGCTCAGTTGGTAGAGCAAAGGACTGAAAATCCTTGTGTCCCCGGTTCGATTCCTGGTGGTACCACTTCTTTATGAGACTGAATCTTCGTAACAGGATTCAGTCTTTTTTTATGCCCTTTTTAAAAAGAGTAAAGGTATAGAACTGATTTAAAGATTCCTGCCTCTTTAATGAAAAAACGGACAAAAGCTAGATAAATATTTGCTTTTGTCCGTTTTTTCTTTATTTTTGTCTTAAATCTATCTGCTGTTTTCTTCTTTTTTCTCTACTTTTGCAACAGAAAACAATTTTAAACGTAAAACGCAACCTAAAAGTAAAACAATGAAAGCAATCCAGAATTTAGCAAAGAGAAGTTTGCTTCTCGTGGCATTGTTCGTCATCGGATGTCTGCAACTCTTGGCGCAGACAAGAACCATCAAAGGTGAGGTGACTGATGCGCAGAATGGTGAGGCTCTGATTGGCGCCACTGTCATGGTGGAAGGCGAAAAGGGCGGTACAGTTACTGATTTTGACGGTAACTTCAGTCTTCAGGTATCTTCTTCAGCCAAGAAGATCAAGGTATCTTATATCGGTTATATTGATAAGGTACTTTCTGTCTCAGACAATATGAAGGTGAAACTCGAATCCGACAGCAAGGCGCTGGCTGATGTCGTGGTCATCGGATATGGTACGGCAAGAAAGAGTGACCTGACTGGTTCCGTAGCTACTGTGAAATCGAAGGACTTTAATAAAGGTCTCGTTTCTTCTCCAGAACAGTTGATCAACGGTAAGGTTTCGGGTGTACAGATTATGTCCAACAGTGGTTCTGCCTCTGCCGGTAGTACCATCCGTGTGCGTGGTGGTGCATCTCTTAATGCCAGCAACGACCCTCTTATCGTGCTCGATGGTGTGCCATTGGAGCAGGGTGGTATCTCGGGAAACAGCAGCAACTTCCTCAGTATGATCAACCCTTCTGATATCGAGAGCATGACTGTATTGAAGGATGCTTCTTCTACAGCCATCTATGGTTCCCGTGCATCTAACGGTGTCATCATTATTACTACCAAGAAGGGACAGCAGGGTGCTGTAAAGGTGAACTTCAATACCACCAACAGTTTGCAGACCCGTGCGCAGATGGTAGATATGCTGAGTCGTGATGAATTCGTGAATGTCATCAACCAGTTTGGTGACGCTAATCAGAAATCATTGCTCGGTACTGCCAATACCGACTGGAATGATGAGGTTTACCGTACTGCCTTCGGTACAGATAATAACCTCAGCGTGAGCGGCAGCATCGACAAGTGGTTGCCATTCCGTGTGTCTGTAGGCTATTACAACCAGAGCGGTCTGGTTCGCAAAGACAATGTAGAGCGCTGGACAGGTAACGTGGTATTGACTCCTAGCTTCTTCCAGGATCACCTGAAGTTGACCATCAATGCCAAGGGAACGCTCAATAACAACTCATTCAATAATGGTGGTGCCGTATGGGCAGCTGCCACATTCAACCCAACCATCCCGGTTTATTCCGGCAACGACAAATATGGTGGCTATAATGAGGCACTCGATGCTGATGGCGTTCCAGTGAATGCCGGTGTAAGAAACCCTCGCGGTCTGGTTGATCTGTATGATTCAAAGAGTAAGGTAAGCCGCTTCATCGGTTCTATGGATGTAGATTACAAGGTTCATTTCCTGCCAGACCTCAAGCTCCATGCTACCGTGGGTGCTGACTATGCCAAGGGCGACGGAACCATCTATGTTCCTGCCTACGCAGCACAGAGCTACAACAAGGATGAGTCTTTGGGCGGTAGCGATTACAAGTATGGTCCTCAGAAGAACGAGAACCGCTTGCTTACCCTCTATGCCAACTATGCAAAGTATTTCGAAGATATCAAGAGTAATGTAGATCTGACAGCCGGTTACGACTATCAGTACTGGAAGAGTACTACACCTCTTTATTATACCAAAAGTGCGGCTGGCACAAACCTGTCAACCGTAAAGGCATCAGATTACCGTCATGTAATGTTGTCATATTACGGACGTATCAACTATTCATTCGATGGAAAGTATCTCCTGACGGCAACCGTTCGTCGAGACGCATCTTCCCGTTTCTCTAAGGATACCCGTTGGGGTACTTTCCCATCTGTTGCTTTGGGCTGGACTTTGACAGAAGAGCCTTGGTTGAAGAACCAGAAGGTACTTTCTAACTTGAAACTCCGTGCCAGCTATGGTGTTACCGGTCAGCAGGAAGGTATCGGCAACTACAACTATCTGCCGGTTTATACCTACAGCGTGACAGGTGCCGAAGCATTCATCAACGGACAGTATATCAATACTTACCGTCCTGAGGCATACGTATCAGACTTGAAGTGGGAGACTACAACCTCCTGGAACTTCGGTCTCGATTTCGGATTCCTGGATGGTCGTATCGGTGGTGCCATCGATTTCTATACCCGTAAGACCAAGGACCTGTTGGCATCTGTACCAACAGCAGCTGGTACCAACTTCTCAAAGACTATCCTTACCAACGTAGGTAATGTGGACAGTAAGGGTATTGAGGTTTCTCTGAATGCAACCCCTATCCAGACCAAGGACTGGGAGTGGAATCTGAGCTACAACTTTACCTGGCAGAACATGAAGGTGAAGAACCTTTCATTGATAAAGGGTGGAAGCCAGACCAACGTGAAGGTAGGTCCATCTATCGATGCTTACCAGTTCCAGGTACTCTCAGAGGGATATGAGCCATACATGTTCTATGTATATCATCAGCTCTACGACTCTAAGACAGGCAAGCCAATCGAGGGTGCTTATGCTGATCTCAACAACGATGGCGAAATCAATGAGTCTGATCTCTACCGCTATCATTCTCCAGCCCCTAAGTACATCATGGGCTTGAGTACATCATTGAGATACAAGCAGTTGACACTCGGTATGAGTTTCCGTGCCAATATTGACAACTATGTATATAACGGAATGGGTATGAGTACAGGTGCTTTTGAGACAGTAAGCTACAACAACTCACAGCTCAACAATCTCAATACCAGTTTCCTGAAGACAGGTTTCAAGACCCGTCAGTATCTCTCAGATTACTATGTAGAGAATGCTTCGTTCCTGAAACTCGACAACCTGAGTTTGAGTTACAATGTAGGCAAGATCAACAAGTGGGCTTCACTTACCGTATCTGCGATGGTACAGAATGTATTCACCATCACCGGTTACTCAGGTACAGACCCTGAGGTGCCAAACGGAATGGACAATTCATTCTATCCACGTCCTCGCACTTACTCAGTAAGCCTCGGACTTCAGTTCTAACAATCAAAACAGATAACAATGAAACTTAAGAATATATTATATAGTATGATGATGGGAACAGCGGTGCTGACAGGCACAACCAGCTGTGTTTCCGATCTCGACCAATATCCTCATACAGAGACAACCTCTAAGGATGTTTATACCTCGCTTGCCAATTATGAGGCTGTGCTGGGTAAGATTTATGCTGCCATGGTGACCAGTGGTCAGGGCAAGGGCGGCGATAATAAGGATATGGAATCCGTATTGAACAAAGGAGCAGGTTTCGACTACATGCGTATGTTTATCAATATGCAGGAGTGTGGTACCGATGAATTTGCCTCTACCTGGCTGACAGGTGAGCAGACTACGGGTCTTACTTATCTTTCCTGGGATGCCAACGATGCCTGGGTATCAGATATGTATTATCGCATCTATTACAACATCGCCCTCTGCAACGAGTTCCTGCGCAATGCCAACAGTGCCAGTTTCTCAGGTGCTGATGCAGAGAAGATGAAGGAGTATAAGGCAGAAGTCCGTTTTATGCGCGCTCTGTTCTATTACCATGCCCTCGATTTCTATCGCAACATTCCGATGGTGACAGAGAATGACCCTGTTGGCAGCTACATTCCTCCTCGTTATACTCCTCAGCAGACATTCGATTATATTGAGAGCGAGTTGAAGGATTGTGTAGGTGATATGCTTCCTGCTTCTACCTGTCCTTACGGTCAGGCTTCTCAGGGTGCTGCCTATACCTTGCTTGCCAAGCTTTATCTGAATAGCGAAGTTTATACCGGCGTTGCCAAGTATGCCGAGTGCAAGGAGGCTTGCGATAAGGTGATGAGCATGGGCTACTCTTTGGAGTCTGATTACAGCAAGCTCTTCAATGCAGATAACGACAAGCGTACCAACGAAATTATCTTTGCCTTGCCGGTAAGTGCAGAGCATACTGTAAGCTGGGGCTCATCTACTTATCTGGTTTGTGGACAGGTAAGTATGTCGAATGCCAACCAGAATGTAGCCGATTATGGTGTAACTGCTGGCTGGAGTGAATTCCGTCTTCGTCCTGAGTTCGTGGATAAGTTTTCTCAGACCGATATTGATGGAGGTGGTGACAAGCGCTGCAAGTTCTTCACCAATGGTCAGAGCAAGGATATTTCCAGCATGACTACAGAAACCACCGGTTATCTTTCTGAGAAGTGGAGCAACCTGAAGGATGATGGTACTACAGCATCTAATACTGCCGATGCAGGTGTAGAAACCGATTTCCCACTCTTCCGTTTAGCAGATGTCTATCTGATGTATGCTGAGTGCGTAGTTCGTCTGCATAATGACTGGGATAACTGGGCTGGTGGTAGTGATGCTACAGATCCAACCGTGATTGCTTCCCGCAAGCAGGGTGCTATCTATTGGATTAACCAGCTTCGTGAGCGCTCTAATGCTTCTGATGTATGGTCAAGCAATTTTGCTGATGACGATGCCTTCCTCCAGTTCATCCTCGATGAGCGTGCCCGTGAGCTCTATCATGAAGGTTATCGCCGTACCGACCTGATTCGCTATGGTCAGTTCACAACCAACAAGTACATCTGGCAGTGGAAGGGTGGAACTCACGACGGACAGGCAGTGGATAGCAAGTACAACATCTATCCAATCCCTAACACCGAGCTTACCGCCAATCCAAATCTTCATAACGACAACTATTAATAGGATAAAAGAATGAAAAAGATATTTAGAAACCTGATGATGCTTCTCTGCGCACTCACCGCCCTGGTGAGTTGCGACGAGAGTGGCGACAAGATATACCTGGATGGCTTCAAGGCATCCGATTTGATGGCATCTGCCAGCGATGTGGTCCTGTCTGTTGACAATACGAAGGACATCGTGCTCTCGATGGCTTGGAAGAATCCTAGCTTGCTTTCGAGCGACGAGACCAAGCCTGCGGGCAACGGTGTGTTGAAAACCTATCTGCAGGCATCTTCTTCAGAGAGCTTTGCTACGGTAAAGGAGTATTCCGTAACCGACCTCTCCAAGGCTTTCACCGGTGCTGATCTCAACACCCTTGCCAAGGATCTGGGAACGACTCCGGGTCAGAGTGCGCCTCTCTATTTCCGCATCAAGAGTCTGATGGGCAACAATCTCGATGCAGCTTACAGCAATGTGTGCCAGGTGAACGTTACACCTTATATTATACACATGGACAAGATGACCATCTGGAATGCGAATAAGGACAAGGTGCTGACCTATCTCTATTCTCCAAACGAGGATGGCATCTACGCAGGATATATGAATGCTTCTTCCTGGCTCAACTTCTGGGGCAAGGAGAATGATGGAACCATTTGGGGTAACGTAGGACAGGATGGCCATGTATATGAAATGGATAATACTGAGTCGGCATGGAACTTCTGGTTCCCTGGTCAGACTGGTATTTATTATACTGTGGTAGATACAAAGGCTAAGGAATTCAAGCCAACCTATATCAAGGCGATGCAGCTGAATGGTGAGGACATGACCTATGATGCTCCTAACTATGCCTGGACCAAGGTGATTACAACCTCTGCTGATAATACACCTATCAGTATTGTTGCTACTGGTGCAGAGTACAGCAAGGCTACCGCAACGGATGATGCTGCAGCCGTAGTCAAGACAATGAACTACACTCTTGCTGATGGCAAGATGACAGATGCCGCAACTGCAGGCAGCGTGAATATTGCCAAGGCGGGTACTTATACCATCATCGTAAAGGTGGGCGAGAACAGCGACCTGACTTACTCTATCGAGTCAGGCAACCAGACTGCTCCAGAGCCAGAGGCTAGCAATACTCTCTGCATGTTCAGCAAGGATGGTAAAACCCTTCTTGCCGTGATGAACAAGGTGAGTGATGGTGTTTATACCTGCAAGTACAAGCCAACTTCTTGGGAGAACTTCCGCTTCATCTTCGTTGGCGAGAACAAGGAAGACAAGCAGACCTGGTATGGTGCTAATGGTGAGCAGTTCAAGTTAACTTCAGGCGATGGCGCCTGGGATATCTGGTTTGGTGATGAAAATGGTGAAACTGAGTTTACGGTTACAGCCGACCTCAACACCATGACATGGAAATATGAATAATTAATAAGAAAAATAACAATGAAGAATATTTTAGGAAAAGCCATATTGCTGGCTACAGCACTCTTGTTCTCTATTACAGGAACAAGTTGCAGCAATGATGATAATACCACTTCTGAAAAGGAGAAGACATACGATATGAGTGGCTTCGCCAAGGGTGCCGATGTAAGTTGGCTCACAGAGATGGAGAAGGATGGTGTGAAATTCTATAATCAGAATGGCAAGGCTACAGAATGTATGAAGCTCCTCCGCGAAGAGGGAACCAATTCCATCCGTCTGCGTGTCTGGGTAAATCCGGAAGGTGGCTGGTGTGGCAAGGATGATGTCATCGCCAAGGCTTGGCGAGCTCAGCAGCTCGGCTTCCGTCTGATGATTGACTTCCACTATTCTGATTCCTGGGCTGACCCGGCTCACCAGACTGTTCCTGCTGCATGGCAGGGCTATACTGCCGAACAGATGAAACAGGCTGTGGCTGATCATACCAAGGATGTGTTGAAAGCCTTGAAGGATAGAGGTGTAACCAACGTAGAGTGGGTACAGGTGGGTAATGAAACCCGCGACGGTATGCTCTGGAATAGCGATGAGGCTGTAACCGGTCAGGTATCTAAGAATGCAGACAACTTTGCTGCTTATATCAACGCCGGTTATGATGCTGTAAAGGAAGTTTATCCTAATGCAAAGGTCATCGTTCATGTAGATAAAGGACAGGACCTCGGTGGACTTACCTGGCTCTACGATAAGCTGAAGGACAATGGTGGAAAATGGGATGTCATCGGACTGTCTCTTTATCCGGAAGATGATAACTGGCAGAGTTATGCAGAGAGTTGTCTCTCTAACATCCAGACTCTTTCTTCCATGTATGGCAAGGACGTCATCATCTCTGAAATCGGTATGTGGTGGGGTTCTGACCAGGCTGCGCCATTGATGAAGAAGATGGTGGATGGCTGCAAGGCAATTTCTACCTGCGAGGGTATCTTCTATTGGGAACCAGAAGTTTACAACAACTGGAAACCTGCCAACTATATCACTCTGGGTTGGTCTGCATATACCAAGGGAGCCTTTGACAACAGCGGCAAACCAACTGCCGTATTCGATGCATATAAAAATATTAAATAGCAATATGATCAAGAGAAGCATTACTTTCATGACTCTTGCCCTGGCACTCACTACGCTGTGCCAGGCGCAGAGCCGAAAAATAATAAACCTGCCTTCATGGGACTTCTCCCGTGATGGCAAGGCGTGGCAGCAGGTAGCTGTTCCGCACGATTGGGCTATCTCGGGTCCTTTTGATAAGAAATGGGACCTGCAGATGGTGGCCATCGAGCAGAATGGCGAAACCGAAAAGACCGAGAAATCGGGACGTTCTGGTGCGCTACCTTGGATAGGTGAGGGTATGTATAAGATGAACTGGACGGCTCCTAAGGGCTATAAGCGTGCCGTACTCGTCTTCGACGGTGCCATGAGTCAGCCTGTTGTCAGCGTCAATGGCAAGGAGGCAGGCAGATGGGCTTACGGCTACAATGCCTTCCGCATCGACATCACACCTTTCATCCAGTTTGGTAAGAGTAATCTCATCGAGGTACATCTTAATAATGTAGAGGAGAGCAGCCGATGGTATCCGGGAGGCGGTCTTTACCGTCCGGTTTCCGTAGAACTCTATGGCAACGAGAACTTCTCTACCTGGGATACCTTCGTGCGTACCCTGAAGGCTGATAAGCAGGAAGCTGAAGTAGAAGTAAATGCGCTGCTGGAAGGAAAGACTGGTAAGTCGGGCAAGACCGTCATAGCCCTGTTGGATGAGGCTGGCAAGAAGGTTGCCGAGCAGATCGTCACAGGTGCCAATCCTGAAATCAAGACTACTCTGAAGGTGGCGAATCCTCAGCTCTGGTCTCCGGAATCTCCTTACCTCTATCAGGTAAAGCTTACCCGATATGAAGGAAAGAAGGTGGCTGATGTGCAGACCCTGAAGACCGGTATCCGCACCATTGCCGTATCCAAGAATAATGGTTTCCAGCTCAATGGCATTACCCGCAAACTGAAGGGTGTCTGTCTGCACCACGACCTCGGTCCATTGGGCGCAGCAGAGAATAAGGCAGCCCTTATCCGTCAGATCAAGATGATGAAGCAGATGGGTTGCGACGCCATCCGTACTGCCCACAACATGCCTTCTACCATGCAGATGGAACTCTGCGATTCCCTTGGTATGATGGTAATGGCAGAGAGTTTCGATATGTGGATTTATCCTAAATGCAAGAACGGCTATGCCAAGTTCTTCAAGGAGTGGAGCGATAAGGATATCACCAATCTGGTAAAGCACCACCGCAACCATCCTAGTATCGTGATGTGGAGCATCGGCAACGAGATTCCAGAACAGTGGAGCAAGGAGGGTATGGAGATAGCCAAGCATCTGCAGGATATCTGTCATCAGTACGACCCTTCCCGTCCTGTTACCCAGGGTATGGACAAGGCTGAGGATGCCTTGAAGAGCGGATTTGCCCAGGTAATGGATGTACCGGGCTTCAATTATCGCGTACATAAATATTTTAAGAATATAGAGCAGTTGCCTCAGGGCTTCCTCCTCGGTTCAGAAACCGCCTCTACGGTCAGCTCCCGTGGCGTATACAAGTTCCCGGTAGTGGTAAGTGATAAGGCTACCTATCCTGATGGTCAGTGCTCAAGCTATGATACCGAATACTGCTCCTGGAGCAATCTTCCGGATGATGACTGGAAGATGCAGGATGACTACAGTTGGGTAATCGGTGAGTTTGTATGGACCGGTTACGACTATCTGGGCGAGCCGACTCCTTACGATACCTACTGGCCAAGCCGCAGCAGCTACTTCGGCATCTGCGACCTTGCCGGACTCCCTAAGGACCGCTACTATATGTATCGTGCCCGCTGGAACGAGCAGCAGCATACTACCCATCTTCTTCCTCACTGGAACTGGAAGGGCAGGGAAGGACAGGTTACCCCTGTATACTGCTACACCGATGGTGTGGAAGGCGAACTTTTCGTCAACGGCAAGAGTCAGGGCAGGGTTCGCAAGGACAAGTCAAGCCGCCTCGACCGCTACCGTCTGCGCTGGAACAATGTGAAGTATGAACCGGGTGAGATTCGCGTGGTTACCTATAACCAGTATGGCGATAAGATAGGTGAGGACGTGAAGCGTACTGCCGGCGAGCCTGCACAGATGAAGTTCAGTGTAGAAACACCTGATCATGAGCCTATTGCCTGCATGGTAGAAGGCTGTACCGATGAACACAATGTAATTCTGAATGCCGATGGCAACGACCTTGCCTTCATCACCGTGAGTCTGCTGGATAAGGACGGCAATGAATGTCCGCTTGCCGATGACGAACTGACCTTCGAGGTGAGTGGTGCCGGCACTTTCAAGGCAGCCTGCAATGGCGATGCCACATCGCTCGAACCGTTCACCCAGCCTCAGATGAAACTCTTCTCCGGCAAGCTCGTAGTCATCGTGCAGAGCAGCAAGCAGAAGGGCGCCATCATCCTGAAGGTAAAAGACAGCAAGCGAAATATCGAAAAGTCGATTACGCTTCAGGCAATATAAGATGATAGGCACGGATTACACTCGTAATCCGTGCCTTATTTATACTCTTGGCATGATACTTATGACACACTCTCTTCTTTTTTTATAAATTTTCTCCGATATTTTTTGGCGTTATCATGAATATTGTGTAAATTTGCACACATGAAAAAGTCAAAAGAACCTATATCTCGCATCAGCATGGCAATTGCTATGCTCTTTGTTTCGCTCGCCATCCATGCGCAGCGTTTCGTTAACACCTCCCTTGAAGGTGCTCAGTCCGTTTGTGCCATTATCCAGGACAGTGATGGAATGATATGGCTCGGAACCGACAATGGTCTTTACAGCTATGATGGTTATCATGGCTACCGCCATTTTCAGGAACATACATTCAGCAATACGCGTGTCAATGCGCTCGGTTTCGAGGGCAGGATGCTCTATCTGGCTACTGGCAACGGCATCCTGAAATTCGATACGCAATCTTATCAATATGCCGAAACACCAGCCATGAAGGCTTTTGCCGATAAGGCGAAGCGCAAGCAGCTGAAGGAACTCCGTGTGCTCGATATCAAGGGCGGTAAGACTGACTTCGGTGGCGATGTCTATGCCTTGCTCTCTACTCCGCGAGGCTTGCTCGTAGGTTCGCTCGCTGGTCTGCATCTCGGCAGCAGACTGATTCCGCTCCGTGCCGGAGAACAGCCGCTGGTTAATGCGCTCGCCTACGATGCCAAGCGCCGATGCTACTGGATTGGTACCGAGGGCGCTCTCTATTGTGCCGATCTGCAACTCAGGAACTTCTCACAGATTCCAGCTCTGAACGGCAATTCCATCAAATGTCTTTCTACAGATGCAGCCGGCAATCTCTATATCGGAACAGATAACGGACTCTATCAGATGGCACTCTCCAATGCCATCACCCATTATATCCACGATTCCCGCGATGATACTTCTATTCCTAACAACATCGTCTGGGCTTGCTTTGTAGATAAATGGCAGAATGTATGGGTGGGTACTGACAATGGACTCTCCCGTCTCACTACCCATACCTATTACCGCTATGTATCGCTCGATAAGATTACGATGTCGGGTGAGGGCAACTGTCTCCATGCCATGCTCCAGACCCGTAACGGCGAATGGTGGATGGGCGGTACCAACGGTCTGATTCATTTCACCCGGAATGCTGAAGGCTATCAGAATGTGGCATGGTACAAGCAGAACAGCTCTGCCTTCCCGCTGAGTCATAACCGTGTACGCAAGATTTATGAAGACCATGACGGCGATGTCTGGATCTGCACCGACCATGGCATCAACTTCTATGACCGCAGTTCCCGTCAGATGCGCAACTTCATCGTCTACGATAAGAGTGGCAAGTATTCTACTGCCTGGGCTTACGATATTCTCCAGGACAAGAAGGGCAGAATATGGATGGGTTCTTATCAGGGCGGTATCTTCGTGATGGATAAGGCGGCTCTTCTGAGCGGCAAGACCATAGCCGACTGGCATTTCTCTGACAAGGGAAAGAATGCGCTCTCTGGTCTGCATGTAGGTCAGATGGTGATGGATGGAAAGGGTAGGATTTGGGTTTCTACCTATACCCGTCTCGACTGCATCAATCCGAACGATATGAAGGTGGTGCAGGTAGCTAACTCAGATGTTGTCAACTATCTGATGGCAGACAGCAAGGGCAATATCTGGATGGGTGACAACAATTCGGTAACCTGTTATTATGTAGCCGGTACTGTGCTGGGTAACAGCTTTTCTTCCAAGACATGGCAGATTGGTGGTAAGGTAAGTACCATGTGCGATGTGGAAGGCAAGATATGGGTGGTATCGGGCAATGAATGCTGCGTAATCAATCCTGAGGGCGAGAGCCAGCGCTTCATGATTCCTTCTGTTGTGCCGCTCAACATCTGTTACAGCAGACAGACTCATGAGGTAATGATGGGCGGCAATGACGGCTATGTAGCAATCAGTTCCGATGTAGCACAGAAGCCTAAGCAGTTTACCCGCCTGATGCTGGCAGGAATCATCGTAAACGGACAGGCTTGTGAGGAGCGTGGAGAAATCCTGAAACTGAAGAGTGATGAGAACAACTTCACCCTGCAGCTCACCGACCTTCCTTTTGCTGATCATCCTTCAGCCGTTTATGCTTACAAACTCGAAGGCAGCGACCACGACTGGCATTATCTGAACTCAGGCAATATCGATATCACCTACAATGGTTTGTCGTATGGCGATTATCATCTTACGGTTCATGCCGTGGATGGTGAAGGCAAGATAGCTGCCGAGGTTTATTCGCTCGACATCTCCGTCCTGCCGCCTTGGTATCTCTCCTTCTGGTGCAAGCTCTTCTATATCACGGCACTCATCGTGTTTGTGGCATGGCTGGTAAGCTGGTATTTTCTGCGCAAGGAACTGGCTGATGCCCAGAAGCAGAAGGCTGAGGTGTTGGAGCAGGTACAGATGCGTATTGACTTCTTCAACCGTCTGACGGAAGATTTGAAGGCTGCCGTAGCTCATCATTCATTTGATGAGGTGACAGCTCTGATGGTCCGCTACCTGAATGTGAAGATGCCAGAGGAGCCATCAGCTGTTGCTACTGGCTTATCCGCTTCGCCTGAATCTGATCCTGAGTCATCATCCTCAGAACCAGTTCCTGCACGCTCTGAATCTTCTGAAGAGGAAAAGAAGGAAGTAGATGTCAGCGAGTTGGATGTGTCAGACAAGCGTCTGCTCGAAGAGATCAATGAGGCAATAGAGAAGCACATGATCGATTCTGACTTCAATGTTTCGATGTTGCAGGATGTGATAGGCATAGGTGGCAAACAGCTGTATCGCAAGATGAAGGCGATAACGGGCCGTACGCCTGTAGAGTATATCCGTGAGATGCGTATGAGCCGTGCTGCCGAGCTCCTGAGCCAGGGCAAGTTCAGTGTTTCCGAGGTGATGTATACCGTTGGTTTTTCCAACAGCAGTTATTTCTCCAAATGCTTCTCCAAGGAGTATGGCATGACTCCTACGGAATACATGAAGGTGAAGAGGTAAATAAATGATGTGCTTCCGTTTGCCTATAGATGTGGCTGCGTGGAGTTAAGAATATGACAGCATTGGGTTACGGATATAACTCCGTCGGGTTACTGATACGACTCCGTAGGCTAATGGAGACGTATCCTTCGGCTTGTCGAGATATCTGCGTCAGCTGACTGAGCTACTTGCGTCAGCTGATTGAGCTACTTGCGTTAGCAGACAGAACCACTTGTGTTAGCAGACTGAACTATATCAGTATTCAGTTGTATTACATGTGTATATTTTCTCTAACTTAATGCCACATCTGCCACACTTGTACTTAACTCTTTGATTATAAGTGAATAACGGGTGGCAATAAGGGGTGTTTTTATTGTCACCTTATTGCCACCTGTTGCCATGCAGTAAAAATGCGTCCCGATGTAGCATTTGCTACGTCCCGACGCAGCAAAAGATACGTCCCGACGTAGTACAAGATGCGTCGGGACGTAATTTCTGCTTTATGAAAACGGCTGCATAGAAACAAAAAAGGTGTGTCATGTACTTATGACACACCCCTTTTCTTGTGATATATTCTCTGATTGTATCAATCAGAAAGATTATTTCTTGATAACAACCTTCTTGGTCTTACCATTCGACTTGATGATGTAAACACCGCTGCCTGTGATACTGTTGATCTTGGTACCATTGATGGTATAGATGGCTGGCTTGCTGTCTGAATCCAGCTCGATGCGGCTAATGCCATCGGTATTGTCATCTACGAACATTACCTTCGCTCTGCCTTCAGCATTAGAAACCATGAAGATGAAATCCTTTTCCTCTGTTGCTTCCTCGATGAATGAATCGCCGGTCCACTGGACGGGATTTCCATCATAGCTAATACCATCACCTGAAGGACGGCATGCCTTCAGTGGTATGATATTGCCGTTGCCGGCATTCTTGAATTCATTCTTACCCTTGGCGAGTCTTGCCTTCACCCAGATTGGATTGTTGGGGCTTGCCTTAGATACATCCAGCGTTTCACCCTTCTTGAGTTCGATAGGGTTGTCGATGGTTTCGCCTGGCTCTGAAGCACGCTGGGTAAGAGTCAGTTTCTTGCCTGTAGCATCACCTTTTATATTTACCAGGATATACAAAGCGTCACCCTCCTTGGCAGAGAATACTGCGTGATATACACTGAGACGAGCTGGGTTAGCCTGGTCTAAGGTAGACTCGTCCTGAATCTGGTCTTTCATGCTGACAGGAGCCTTAGCGTCGTTCTTGGCAATGCCGATGAAGTCTGACCATGCGTATGGAGCATCGCAGGAGAATTCTATTACGCCAGTCTCGGTTACATCATATTTCAGCCAGAGATTACTTGCATTCTCGTCCAGCGTATAGGTGTTGCTTGTCATGACGATTGGGTTCTCACGAACCTCACCAGCATCAAACTTTGCCTCTGCCAAAGTAAAGGTGGAGCCTTGCTTCACGTTCTTAAGAGTGATGTAGTATATCATGCCGGCAGTAGCCTGGATGCTATATGTATTGCCCTTTTGGAAAACATCGTATGAGCCGTAACCTGATGTGTTCTCTGGGAAGGTAACCGTTACGCCATTTTCTACGGTAACAGCAAGCTTACAATTCTTTGTTGCCTGGTAGGTATAATATTCTGTACCATCGAAATCGATGATGTTGCTACCGATTATTGCTTCCTTAGGTGCAGTAATCAGTGAACCCTTTTCTGCATCTGCATACTTGATGTTGAGGGTCAGCGGAGCAGTCTCATTGGATGTGACAACCAGATAGTATTTCTGTTCTTTTGTGCTGTTTACATCTCTCTTGATAATCTGGTTCTTCATCTCGGTTGCACCCCATGTTCCTTCTGAGGTGTTAACGTAGGCAGAAGTGCCCTCGCTCAAAGCTGCAAGAGACTCGACAGTGAGGAGCTTCTTGGTGTTGGCAGGAACAGTGAAGGTATAGAAATACTTACCTTGAGCTCCTGGCAATGTGATGGCTTTAGCTGTTTCGCTTACGGTAACAGGGATGGCTGTGCCTGCTGTTTCTCCCGGCTGGTAGCTTTCCATCTTCACATTGAATGTTTCAGCCTTGGCGGTAGCTGTCGTCTTGTCTACTACAATATAATAGGTGTAGTTGTTTGACACAATCTCTGCGCGTACTTTGTAACTGCCATCCGCTGACTGGCCTACGGCATTGTTGCCGTTGGTGGCGTGGATCTTGAATTTATAGATGCTAAGTTTGTTGCCGGCAGACTTTGCATCGCTAGTGATGTTGAGGTAGCCAGTCTTTTCTGGTTTGTAAGTGAAGAAATACTTGCCGGCTTCGGCAGGAATAGAGTTATCGCCTTCTTTCATAACGTAAGGCATGTCGATGGCGCCTTCCTTTACCTCTACCACTTCAGATGTGATGATGACAACTGGGATAGAGAGTTTGAAGTTGATGTTGTAAACCTGATCCTTTTCGGTCTTGAATTTGAATACCTTCTTTCCGTTTTCTTTTACAGCAGAAATGACGGTACCGTTTACAGTTGCATTGTTAGCGTCCTGTTCTGTCTTGATCTGCAGCTGACCGTCTTTCTCTGCCTTATAAGTGGCATAAGCGTTGAAGGAACCAGTACCTTCGTATGCCGGGTTGCCGATAACCTGAGTTTCGCCCAGTTTGATTTCCAGCGGATCAGCTTCTGTAAGTCCTTTACCTACATTCTTGGTGGCTTCCAGCTTCAGAGTGAATCCTAACTCTACGGCGCCTGTTGCATTCAGGATGAAGTAGTAGGTCTTGCCCTTTTCAAAGGCATAGATTTTGCCGTCATATTGAGGTGTGAATGTGCCGTCGATGTTTGTTGGCTTGGTTGCTCCATCCTTAAGGAGTGCTACTGAAGAATACTCTCCTCCATCATAGGTGCCAACAGTTGCAATGTAGTCCTGGTCGGCAGTGAATTTCCAGTAAACATCACCTGCTTGGTGAGCACTGTAAAGGTTGTTGCCTTGTGACACATTCAGCGGATTTTCGAAAGTCTGTGCCATGGCTGAAGCCGAGAGGCACAATGCGGCTGCAAAAAGTAAAGTTTTTCTCATACTTTATATATATTAAATTGTTAATAATCTGAAGAGTGGCAGTTGTTAGGTTAAATCTAAAATCTACCCATCTTCTCTCTTGTCGCCGCAAAGATAATGATTTTTTTTTGCAAACTGTAATCGGGTGTGACAAAAAATCGACAATTAACTAAATTTATGAGCAAATATGCTAAAAAACATAGATATTTCGTGTTAATTATTTAAATTTTAAGCGATTATCTTGGGCAAATAAGAAAATATTCGTAATTTTGCACCGATTTAAGTTAAAAATAGGTATTTCCATGCGTGCATTTTAGTGAAAGAATGTATAAATGGAGGGGCGAAGTGTTGCCCTGAGTGCTTTCGGCTTTTACCAAACGAGAAAAAAATGAGAAAAAAATGATAATTATTAATTAATAAACTTGAAACAAACAAGGATGAGAAGATTAACTCTTTTACTTGTCTCACTTGTATTGTTGTCTATCCAATCGGTCTTGGCGCAGAGTTTCAGCGTCAAGGGTACAGTCGTGTCTGCTGAAGACAACGAACCGATGATTGGTGTGACCATTATGCAAGAGGGAACATCAAATGGCGTAGTGACCGATATTGACGGTAACTATACCATCGAAATTAAGGGTGCTTCGAAGGCTACGCTTGCCTACTCTTATGTGGGTTGCGTTACGCAGAAGCACGTTGTGAAAGCGCAGACAAATACGCTCAACATCACCCTTGCTTCGGATTCCAAGATGATGGATGAAGTGGTTGTGGTGGCGTATGGCGTGAGAAAGAAGGGAACCATTGCGGGTTCCGTGTCTGCCGTAAAGTCTGAAAAGATAGAAAATGTGCCGGCGGCAAGCTTCGACCAAGCTTTGCAGGGACAGAGTACTGGTTTGCAGGTCATCTCTTCTTCGGGTGAACCTAGCAAGGCGGCTACCTTCCAGATCCGTGGTACCAACTCTATCAACTCCGGCAAGTCGCCACTCTTTATCCTCGACGGCGTGCCAATCTCAAGTTCTGATTTCAATACCTTGAGTCCTAACGATATCGAAAGTATCTCTGTATTGAAAGATGCCTCTTCTACCTCTATCTATGGTGCACGTGCTGCCAATGGTGTGGTTGTCATCACTTCCAAGCGAGGCTTGTCAATGGACAAGGCGAAGATTACGCTCCGTGCACAGTATGGTTTCTCTGAGTTGGCACAGACCAACTGGAAAATGATGAATACCGACGAGCGTATCCAGTTTGAGAAAGAAGTAGGTCTGGATACAGGTAAGGATTACAATCTCCTTTCAAGAGTAAACGTAAACTGGCTGGACGAGGTGTTCAACGACCGCGCTCCGCTGCAGAGTTACGAACTCTCTATCAACCGTGCTACCGACCGCTTGAACTACTATGTTTCTGGTGGTTTCTACGATCAGGACGGTATCGCACAGAATTCAACCTTCCGCCGTTACAACATCCGCACCAATGCTGATGTAAAGGCTGGCAAGTGGTTGAAGGTAGGTACCAACACCATGGCTGCCTATGAAGAGGCTCAGCAGGCTGACGACGGTAGCTATACTACCGTTACTCCTATCTCAGCATGCCGATTCATGCAGCCTTACTGGAATCCTTATGCCAAGGATGGCAGTCTGGCTTCACTTTCAGCAGGCAACTGGGCTGGAACCAGCGAGAACCCTATCGTTTACATGGGCTTGAATCCTATCAAGAACAAGAAATATAAGGTGCTCTCTACCATGTATGCTGAAATCTATCCGATAGAGAATCTGACTATCCGTACTCAGTTCGGTGCCGATTTCACCCATTCTACAGCGTTCCTCCAGTCGTTCCCAAGTCTCTCTTCAAATAACGGACAGGGTACTGCGGCACGCCAGAGCAGCGATGCCATCAACCTGACAGAGACTACTACGGCTAACTACCGTTTCACCCTGAACGATATCCATGCGTTCAACGTGATGCTGGGTCAGGAGGCTGTCAATTTCCACTCAGAGGGTTTCCAGGTATATTCCAAGGGTCAGACCAGCGATCTCCTGACCAACGTATCATCAGGTACACGTGCCAGCCGCTGGGCAGATTCATCTTCTGACTACTCTTACCTGTCATTCTTCATGCGTGGCGAGTATAACTATAAGGAGCTCTACTATGCCGATTTCTCTCTGCGTACCGATGCTTCTTCACGTTTCGGTAAGGATCATCGCTGGGGAACATTCTGGTCGCTCGGTTTCATGTATAACGTGAAGTCAACCGACTGGCTGAAGGATATGAAGTGGCTCAGCACAGCCCAGATTGCCGTAAGTACCGGTACATCGGGTAATTCTGAGATTCCTAACTATTATCATCTGGCTCTGGTATCGGGTGGTGCCAACTATGATAATACTGCCGGTTTCTCTCCATCACAGAGTGGTAACGAGGAATTGGGTTGGGAGTCAACATGGGCAAACAACTTCGCCCTCCGTCTTGGTTTCCTCGACAGAATCAACTTCAGCTTCGAGGCTTACTACAAGCGTACCTCCAATATGCTGATGCGCGTTCCAGAGTCTTACACCGTTACCGGCGAGGGCTATCGCTGGAAGAACGTAGGTGTGATGGCTAACAAGGGTATCGAGCTGAGTGCTGACGGTGATGTTATCCGCACACGCGACTTTACCTGGAATGTAAGTGCCAACGTATCTTACAACCAGAACCGATTGAAGGAACTCTATAATGGTGTAACCGAGTATGTAAACTCAACCACCGGTTTGAAGTATGTGGTAGGTCACTCAGTAAGCGAGTTCTTCCTGAACCGTTATGCCGGTGTGAATCCAGCGAATGGTGAGCAGCTCTGGTATGATAAGGATGGCAACGTGACCAACGAGTTCCGTGAGAGCGACAAGGTGATGACAGGCAAGACCTATGATGCACCTTGGATGGGCGGTTTCGGTACAAGCTTCCGTTGGAAGGGCTTGCAGCTTTCTGCCCAGTTCAGCTGGATTGGTACACGCTACGTGATTAACAACGACCGTTACTTCGAGGAGAGCGGTGTAACCTTCGGTACTGCTTACAACCAGTCAAACCGTCTGTTGTACGACCGTTGGAAGCAGCCAGGCGATATTACCGACATCCCACGTTGGGGCGAGGTAACCCAGCTCGACGACCGCTTCTTGGAGAATGCATCGTTCCTCCGTCTGAAGAATCTCAGTCTGTCCTATTCATTGCCACAGAGTCTGTTGCGCAAGACCAACTTCTTCTCTATGGTCAGAATCTATGGTCAGGCACAGAACCTCTTCACCGTAACCGGTTTCAACGGTCTGGATCCTGAGGTTTCATCCAATATTTACCAGGCACAGTATCCGGCATCACGCCAGTTTACTCTGGGTGTTGAATTGCAATTCTAACCAAGAAAGGAGAAAAAAATGAATATCAAAAATATAAAGACATACATCCTGTCGGGAATCCTAGCCCTCTCGATGTCTTCCTGTCTTGATAAGTATCCTGAGGATTCTATCCGCATGGACCAGGCTATCAACACGGTGGGCGACATGGACAAGCTGGTGTACGGTATCTACGACAGTTTCAAGAGCAGCGCCCTCTATTCGGGCAATCTGACAATCCTGCCAGATCTGCAGGCAGACTTTGTGTACTGCGTGAAGGGCTACTCTAATGCCTATGGCGATATCTACCGTTGGAAAGATATCAAGGCTACCAACACCAACATCGAGGCGGTATATGCCGATCTTTATGATGTTATCAACAATGCCAACTTCCTGCTCGATCATGTAGATAAGGTAAAGGCAAACACCAACAGTGATAAGGAGCTCGACAAGCTGGAGCAGTGTGAGGGCGAGGCTTATTTTGCCCGTGCCCTGGCTTACTCAGAGTTGATCAAGTGTTTCTGCAAGGCTTACGATAGCGATGAGCAGGCAGAGAAGGAACTCGGCGTGGTACTCACAGAGCACTATTACGGCAATGAGCCACAGAAGAGAGCCAGTCTGAAGGAATCATACGAATTCGTATTGAGAGACCTTGACAAGGCTGCTGAGTATCTGAAGGTAGACGAAGACTTCACAGGAAGTCTCTACAACGAGATTTACTTCAACGAGTATACCTGTCATGCCTTGCGTGCGCGCGTATCCTTATATATGCATAAGTATGATGATGCCATCAAGTATGCATCTAAGGTAATCGGCAGTAAGTATTATACATTGGAGAAGGCTTCTTCCAACACCTATTCAAACCAGGTGAACGATTATAAGTATATCTGGACCTATGGTGATTCGCGTGAGGCTATCTGGAAGGTAGGCTTCACCGTGAACAGCTATGGCGGTGCACTGGGTACCATCTTCGATAACTACAACTTCGTAACTTATCGCCCTGACTATGTGCCTGAGACATGGGTCATCAACTCATTCGACAGCAATGACCTCCGTGCTGCAGCCATCTTCACAACCCGTGTAACAGGTTATGAGCACGGTTTGCAGTGGCCTTTGCTGAGCAAGTATTTCGGCGATGCAGAATTCCGGAACAACAATATCCTGCATGTTCATCAGCCAATGGTATTCCGTCTGTCAGAGCAGTATCTGATACGTGCTGAGGCTTACGCCATGAAGAAGGACTACGGTAAGGCAGGTAAGGATATCTCTACCTTGCGTACAGCCCGCTACTCTTCATATGGTGGAAACACCTCGATGAGCGAGAGCAACGCCATGAAGATAATCGAGGCAGAGCGCGTGAAGGAACTCTATATGGAAGGCTTCCGTCTGAACGACCTCAAGCGCTGGCACAAGGGATTTGAGCGTAAGGCTGCCGACCAGCCTGCTGCCAACTTCGTGCAGAGCAGTCTGAAGGTTGAAAAGGATGACCCTCTCTTTGTCTGGCCAATTCCTCAGCATGAGCTTGAGGCACCAGGTTCTGAGATTCAGCCTAATGAAAGTAACAAATAAAATAAGGAGACGATCATGAAGAAAATAATGATGGGATGTTTGGCAGCCGTAGCTGCACTCATCGCTCTTGTGAGTTGTTCACAGGATTATACCACTTATGCTGGTCCAAGTCATATCATGTTCTCTGATACGCTCTATCAGTATGCTGTACAGGAAAGCAATGAGGTTTTCAATGTGCCTGTATCTGCAACCGAAAAAGCTGACTACGACCGCACCTTCGGCGTGGAGGTAGTAGACAAGCAGAGCAATGCCATCGAGGGTAAGCATTACCGCATCCTCAACAACACCGTTACAATCAAGGCGGGCGAGATGGTAGGAAATGTGAAGGTTCAGGGTATCTATGATAACATCGGCAAGACCGATTCGCTCGGCTTCACCCTGAAACTGGTGATTCCGGAGAAGTATAACTGGACAGATCTCTATAAGGACTATACCCACGTGGTAATGCAGAAGTATTGTCCTTTCGATATCCACAACTTCTCAGGCTGGTGTAAGGTAACATCTACTTTCTACAGCCAGTATCTGAACAACGTAACTGACCGTCTGATCAAGACAGAGGTGGTGGAAGGCGAGGAGAATACCATTCTCCTGAAGGATGTTTACTATAAGGGCTACAACTTGAAGTTGAAGTTCAACACCAAGAACATTCTTGAGCCAAAGGTAGAGATGGACGACCAGATAGCCGGTGAAACCGGCGAGGCGTTCGGTACCATCTATGGAGACGGCAAGCTGCGCATCAGCCAGCCTTCTCTCTATACCTCTTATTATAGTACCAATGAGGACTTTGTATTGCAGTATGTTGTTATGAGTGTAAACAACAAAGATGGTTCATTATTCGGTAATGTAGGTACCTATATCACCGTATTTAAATGGATCAGCGATGCAGAGGCAGAGAAATTGAAAGAACAAGGATATTAATCGTAGAATAAAAAGAAAATGAAAACATTGATTTCAAAATATTGGCTCGTATTGATGGCGCTGGTATCAGTGACTCTGTTCACAGCTTGTTCCAGCGATGACGACGATGCCGTAACTCCTGTGTTCCCACAGGTACAGACTATCGCCGGTGAAGCTGGCGCTGAGTTGGACTTCACCTTCGATGCCAACGAGAGCTGGAGCCTTTCTTCAGACAAGATCTGGTGTAAACTGGTGCAGGGCGAGAAAGCAGACGCCTTCGTACTCAATGGTACTGCAGGCAAGCAGACCATCAAGGTTAAGATTACTGCTGATGATGCCAGCAAGGATATGAGCGTGGCTCAGCTCTTCCTGAATATGGGTGGTCAGAAGGTTGCCATCGCTGAGGTTAAACGTTCGGCTGCCGGCTATAAGTTGCAGGTATTCGATGCGGCTGGCAATGATATCACCGAGACAGGTATCACTGTAGGTTACAATGTATACACCAAGTTTACCGTAAAGTCAAACTACCGTTTTGCTGTTACCAATACTCCAGCTTGGGTAGACTTGGAAGGCGGCTTCCTGGTAGGTACACCTAACAAGGATGCTGTAGGCGGAGTTTCCTTCAAGGAGAATCAGGGCGTAAGTGCTAAGTATGCCATCGCTAAGGACGGCTACTACACCATCACCTTTACTTCTGAGGATGGCAAGGCTGCTGTAACCGTACCTGTTATCTATAATGGTATGACCACCAGCACCATGGATGTTACTTATCCAACCTCTTCACAGTGGGCAGTATGGAATGTATCTCTCGATGGTAAGGTGTTCACTCAGAATGGTTCTAGCCTGACTGGTGGTGATACCAACGATTTTACCTTCTACAACTTTGTTCCTTTCAAGATCAATACGCTTAATGATGAATATCAGCTAGTAGTCTTCGAAAGTAAAGAGAACGGTCTGTTCGAGGATACATCTGGTGCTGTGAAACTGAAGGGTGAAAAGGGTGACGTTAAGCTCACTATTGAGCCTTTGAGCAACGGAAGCCGTGAGTTCCTGGTTTATGCATTGCCACAGAGCGTTTACGCAACTTTTGAGAACGGTCTCGATGAGATGCTTGAGAACGACTTCACAAGCGTGAAGAGCGATTACGACCGCTACTTCCTGATGGATGTTGTACAGAAGGAGGCCAACTCTTCTGCTGATGATCAGTCTGCAGCACCGACAATCTTGAAGATGAGCTACTTGCCAGTAGAGTGCAAGAAGGATAAATCAATGTATGGTTCTGTCATATCAGAAGTATTTGGCTACAATGGTGACGAAATATATGTCGCTCAGTCAGAAGTAGGAAGCTCTCTTACAGTTAATCCTAATATCAAGGATTGGGATCCTACCACTATGATGGAGACAGGCTATCTTACAGTTATGGATAGCGACGGAAAAGATGTTTATGCAGAGCCTAGTATGGATACGAATAATAACTGGGTATTCTTCGTAAAGGTTCCTGCTGCTACTCCGATATTTATGGTATTCGAGGACAACGGAACTCCTGTAAAGGTTCTTGTTGTTGAATCTCCTGGTGAGGGAATGAGTAAGAAACATACTTCTATCAGAAAAATTAGAAAGTAATGAACAGAATGAAAATATTTTCAAAGGCACTCTTGTTGCTCTTGGTCTCTCTCCTGACCTTTGCAGCAACAAGTTGCTCGGATGATGAAACCGGAGGCTGGGACGGCACATACGGATATGTGCAGTTCACGCTCAGCAAGAAGGTTTCTTCTAGAGCTACCCGTGCTACTGCCCTTGACAAACTTGAGAAACTGGATGATGCCAAGAAAATCAAGGTGGTCATGGAGCACAACGGTACAACTGTCTCTCAGACACTGGTGCTCAATTCTTATAATTCAGAGAATGCTGAGTATGGTCTGAGAAGTGAAAAACTGCAACTCGCTTCGGGTACTTACACCGTCATCGGTTTCTATCTCTATGATGCTGTAGACGAGGAGTTGCTGGCTTCTTCTGCCGGCGAAACATTCACTGTAGTAGGTGGCGGTCTGGAAGTACAGAACCTCATGGTGGAGACTGTGGAGCGTGGTAAGGTGAAGTTCAATCTCGTGAAGGAGTGGGAGAAGACCCGTGCCGGTGGTGCCGAGTATCTCTTCTCTAACATCCGTCTCGTTGATGTCAGCGTAACTAATCTCTTTACCCGTGAGACCTATACTTTCCCTGAACTGAAGGTGAAATACAAGGAGGGAAGCAAGGAGAATCAGAATCCTGACAATGAGAACGATAAGTATATGGACACAGGTACAGCTTACTGCGATTCTACCGTATGGCTGCCTGCCGGTACCTATCAGGTTACCTCATATACCACCTACGGCAAGACAGGTGCGGTGAAGACCAAGTATGAAACCCAGCCTGTAAAGGGTGAGACTTTCATTATAGAGGACAATCAACTCAATGATAAAGCTCAGGTGCCTATCCTCCTTTCCAAGACAAAGGAGTATATCAAGGACTATGAGGCGTTGAAGGCTATCTGGGAATCTCTCCAGGGGAAGGAGTGGAGCTTCTATGGTGATGCTACCTTCAAGGGAGCTAACTGGAACTTCAACAAGGAACTCGATATGTGGGGCGAACAGCCGGGCGTAACGCTCAACAGCAACGGCCGTGTTATCGGTCTCATCATCGCCGGTTTCGGAGCAAAGGGTATCGTGCCAGATGCTATCGGACAGCTCACAGAACTTCAGGTACTCAACCTTGGTTCTCATGATGAGAAGATTGGTGCCAACATATTCAATGATTATGATGCAAACAGTCTGACTGCAGCAAAGAAGAGCAGCATGCGTCACGACTATGAGAACAAGTTCCTGAAGTATGACCCACGTGCCAATATGTCGGATATGATTGTAGAAAGCTACAACTCAGATCCTAAGGTGGCACCGAAGAACAGAATCAAGAAGGACAGCCGCATCAACCTGAAGGATGCACAGATCGGTACATTGACCAACAAGATTACAGGTGTATCTAAGGCCATCTACCGTCTGACTAAGTTGCAGCAGTTCTATATCGGTAACTCTTCTATCACATCCGATGAGGTTTGTGCGAAGTTCTACAATGCTGACGATCCTGTTTATGGTAAGTTTGCGCAGGAATTCAAGGATGAGGATTGGGACAAGATGGAAAACCTGACCGATATCGAACTTTACAACTGTCCGAAGATCAGTCGTATTCCAGACTTCTACTATAATCTCCCTAAATTGCAGGCGATGAACCTGGCACGATGCAAGGGAATCTCAGCCAACCAGTTGAGAAGCGACTGGACCCGCTTAGCTGAGGAGAAGACTGGTAAGACACTCCAGATTCTCTATATGAGTTACAACAACCTGGAGGAGTTCCCAGAGTCATCTGCCTTGAGCAAGATGGTAAACCTCGGTCTGCTCGACCTGGCTTACAACAACATCAAGAAGGTACATCCGTTCGGTTCTGAGGTAGCACTTACTTCTCTCTATCTGAACAACAACCAGATTGAAGAGATTCCTGCTAATCTCTGTGCCTTTACAGAAGATGTAGAGAGTCTGACCTTCGCTCACAACAAACTGAAGAAGATTCCGAATATCTTCGATGCAAGTTCTGTTCGCGAGATGGGTTCTGTAGACTTCTCTTACAACGAGATTACAGGTGTAGATAATAGTCATGGTACCTACAAGGGTATCAATGCAGCTTCAGTCAGTCTGTCAAACAATAAGATAGAGAAGTTCCCTTCTGAGTTGTTTACAGCCGGTTCGCCAATCACAACCATCGATTTGAGCGGCAACCAGATGCGCACCATCCCTAAGGGTTCCATCAAGGGCAAGAAGGCTTATCTGCTGCAGGTCATCGACTTCCGATTCAACAAGTTGACATCCCTCTCTGATGACTTCCGCTCAACCACATTGCCATACCTTACCAATATGGACTTGAGCTACAACTGCTTCACCGAGGTGCCAACCCAGCCATTGAACAGTGCCGTGCTCCGTGCCTTTGCCATCAACCACCAGCGTGATGGGAAGGACCAGCGTTGCCTGCGTACATGGCCTACAGGAATCACAACCTGTCCGAGCCTGATCCAGTTCCAGATTGGTTCCAATGATATCCGTAAGGTAGAAGAGACACTGACCTCTCACCTTTATATCCTGAATATCGCAGACAACCCTAACATCTCTATCGATGTAACCAGCGTCTGCGCATACATCAAGGCAGGTAGGTATATGCTGTTCTACGACAAGAATCAGGACATCCGCGGTTGCGATGCTTTGGATCTCGAAAATTAAACCCTATAAGAAAGTAGTAATATGAAATATATGAATAAACTGACATTAGGTATCGTTCTCGCTGCCGGGCTTTTCACAGCCTGCAGCGATAAGGATGATGTCGATATCCCAGGAGGACTGGCGCTCGATAAAGAGGAGATTGCCATAGGCCCTCAGGGTGGAACAGAGCAGATTGCCATCGCTGCCTCACAGGACTGGGTGGCAAATACCTCTGAGCCTTGGCTGATGCTTTCGCCTGCCAACGGTGTGGGTTCTGTTGAGGGTACCATCACGGTGGATTCTACTCTTTCCAACACGCTTCGCAGCACAGAACTCAGTTTCCAGGGTGCCAACGGACAGAGTCGCAAGCTTACCATCACCCAGTTCGGTTATGGCAAGCAGATCTTCCTGAAGGATCCTGTTGTAGAAATCGAAAACTCCGGTTCTTACGATAACCGTGCTTTCGAGAGTCTGATTTCCGCCAACGTGGAATGCAAGATTGGTAAGATAGAGTATTCTTTCGAGGGGGATCTGACCGATGCTGAGAAGGCAGAGAACGAGAGCGAGCGTGAGGGCTGGCTTCTGAACAGCAAGTATGAAGATAAGCTGACAGGTACTAACCTGGGTATCAAGCTGGACAGAAAGTACCGTCCTCGCACCGTGAACTTCAAGTTCCGCTGGGCGATGAACGTGGTTCCTGCCGTTCGTGTGGCTAAGGTTCATCTCGTGCCAGTCAAGGCTGAAGACCAGCTGGTAGATGCAGATGGTAATCCTACCGATGATGTTATCCTGACCGTTCGTCAGAAGGCAGCACCAAAGATTGAGGACAACCGTGCCGGTGACTCTCTCTCTGTCATCATGATCCACCAGAAACTGGGTAGCATTGCTACCTTCGATTCCAGCGAGAACATGCGCAACTGGAGCGGCGTAACGCTCTGGGAAGCTACTGATGATTTCGTGAAGGATCATCCTGAGGCTTTAGGACGTGTACGTTCTGTCAAGTTCAGCATGTTCAACCTCAAGAGTGGCGAAACTCTTCCTAAGGAAGTGGGTAATCTCAAGTTCCTGGAGTCATTCTCTGTTGCTGCCAACGAGAACAACCAGATTCGTGAGGTGAAGCTCGGTGATGAAATCTGCTCGCTGAAGTATCTGAAGAATCTTACCGTTCAGGCTTACGGTCTGACTCAGTTGCCTGCTAGCTTTGTTAAGCTGGGCAAGAGTCTTGAATCGCTCAACCTGGTAAATAACAACTTCAACAAGTTGTCGGATATCACCGATATCGTCAACGAGAAGAACTTCCCTAAGTTGCGTAACCTCATTCTCTATGCACAGCGCCGTACGGATGTTGTCATCAACATCGCTTCGCTGGGCGAAAAGAATGCATCAGGCGTCTATGTTTATAATAACTATCCTATCGGACTGTATGGTAAGGTAAATGCCGGATCTGCAGACCGTCAGGCGCTTCTCAAGCTCCTGACATGGGATAAGTTGAATACACTGAAGTTGTCTTACTGCTTCCTGGAGGGTGAACTTCCTACCGATGAAGAGATGGATGCAGCTCTGGAGGCTGCCGGCAAGGCCACCCGATACAGCAAGTCTGACTTCTCTACCAACAAGGAAGATTATCTCGACAAGCTGGTAGGCGATACCTGCAAATGGTTGCTCTCAGGCTGGAATAATCCTGTAACCTGCAAACACAAGGATGGTTCTGTAGTTTGCAAGGATGTTTATGCTAGCGAGGTGCCACGTGTATTGCCAAACTGCCGTCAGTTGTCACTCAACCTGAACTTCTTTACAGGTGAGGTGCCAAACTGGATTCTCTTCCATCCACACCTGGTAGAATGGAATGCACCTACGTTGATCTTCAACCAGCAGCCTAAGGGTAAGAACAGCGATGGCGCTGCCGTTGGTTTCTCTAATATGACAGAAGACAGCTACAGCTACGACTACTATTACGGAACCAGCGACCCAGGCAGCAAGTGGGAGATTCCGGGTGTAGCTTATCCGCTCTACTACCGCACATACGTGGCAGCAGGCGATATTAATGAAGCTGCGCTGATGGCTAAGTACAGGAGAACTAAGAAAAAGTAAGATAAACATAAAAACAATATAGAAGCAAACAATGAAGAAAAAGTTTTTCTATATAGCAATGGTCGCATTGGCATTGACGGGCTGTTCTGACAGCCTGTCAACCATCGGCTCTTCTGACGGCAATTCAGAAATCACCATCCCTGCAGATGCTGAGGCGGGTGAGTTGCTGATAAAGTTCAGTCCGGAGATGAGCGATATCCTCGACCAGGCACAACTGAGCAAGACCCGCGCCGGAAAGGCTACCCGTTCGGGTATTCCTTCTACCGATGAGGTGCTCGACATCCTGGGAAGCTACAGCTTTGAGCGTGTGTTCCCGGTAGATGCAAATACTGAGGCAAGAACCCGCGAGGCGGGACTCCATCTCTGGTATACGGTGAAGTTTAATAAGGGAACCGACCTGAAGGCGGCTGCCGAGCGCCTGAAGCAGTTGGGCGAAATCTCAAAGGTTCAGACTAACGGTCGCATCAAGCGTGCTTACAATACAGACAGCAAGCGCATCTATCTCAGCGATAAGGCACTTCAGCAGAAGTCTACCCGCTCAGCAGCCGAGGGCGAGCCAAACGACCCAGGCTTTGCCAGCCAGTGGCATTACCGTAACCTGGGTGAGGACCACTATGACTTTGAGAAGCTCAACAATAATCAGGTGGGTGCTAAGGCAGGATGTGACGTGAATGCACTTGAGGCATGGAAGACCTGTACAGGCGATCCTTCTATCATCGTGGCTATTCTCGATGAGGGCGTGATGTATACGCACCCTGATTTGGCAGCCAACATGTGGTGCAACCCGGGTGAGACTACTCAGGGAGCCAAGACTGATGGCGATGGTAATGGTTATGATGGCGACCTTCATGGCTACAACTTCGTTACTGGGAGCGGCGATATTACCTGGACTGATGCCAATGACACCGGTCATGGTACTCACGTAGCTGGTACCATTGCAGCCGTAAATAATAATGGCAAAGGTGTTTGTGGTGTAGCTGGTGGTGACGGAACTCCTAACTCTGGTGTGAAGATCATGTCTTGCCAGGTATTCTCCGGCCAGAACAGTGTAACCTTGGCAGGCGAGGCGAGAGCCATCAAGTATGCTGCCGATAATGGTGCAGTCATCCTGCAGTGCAGTTGGGGTTACAACTCTTCAGAGTCTAGCATCATCAACGGTTATACTCCGGGCCCTGCTACCGAGAAGGAATGGGCTGAGACCTATCCGCTGGAGAAGGAAGCTCTGGATTACTTCATCAACAATGCCGGTTCGCCTAATGGTGTCATCGACGGCGGTATTCCTGTCTTCGCAGCCGGTAACGAGTATGCTGGCAATCCTGCTTTCCCAGGTGCTTACTCTAAGTGCGTCTGCGTATCTTCTGTAGCTGCCGACTTTACTCCAGCCTGCTACACCGATTTCGGTTCGCTCGTAACCCTGAGTGCTCCTGGTGGCGACTTGGATTATTACAGCAAGATTGGCGAGCAGGAAGATGAATACTGGGCAGAGACAACCGAGCAGAAAGGTGCTGTGCTCTCTACGATGATCAAGAACGGTCAGCCTGCTTACGGCTACATGGAGGGTACCTCTATGGCTTGTCCTCATGTTTCGGGTGTGGCTGCCTTAGGTCTCGCTTATGCAAGCAAGACGAACCGTCATTATCGTGCTGCCGACTTCGTAGCCCTGATGAAGAAATCTGTGAAGGAACTGGATAGTCATTATCAGAATGGTGCAACCAAGACCTACTACATGAACCATTCTACCGTAGGTGCTTCGCCAGAGATTGTACAGCTCTCTAAGTACATCGGCAAGATGGGTGCTGGTCTGATTGATGCTGCTCAGCTCTTGAACAACATCAAGAACAAGGAATTCAGTTCTGATATGAAGTTGCCTAACGTGTATGTGGGCATCGAGAAGACTGTTTCTCTCAACCTCGCTGCATATTTCGCAGGTCAGACAGAGGGATTCTCTTGCTCTGTAGCGAATAACGGCGTAGCTTCTGCTTCGGTAGATGGCAAGACGCTCACCGTGAAAGGACTCGCTTCCGGAAGCACATCGCTCACCGTAACAGCTGCCGATGGTACCAGCCAGACCGTAGTTGTGACCGTTAGAAAGAGTGCCGGTAACAATGGTTGGATGTAATTGGGTATAATATGAAGATATTTGCTTTCCTATCGCTTTTCTTCCTGGCTTTGCCTGTTACGGTGAATGCGCAGAAGGAACTGCTGAAGTTTGAGCATCCGCTTATCGATGCGGGCACGATGACCGAGGACGATGCGCCTCGCACCTTCACCTTCGTAGGTAAGAATGTGAGCAAGAAGATACTGCACATCACACAGGTGAGAACCACCTGTGGATGTACTAGTTCTTATGTCAGGGGCGATGTGATGAAGCCTGGCGATACCTGTCAGGTGCAGATCACCTTCACGCCTAACCGCTATCCGGGCACCATCAATACGGGTGCTTATCTCTATCTGAAAGAGGTAGAGGGACAGCCTGCCGTTAAGCTTGCCTTAACGGGAAAGGTGCTGCCGGGTGCTGACCAGTGGGCACGTTATCCGCACAAAATGGGCGCACTCAGACTGAAACAGGCGAAGGCAAGTATCACAGAGGTAAAGCCGGGCACAGAGCCTGAGGCACGTATCCTCTGCGGAAACAGCGGTGACAAGCCGCTCCGTATATCCAGCCTCCTTCTTCCTCCTTATGCCCGTCTTACGTCAGAACCTGAGGTGATAGAACCGGGTGATGAGGCAGACCTCGTCATCACCATCATAGCCGATAAGATTCCGGCTACGATGCCCGAATCCTTCACCTTCCCTGTTATTCTGGAGGGCTTGGACGCCCGCCCGTCTGACAGAACGATACAGGTCGTTGTAAAGTTAGAAAGGTAAAAAAGGAAAAAAGTAAAAAAGAAAAAATACCAAGACAATGAAATATTTGAAAAAACTCTTCACCCTCCTGGTGATTGCTTTGTTTGCCTGCGGCTTTGCAGCCTGCAGCAGCGATGATGAAGAACCGGAGGAGCCTTCTCTGGAAGTTACACCTGCCAATCTTCATGGCACATGGGAGTTGGCTGAGTGGAACGGTGAACCTCTTGCTGAGGGCACATACTGCTACATCGTTTTCAACCGCAAGGACCAGACTTTCGAGATGTATCAGAAGTTTGACAGTATGTATGGTCGCCATATCACCGGTTCGTTCGCTATCAAGAACGATCCATACCAGGGCTACATCATCAGCGGAAGCTATGATAATGGTAAGGGCGACTGGAACCAGAGTTATCTCGTAACCCGCCTCCTGGCATCAGGTTCCATGATATGGACTGCCAAGGACGATGTTACCGACATCAGCCGCTACAAGCGTTGCGATGAGGTACCTGCCGAGATCCTCAAGGAATGTAAAGATCTCACAGAAGAATAAAAAAAAGAGCGAATTATCTGCAAATTCTGCGGATTATTCGCTCTTTTTTTGTATCTTTGCCCTCAAACTTATCATCGGGTTCAAAGTTTAAGGATATGATATTAACGATTACAGGTTCAGACAGCACCGGAGGCTCTGGTGTGCAGGCGGACATCAGGACGATTGCCGAGTTGGGCGGTTATGCTGTTTCGGCGATAACCAGCATCACTGTGCAGAATACGCTCGGTATTCAGGAGTTCTTTGATATTCCTGCCGAGATAGTTTCGGGGCAGATTGAGGCTATCATGAACGATATGCAGCCTGATATTGTGAAGATTGGTATGATACGCAGGGTGGAGACGCTGAATGTGGTCATCGATGCGTTGACCAGGTACCGTCCTGCCCATATCATCTATGCCCCTGCCATCTGGTCGAGCCAGGGCGATGCGCTGATGACGGAAGATGTGGTGAGCCAGATCAAATACCGTCTGCTTCCGCTCTGTTCTGTCGTCGTGTCACGCAAGAAGGAGAGCGACATCATTCTGCAGAATTCCAAGCTGCTGAGCCTTGCCGAGAAGCAGGGACTCCGGATCTATCGCCTCGACAATGCCAATTCGCATGGTCTCATCAACCGTTTCTCTTCAGCTCTTGCCGTCTATCTGAATCAGGGCAAGAAGATGGAGGAGGCGCTGGCGATGGCGCAGGATTTCATCAATGTAGAACTCGTGCGCCAGAGCAATCTGCAGGGCAGGAGTTCCGAGCTTTACAACCAGTTTATCTCGCAGGTGAATAACTTCTGCCGCACTTACAGCGATGTTCATTTCTATGCCGACCAGTTGAATGTGAGTGGCCGTTATCTGGCTCAGGTTACCCGCCGCATCTCCGGCAAGACGCCGAAGGCAATCATCGATGAATACATCGTGAAGGAGATAGAGCGTGAGCTCTCTACCACCACGCATACGGTTCAGGAGATAGCCAATACCTTCGGTTTCTCCTCGCAGGCTCATCTTACCAAGTTCTTCAAGAAGATGAGAGGGGTAACGCCTTCTGCTTTCAGGCAACCAAAACCTGTTGATTAAAATGACTCCAGCCAATTAAGGAAATGAAATACGGCCAACTGAGGAAATGAAATACGGCCAACTGAGGAAATGAAATCCAGCCAACTGAGGAAATATCGAAGAAAAGATGGTGTTTATGTTGTTCCTATCGGGTGCTTGAAAGATTAAAATAAGGTTCATTTTACTTCTTGCCTGGTAACGGTACTAAGTTGCATCAGCGTAGTGTATGAACGAAGAAAAGTTAAAGTAATTAAGTTAAAATAGAAACACGGACAAATTCAATTTGTCCGTGTTATTTTTTCTTTGCTTTTTAACTCTATGTTTTCTACCTCGGAACTCATAGACTTTGGAGCCATAAAACTATGAGTTAGTTTTTTTAACACATAGATAAACCTCTCTCTTGCAGAATCGCCAGCGAAGCTTTTTTACAGCTTCGCTGGCGATTTCTCTGTATATAATCTTACTCAATCATGTTCTTGAGTATCCATTTCCTGAAGAATGGGTCTTCTATATTCCATAATCGAAATTTTTCGTTACGAAATTTTTCGCTAAGATACAAAAAATGTAGAAGTTCAGAAGGTGAACTCCTCTCGGTTTCTCTTAGCAGTACAATCTGTGTACTGCTTTATATATTCAGGAATATCTCTTATATATTTGCGAATCTCTCTTTATACAAAATGACTCAATGTTTGCAGAAAATGGAACATTTTTCTGCTATTTCGCTGAAAAATGTTTCCTTTGCAGCCGTAATTGAATAAAAATATAAGAATTATGGCAGAAAATAGACAAGAATTGAACCGCAACTTGGCTCAGATGCTCAAGGGTGGTGTGATTATGGACGTAACAACTCCAGAACAGGCAAAAATCGCAGAGGCAGCAGGTGCATGCGCAGTAATGGCGCTGGAACGTATTCCAGCTGATATCCGTGCAGCAGGTGGTGTTTCACGTATGAGCGACCCTAAGATGATCAAGGGTATTCAGGAGGCTGTTTCTATCCCTGTAATGGCTAAGTGCCGCATCGGTCACTTCGCTGAGGCTCAGATTCTTCAGGCTATCGAAATCGACTATATCGACGAGAGCGAGGTGCTCTCTCCAGCAGATAACGTTTATCACATCGATAAGACTCAGTTTGATGTACCATTCGTTTGTGGTGCCAAGAACTTGGGCGAGGCACTCCGCCGTATCGCTGAAGGTGCTACTATGATTCGTACCAAGGGTGAGCCAGGAACAGGTGATGTTGTTCAGGCTGTTACCCACATGCGTATGATGCAGAGCGAAATCCGCCGTTTGGTTTCTATGAGCGAGGATGAACTCTACGAGGCTGCCAAGCAGTTGCAGGCTCCTTACGAGTTGGTGAAGTATGTTCACGAGAACGGTAAGTTGCCAGTAGTTAACTTTGCAGCAGGTGGTGTGGCTACTCCTGCCGATGCTGCCCTGATGATGCAGCTCGGTGCTGAGGGTGTATTCGTAGGCTCTGGTATCTTCAAGAGCGGTAACCCAGCTAAGCGTGCCCAGGCTATCGTGAAGGCTGTTACCAACTACAACGACCCTAAGATGCTGGCTGAGTTGAGCGAGGACCTCGGCGAGGCAATGGTAGGTATCAATGAGCAGGAGATTGCTTTGCTCATGGCTGAAAGAGGTAAGTAATGAGAATAGCAGTATTAGCTTTACAAGGCGCTTTTGCTGAGCACAGACAGAAGTTGGCTCAGTTGGGCGTGGATAGTTTTGAGGTTCGCCAGTTGAAGGATTGGAACCAGCCTAAGGATGGCTTGATTATTCCGGGCGGTGAGAGTACCACCCAGGCGAAACTCTTGAATGAATTGGGTTTGATGGAGCCTGTGAAGGAGGCGATTGCTGCCGGCTTGCCAGTTTATGGTACCTGTGCCGGTTTGATTCTTCTTGCCAAGAAGATTGAGGGCGAGCCTAGCCATCGCATTGCTTCGATGGACATCACGGCTTTGAGAAATGCCTATGGTCGCCAGTTGGGCAGTTTCTACATTGAGGCTCCGATGAAGGGCATCGAGGGAAATATCCCAATGACTTTCATCCGTGCTCCTTATATTAAAGAGCTGTGGGGAGATGCCGAGGTTCTTGCTGAGGTAGATGGCAAGATTGTGGCTGCCCGCCAGGGTAACCAGCTGGTTACAGCCTTCCATCCGGAATTGAACGACAGTTTAGAGATTCATAAGTATTTTCTGGGGATGTGCAAGAAGTAGGCTTCATCCTATGATGAAACAGGCTTCGATGACCGATGAAACAGGCTTCATGGGCACATGAAGCTACATAGCAAAGTATCTTAGGATACATTGCCAAGTATCTTAAGATACATGAGCAAGTATCCTAAGATACTTTTTTATTGAATGTCTGATACTTTTTCCCGATAAATGTTTGCCGTTTACAAATATTCATCGTATCTTTGCATTATGAAATCTTCGTTACGTAAAACTCATAATGATGTAAATGCTTATGGTACAGTTAAATCCTTTTATTATTGAAGGCTATCTTTCGCCGGAATATTTCTGTGATAGGGTAGAGGAAACTGCTCTTCTTACCCGCCATTTGACCAATCGGTGCAATGTCGCGTTGATTGCGCCAAGACGTCTGGGTAAGTCGGGACTGATTTATAATTGTTTTCAGCAGGAAAACATCCGTGAGCAGTATCATTGCATCTATATTGATATTTATGATACGAAGAATTTGAACGAATTCGTCTATGCGCTGGGCAAGGGAATCCTGACGGCACTCAAGCCAAAGGGCAGGAAAGTATGGGAATTTTTCCTGAATATGCTCCAGTCTCTGAAGTCAACTATCTCTTTTGACATCAATGGAAATCCGGAGTGGAGTGTTGGTTTGGGAGATATTCAGGCTCCGGATATTACGCTGGATGAGATCTTCGCTTATCTCGAACAGGCAGATAAACCTTGTCTGGTGGCGATAGATGAGTTTCAGACAGTTGCAAACTATCCAGAGAAAACCGTTGAGGCAACCTTGCGTAAGCGAATACAGAATTGCCACAATGCAAACTTTGTCTTTTCTGGCTCCAAGCGCCACATGATGGCATTGATGTTTACTTCCCAGTCACGCCCGTTCTATCATAGTTCGAGTATCATGGGGTTGGAGGCAATCAATGAGCATTCTTACCTGGAATTTGCCAATCACCATCTTGCCAGGAACAATAAAGAGATAAGTGCAGCGGCTTTTACCTATTTATATCATCATTTCGATGGCATTACCTGGTATGTTCAGTATGTACTCAATATGCTTTATACTTCAATTTCTGATAGGTCTTTGTTGCAGGAGGATGATGTCAGAATGGCGATTGATGGCATCCTTTCCCAGCAGCGTTTTGCCTATCAGGCCTTGCTGTATCAGCTTACAGCCAAGCAGAAACAGCTTCTCATAGCCATTGCTCAGGAAGGTAAGCCTTCTTCCCTCATGTCACAAGAGTTCTTGCAGAAGTATCATCTTGGTGCAAGCACCGTGCAAGGAGCAGTCAAGACCTTACTGGACAGAGATTTTATCACGCAAGATGAAGGCGTTTACCAATTATGTGACAAGTTTTTGGAGCTGAGCCTGCGAGCAGGTTGAGTAAGTAAAAGATTCGTCAGAGTAAGCGAAATGAAGCGGCAGAGTGAGCCTACTGATATATCTGAATAAGCCTACAGATATGACTGAGCAAGCCTACAGATGCGACTGAGCAAGCACAAGGATATGACTGAACAAGCACAAGGATTCGACTGAGCAAGTGAAAGAATACGTTTGCTCAGGTTCAAGAAGTCGGAATATCAGGTTAAAGGAGTCTGTTTCTAAGAGATTCCCACTAGGCTCAGCAGCTCTGCTGACTGCAGTCAGCAGGTCTGCCGACTGCAGTCAGCACATCTGCCGAGCCTAGTGGCAACACCCTATAATCGTACAACAATACACCTTTTAGTTGTACGATAATAACCGTTTATAACAACTCCGGAAGCAGGAAGAGCTTCACGCTGTTGCTGCCTTTGATGAGGATGTAATGGTCGTGAGGCTGGTTCGCCTTGAGTGCTTCCTTCACTTCCTCTACATTCTGGAACTTGCGGTAGCTGCATGGAATATCCTTGAATTCATCGCCTACCAGCCATACATTCTCCAGACCGGCAGCCTGCAACTGGTCTACTACCTTCTGGTGCTCCTCGTGGCTCACTTCGCCGAGCTCGCCCATCTGTCCGAGAATCGCCATCTTATGAGGCACATCCATCACGCGGAAGTTCTCGATGGCGGCTGCCATGCTCGATGGGTTGGCATTGTAGGCATCTACCACCAGTTTGTTGTGCGCCGTCTCTTCCAACTGCGAACGGTTGTTGCTTGGGATGTAGTTCTCCAGGGCATGATCTATCTGCTGAGGCTTCACATCGAAATGAAGACCGATGGTGATGGCAGCAAGCATGTTGTCGATATTGTAAGAGCCGATGAGATGGGTTTGAACCTCATGCCAGTCGAAACTCTCGGTGCGCCAGCGGAACTTCAGGAAAGGAGCGCAGGAGATGACTTCTCCCCAAACATCGCAGTTTTCATCCTTGCCGTAGGTGATGAGGCGGTTGATGTTGCGCTGCTCAGCCATCTGCATCAGATGCTCGTTGTCTGCATTGATGAAGACGAGGGCATCGTTGGCTGCGAGGTAATCATAGAGCTCTCCCTTGGTCTTCTTCACGCCTTCGAAGCTGCCGAATCCCTGCAGGTGGGCACGGCCTACGTTGGTAATCATACCGCAGGTTGGTTCCACGTATTCCACGAGTTTTCGAATGTCACCAGGATGGGAAGCACCCATCTCTACAACGGCAATCTCATTCTCTGGTGAGAGACGGAAGAGCGTCTTTGGTACGCCTACATCATTATTGAAGTTACCCTGGGTGAACATCACGTTGAACTTCTCGCCGAGAACAGCAGAGACGAGTTCCTTGGTGGTGGTCTTGCCGTTGGTTCCGGTGATTCCTACTACAGGAATATCGAAGTGGCGGCGATGCTCACGGGCTAGTTCCTTGAAGGTGGTGAGGCAGTCCTCTACGAGGATGTAGCGCTCGTCGCCTTCCTTGGCATACTCTTTTTCATCTACAATCACATAGGCACAGCCTTTCTCCAAAGCCATGTCAGCAAACTTGTTGCCATCAAACGATGCACCCTTCAAAGCCAGGAAGATGCTGCCCTCTGGGCAGTCGCGGCTGTCAGTGGTAATCACTGGGTGCGCTTGGTAAATCTGATAGAGTTCTGAAATATCCATAGTCTATAACTGTTATTTGGGGTGCAAAAGTAATCTAAATTATGGACATAACAAACAATTTTCCCAAAAAATGATGGTAATCTCGAATATTCTTTCTATTTTTGCAGAAATATTCGATGAATCTTTAGAAAGTGAGGCTCTTTATGGGTAGTAGAGATGAAAAAGATAAAACGAAAGTAAGGAAGGAAAAGCTGGCAGGCTATTTCTATAATCTATCCCAGTTGATATTTACGGGAACTGGGGTTGGAGGCGTGTTGCCGTTTTTACATGGAACGGCTTCATCAGGTGATATTTCCGTATTAGTTTTTGGCGCAGTTGCAACAGCAGGCTTTGCGTATGCTGCCAATAGAATTTTAAAATATTAAAGTTATGAGCTATTTGGCATTGTTTTTTTTAGTATGCTCGATTTTTAGTCTTGGTTTTATTGCTTGGACTTATACTAAGTCGGGTGAAAAGTGGCTTAAAGAATTGTAGAATTATGAGCTATTTGGCATTATTTTTTATGATAACTTCTATTGTTGTTATTGCTCTTATAGCTTGGAGTTATACAAAGCCTGGTAAGAAATGGCTTAAGGAGTTATAATCCGATGGAATATACAATCAATATCAAGGGGCGCTTGATGGATTTGAGTACCCCTCAGGTGATGGGCATCCTGAACGTTACGCCCGACAGTTTCTACTCTGGCAGTAGAAAACAGACAGAAATGGAGATAGCTCAGAGAGCTAATCAGATTATAGAAGAAGGTGGAAGCATCATTGATGTGGGCGCTTTCTCCACCCGTCCCGGTGCCGATGAAGTATCGGAAGAGGAGGAGGGAAGACGACTGAAGTTCGCTCTCGACATCGTTCGCAGGGAGCAACCGGATGCTGCCGTCTCCGTAGATACCTATCGCCCAACCTTGGCACGCAAGTGTATCGAGGAGTGGGGAGCTGACATCATCAACGATGTATCAGAGGGTGGAATCACAGGCATCGTCAATGTGCCGCTGGAGCAGAGACAGGAGGAATATCCTGAAATGTTCCGGGTGGTGGGCGAACTGAAGGTACCTTATATATTAATGTCGGTGCAGCCTACGCTCGAAACGATGATGAAGGGCTTTGCCAGAGAGGTGCAGCAGTTGCGCGACCTGGGAGCCAAGGACATCATCCTCGACCCAGGCTTCTGCTTTGGCAAGAATCTCATCCAGAATTATCAGATCTATAACGAGATGGAGAAGTTGAACGTGATGGAACTTCCGGTTCTGGTAGGTATCTCCCGCAAGAGTATGATACACAAGCTGCTGGGTGGAGATGCTACGACATCGCTCAATGGAACTTCCGTGCTCGACACCATCGCTCTGATGAAGGGCGCCAGCATCCTCAGAGTTCACGATGTGAAAGAAGCAGCTGAGGCTGTGAAGATAATAGAAGCAATGAAGGAGGGACGCACATGATAGAATTTGGCATCAAAGACTTTCTCGATATTCTCCTGGTAGCCTCGCTGCTCTTCTATGTTTATCGTCTGATGAAGGAATCGCGCTCCCTGAACATCTTCGTGGGCATCATGCTCTTCGTTCTTATCTGGCTCTTTGTGAGTCAGATACTGGAAATGCGTCTGCTGGGTTCTATCCTGGATAAGCTGGTGAGCGTGGGAGTCATCGCTCTCATCGTCATCTTCCAGGAGGATATCCGTAGATTCCTCTATGAAATCGGTTCGCAGAAAGGTATGCGCCGGCTGGTTCGCTTCTTCCACTCCAGCAAGGAGAGCCAGAAGGAGGCTAACAAGGAGACCATCATGCCGATTGTGATGGCGTGTATGAGTATGGCGAAGAAATACGTAGGTGCTCTTATCGTTATAGAGCGAGGCGTTCCACTGAAGGACATCATGGATACGGGTGAGGAGATAGACGCCAAGATTAACCAGCGGCTGATAGAGAACATCTTCTTCAAGAATTCGCCGCTTCATGATGGAGCCATGGTAGTGAGCAATAAGCGCATCATGGCAGCCGGATGTATTCTGCCTGTGAGTCATAACCTCGATATTCCGAAGGAACTGGGACTCCGCCATCGTGCCGCTCTCGGAATATCACAGAGCAGTGATGCCATCGCCGTCATCGTATCCGAGGAGACCGGACGAATCAGCGTGGCCATCAAGGGCGAGTTCAAACTCCGACTCTCGGCCGAGGAACTGGAAAGCATCCTTACTCTGGAAATGATATAAGTTAAGTGAAGAGTAAAGAACGAAGAGTGAAGAATTCATCGCTTTTCCTACTACGTAAACCTTTACGATATGAATAATCTCCCGATTTAGCTTTTTTTACACATTTTAATCGCTGCTATTTCAAAGAAAATGTGTACTTTTGCAAAGTCGATGTGGCAAAAAGGTGAAAAACAAGATAACAGCGCCTTACACTTTGACAGATCTACTTAGGAAACAACAAAATATATAAAATATTAAGAAGTAAAATGGATTTATTACAGCAAATCGTAGCTCGCGCTAAAGCTGACAAGCAGCGCATCGTGCTCCCTGAAGCAGAAGAGGAGCGTACATTGAAAGCAGCCGATAAAGTTTTGGCTGATGATCTCGCAGACATCATCCTCATCGGTAACCCTGCCAATATTAAGAATCTCGCTGCTCAGTGGGGTCTTAACAACATCGACAAGGCTACTATCGTTGATCCACAAAACAACCCTAAGACTGAGGAGTATGCTGAGAAGCTCGCTGAACTTCGCAAGAAGAAGGGCATGACCGTAGAGCAGGCTCGTGAACTCGTAACTAAGAACAACCTCTACCTCGGTTGTATGATTATCAAGACTGAGGGCGCTGACGGTCAGATTTCTGGTGCATTGAGCACTACTGGCGATACTCTCCGTCCAGCTCTTCAGATCATCAAGTGCAGTCCAGGTATCACTTGCGTAAGTGGTGCTATGTTGCTCATCTCAGATCAGAAGCAGTATGGTCAGGATGGCGTTGTAGTAATGGGTGACGTTGCTGTAACTCCAAACCCTACAGCAGACCAGCTTGCTCAGATTGCCTATACTACAGCTCATACAGCTCAGTCAGTGGCAGGTATTACTGATCCACAGATTGCCATGTTGAGCTTCTCTACAAAGGGTAGCGCAAAGGATGCTGTCAACAAGGAGACTGGCAAGAGCGTTTATATTATTGACAAGGTAAAGGATGCCGTAGCTATTGCTAAGGAGAAGTTCCCAGAGCTTCATCTCGATGGTGAACTTCAGGCAGATGCAGCCCTCGTTCCTGAGGTAGCTGCCAAGAAGGCTCCAGGTTCTGACGTAGCTGGTAAGGCTAACGTTTTGGTAGTTCCTAACCTCGAGGTTGGTAACATCGGCTACAAGCTCGTTCAGCGTTTGGGTGGTGCCATCGCTATCGGTCCTATCCTCCAGGGTATTGCCCGTCCTGTAAACGATCTTTCTCGTGGTTGCTCTGTAGATGACATCTACTACATGGTAGCTATCACAGCTTGCCAGGCACAGGACGCCAAGAAGGCTTAATTCAACATTCAACATTTAACATTCAACATTTAACATTATGAAAGTATTGGTTCTGAACTGCGGTAGTTCATCTATCAAGTACAAGTTATATAATATGGACGATGAGTCTGTATTGGCACAGGGTGGTGTAGAGCGTATCGGTCTTGATAACGCTTTCATCAAGGTGAAATTGCCTAACGGCGAGAAGAAGCAGATCATGCACGATATGCCTGACCACAAGGAAGGTGTGAACTTCGTGTTCAAGTGCCTGCTCGACCCGGAAATCGGTGCTATCAAGGACTTAAAGGAAATCGACGCAGTAGGACACCGTGTCGTACAGGGTGGTGACAAATTCAAGGAGAGCGTTATCGTTGACAAGAGCGTAGAGGATGGTATCGAGGAACTTTGCGATCTCGCTCCTGTTCACAACGCAGGTCACCTGAAGGGTATCCGTGCCGTTGACTCTTTGATGCCTGGCACTCCTCAGGTTTGCGTATTCGACAACGCATTCCACAGCACAATGCCAGACTACGCTTATCTCTATGCAATTCCTTACGAGTTGTACGAGAAGTATCACGTACGCCGTTATGGTTTCCACGGAACATCTCACCGCTATGTTTCTAAGCGTGTTTGCGAGATTCTCGGTCTCGACCAGAACAACTCTAAGATCATCACTTGCCACATCGGTAACGGTGGCTCTGTAGCTGCAGTATTGAATGGTAAGGTATTGGATACTTCAATGGGCTTGACTCCATTGGCTGGTTTGATGATGGGTTCACGTTGTGGTGACATCGATGCTTCTGCCGTTACCTACTTGATGGAGAAGTTGAACATGAAGCCACAGGAGATGGCTGACTTCCTGAACAAGAAGAGTGGTGTGCTCGGTATTACAGGTATTTCTTCTGATATGCGCGACATCGAGAACGCTGCCAACGAGGGTAACGAGAAGGCTCAGCTGGCTCTCCGCATGTACGAGTATCGCATCAAGAAGTACATTGGTGCTTACACAGCAGCTATGGGTGGCGTTGACGCTGTCGTATTTACAGCTGGTGTTGGTGAGAACCAGACCGACCTGCGCGAGGAAGCTTGCAAGAACCTGGAGTATCTTGGCATCAAGATTAACAAGGAAGTGAACGATAAGGTTCGTGGCGAGGAAGCTATCATCTCTACTGACGACAGTAAGGTGAAGGTAGTTGTAGTTCCTACCGACGAAGAGATTGTTATCGCTCGCGATACAATGGAGTTGGTTGCTAAGAAGTAAATCCAGCACAAAGATATAATATAATAAGGTGAAGACTAAAACAAATGTGATAGGTCTTCACCTTTTTAATTTTTTGAGATTTTTGAGAATTATGAAAACAAAGATTGTAACTTTCGGAGAAATATTGCTTAGGATTTCTAAGCCTGGTTATCAACGTTTATTTCAGGGACATCATATGTTTGGCAATTATGGTGGCAGTGAGGCTAATGCAGCCATCTCTTTGGCTTATTTAGGCGATAATGTAGAGTATGTAACCCGTGTGCCATATGGTGAGATGGGTGAGGCAGCGTTGATGCATCTCAGAGAGTACGGTCTGAATGTTTCTCATGTTGTGCGTGGCGGCGAACGTCTCGGAACTTTTTATTTCGAAGAAGCAGTAGCTATGCGCAATTCCCGTGTGGTTTACGACCGCAAGAATTCTTCTTTCTATACGCTAAAGCGCGGAATGGTGAAATGGGAAAAGGTGCTGGCTGATGCTGCCGTATTCCATTGCTCCGGCATTACCTGTGCTATCAGCCGCGATGCGATGGAATCAACTATGGATGCCATCAAACTTGCTGTTTCTGACGGGTTGACCATTTCCTGCGACATTAATTACCGTAAGAATCTCTGGGGATATGGTCTGGAGCCTCATGATGTGCTATTTCAGATGATGCAGTATAGCGACATCATCTTTGGTGACCAGAATGAGTGGGAGATAGCCAGCGGTGTGCCTCATATTCCTTTCGAGGCTCTGGATGCAGACTATGAGATAGACAAGGAGGCTTATCAGGAGTATTTCCGCAAGATGCATCAGCTCTTCCCTAAGTGTAAGAAGATGCTGATGGCGGTAAGAAATCAGATTGCCAGCAGTCATCATACCTTGAGCGGCTTGCTCTATGATGCTGTAGAAGATCAGCTCTATACTACAAGAATCTATGATATTGAGCCGATTGTTGATCCGATGGGTGTAGGTGATGCCTTTATTGCTGCCTATATTCATGCCCATCAGAAGTGGGGCGACAAGAACCAGTATTGCCTGGATTTCTCTCTGTCAGCAAGCGCGATAAAAAATACGGTTCCGGGTGATCAGAATCTGGTTACAGAAGAGGAAATCATCAATAACATGACTTCTTCAGGAGGTCGCATACAGCGATAGTTTATAGTTGATAGTTAATAGTTTATAGCAGGAACCTCTTTAAGCAAGATTGTCCTATAAACTATTAACTATCAACTATAAATTATATTTATGGTTGGCTTTCGCCTTCCACATATTCTTCCATAAACATGTGTTCGCCATCAAACACGGCATAGGTGAACTGCCATATCCAGTCGCCCAGAATCATCAGTCGGGTCTTTTTGCTCAACATCAGATCCAGTTCGATGTGGCGATGGCCGAACATGAAGTAATCTATATCCTTGTGACCTTGCATATACTGTTTGGCAAAGCGTACCAGGAACTCCTTCTTTTCGCCCATATAAGGCTCTTCCTTTCCGTCAGCACGTTTCAGTCGGCTATGCTTAGCCCAGTTCAAGCCCAAAGCCATTCCCCAGCGAGGATGAATCGCATTAAGGAGGCGTTGGCAGGTCTGGTTCTGGAACATTCTTTTCAGAAACTTGAATTTCTTGTCTGGGTCACCCAGTCCGTCTCCATGTGCCAGATAGAATACTTTATCGTATATCTCTATGGTCTGAGGCTTGTAATGTACGGTAACGCCACACTCTTCCTCCAGGTAGCCATAGGTCCAGAGGTCGTGGTTACCCGTAAAGAAATGTACTTCCACTCCCATATCGGTCAACTCCGAGAGCTTACCTAAGAAGCGTGTATAGCCTTTTGGTACGACATATTTATATTCGTTCCAGAAGTCAAACATGTCACCCAGGAGATAAACTGCCGCAGCCTTCGTCTTGATGCTGTCCAGGAAACGGACCAGGCGGCGTTCTTGCATGCGGGCATGCGGAATGGCTAATGAGCCAAGGTGCGCATCTGAGAGAAAATATACATTTTTCATGAGCGATTCTTTTTTAATGAAGAGTGAAGAATGAAGAGTGAAGAATTCAACGGCTTTGTCTTTATTCAAAACCGAGTTCTACGCGAGCTTCCTCGCTCATCATACTCTGATCCCAAGCCGGTTCGAATACAAGGTTCACATTGGCAGATTTTACGCCTTCCACGCTGTCTACCTTGCTTCTTACATCCTCCAGGATGAAGTCGGCAGCAGGGCATGAAGGGGCTGTGAAGGTCATGTCGAGATCTACGGTGGCATCGTCTTTCACATCTATTTTGTAAATCATACCGAGGTCCCAGATGTTGACAGGAATCTCTGGGTCGTAAACGGTCTTAAGCACATCTACGATCTTTTCTTCTATCTTTGTCTTTTCTTCTTGTGTCATAATAATCTTTGTTTTTGCCTACAAAGATAATAATTATTGCAGACAAAACAAAAAGAAAAGCTGTTTTTTTCTTGCAGAAGGTCTAATATACCCCAAATAGACTACAATTTACCTTTATCGTGATATGAATAAAAGGCACCGTCGGTTATGATGACATGGTCCATAAAGAAGAGGCGCATGATTTCGCAGGCTTTGGCAATCTTTTGGGTAAGTACATCATCGGCTTTGCTTGGCTGAGGATTGTTACTGGGATGATTGTGGCAGAAGGCGATAATGGTAGCGTTGTTGAGCACCGCTTCTTTGATGATGAGCCGGATGTCGGTTGCCGTTTCTGTAATGCCGCCTTTTGAGATGCAGCTCGCTTTGATGAGCTTGAAGTTCTGGTTCATCATCAGGAGCCATGCTTCCTCTGTATCTAAATCCTGCATCTTCGGAAGCATATAGTTGTAGATGGCAAGGGATGAGCCTAAGTCGGGACGTGTGCCAATCTTATCGAGAGCACGGCGCTTGCCCAGTTCGCAGGCTGCAAGAATGGTGATGGCTTTGGCGGGTCCCATTCCTTTATATTGCGTCAGTTCTCTGATGGACTTCTTTCCTAGCTGGTTCAGGTTGTTGTCGCAATCCTTCAGAATGCGTTTCATCAGGTCTACGGCACTTTCGTCAGTAGATCCCGAACCAATCAGAATACCTAAGAGCTCGGCATTGGATAATGCTGAGGCTCCCAAACGCTCCAGTTTCTCGCGAGGCTTGTCTTCTTCTGCCCAATTGGCAATGGTTAGTTTCTCTGCCATAATAATAACTGATAAGTAGATTATTATTGGCTTCTCTTTTTGCGGGGAAGTCTTATTTGTAGAAAGTCTTGTTGTATGCGCTGAATTCGCTCTGTCCCAGTACGCATCTCTTCCACCATGCAGAAAGGAATCCGCATCCGTAACCCATCAGCTGCGTGAAGGCAGCGCGAATACTCAGCAAGCCTATCTTCACGCTGTGATTCTCTCTGCTGCTGTCGATAAACAGTGCGATGGTATAGAGAATGATGCCGGCGAGACCGATGCAGCCCAATGCTGCCATCGCATTACCCAAGGTTGTGAATACGTGAACGGTGCCAAGCATGTATGGCAGGAAGCCGAAGAAGAGCAGAAGCAGCGTGCCTATTACACCCACAGTGAAGACCATAGGAAGGAGATGCACGAGTTTGAGACTCTCTGGATATTTCTTGTAGAGATTGATGCGGGCGATGCCACTGTTGTAGACCTGTCGCCAGAACTTGCGGAAGTCGGTGCGGCGCTTATGCCATACCCATGCTTCAGGGAACAGACGGCAACGGCAGCCTGCCTTGAAGATACGGATAGAGAAATCAATGTCCTCACCGAAACGCATATTGGAAAAGCCATTCAACCTGAGATAAACATCCCTGCGGATGCCCATGTTGAATGAACGGGGATAGAACTTATCCATCTTCTTCTTTCCGCCACGGATACCACCGGTGGTAAAGAAAGAAGTCATGGAATAAGAAATGGCTTTCTGAGTATCTGTAAATGATGAGTGTGCCTTGTCGGGACCGCCGAAAGCATCGGCTGGCTCACGGCTCAACTCATCACTTACAGCCTTCAGATAACCTTCTGGCAAGACCACGTCGCTATCGAGTATCAGAAGATACTCACCCTTGGCGCGCTCGGCACCATAGTTGCGACTCTGGCCCGGACCAGAGTTCTCCTTATAGTAATAATGTATATCCATCATGTGCTCATATCGCTTGCACACCTCCTCGCAGGGAGTCTGTGAGCCATCCTCAACGATGACAACTTCGAAGTCTTTCTCTGATTGATGAGTCAGACTCTCTAAAAGTTCGTCCACTTCGCCAGGACGATTAAATACAGGTACTATGATGGAATATTTCATTCTTCTTACTATTAAGGGTTAGTTTTACTCAATAAGAGCACAATCTTCCTGTTGGAGGATGTATTACTCGCTTACACGACCGAGGTAGCTACCGTCACGGGTGTCGATCTGGATAGTCTCGCCTTCGTTGATGAACAAAGGAACACGAACCTCAGCACCAGTCTCCAATGTAGCAGGCTTTGTAGCGTTGGTAGCAGTATTACCCTTTACACCTGGCTCAGAGTGAGTAATCTTCAAAGTAGTCTTCACTGGCATTTCAGCCAAGAGGATAGTACCATCAGTTGTATCAGTAACCACCTCAACAACGTCACCCTCCTTCATGTACTGGCCACCAGTAACGTTCTCCTTAGCGATAGGCACCTGCTCGAAAGTCTCCTGGTTCATGAAGATGCAACCAGTAGCGTCCTCGTAGAGGTACTGGTAAGGACGGCGCTCAACGCGAACATCCTCCAATTTGAAACCTACCTGGAATGTACGTTCCAATACACGACCGTCGGCAACATTCTTCAATTTTGTGTTCATTACGGTGTTACCTTTACCTGGCTTTCTGTGCTGAAAGTCGATGCAAACCCATACTTTGCCATCCATGCGGATGCAAGTACCAATCTTAATTTCCTGTGAATTAATCATTTCTTGTTTATCTTGAATGTTATTATAATAATCTCAAAATCGAGTGCAAAGTTACGGTAAAAACATGAAAAATCAAAGGAAATATCGAAAAAAACATAAATATTTAAGCTAAATTTGGTAGTTTTCTTGGTTATTTCAGAAAATATGCGTAATTTTGCAGCCCAAAAAGGGCGTGTTTTGCACTTTTGTGAAGAATATTAATTAAAAAATAAATAAGAAAAATGAAAAGAACATTTCAGCCTCACAATCGTCGTCGCGTAAACAAGCATGGTTTCCGTGAGCGTATGGCAACTAAGAATGGTCGTCGCGTATTGGCTTCTCGCCGTGCTCATGGCCGTAAGAAGTTAACTGTATCTGACGAGCACCACGGAAAGTAATTCCGAGGAAAGATTCGTCTGTTGACGATGACATTAAAAGCAGCAAGGATGTATTCTTTGCTGCTTTTTGTTGTTTATAACGCCCCTTTCTTTTTTGAGATTGCTCTTTTGGGAACAAAGATGTTTTGTTTTTATATCATAAATTAGGTGGTGAGAGTGCAAAAACTTTCCTTTTTATTTTGTTCTTCCCCCAAATACTTGTATCTTTGCACCAAAAAATAATATATGACTTCATCAGAGTTTATAAATAAGTTTAAGAGTAAGTACCTTTGGGGGAATATCGGTGCCATGATTCTGGTGCTGGTGTTGCTCTGTGCCGGTGTCAAGTACGGCATCGATATCTATACCCATCATGGTGAGGCCATCCGTGTGCCGGATATTCGATATAAGAATATCGATGATGCTACACATATCCTCGACGATGCGGGATTGGAAATTGTTGTAACAGATACGGGATATGTCCGCTCTTTGCCGCCTGATGTCATTCTGGAGCAAACTCCGGTTTTCGGAGAAGTGGTAAAGTCGGGACATGTTATCTATGTTACCATCAATTCTGATCATTCTCCACGTATCACCATTCCTGATGTCATTGACAACAGTTCGTTGCGAGAGGCAATGGCTAAACTTACTGCTATGGGATTCAAACTGGGTACACCTGAATATATTCCTGGCGAAGAGGATTGGGTTTATGGTATCCTCGTTAAGGGTAAGCATGTTGTAGCTGGTGATAAGGTTTCTATCGATGATGTGCTTGTCATACAGGTTGGCAATGGTAAACGGAGCGTTGATGATTCTATCGATGTGGTAGATCCGGTTTATCACGGCGAAGAAGATGTGATGGAAGGCGAAGGTGACATGAGCGGAGAAACTCATGAAGACAACTTCGAGGTGGTTCCTGGTACGGAAGCCACAGAGCCTGCTCCTTCGCATGAGCACCACCAGAAGGAAGTGGTGGAGTAGGAGAAATGAAAAGTGAAGAGTGAAGAATTCAATAGTAATACGAATGATATTTTTAGATTATATATATAATAAGGTATATGCTCCTGTAGAGGATGACTTCGGGTTTGATGATGCAGGAGATATGGACGAACTGGATGATGAACTCCAGATGGAGGAAGGAACCGCTGCTTCTGGTGAAGGAGGAGATGAACTCTATGAGCACTGGAAGGTTCAGGTGGATGCCAACCAGGATCCGGTCCGCATCGATAAGTACCTGGCTGATAAGATGGCCTATCAGAGCCGTAACCGTATTCAGCAGGCTGCTGATGCCGGATTCATCCATGTCAATGGTAAACCGGTAAAGAGCAACTATAAGGTGCGCCCTAATGATCTGGTTACTCTGATGCTCGACCGTCCTCGTCATGAAACGAGTATCAAACCTGAAGAAATCGCTATCAATGTGGTTTATGAAGACGATCAGCTGATGGTGGTCAACAAGGAAGCAGGTATGGTGGTGCATCCGGGTGCGGGCAACTTTCATGGAACCTTGATTCAGGCGGTAGCCTGGCATTTAAGGGATATGCCTGAGTTTGATGCCAATGATCCGGAAGTGGGCTTGGTGCATCGCATCGATAAAGATACCAGCGGACTGCTCGTTGTGGCAAAGACTCCTACGGCAAAGACTGCACTGGGTAAGCAGTTCTTCAACAAGACTACCCATCGCAGTTACAATGCGCTCGTTTGGGGCAACATTGTAGAAGATGAAGGTCGCATAGAAGGCAATATCGGCCGTGATCCGAAGAACCGCCTTCGTATGAAGGTCTTCGATCCGGACAGCGGAATAGGCAAGACGGCGGTTACGCATTACAAGGTGTTGGAGCGTTTCGGTTATACCACCTTGGTGCAGTGTGTGCTTGAAACAGGCCGTACCCATCAGATTCGTGCTCACATGAAGCATATCGGTCATCCGCTCTTTATGGACGAAACGTATGGCGGAACAGAGATTCTGAGAGGTCAGCGCAGTAGCAGCTACAAGGCATTTATCCAGAACTGCTTCAAACTCTGTCCGCGTCAGGCTCTCCATGCCAAGACACTCGGCTTCGTGCATCCTACAACCAAGCAGCAGATGGATTTTGACAGTGAGTGGCCAAATGATTTTAGACAATTAATAGAAAAGTGGCGCGGCTTCATCGCTGGCACCACACAAGATACATTCAAAAATATTTAGTAATTATGGAAAATAGCAAGAGAACGATAGCCATCGTATGTGGTGGTGATTCTTCTGAGCACGACGTATCATTGCGCTCAGGTCAGGGTTTGTACTCTTTCTTTGATAAAGAGCGCTACAATATTTATCTCGTCGATGTGAAGGGCACCGACTGGCATGTTGCTTTGGATAATGGTGAGACTATCGAGATTGACAAGAACGATTTTTCTTTCGTTATGAACGGCAAGCATGTCTATTTCGATTATGCTTATATCACCATCCACGGACAGCCTGGTGAGAATGGTGTGATGCAGGGCTACTTCGACCTCATCCATCTGCCATACTCTACAAGCGGTGTTCTGGTAGAGGCAATGACTTTTGATAAGTATGTGCTCAATAATTATCTGCGCGGTTTCGGTATAAACGTAGCAGACAGTATCTTGCTCCGTCGCGGTGAAGCTTATGATGAAGAAGAGATTGCCAAGCGCATCGGTATGCCTTGTTTCGTAAAGCCTGCTGCTGACGGCAGTAGCTTTGGTGTGAGCAAGGTGAAGAATGCTGACCAGCTGGCTCCAGCCCTCCGTGTGGCTTTCATGGAGAGCAATGAGGTAATGATCGAGGGCTTCCTTGATGGTACAGAGATTTCACAGGGTATCTACAAGACAGCCGAGAAGACTGTTGTACTGCCAGCTACAGAGGTGGTTACTACCAACGAGTTCTTCGATTACGATGCCAAGTATAACGGTCAGGTACAGGAAATCACTCCAGCCCGTCTCTCTCCTGAGACCGCAGAAGAGGTTGCCAAGACCACATCCCGCATCTACGACATTCTTCATGCCAACGGTATCATCCGTATCGACTATATCATCTCTAAGGATAAGGATGGTAAAGACAAGGTGAACATGCTGGAGATCAATACCACTCCAGGTATGACCGTTACCAGTTTCATTCCTCAGCAGGTTCGTGCAGCAGGTCTTGATATCAAGGATGTGCTCAGCGAAATTGTGGAGAATCAGTTCTAATAATTGGGGAATTTATAGAAGTTAAGGGAATTTATAGAAGTTAAGGGACAATAGTTTTGAAGCCTATAGGTGTGGTAAAAAGCATTTGTCCCTTAACTTCCCAAACGACCATAGGGAGTGATAACTTCTCTTTACTTCTCTAACTTCCCATAAAAATATAAAGTTATGAAGATCCCTCAAGAATTTGATACCATCCGTCCTTGGGAGCCTGAAGATCTCCCAGAGGTATTCGACCGTTTGCTTTCAAACGATCAGTTTAAACAAGTGCTTGCCTATCTCTATCCACAAGTACCTTTCGAGATGATTGCCCAGAAGTTGAAGGCATGTAAGACCAATCTGGATTTCCAGCTGGCTTTTGCTTACGATTTTGTTCATGGCATTCTGAAGAAGGCAGCAACAGGCTGCGAGATGGATTGCACATCGCTCGATAATACCCGTAATTATACTTTCATCAGTAATCACCGTGATATCGTGCTCGATTCAGCCATCCTCGATGTCCTTCTTGTCGATAACGGTTTTAAGACCACCTGTGAGATTGCCATTGGTGATAATCTCCTTTCTCTTCCTTGGGTCAAGGACCTGGTACGTGTCAACAAGGCGTTTATCGTAGAGCGTGCCCTGAGCATGCGACAGATGCTGATGTCGAGCAAGCGCCTCTCCGACTATATGCATTTCGCCATCAAGGAGAAGAACGAGAATATCTGGATAGCCCAGCGCGAGGGTAGGGCCAAGGACAGTAATGACCGCACCCAGAAGAGTATTCTGCAGATGATGTCGATGGGCGGTGAGGGCAGCATTATCGACCGCCTGAAACAACTTCATCTCGTACCGCTCTCTATCAGTTACGAATATGATCCATGCGATTTCCTGAAGGCAAAGGAGTTCCAGCAGAAGCGCGATAATGCCGATTGGAAGAAGGGACCTATGGATGACCTGGTAAGCATGCAGACCGGTATCTTCGGTTATAAGGGTCATGTGCATTATCATGCAGCTCCATGTCTTGATGATTATCTGGACAGTCTTGATCCTGATATGCCTAAGCAGGATATATATAATAAGGTAGCCGCCTATATGGATGAGCAGATATTCAAGAACTACCGCCTCTATCCGGGCAACTATGTGGCTCTTGATTTGCTTGAAAACTCAACTGCTCATCAGGCTGAATATACTGCCGAAGATAAGGCAAAATTTGAAAAATATATGGCTGGTCAGCTTGCGAAAATTGACCTTCCAAATAAGGATGAAGCTTACTTGAGAGAGAAATTTCTCGAGATGTATGCCAATCCAGTACGTAATTACCTTGCTGCTCAATAGCGGCAAGGTAATACTTTTTCTGTTTGATGATGTTGGAAACGGTTATTATCTGCCTGTTTTAATCAGACTCCTAATTGGTTATTCATAAGCTGTTTAAGGCAGACAGTTAACTGGCAAACCACAGACAGCCTACTGGCGCTATAGCCGCTAGTGGACTGTTCGCCTAGAACAGCCTTCCCCAATGCCTTTGTTTCGTTTTTATGCGAAGCTTACGAAGAAATACTCTTCACTCTTCACCTTTTGCTCGGAATCCCCTGTGTTTATCGGCATTCCAGGCGGTGAAGAGTGGGTGAAGAGTCGCCAATAACTCTTCACCCCTTGAAACGCCCTGTTTATGGGCGTTTCAGGGCATAAGGTGAAGAGTGAAGAGTTTCTGACGGAATAGGGCTAAGCCCCGACTGCCGTTCTGCAGTAGATACTTTTGTATTGTATCAAGCGAAATAATAGCTAAAATATTTGGAGGTTACAATTATTTATCGTACATTTGCAGCGGTGTCGTTGTTGGCGGCTTGTCTCCATTGTTTACGGTAGATGAGATGGGGATTTTTAATTATCTGTGCATTAGTTTTGGTATCACGGCAACGGTGCTATTTGCTTATTTTGGTAACGAAATTCTTAAAGTGAAACTTAAATAATATAGATATGGAAATGTTAACTATTATATTTGCCTTGGCTAGTGCTATTGGCGCAGGGTTAGTTATTTGGTCTAAGACGAAAGCTGGTCAAAGATGGCTTGAAAGTCTTTAGTAAATGAGTAAGTTTGGTAATCGTCATGATTATCATATCGATAAGGCTAAGCCCCGACTGCCGTCCAGCAGTCGGGGCTTTTCGTAGCATTATGTTAGCAGGATTTGACTTTTATTGCTTTTCTTCTGTACTATCTTGTTGAATTGTATGTTTTTGTTTGGAAGTTACAATATTTTATTGTAACTTTGTACGGGTATAAGGAATGTCCTAAATCGTCCACGGGTGTTGTGGAAAGAACATGAATTTAAAATATAATCTCATGAAGAATTTGATGATAAAAACTTAGAAACCGCTGCTGTCGCTGCTCTTCGGTGTGGCGGTCGTGATATTCTGGGCAGTGCCATCGATAGCTGGCACAACTGGAGCAGGGATTCCCATTGGTTTGTCTTTACATCCCGCCGCGGTGACGGCCTCTATACCCGTCTTTATCTCGCCTGCATCGATGACAAGGGAAATGTAAGCAAGCCGTTCCTGTTGCCACAGCGCAATCCGAAGAAGTACTACGATGAGTTGCTGGATTCCTATAATACCCCTGATTTCACATCCAAGCCAGTAGAGCTGGATGCCCGTGCGGCAGGAAATGAAATCATGAGTGATAAGAGGATTCCGACAAAGGTTAGATAACGGAATCTTTATAATTCCTTATTCTGTAGAACATAATTCCTTCTCTGCAATGCATTCCATTTCTATCAACCAGCCGGGGCGGCATACTTTTGCCTCCACGATGATGCGGGGTATTTGTGGATAAAACTGCTGCATCAATTTGTCAACCGTATGATAGTCGGAGATGTCGCGCAGATAGATGATGAAGTATTGGATATCATTCATCGTGGCATCGCCATCTTTCAGCAGGGCGCCGATGTTCTCAAGCAGTCTGCCGGTCTGGCGCACGATGTCTCCTTCATAGACAACATCTCCATGCTTGTCGATACTGGCTGTACCGGAGATGAAGTATTGTTGCTTGAACTGCTGGCTTACTTCTGGATGGAGAGTATGGGTAGGTAGCGTAAGCCGGGTTCCTCGTTCGAAGGCTACTCCATATTCATGGGTAGGATTCAGATGTTCGAGTGCCTGAAGATACTTCTTGTCCTCTTCCTTGATATGGGGGATGGTGAGGAAGTCGATGGCTACAGCTGCATGGCGTACCGGAGTGGCGCCACCGATACTTGTGCTGGCGATGTAGTGGGTGTCGGCTGTCAATCCCTCTTTATCGAAGATGTCATTACGGGCTTCTACTACGCCTTGATAGTTTACATCGATGTTGGTGACGTATATCCAGGTGCGAATCAGGTTGCGTTCCATTGTCATATCCGTACCTTCGATAGTCTTCAGGTATTTATTGAAGAGAAGACGGGTCTGTTCGTACGAATCCTTTCCCTTAGCCTCCTCCTCTGTAAGGCGAAGACTGTGAAAGAGAATGGAAGTCTGGGAGTCCGTTGTCTTGATCAGCAGACTCACCTTGCTGCCATTCAGTGGAGTCTGTTCCACGATAGTGAGGTTTGCGCCTTTCAGAAACTCCTGATAAAGGAGAGATTCTTCTAACTCTTTTATCTGGTTCTGGGCGTCGCTGAGGAATACCTTACAATATTGCAAGGTACGGTTTTCCAGTTTCTCTGTATCGAGAAAGTTACCTAGTTTTAGATACAGAAAGTTAAGGCGATCATTGAATGAACCCTTAGCTTCTGGTGAAAGTATTATGTATTTGTCCATCTCGTTTTTCTTTTTTCGGCAGCAAAGGTACGGATAATATCTGAGATATAAGAATATAGACAGGATGAAATGATAAAAATACCGAGATATGGGGATAGGAACAGGCTGGATAGAACGGAAAAGAGGGAAATAAAGGCTTGTTTTCCTTTACTTCCCCCTATCTTTTTCTTATTTCCTGCTTTAGAGTGATTCGAGCATGCGCTTGATGACCACCTCGGCTGAAATCTCACGGTTGGCTGCCTCTGGAATCACCAGACTGTTCTTGCTTTCAATGACATCATCGGTTACAATCAAGCCACGGCGAACTGGCAGGCAGTGCATGAAGCAACCATCGTTGGTCCAGCTCATGTGCTCCTCGTCGATGGTCCAGCTCATATCCTTGCTCAGAATTTCGCCATACTGTGCTGGGTCTTTCACGCCCGGACAGCTCCAGTTCTTGGCATAAACGAAGTCTGCACCTTCCAGAGCCTTCTTCTGGTCGTACTCTACCTTGGCATTGCCTACGAACTTAGGATCGAGCTCGTATCCCTCTGGATGAGTAACCACGAAATCTACATCGGCTGCATTCATCCACTGGGCGAATGAGTTTGGCACAGCCTGAGGCAAGGCACGGCAATGAGGAGCCCAGTTCAGGACTACCTTAGGACGAGCCACCTTCTTATGCTCCTCGATGGTGATGAGGTCGGCGAATGCCTGGAGAGGGTGAACGGTAGCTGTCTCCATAGCGAAGACTGGGCGGCCGCTGTACTTTACAAACTGGTTTACGATGGTTTCGGCATAATCGTAGTCACGGTCTTTCAGACCGGCAAAGCTACGAACACCGATAAGGTCGCAGAAGCTACCCATCACAGGGATAGCCTCCAGCAGGTGCTCGCTCTTGTCGCCATCCATGATAACGCCACGCTCTGTCTCCAGTTTCCATGCACCGGCATTCACATCAAGCACGATAACATTCATGCCCAGGTTCATCGCAGCCTTCTGTGTACTCAGTCGGGTACGGAGACTGTTATTGAAGAATATCATCAGCAAGGTTTTGTTCTTGCCCAACTCCTGATAACCGAAACGGTTTGCTTTCACTTCCTGTGCCTCGGCGAGCGCTGCTTTCAGGTCGCCAAGGTCTTCAACATTAAAGAATGTCTTCATTGTTATTTCGTTTTTTATTTGTTATTTCTGATATATATTGCTCTTGAATCTTTCTTCTTGAATCTTGATGTTTGCAAAGTCTGCATGCAAACCTTGCAAACATGGCAGAAACTAAGACTTGGTACGGAGAGGGTACGGAGCAGGTACGGAGCGGGTCTTGTTAGGCTCTTGTCTGTCCCTGACCTGTAATCAACCACTTGTAGGTGGTAATCTCTTCTAGCGCCATTGGTCCGCGTGCTCCAAGCTTTTGGGTACTGATGCCAATCTCTGCGCCCAATCCGAACTGTGCGCCATCGGTGAAACTGGTTGGAGCATTCACATAAACGCAGGCTGCATCTACCATCGCCTGGAACTTCTTCTGGGCAGTTTCATCGTTGGAAACGATGCTCTCGCTGTGTCCGCTTCCGTAGGTAGCAATGTGTTCGAGTGCCTCATCTTCCGAAGCTACGGTCTTGATACCCATCTGCATGCTGAGCCATTCGGTGTTCCAGATACTCTTTACGTTGGCATCAGCCTCTTTCATCTTCGCTTCGCTTTCCTCTGACTTATATAATAAGGTGTCAGGATAGTGACCCTTTAAAGCTTTGTAAGCCTTGGCATCTGCATGAATCTTGGTTTGCTTCTCGGCGAGTCCTTCGCAGAGAGTTGGTAGGTCGCTTAATCTGCTTTCGTGAATCAGCAGACAGTCGAGCGCATTGCATACGCTCACTCTTCGGCACTTGGCATTGGTGATAATGCGCTTGCCCATCTCCAGGTCGCCATCCTTGTCGAAGTAACAATGTACCACGCCGGCTCCGGTTTCGATAACCGGAACTTTGGCAGTATCACGGACGAAGTTGATAAGCTTCTTTCCTCCACGAGGAATGCAGAGGTCGATATAGCCTATGGCATTCAGCATTTCGCCTGTAGCTTCATGGGTAGCAGGGAGCAGTGTAACAACATTCGGATCAATACCAAAAGTTATCAACACCCTGTGGATAAGTTCGACACCCGCTGAGTTTGAGGCGTTTGCATCCTTTCCACCTTTCAGTACGCACGCATTTCCACTCTTGAAACAGAGTGAGAAAACATCGTAAGTCACATTAGGACGGGCTTCATAAATCATGCCGATAACTCCGAATGGAACGGCAACTCGCTGCAGATGCAAACCATTTTCGAGTGTTTTGTCTTTGAGAACTCTTCCGAGCGGTGAGGGCAGGGTACTGACGTGTCTCATATCCGAAGCAATATCCTGGAGTCGCTGCTCTGTGAGTTGCAATCGGTCGTAGAGCGGGTTCGCCTTGTCCATCTTCGCCAAGTCTTCTGCGTTCGCTGCAAGGAGCGCAGGAGTTTCTGCGATGATGGCATCAGCCACCGCCTTTAGCACTTCGTTACGTTGTTCATCGGTCAGCAAGCCCAGAGTCTTGCTAGCCTTCTTCACCTGTTGGAAAGTCTCTTTCAGTTCCATTTGCTATTTCCTTTCTTATTTTTATGATAAGATATTTTGTAATGTGTTACGAGTTCCCTCTTAACAACGGCAAAGGTAAGCATAAATATCGAAAAATGCAAACTTTATGCAAGAAAAAGTGATAGTTTAATAGATAAATGGATAGTTATACGGAAAATGAGATTTAAAAAGGTCAGGCAGCGCCTGACCTTTTTGTAATGGTTCCTTCTAATTATTCTGATACATCCAGAAGAATTACTCTTTATCGTTTTCTTCAGGATGAGCCATTAGATACAGTTCCTTCTGTCGTTCGATTTCTCTTCTCAAGTCTTCCTTGTCTGGCAGGTAAAGCTTGTATTTTGCAGCGAACATCTGGTCGTTTTTGGCGAGGGTAGAGTATCGTGCCACATCCGAATCTGTTTCGGTACAAAGGATGATGCCGATTGTAGGGTTGTCGTCTGGTCCTTTTTTCATCTTGTCGTACATCTGAAGATACATATCCATCTGTCCTACATCCTGGTAAGTGATGCGATTTACCTTCAAATCGACCAAAATAAATGATTTGATGAGGTAATTGTAAAATACCAGATCGATGTAGTAGTCGTTTTCCTCGGTTCGGATATGTTGCTGACGAGCCACGAGTGCATATCCCTTTCCCATTTCCATCAAGAACTTCTCTAGATTATTGATGATGGCAGTCTCTAATTTTGATTCAGCGAGGGAGGTGTCTTCTGGTAATCCAAGGAATTCCAAGACAACTGGTGATTTGATGTATTCGAGTTTGTCTTGCTGATAAGCCTTTGTCTTGTCTTGCATCTCGTCAACGACAGGTTGCTTCTTCGTTGACATAAGAAGACGTTCATAATATAAGGTGTTGATATTGCGGTTGAGGGTTCGGTAACTCCAACCTTGCTCGAATGCCTCCTTTGCATACCATTCACGAGCCTTCTTATCTTCTACTCGTATTAGACGTTCGTAATGAGACCAGGGAAGAAGGCGTAATTCGAATTGGGCAGGCTGTGTCTGCCCTTTTTGGGGAAGCAAAGAAGATTCATCAGACAGTGTCTGATGTTTTTGCTTTTTGAATTCCTCAGACAGTGTCTGAGGAATTGTTAACTCTTTGAATTTCAGGTAGAACTTCTTGAAATTCATGATGTTTGTCTCGGAGAATCCCTTCCCGAATTCCTTCGTAAGAGCAGCCGAAGCGACCTCTATCACATGCTTTCCGTATTCAGCACGTGATGCTCCGTTCTGTTCTTCTTCCACAATACGTTGTCCTATTCTCCAGTTTCTTTTCACCAGAGAATAATTGACGGTAGCAAATGCTTTGCTGCGAGCCTTGCTGACGATGGAACGCAAGTCGTTGACGAGCATGTTGTCTTCATCGTTATATTTCTTGCCGGGTTCTTTCATAATGCTACTGATTTTAGCTGTTCAAAGTGCAAAGATACGATTTTATATCGAAAAAGCAATTTTTCTCTTCACTTTTTTCGATAAAAGTTTGGTGATTTCGAGAATATTTCATAAATTTGCGGTGTCATATCCAAGCTGGAAGCCCTAAGGGTGGAGGCTAAGGGATTGATACATATACATAAAGGCGTACTGAACGCTTTGTGTTTGACGTGTTGGAACTTCGCAACTTCAAACTATAAGTCAAAAACAAAGCAACGAGGACGTCCCAGGGGTGTATTATATATATCCTAATTGACGCTGTGTGCTAAAGTGCATGGCGCAATATGGTGTACTATATATTCACTTTTGCGTGGGGCTTTCAGCGTTGCTCGTTTCGACTTATAGGGCAATGCGAAGGCCTCAACACGTGGAACGGGCGACAGATAGGCTTCACGCTTTTTTTATATGTAAGTCTTTAACTAAAAATCGGCCAATAGAAGCCTGTGGTTGCTTGTGATAATTATGATAAGTATTCTAAAATCTAAGAACAAAGTTAGGAGCATTACACTCTTTTTGCTTTCATCACTACTACCGTTATCATCATTGGCAAATGATAAGAGTAGTCGAACGTTAGTGTTTGAAATGTTGGATGGACAACAGGTTAACTATGTGTTGAATGAAGAACCAAGAATTTCTTTTGCTGATAATGAAGTTGTCATTACTACAAATGAGCAGATGAATGTGCGTCTTTTATTTTCAAATATCCGAAAATATTATTTTGTAAATACTTCAACTGGGATAGTGGGTAAATTAGCCCAAAATAAGTTATTTGTTTCTATAAATAACGGAAAAATTATGATATCCAATGCTCCTGAAAACTCAGAAGTTCATGTGTATAAGGCTGAGGGTTATGAGGTTAATACACATCGAGTTGGAGTTGATGGTAGGGTGTCGTTCTCTCTTGATGGCTACGCAAGTGGTGTATATGTGATTAAAATAGGTTCGTTTTCTTATAAGTTTGCAAAATGATGAGACAGATATTTTATAAAGTGATAATATGTAGTTGTATGCTGATGGCTTGTTTCGTGTCAAAAGCTCAGAATGCATATTATTTTCATTTCCATGATAAAGGAATACAAGTGTTTTATACCGATATGGTAGATAGTATGACTGTATCAAAAGTTGACCTCGACGGTATAGAGCATGATGATTTCGTCACACAGCAAGTGTGGATGAATGACACGGTATTTAATTATGCACTGGCAGATATTGACAGTGTTAGTTTTGTAACGCCATCGACAATTTATCAGCCAGGGGTGGTAAAGTTGGAGGATGGGTTGGAGAATTATGTAGTATCACAAGATTCGCTAACTATCATTTTTAGGACTGATACTCCAAGTGACTTATTGCCGAGAAAAAAGGATAAATTGGTTTACTTGCGACAAACGGATTTGTTCCCAGCAGGCTTTGCGGGTGAGGTTGTCGAAGTTGTAAAAGAGAATAGTGGTTATAAGGTCGATTGCACCCTTGCGAGTTTAAGTGATATTTTTGTGAGATATTATAGTACGAGTAATGATAATGTACAAACTCGTGCGATAAATCCTATATATGGTCACGGTGAGGCAATATGGGAGGCAAAAGATTTGACTTATCCATTAACAGATGAACTTTTACCATTTATTTCAGAAGAAAGTGACGAGGATGATGCCTTTAGCGTTGATAATGATGCTTCCATTAGTCTCTCACCAAAAGTTTCCCTTCGTGGAACTTTGATCGTAACCCCAGAAGAAGGTACTTATGTTTGTGTATCCAGTAATGGAACTTTCGATGTAACGAGTAATTTTTCTTTGAATGGTTCTTTAAAAGTAGATAAAGTTTGGCGGTTTACAGGGAAAAAAAGATGGCAAGCATGCATACCTAATTGTCCATTGTTAGTGGCATTTGTAGACCCTGGCGTGTTTGTGGATGCTTCGTTGTCTGCAAGTGTAGATGCAACTGTCAATCAAAAGGTATCTTCTGCTTTTCTGCTCAATATGAGTACCAAAAGAAGAGAAAATTTGAGGAACCAGCCTCTTACGTTTAAAATTCAAGAAACAAATTTTGATGTTGGTGGTAGCGTAAAGGGAGAATTGAATGCTGGCGTATATACAGAAATAGGTATTGCTGTCAATGATATTGGATTTTGTAAAAATGACATCGCTAAGCTCTATGCAAGGGGCGAGGTTGGTATTCATGTGGGAGGAAATCTTGAGGTCAACAGTAAGTTTCTGAAAGAAGGTATCAAGAATACAGAGGCTTATGAGACTTTGAGAAATAGTGGCATTTGGTCAAACTTCTATTGGGGCGCAGCAATAGGTTATCAGTTAGACTTGCCTATTATTAATTTGAATTTTGGTCAAGAAATAGAATGGGAGGGTCATATAGGTGAACCTTTATTTGACAAGTGTTTGGCTCCAACAATAACAAGCCCTAATGCTTATCGTGAGCATGGTGATTTCTCAACTATTACTGCAAAGGCTGGCGTGGAAGGGGATTGCTTGATGCCTGTAGAGGTTGGTTTTGGCGCATTTGATGCTAATGGAAGCAAAGTAGCTTCTAAGTATTATAGCAAAAAGTTTGCGAATGAAAACTCCTCATACACTGATTATTCCGTGGCAATGGAAAATATGAGCACGGTAAAAGATTATGAGTTAAGTCCTGTCATCAAGCTCTTTGGACATGAGCTGAAGGCTTATCCTTCTGTTGATGTAGAAAAATCATTGACATTAAGTACTTATGAGGCAACTGATGTAACCGAATCTTCTGCCAAGATTTCGGGTGGACTCATTGGCTATGACAAAAATACGGAGAATCCTAAGGTGGGATTGGTTTATGGCACGAAAGATGCTTTCATGCAAGGTCATGCTACTTATGTATCTTGTGGAACTGTCAATGGTAGTCCAAGTAGTATCTTTGAGCAAACTCTTTCTGGCTTGAAAGATGAAACGGAATACTTATATGTGGCTAAAGCAGAACTTGATGGTGAAATCGTATATGCTGATACTTTGTCATTTACGACATTGAAGAAAGAAAAGGACGAAACTTCTCTTAAAGAAGGTCTTGCCCTCTTTTATGAGTCAACTGGTGGATCAAATTGGAAGCAAAATGGAGGATGGTTGAGTGATGAATGGCCTTTGGATTATTGGTATGGTGTACGCTCACGTAACTTTGGGTTATCCCTAAAACTGAATGATAATAATTTGGTGGGTGATGCTATTTTGAAGAATATTGATAATATTAACGATATAGATTTGAGTAATAATACTTTGCAATCGTTTAAAATTGAAGGTGGAAGTATTGCTCCTTATAGTCAAAGATTTACTTTAGAAAACAATAAAGCAAGGGGTGGTATGAACATCTTGATGAATCATGTCGAGATTCTTCCTAAATCGTCGCTGTATTTTCATACTACAGGCTGTACAATATCTGATGCCTCCTTTAGCGACTGTACTTTTGAAGAACATGGTGAACCTGTAAGATTTGATTCGGACAAGGTAAATACTATTCATGTAGAAAATTGTACAAATTTCCCAGGTATCCATGGATATAATGCGATAGGAATGAATCTTGATAAATATGAAATTTATAGAAAACTGAATGTTGATGAAATTTCTTTGAAAAATAATGTGCTGTCTGAAGGATTTTATATGCAGTTGGTTAAGTGCTCATCTCTCACAATAAGTAATTCGCAAAGTAGATATGTACATTTTGGATCAGATTGTGAAATCGATAATGTCGTTATCGAAGATGCTCTACTTCATTCTGTAACTGTAGGGGGAGTAGCAAAAATTTTGGGAAGCGAATTATATACTGTAGGCGCAAAAATCAATAATATAGTTCTCGACACGAAGGGAAGTGATAGAGAACTAAGATTTTCTTGCGATGATGGAGGATATTTTGGTTCTTTGACAATACGGAACTGTTCTGTTTTCTCTATATCTACACCAGAACCTAAGACTATTTCTTTGGAAAAATGTTCGGTTTGGTTTAGAAGCATCTTTGAAGAGAAAGCTAAAAATGTTTATCGAGTAATTGATAGTGTAGTTGACGGTTGGCAGATAAAGTCTTTTGAAGGTACATTGGAACAATTGCGTGAATTTGTTAATATATTAAAAAATGAAGCTCTATGAGGAAAATTATTATAATGATATTATTTGTGCTTTTGCCCTCTTTCTTGTTTGGAACTGAGGTCGTACAGAATGGAATCTCTTATTCCATAGATGAAGAAAAGGAAACTGCCGAGGCAATAGGGTATGACCAGTCGTCTTCTTATGTGACAATTCCATCTACAATTACGGTTGATGGTAAGGTGTATTCTGTTGTTTCCATAGGAAAATCCGCATTTGATAGCAGTGATAAATTACTAGAAGTAACGATTGAAGATGGGGTCGAGGAAATAAAAAAATACGCATTCTATTACTGTCGTTATCTGAGAAAGGTGAAATTGCCTGCCACGTTAAAAAGTATTGGGTTATGGGCTTTCTGGAAGAGTCTGTCCTTGTCAAGCATCTATATCCCGGCATCTTTAACCGATTTAAGTGCGGAAGCTTTCACAGAAGGAGGTATGAGCGCCTATGTGGTTAGTCCTGATAATCCTGTGTATTCTTCAGAAGATGGTATAATGTTCAACAAGGAGAAGACTGAATTGTTACATTTCCCTGCCAAGAAGCAGGTGGAGAGCTATTCTATACCCAAAACGGTTGAGAAAATAGGAAAGTTCGCTTTTGAGAGCAATCAGTTGAATGAAGTGATTTTTCATGACAAACTTCTTACTATAGATGACTATGCTTTCTTTTTGTGTGAGAAGCTTGCAAAGGCAGATGTTCCAAATAGTGTGGAATTTGTTGGTGAAAGTGCATTCTCACGTTGCTATAACTTAAAGGAAGCACATATTCCTGAAAAACTAACGGCAATACCTCCAGGCTTGTTTGAGTATGGTTATCAGTTGGAGAAAGTCAATATACCATCTACAGTGACAAGTATTGGGAATAGTGCTTTTAGGTATTGCAGGAAAATGAATGATTTAAGCCTTCCAGAAGGCTTGGTAGAAATAGGGGATGAGGCTTTTAATGGATGGAAAATGACATCATTGGTCATTCCTAACAGTGTGACAACTATAGGAAAACAAGCATTTGATGGTTGTACAGAACTGAAGTCATTGGTACTTGGAAATAGTGTGTCTAAAATAGGGCAAAATGCATTTTATTGTAATCGAGAGCTGAAAGAAATTGATATTCTGTCAGAAGATTATAATTATGTTTCTACTTACGGGTTCAAAAGCTGTAATGCAGTGGAGTATGTGAATCTTCCCGATACTGATTGGGCAAAAAAAGTACTTATAAACTTGGATTGTGATTGTAAAAAGAGATATTGGTCTTATGAGACCGATGGAAATGGAAAAGTTGTAAAACTTCTAGAAATAGTTACTGCTATAGATGCTCCTAATGTAACTATGGACACGAAATATAAGACGATTTATGACTTAAAAGGAAATCGTTTGAATCATGTAACGAAAGGGGTAAATATAGTTAATGGCAAAAAGGTTTTGTTGAAGTAGCAAGCTACGTTCGCACAAAAAAATAGAGAGTGTGAACTAAAAAGAAAACGGTCAGGCGTTGTCTGACCGCTTTCTTAAGAATTGGGATTGGGTGATATGCTGTATTTGTGTGTAGTGAAATGTGAGTCGTGGCTTGTTTCAAATCTTTCATAAGGATAGCGAGTTCTAAATCAGAATATCAAAGAAAGTTCGTTTTTTCGTTTAAAAAGTTGCAGATAAAAATTGTATTTCCAAAAGATAGTAGTATCCTTCTAGTGTGGAATTCTACGACTGTGGCTGATGCAATATCTAAGAAAATGTGCTTTAAACGTGCGGAATCTATCTTTTTTAAGCACATTCCGCACGTTTAAAGCACATTTTATTGTTTATATTCTCTTTAACCACAAATCCATGAATCTGTCGTAGATGACGTATCCTTCATTAGTCCTATATACTAATTCCTTGTCTTCCAAGATTTTGAGAGCAGCCTTTACGCTGCTGGCTCCACTCAGCTTGTGCTCCTTGATGAACTTGCCAGAGGTAGGCTGGGCAACAATGCTATCCTTGGCAATAGCCTTCAGAAGCGAGAACTGGTTCTCTGTGAAGAACTGTACCATATTCTCAAACTGTGGTTCTCTTCCTTCGAGTACTGAAAGAATTGCTGCATTTACTTGCTTGATACTATCAACTTGTATTTCGGTTTCATAGAGGCGATTCATGATGCATTGGATATTTCGGGTCACTTGCAAAAGCGTGTGGATAGCATAGCACAATAAAAGCAAGCAGGTGTA
>OODO01000105.1_pt1 | contig 81153 bp, 59 predicted proteins | sample 1671261 | NCBI WGS metagenome assembly OODO01 (sample SAMN06348138, study PRJEB24527) | human gut metagenome | biome: human gut; feature: ankylosing spondylitis patient; material: feces | host: Homo sapiens | place: China | collected 2015-10 | reverse complement strand
ACACCGTATTCCTTCTGCTTACGGCATTGATACACAATTTCTATAAGACCATCATTAGCAAGCTTGACACCAAGGCTTTCGGGCTCAAGGAAACGAGTCGCATAAAGGCTTTTGTCTTCAGCTTCATCTCCGTACCTGCCAAGTGGATCATGACAGCAAGGCAATACGTGCTGAATATCTATACTGAAAACCGGGCTTATGCAAGACCTTTCAAAACTGGATTCGGATAAAGTCCGTTCCTTATGGTTTTAATCTGCGTATTGCCTCAAGTCGCATTGTGGGGTAAGGGGAAGGTATGCACAAATCGGACAAAATTCACGCTCATACTATCATGATGCATAGTGTTCAAGCTCTTTACTGCAATTGAGATTGCCATTGAGATTGCTTGCGGATTTTAGGTCTCCGTACTTTCCATTCTTCTCGTATTTTGATGCTACAAAGTTAATGAAAATATTTCGCATTTGCAAATTTTTACCAACAAAATTATGTTTTTTTAAGAATAAAGCCGCATTACCTATTTATCTGTTCGAAGATAGAGGCATACTGGTGGGGGTTCACATATAATGATGTGGTTCCCGAGTGTTATATTATCACTATGGATGGTCTTGAATCGGAACATTTCGCCGACGTTGCGCCCTACATTTTTGAGGATCTGGGACGCGCCTATGCTGTCGTAAAGAAGCAATACCGCAATACAGACCTCAAAAAAAATGTTATCGGACTCAACCTCGTCGAAATACATTCCTTAGATTCTGTCTATCAGAAATTCACCTGGCCCATGTGGGAATGTATAGAGTCTATGCACAATGGAGCAATTCTAATCAAAAAGGCTCGACTAATTAAACAAATTTAGTAAGATAAATCGAGAAATTAATAAAAAACAGATAGCATAAAACCGCAATAGGGCAACAAAGTTTCATCTTGTCATTATACATTCGTCAAAAGCAAAAAGTATGCTTTTCGACCGCAATAAACTGCTGACAGATTACGTTCCTATCGTTCTGCAATCTGGAAAAACTTATTCTGTAAAAGTGCCGACTATAATGATGAGATAACATCAGGTTCTTCCGTGATTTTTTCTTTAGCTTTACATCGCTGAGATTTCCATATTTTCAACTGACTCCAATTTATTCATGAATATTGCAAACACAACGAAGAATAGCAATATACTGTAAATCAACGCGTTACATATTTACACTTTTAGAATAACGAATAGAAATTCTATAGTTGTACGACTAAGAACCCTATAGTTGTACAACTATAGCTCTATGGTTGTACAACTATAGCATGTATAGTCGTACAACTGTAGCTTTATAGTCGTACAACTATAGAATTTTATTTTGCTGAAAGTGATAAAAAAGAGGAAACATGCATGTTATAATCCATCTTCTCACTGCTAGATTACCCCAAACCAAGGAAGCTAATTATGGATATAAATATTTACATTGCCACATAGCAAGGCTACTGCACATATCCTATCAACTGCTCTGTTCTATCTGCCAGGAAAAGAGGGATATTGACAAAAGTATCATCCTTTTTGAGATTAAGCATGGAATATCTGATGCGCAGACGGGGAGAATACTTCTTGTTATACTCTATCAAACTGCGCCCGGTAACACTTGTTCCCGACTTCACCTCCATAGGAATCACATTCAAACCACGCTGAACAATGAACACCCTCTTCTTCATCAAGACTGAAATAAGCACAATGCTCAAAGCTGTCTTTTCCAAATTTCTTCAGCACCGATGTCTTGCCTACTTGTCGAGCTCCCAGCATCATCAATGGCTTGCGGTCTCTGCGCTCTTTCCATTGCTCCAATTCGTGAATAATCGTTCTGTTAAACATATCCTTATCTTTTCTTGAAGTGGGAAAAATGTGGAGTTTTACACATTTTTGATACCTCTTTTGTGTAATTCTCCACATTTTCCACACTTGAATCCATAATTATGGGGCAAAAGTACTAAAAACAAGCAAGGAAACAAACTTCCTCACGTTCTTTATATTACTTTTAATCAACTTTACCATATTCCCGGAATCTAAAAGGATGCGTCATAAGATAATTATTCACCCTCTTCTTGTTGTTGGAAAAAACAGGATAAGTTGTTGGAAGAGATAGGATATGTTGTTGGAAGAGATAGGATATGTTGTTGAGGTAGTCAGTATCTCCGGTCGCACAACAGCTGTTGTGCGCTTGCATAACAGCTGATATACGCATGCACAACAGCTGTTGTGCATGCGGTGATCAACTGTTATGCGCCAACTATTATCTAGACTTTTGACACACCCTCTTTTTAATTAGGCAAAGTGTTAAATCTTAGAAAAACGGACAAAAAGCACGAAGATAGACAGATAGTTAGCCAACTTTTTTTACGCTGACAAAAAAGCGTTGATGTTGACTGGAGCAAGGTGATAAAAAAAAGAGTGCACTGTAACAAACAATGCACTCTTTTTTATTATCTTAATTCCTAATCCAGGAAATATTATCTGATGAACAGCAACTCACGATACTTAGGCAATGTCCAAAGCTCATCGGCTACGAGAAGCTCGAGCTTGTCTATCTGATAACGGATTTCCTCCATCTTTGGAGCTACCGTGTCGTGATATGCTACTGCCTTCTCGCGCTCACTCTCTATCTTGTTGGCTACCTTGCGGGCATCTACCAATGCCTCTACACCACGCTCTATTGCCTCGGTGCGCTCGGCTATCTCACGGATAATCTTCACGTTGCGGGCTGTCAGTTTCTTGCCTTCCTCGCCACCGAAGATGTGAATCATACCCTCTACATTCTTTGCCAGACGGCTCTGATAGTGGGTTGCCACAGGGATGATATGGTTCATGCTCAGGTCGCCCATCACACGAGCCTCAATCTGAATCTTCTTGGTATAGGTCTCCCACTTCACCTCGTTACGCGCCTTCAACTCGCTCTCGCTCATCACGTTGGTCTTGGCAAACATCTCGATGCTCTCCTTGTCCAGATAACGGTCGAAGACCACTGGGCAGGATGCCTCGCAATCCAAGCCACGCTTCTGAGCCTCTTCCTTCCACTCATCAGAATAGCCGTTACCGTCGAAGCGGATAGGCTTGCAGGTCTTGATATCCTCGCGTACAATATCTATAATAGCCGATGTCTGGTCCTCGCCCTTTGCTATCAAGGCATCTACACGAGTCTTGAAGTCTTCAAGAGCCTCAGCCACGGCAGCATTCAGTACGATGAGAGATGACGCACAGTTGGCCTCTGAACCTACGGCACGGAACTCGAAACGGTTTCCGGTGAAGGCGAATGGAGAGGTACGGTTGCGGTCGGTGTTATCAATCATCAGCTCCGGAATCTCAGGGATATCCAGCTCCATACCCTTCTTGCCAGCCAGGGCGAAGAGTTCGTCCTTATCTGCCTTCTCGATATGGTCGAGCAGATCGGTAAGCTGCTTGCCCAGGAATGAAGAGATGATGGCTGGTGGTGCCTCGTTGGCTCCCAAACGGTGCGCATTGGTAGCACTCATGATAGATGCCTTCAGCAGTCCGTTGTGCTTGTAGACACCCATCAAGGTCTCTACGATGAAGACTACGAAGCGGAGATTGTCCTCCGGTGTCTTGCCTGCTGCATGGAGCAGTACGCCGGTATCGGTGCAGAGACTCCAGTTGTTGTGCTTGCCCGAACCGTTGACACCGGCGAATGGCTTCTCGTGAAGGAGCACACGGAAACCGTGCTTATGAGCCACACGCTTCATCAAACTCATCAGGAGCATATTATGGTCTACAGCAAGATTGCACTCCTCATAGATAGGTGCTAGCTCAAACTGGTTTGGTGCCACCTCGTTATGACGGGTCTTGCAAGGGATGCCGAGTTCGAGTGCCTGCACTTCCAAATCCTTCATGAAAGCCTGCACACGCTCAGGGATTGTTCCGAAATAATGGTCGTCCATCTGCTGGTTCTTCGCAGAGTCGTGTCCCATCAGGGTACGGCCCGTAAGCATCAGGTCAGGACGAGCCGAGTAAAGGCTCTCATCTACCAGGAAGTACTCTTGCTCCCAACCGAGATTGGTCTGCACCTTCTTTACCTGTGGATAGAAATAATGGCACACCTCGGTAGCCGCCTCACTCAGGGTATGGAGCGAGCGGAGCAATGGAGCCTTGTAGTCCAAAGCCTCACCGGTATAAGAAATAAAGATGGTTGGGATACAGAGGGTATCGTCGATGATGAACACAGGCGATGTAGGATCCCATGCAGAATAGCCACGAGCCTCGAAGGTATTGCGGATACCGCCGTTAGGGAATGAGCTGGCATCAGGTTCCTGCTGGACAAGCAATTTGCCAGAGAATTCCTCAATCATACCACCCTTTCCGTCATGCTCCACGAAGGCATCATGCTTCTCTGCAGTACCTTCTGTCAATGGCTGGAACCAGTGAGTATAATGTGTTACCCCGTTTTCCTCAGCCCAGAGCTTCATGCCGGCAGCCACGGCATCAGCGATGGAACGGTCCAGACGACTGCCGTTATCTATCACATCGATGAGTTTCTCGTACACATCAGATGGCAGATACTTGTACATCTTCTGGCGGTTGAATACATACTTGGCGAAGTACTCCGAAGGGCGCACCTTGGGAGCCTCTACCTCTACAGGTCTTTTCTTAAAGGCCTCGGCTACAACCTCAAATCTCAAATTAGCCATTCTTTCTTTTATTATTAATTATAAGTTTGCGGGTGCAAAGTTACGAAAAAATGAGCAAATTGCTAGCGTTTGAGCGTATTTTTTATGCAAAATTCAAACTTTTCTTATTCTTAGCCTACAAAAGATAAGACAATTCACGCATATTATTTCTCGGATTTGAGTATTTTATCGCCAATTATTTCTCGGATTTGAGTATTTTAACGCGATTTATTTCTCGGATTTGAGTATTTTCGTTATATTTGCACCTGTTATTCAAATAGTTACGATTATGGCAGAATATATACATAGAAACATAGACTCAGAACTCATCGCCTGGAAGGAAGATTCCATGCGGAAACCCTTGCTGCTTCGTGGTGCCCGTCAGGTTGGGAAGTCATCAGCAGTTAAAAACCTGGGAAAGCAATTCGAGTATTTCGCCGAGGTAAACTTCGAACGTAACAAGGCAATCAAAACCTTCTTTCAGGGGGATATTGACGCACGATTGATTGCTAAAAAAATCAGCAGCTATATCAATGTCCCTATAGAAGCAGGTAAGACGCTCCTCTTTCTCGACGAAATCCAGGAATGCCCTGAAGCCATCATGGCACTACGCTTCTTCAAGGAAGATTATCCTGAACTGCATGTCATAGCCGCAGGATCACTTCTGGAATTTACGCTTCAGGAGCTCCCTACTTTTGGAGTAGGAAGGATTCACTCGCTCTTCATGTACCCGATGACTTTCGATGAATTCCTGTATGCCAATCACGAAGAAGGACTCATCCTTCTCCGTAATGAAGCATACGGAAACCAGTCTTTAGATCAAGCCTTCCATGATAAACTCGTGGAATACTTCCGCACCTACCTGCTTGTTGGAGGCATGCCGGAATCTGTTCTGGCATGGACCAAGACACATGATTTCAACCGATGCAGAAACATCCAGGAAGACATTATTCTGACATACGAAGATGATTTCAGCAAGTATAAAAAGAGAGTCAACCCAGATTTACTGCGCACAACGATGCGTGGCATCTGTCATCAGGCAGGAGAGAAGTTGACATACAAGCAAATATCAGCAGATTATCAGAGTTCACAAATCAGAGAAGCCCTCCGCCTGTTGACACTTGCAGGAATCGTTACTCCTGTGGTCGCTACCTCGGGCAATGGTATTCCGCTGGATGCGGAAGCTGACGAGAAAAGCATGAAGGTCCTCTTTCTGGACCCAGGATTACTGTTAGCCGTGCTTCAACTGGAAGGCGACCTGTCTCAGCAGCTCATAGAACTTATTTTAGCCGGCACTCCTCAGGAACTTGTCAATAAGGGAGGCGTAACAGAAATGGTTGCCGGACTCGAGATGATGCGTTACAAACCATGCATCCAGCGCCAGAAGATGTTTTATTGGGAGCAGAAGGGGAAGAGTGTTGCCGAGATAGACTATCTGGAAATCCTCAACATGAAGATTACCCCTATCGAAATCAAATCGGGCACTCAGGGCGGCATGAAGAGTCTCTGGCTATTCATGAGAGAGAAAAAGCTCACCGAAGCATTCCGTTGTTCCTTAGAGAATTTCGGATCATTTGATTACATTGACAAGCAGGACGATGATGCCATAAGGCATGTCACCATACTGCCTCTCTATGCATTATCCCTATTGAGAAGCCGTTAATAGTCTGCTAACAAGCAGGATTAGGAATAAAAGTGCCTTTTTCCTACATGGCGACGTAATCTTTCCTACGTCCTGACACAGAAACTCCTGCGTCGCCATGTAATTTCTAGGGCATTAGAAGAGAAAAAATCCCTTGCAACCACTAGAGTCGCAAGGGATTCACATTATCCACTTATCTATTTGTACCTTAAGGATTTATTGAAGATTGGAGGTAGGCAATTAGAAACGGTATACAACAAAGCTGTTTGGCTTCATCTTCAAGTTCAACACATTGCCCTGAACCTGTGCATCTGATACAACAGGAACAACCACATTTTTATTGTCTATCTTGTTTTCTGCCTGAATATCGTCGGCATGGAGAACGGTTACCTTACCTGGGTTCAACTTCTTGATACCATTAAAGGTTACGTTGATTTCCTTTGCCTCGTTAGAGGTGTTGGCAATCTTTACGATGTAGCTCTTGGTTGTCTTATCGAAACAAGCGGTGGCATAGAGACCATTCTCGCCTGCTACAGCCTTGCCGTTCTCGGTAAGTTTCAACACATTGGTACCCTTGTTCTCGCCGTAGAGTTGCTGAACATAGTAGTTGGCTGAACGGACAGAGCTGAGGTTATCGAACCAGATGAGGTCCGGACGCCACTGCCATCCCTCTACATGAGCGAAGAGAGGTGCATAGGTAGCCTGATAAACCACATCAGCATTACGCTCCAAACCGGTCATGAAAGCTGCCTCAGAAAGGGCTGCCTCCCAAGAGTTTGGATCATTCTCGGCATGAGCAGCATACTCGCCGGCAAAGACCTTAGGACCCTTGCGGTCGTACTTGTCGTAACGGCTGGCATTGCTGCGGAACCATTCCGGACTCTTGTAGTAGTGCTCATCCACCATGTCTACGCCCAACTTGCGCATCTGCTCCCAACCGTAGTCGAAGTCCTTTCCATCAGCAGATGGACCAGATGAACCGCAGATCTTGATCTTTGGATACTTGGCATGAATCTGCTCCATGAACTTCTGCAGACGCTCAGGATACATAGGTCCCCACTGCTCGTTACCGATACCAATCTGCTTCAGATTGAATGGTGCTGGATGACCCATATCGGCACGGAGCTTACCCCACTTAGAGGTAACAGGACCATTGGCAAACTCGATGAGGTCGAGTGCATCGTCGATATAGCTCTGGAGATCCTTGACTGCTACATGTGCATTAGGATCCTTATCATCGTTCTGATACTGGCAAGCCAGACCTACAGAGAGAATAGGCAATGGCTCAGCACCAATCTTCTCTGAAAGGAGGAAATACTCATAGAAGCCCAAGCCCAATGACTGATAGTAGTTAGGGAAAAGGCGATGTGGGAAGGTATCTCTCCAGCGGTTCTCGTTCAGAGGACGGTTCTCAGGAGCACCCACAGAGTTCTTCCACTCGTAACGGGTATCGAGGTCGGTTCCCTCTACGATACATCCGCCAGGGAAACGGAAGATGCCTGGCTTCAAGTCAGCCAAATCCTGTACGAGATCGGCACGGAGACCATTCCAGTTGTCCTCAGGGAAGAGAGAGATATGGTCGAGGTCTACGCTCTCAGAACCCTTCTCCAGATATACTCGCATCAAACCCTTGGCATCGGTCTGAGGAGAAGTAAGGGTAGCAGTAAGCTTCTGCCATTTATTATTGGTGATGTTGATGACCTGCTTGGCAATCACATCATTCTTTGAATTGACGAGTTCTACGCGAATCTTGCCCTGCTTGCCATCGATGAGATGAAGACGGCCATATACGGAGAAATCGTACTTCATATCCTTCTTCAAGCCCATGCCGAAGAAGCCACGGTTCTCAAGACCTGTCTGCTTCTCACGTGCGCCTGCGCTCTCAAGTGTTACATAATGAGGATTGCGGTCGAAGGCAGGTTTAACATCGCTGAGGGTTACATTTCCGAATGTATTCCATCCCATCAGGCGCTGTGGGAATTCGAAGGAACGGTTCTCTACCATCTCTGCATAGAGTCCACCATCGGCACCGAAGTTGATATCCTCGAAGAAGATACCATACATGGTAGGCTGGATTTCTGCTCCAGGCTTGTTAGCCTGAACAGTAAACTGATGCTGTGCGAAAGCTCCGAGTGAAGACATCGCCAGCAATGCTGCTGCGAAAAATTTTGCTTTTCTCATATTGTTCGTTATTTTTATTTTTTAGGTCTGTACCTACACTTTTCCGTGATAGGTGCTGCAAAGATAAAAAAATCCACCCCGAATGAGGTGGATTTTCTGTTTAAATATATTGGATTTTCGTATAAATCCCTGCTTTTCTACTATTTATCTAATGGAATGAGCACGAAAGTGAAGTTCTTATCGCCATAATGGAGGCGATATTTCTCCAATGGCCATGCACCCCAAGAGTTCTCACCAGCCACACCAGAATGCTCTGCATCGAGGAAGAGATTGGTGAATTTTGACTTCTTCAGATTGAAACTGTGACGCTGATCCTTGTCATCACCATCATCCAGTTCTTCTGTGTCGAAGTGGATGGCGGAAGCATAGAATGGCTTGCAGCTCTTCACCTTGAATCCGAAGCCGGAAGCATCGGTCTGGTTCCACCAGCGCATATCACCCTTGGTTCCACTCTCTTGTGGACGGATGTATGGGAAGTACTGGTGGTCGGCATCATCGCTATAGATTCCGATGCGCATGCAATCCTCACGGTCAGAATAGTTCTCGATAGGACCACGGCCGTAATACTGGCTCTTGTCCATATCGTATGGCAACTGCATCAGCATACCGAAACGGAACAGATCGCTGACCTTGGCATCATCAGAAGCATCAAACTCCTGGGTTACCTTCATCGCACCGGTGTTAGGCATGATGAGATAATCGATTTCCAGCTCACCCTTCACCTCTGGCATCTCATAGGTTGCACAGATGCTGATGGTGTTTGCCTTCTTATCCTTTTCAACAGCTACCCCCTTCAGGTTCATGACAGGGTTCTTCCAAACCTGGAACTTCTTCTGCAGACCGGCACCGAAATCATTATCGGTAGGAGCACGCCAGAAGTTTGGCTTCAGGGTACCGCCCTCGCCGAGGAGCGACTTGCCACGATAGGTATATTCAGAGATGAGACCGGTGGTACGGTTCACCTTCACGGTCAGATCAGGAGTAGTAACGGTGATATCCTGCTCGCCCTTCTTGTCGATGAGCTTAGCCTTCACCTTCTTGCCGCCCTGAGCCTTAGCCATGTTATCTGCACAATGACCGCAGCACTTCTTCTCCTTCACTGCCAGCTGGGCATAAGCCACAATCTGACCAGCCTCCATCAGAGGTTCAGCCTTCTTCAGACGGAAATCGATGTTGAGGAATACCTCCTTGCCCTTTACCTTAGAAAGGTCGTAAGGGATGGTGAAGTTCTTGGTTTGCTGGGCAGCCACATCGATATCAGCGATGGTACCGTTCTGAGTCTCCACGCCATCCTCAATGAGGCTCCATGCCAAGGCATAGTTGCTCAAATTGCGGAAGAAGTTCTCATTGTATACACTTACTTCGCCCTTCTCTGCATTCACCATCTTAGCCCAGATGTTCTGATACTGGTAGGCTACCTCGTAGGCATGAGGATTGAGCTGACGGTCAGGACCGATGATACCATTGCAGTTGAAGTTGTTGTCGCTAGGGTCGTAATTGTTGTAATCGCCACCGTAGCAATATTCTATCTTGCGGAGCTCTTCATTGCTCATCTTCTCAGGATTCTTGATGGTCATCGGCTTCAATACCTTGCGGTGCAAGCCCTGATCAACGAAATCCCAGTCGAAACCACCCTGGAGAATAGGATACTTGCGAATCAGATTCCAGTAATCCTTCAGGTTACCGCCTGAGTTACCCATAGTATGGTTGTACTCGCACTGGATGAGCGGCATCGGACTGTTAGGGTCCTTCGCATACTTTTCACAAGCACTTACCGGATAATACATAGGGCAGAAGATATCGGTACCCTCGCCTCTGCTTGCCTGCTCATACTGAACCGGACGGCTCTGGTCCTGGCTCTTGATCCACTTGTAAGCCTGCAGGAAGTTATCGCCCATCACAGTCTCATTACCCATACTCCAGGTTACGACACTAGGATGATTGAAGTACATGGAAACATTGTGCTGGTTGCGCTCCATAATCTGCTTGGCAAACATCGGCTTCTTGGCAGCTGCATCATCGCCATACTGGAAACCGTGACTCTCCTGGTTAGCCTCAGCTACCACATAGATACCATACTCATCGCAGAGCTCGTACCAGCGTGGATCATCAGGATAGTGGCAGGTACGGACAGCGTTGATATTCAGGCGCTTCATAATCTTGATGTCCTGAATCATGCGCTCCATGCTCAATACATAACCTCCATCAGGGTCAATCTCATGACGGTTGGCACCCTTAATGAGCACAGGCTGACCGTTGACAAGGAACTGCTTGCTCTTGATTTCCACCTTGCGGAAACCTACCTTTACTGGCGTGATGCTTGCTGATTTCATGTTGCCATTCTTCAGCGCACTTGAGAGGGAAACCTGAAGGGTATATAAATAAGGTGTCTCTGCATTCCACTTGTGTGGATTCTCTACGTTCATCGTAATGTTGGCTGTTCCATTCTTTGCCAATCCTGTAGCTGTAGCCACCTGCTTGCCCTCTTTGTCGAAGAGGATGAAGTTCAGCTTGCCTGTTCCCTTTACCTTGGTAGAGATGTTGAGCACACCATCCTTGTAGTTGTTTACAAGGTCAGGAGTAACACGGATATCCTCCAAATGCAACTTGGCATCGCGGGCAAAGAGATAGCTTTCACGAGCCACACCACTCAAGCGCCAGAAGTCCTGGTCCTCATCCCAGGAACCATCGCACCAGCGGAAGGTCTGGAAGGCAATCAGATTCTTGCCCTTCTTCAGATAAGGAGTGATGTCAAACTCGGCAGCTACCTTGCTATCCTCTGCATAACCGGCAAACTTGCCGTTTACATAGAGATAGATGTTGGAAGTTACGCTACCGAAATGAGCTACTACCTGCTTGCCGTCCCAGTTGGCAGGGATGTCGATGATACGGCGGTAAGAGCCTACATGATTGTCCTTGGTAGGAACAGCTGGTGGCTGCTGGTCAAAATGTCCACGCCAGCCAAAGCCTACGTTCACATATTCCGGATCACCGAATCCGTTCATCTCCCAGTTGCCTGGAACATTCATGGTCTTCCATTTGGAGTCATCAAGATCTTCCTTGTAGAAGTCGGTAGGACGCTGGTCGGCATTAGCCACCCAGTAGAACTTCCAGGTTCCGTCAAGCGAAAGGAAATACTTGCTCTCCGTCTTGTTCATGTGCAGGATATCCTTGCTCACGATCTTACCGTCTTTCTCAGAAACCCAGTCATCTGCCGGATAGGTGAAGAAATTGGTGTGCAACGGAAAACGATTGATGGCATTCACCTGAAGGTCGTGCCATTCTGTGTAAGTTGGCTGTTGGATGGTCGTCTTATTCAACGACTTAATGGCAGTCTTCAGTTTAGTTGCGCCAAAGGTTGCCATTGCTAATCCTGCCAAACTCAATGTTACGAACAGTCTCTGTTTCATGTTTGTTAGTTATTTATACATTAGATTGAAATTACACCTTATTATATATAGGCTATTCTATACCTTATTATATATAGGCATATCCTGGAGCATCTTATATACCTCCATATTGCCGGTAGCCTCAGCTAAGCAACTGCAAATATATGAAAATTAAGTTAGAAACAAGCAGAGCAGCCGTATTTTTTATTGTTTTTTCAACACCGGAGCACCATTTTCCCAAGAAATAGGTACCCATACCATCATAGAAAGGCATATAAATATATAAAACTTTTTCAATATCCGCTAAAAGAAAATGACAAAAAAGTTTGGTGTTTCCAAAAAAATGCATTACCTTTGCCATCATAAAATAAACAACGAAACGACATAAAAATTATGATGACAATCGAAGAATACAGAGCAGCCATCTTGCAGGCTTTGCTCGATGCTAAGAACGAGGACGGCACTCCAGCCATTACTCCAAGGGAAGCACAGGAAGCACTCAACGGATTTACCGACGACGAGTTGCAAGACGGACTCCTATGGAATTCGCCCGAAGACGTGGCATCAATTATCCTTGAGGGGTAATTCACGGAAGCAAAATCTAACTATCAAATGATACGAAAAAAGGAGTAGAGACTTATTCATGGTCTTTACTCCTTTTTCGCTTTTTCTATCTTCTTTTTTCGTTTTTAGTTCCGTTTCTCTTTCCTTTCTTCCTAGAATCCTCTTATAAAAAGCTTCCTTCAACAGCCCCGCAATACTTCATTTCTGTTGCAAAAGCAATAAAAAACTAAAGAATGCGACAAAAAACAAAAGAATGTGCAATTTTTCTTTCACAATTCAATTATTATTTGTAAATTTGCAGCCGCATAAACGGAAAGGGAACTTGCAAATCCCTCTTCAATCAGTTTAAAATGATAATTTTACCGGTAAAAAAGATATATTAAATAATGAAGATAGAAAACGAAATCATCAGCTCGGTCATCGCTGCGGTGAAGGAGCTTTATGGTCAGGACGTACCTGAGAAGATGGTAGCCCTGCAGAAGACCAAGAGTAATTTCGAAGGTAACCTTACCCTCGTCGTATTCCCATTCCTCAAAATGTCGAAGAAAAAGCCTGAGGATACAGCACAGGAAATCGGCGAATACCTGAAGAAAAACTGCGCTAACGTTATCGCAGACTTCAACGTGGTTAAGGGTTTCCTCAACCTTTCTATCGCTCCTGCCGCTTGGGTAGGACTCTTGAATACCATCAACGCTGACCCTAAGTTTGGTGAGAAGCCAGTTACTGAGAACAGTCCGCTCGTCATGATTGAGTACTCTTCTCCTAACACCAACAAGCCTCTCCACCTCGGTCACGTTCGCAACAACCTCCTCGGCTGGTCATTGGCCCAGATTATGGAGGCTAACGGCAACAAGGTAATCAAGACAAACATCGTAAACGACCGTGGTATCCACATCTGTAAGTCTATGCTCGCCTGGCTCAAGTGGGGCAATGGCGAAACTCCTGAAACTTCCGGCAAGAAGGGCGACCACCTCATCGGCGACTACTATGTAGCCTTCGACAAGCACTATCGTGAGGAAATCGCAGAGCTCAAGGCTCAGTACATGAAGGAGGGCATGGACGAAGAAGCTGCCACAGAGAAAGCTAAGGTAGAGGCTCCGCTGATTAAGGAGGCTCACGAGATGCTCGTAAAGTGGGAGAACAACGACCCTGAGGTTCGTGCACTCTGGCAGAAGATGAACAACTGGGTTTACGCTGGCTTCGATGAGACTTACAAGATGATGGGTGTAAGTTTCGACAAGATATATTATGAGTCAAATACTTACCTCGAGGGTAAGAAGAAGGTAGAAGAAGGATTGGAGAAGGGTCTCTTCTTCCGCAAGGACGATAACTCTGTTTGGGCTGACCTCACCAACGAGGGTCTCGACCAGAAACTCCTGCTCCGTTCTGACGGCACTTCTGTCTATATGACTCAGGACATCGGTACTGCCGACCTCCGTTTCAAGGACTTCCCTATCGACAAGATGATCTACGTAGTAGGTAACGAGCAGAACTACCACTTCCAGGTGCTCTCTATCCTGCTCGACCGTCTCGGTTTCAAGTGGGGTAAGGACTTGGTTCACTTCTCTTACGGAATGGTAGAGTTGCCTAACGGTAAGATGAAGAGCCGCGAGGGAACCGTAGTAGATGCTGATGACCTGATGGCAGAGATGATTAAGGATGCTCGCAAGACAAGCGATGAGCTTGGCAAGTTCAAGGACATGAGCGAGGAAGAGCGCCAGGAGATTTCACGCATCGTGGGTCTCGGAGCGTTGAAGTACTTCATCCTCAAGGTAGATGCCCGCAAGAACATGCTCTTCAACCCAGAAGAAAGTATCGACTTCAATGGTAACACAGGTCCTTTCATCCAGTATACCTACGCTCGTATCCGCAGCATCATGCGCAAGGCAGCAGCCGAGGGCATCGAGATTCCTGCTGAGTTGGGCGCAGATGCTCCTATTAACGAGAAGGAGATTGACCTCATCCAGAAGATGAACGACTTCGCAGCAGCCGTAGCCGATGCTGGCAACAACTACAACCCTGGTGGTATCGCTAACTACTGCTATGAGTTGACCAAGGAGTTCAACCAGTTCTATCACGACTACAGCATCCTGAATGCTGAGAGCGAGGCTGAGAAGATTACCCGTCTGGTTCTTGCAGCCAACGTGGCTAAGATTCTGAAGAACGGTATGTCTCTGCTCGGCATCGAGGTTCCAGAAAGAATGTAATATATACATAAGATATAATAACCTACAATTTAAAAATAAAAAAAATATTGACTATTTGACATAATGAGCATGGCCCTGGAGCTCGACTCCAAGGCGCATGCTCATTTCAGTTTTAGCCAATCCTTTTTGTTTTCCAACCCCAAAAAGAAAAAAGATGAATAAAATGCCCGTAAATCCTCCTTCATGGAGAAACGATACTGTTTTGCCTCTACCCAACGAGGTAATAGCCAACGCCTGGGCTGTGGATGCCGCCTGTTCCGGCAATCCCGGTCCGATGGAATACCAATGCATCGACCTTCAGACCGGTGCCCAGGTTTTCCATTATGGTCCTATCCACGGCACCAACAACATCGGCGAGTTTCTCGCCATCGTCCACGCCCTCGCCCTGATGCAGCAGAAGGGCATTACCGACAAGGTAATTTATAGCGACAGCGTGAATGCCCAGCTATGGGTAAGCAAGAAACAATGCAAGACCAAACTGGAGCGTACTCCCCAGACCGAACAGCTCTATCAGGTCATCGCCCGAGCCGAGAACTGGCTCCGCACCCACCCCATCAACATACCTATTATAAAATGGGAAACGAAGAAATGGGGCGAGATTCCAGCCGATTTTGGAAGAAAGGGATAAAATACTCTTCACCTTTCGGCCGGAAACCTCTGTGTTTATCGGCATTCAGAGGGGTGAAGAGTTGTTTTTATCTCTTCACCCACTCTTCACCACTCTTCACCTTCAGAAACGGAAACAGAGGCGAAAGACTGATAGGTGGATTGCAAATCAGCCAGAACTGAAGGGTGAAGAGTGGTGAAGAGTAGGTGAAGAGTGCCCGAATACTCTTCACCCCTCGGAATGCCGATAAACACAGGGGATTCGGGGCTTTTGGTGAAGAGTGAAGAGTATTTGGCAGGAAGCCTATACGAAAATAAAATAAAGGAGGTTTCGATAACTGTTCCAGTAAAACAGCCGACTAGCGACAAATGCGCTAGTCGGCTGTTTGCAGTTTGCCAGTTGGCTGTTTATATTTTGCCAGTTGGCTATTTCCGGTTCTCGCATCAATCATCGTAAGTACTTGCATCGACTATCGTAAGTACTTGCATCTATCATCGTAAGTACCTGCATCAATCATCGTAAGTACCTGCATCAATCATCGTAAATACTTGCATTAATACACGCTATTTTGCTCGAAATGGGGTAAATTTACCACTTCGCGCAAAATAAACGCACGCTATTTTGCTCGAAATGGGGTAAAAATACCATTTCGAGCAGAATTTACTTAGCATTTACGAACCGATACTTATTTATCCAACACACTTAAATTCTGATAGAACCAGACGTTCATCTGATTGGCTCCACGATGATTCCAGGCATAGTAAGGAATCAGAGTCAACACATCGTTCTTGACAGATACGCCATTGGCACCCTCTTCCAGAATCTGGGCATCAGCCTTGATGGCCTTGACAGAGAAGGCTGGAGCGCCCTTGGTCTCGGTGTTTTGAATGCTGTAGTTATCCACCACAGAGAAGGCAGGCTTCTTGGCCATAACGGCACGGAGCACTGGTTCGTTCTGATTATCCACAGCCTCAGCGCAATATACCAATGGTCCACGCTCTACGGCAACCTTGCCCTTATCATCAGCTACCTTACCGTTAGCAACCACAGTACGAACCGGCATATCAAAATGGATGCGGATTACATCGCCCTTCTTGATGTTCTTGACAGGGAGATAACCCTTGTTGGCATCGAGATCAGCCTCTACAGCCTTGCCGTTTACGGTTACTGTGTAAGCAGGCTTCTCTGCATCGCTATACTTGTAAAGGTCGCTAGGCACCACCTGGTTGCGAACCCATCCAGGAATACGGACCAGAAGGTTGGCATTCTTCACACCACTCTTCTTCACAGCAATTTTGATATCGCCGTTCCAAGGATATTCGGTAGTCTCCTCCAGAACCACATCCTTGCCATTCACCTTGATGGTAGATGTATTACCGGCAAAGAGGTTTACATAGATGTTGTTATCCTTCACACCATAGAGATAACCCGGCACAGAAGGGATGAAGCGGCACAAGTTACTCGGGCAGCAGGCACATCCGAACCAAGGCTGGCGGGTGGTGTTGCCATCGGCATTGAAGGCATACTTGCCATCGCTAGACAATGGGTTTGGATAGAAGAATCTGCCACCATCCATGCTCATACCCGAAATGACACCATTATATAAGGTACGCTCCATACAGTCGATATACTTGCTCTCGCCGTGAAGGAGGAACATGCGCTCGAAGAGGTAAACCATAGAGATGGCTGCACAGGTTTCATTATAGGCAGTCATGTTTGGCAACTCATAGTTCTCGCCGAAAGCTTCACCTGCATGACGGGCACCTACACCACCCGTAAGATAGTACTTCTTGCCAACGATGTTTTCAAAAATACGGTCGATGACCTTCATATAGGCAGAATCCTTGGTCAGGGCAGCCACATCGGCAATACCAGCATACATATAGCCGGCACGAACAGCATGACCTACCGCTTCTTTCTGCTCCAGGATAGGAGCCTGGCTCTGAGAATATGGGTTGCGGATATGGGTCTTGCCACGATAGTCGAGCAGATACTTAGCCTCATCCAGATACTTCTTCTCACCGGTCAGGGTATAGAGACGAGCCAAAGCCATCTCTGCAATCTGATGTCCCGGAACGATGGTAGCCTGACCAGGATTAGGTCCCACCTCCTTTACCACGCAATCAGCATAACGCTTGGCGATATTCAGGAACTTGGTGCTTCCGGTAGCCTGATAGTGAGCGCAGGCTGCATCTACCATGTGACCGAGGTTGTAAAGCTCGTGGCTCGCCTCCTCGTCCTTGACCCAACGCTTATTTCCCGACCACTGGTGTGGATGCTTTGGATTGATGGTACGGGCGGTATAGAGATAGCCATCTGGCTCCTGTGCCGCAGCTACCACATCGAGCACGCTGTCGATGTAAGCCTTCAACTTCTTGTTCGGATAAGTCTGGAGGATGTAGCTGGCACCTTCGATGGTCTTATAAACATCGGTATCATCGAAAGAGAAGCCCATGAACTTGCTCACATCCCACTCCTTGGTATCCAAGCCCGGGTGGTTAGGATGCTGCAGGGTATAGGCAGCCATCTCGAAATTCTTGTAACGGTGCTCGCTCTCACACTTGCTGAAAGCCAATGGCACGGTTACTTCTCGGGCAGCCTTCAGACGGGCACCCCAGAAAGTATTCTGTGAAATTTTCACACTGGTGAAAGGAACCTGAGTAAATGGATAGCCATTGCCCAATGTCTTTGCATTCTTCGCCATGGTTGGCACAACTACGGCTGCCGAAAGCAATACTGCTGAAATTAATCTCTTCATTTTCAAATAGGTTTTATTAATTTTATATTATTGTTTGTTATTTCGGTTGCAAAGATAAGAAAACTTTCCGACTATAGTGTATAATAAACAATAAAAAGCAGGTAATTATCAGTCAAACACCTATATTTATATCATATTTAACTCTTTTTTTTGTTACAATCGTTTTTTTATCTTACCTTTGCAGTCAAATTATAAATACAATAATATATCAAATATGAATCATCTTCCATACCGTGCCATCGCTCTTGATCTGGATGGCACCCTGACCAACCACGACAAGGTGGTTACCCCGAAAACCCGCGAAGCGCTGCTCCAGGCAGAAGCCGAGGGTGTTGTTATCATCCTTGCTTCAGGCAGACCGACCTATGGCATCGAACCGGTGGCAGAATGTTTGGAACTGGATAAGCGAGGCGGATACATCCTATCTTATAATGGCGGCAACATCGTGAATGCCAAGACTGGCGAAAAACTCTTCGCCCAGTTCCTTCCTGATGAGGTGATACCTATATTATATAGGTACGCGAAGGAGAAGAACCATGCCCTGCTGGGATATGCCGGCAACGAGATCATCACCGAGATGCCCGACGACCAGTATGTGAAGGAAGAATCGCGTATCAACAAGATGAACATCAGAAAGGTAGAAAACCTGTTCGAAGCTCTGGAGCCTCACCCTACCAAGCTCCTCATGACAGGCGACCCGGCAGATATGCTCAAGGCAGAAAACGAGCTTTCAGAGATTCTGGGCGACAGGATGGACATCTTCCGCTCAGCCCCATTCTTCCTGGAACTGGTTCCTAAAGGCATCGACAAGGCAAAGTCCCTGCTCCGCCTTCTGTCGAAAATCAATCTCACCCCAGCCGATATGATTGCTTTCGGAGATGGCTACAACGACCTGAGCATGCTGAAACTGGCAGGCATGGGTGTAGCCATGCAGAATGCAGCACCAGAGGTTAGAGCCGAAGCCGACTACATCACGCTTTCCAATGAAGAAGATGGCGTAGCTGCTGCTTTGGAACATTTCTGTAAAAAGGATTTTTAAAAGTAAAAAGGTAAAAAGAAACTAGGGAGATTATACCCCGCTAGGATTTTTTACCTTTTTACTTTTTTACCCTTTTACTTTTCAACAATCAGTCCACCCTTAGGCTGCATTTCCACCTTCAGGTTTCCCTTCTTATCCACCTTTACGGTTTTCATCTGCGATACTGGCCAGAGAGCCTTCTTGTCCTTGCTGGCTGTTTCATGATAATAGGTAACGCTCTTGCCGGCAAGCATTGGAAGATTCAGGGTGAGCTTCATCACCTGGTCGGTGCCGTTCAAACCGGCAACATACCATTTATCACCATGGCGACGGGCAACAACCGCATATTTTCCAGGATAACCGGCGATGAATTTGGTCTCATCCCAGGTAGTAGGAACGCTCTTCAGGAAATCAATCTCGTGCTGAGGAAGCTCAGAGAGATTGTTCGGATAGATGGCGATACATTGGATAGCTGTCTGGTTCATGATAGCCGAAGCCATCTCGAAAACATCGGTGGTATAACGGCGATGACGACTCTTGTTATCCTTAGAGAGATACTTGTTCATGATGGTACCACCCCAATCCATCGCAGCCACGGCGTTGCGGCAGAATGGATGCATGGTCAGCTCAAAAGCCTCCTGCTTGGCATGATAATCAGAGAAGAATACATTCTCAGAAGCCAGTACAGCCTCGCTGGATACATAGTTTGGATACATACGCTCCCAACCTCTTGGCAGGGTGCAACCATGGAAGATAACCTGAATGCCATAATCGTTGGCATCGCTCAGGATGTCTTCATACTGCTGCATGGTATGCTGCTTGTCACCACCGAAGAAATCCACTTTGATACCCTTGATGCCGATGCTCTTCATCCAGGCCATCTCCTTCTTTCTTGCCACGATGTTATCCATGATGCCACGAGGTCCCTGAGGTGCATCGTTTGCCACACCATTGGAATTATACCAGAGCATCAGACTTACATTCTTGCTCTGCGCATACTTGCTCAATTCGGCAATCTTGCCTCTACCAATCTGAGTATCCCAGAGCGCATCAACCAGCACATATTCGTAACCCATGGTAGCAGCCAGGTCGATGAACTGCTTCTGGTCGTTATAGTTGCAGGATTCATCCTGCCAGATGAGCCAACTCCAGGCATACTTGCCTGTTCCGTATTTCTGGGAAGCCTCGAATCTTGGCTCCACTACATCGTATGGAATGGTGGTCTCTACCAGAGGCTTCAAATCAGAACCCACGGTGATGGTACGCCAAGGAGTGGAACCCGGAAGGATGAAGGCGCCCGATGTAGAACCGATGCCATCTGCCTCCTTCTCCATAGGGAAGGCCACCTGATAACCCTTTGCAGCATCATAATCGCTGATGTGACAACCCGGATAGTTGCCATGAGTACCCGTCTCGCTGACCAATACCCAGCCATCGCCGCCTACCTTGAAGAGGCAAGGGAAGGTATAGCCATGACCATAACCCGACTTGGCTGTAAGAGGCTGATCCACCTTATAATCTTCTTCATAACTTGGTTTGGTTCGGGCAAAACCGATGAGCGGATCCGACTGTGGACTGAGGTAGGTGGTGGTAACCTTAGGAAGATTGAAGGCAGTCTTCTCCTCGTTTACGATGAGATGCTGAGCCTTCAGTTGATCAAAAGTATAACGGAATGCCACGTCATTGTTGCTTACATTGAAGGTAACCGTCATTGGCTGCTTCTTACCGTTGATGTATATCACGTTGAGCTGGTTGGCATGATAATCTACATGCGAAACCTTGGCGGTGCGGAGGTCATAGCTCTTCTCCACCTTTATCTCATTCTTGCCCTGATAGGTCAAGCCCTGACTGAAATCGCCTACATTGGCAAGGAGTCCGAGCTGTGATTCCTCCATCATTCGCTTGCCTGCATAGTCGATGGAATAATAGAGTTTGCCATCGCGGTCTTCTACCACGACATTCAACTTACCATCAGGAGAACTGACAGTATTCTTCTCTGCGTATGCACCGATGCTCGCCATCAATGCCAGCGCTACTACTAAAACGTTTTTCTTCATTTCCAGATAAAAGTAATTAGTTTATTTGTTACTATGTTTTTATGCCGCAAAGTTAAGCAATATTATCGAATAAACAAAAATTAAACCGAATTATTTTGTATTTTCTTCAAATAACAGTAACTTTGCACGAAATAAACTATACACATATCAGCAGTTATGTTACAACTTGACAATTTCTATAAGGCTCGCTTCGTGCTGAGCAAGGTAATAAGAAAGACTGAGCTGGTTCACACGCCAAGAATCAACCCAGAGAGTGATGTTTATTTGAAACCAGAGTGCCTGCAGAAGACCGGTTCGTTCAAGATTCGTGGTGCTTACTATAAGATTTCACAACTCACCGATGAAGAAAAGGCGAAGGGTGTGATAGCCTGTTCTGCGGGCAACCATGCACAGGGTGTAGCGCTGGGAGCTACAGCCATGGGCGTCAAGAGCCTCATCTGTCTGCCAGAAGGTGCTCCTATCTCCAAGGTAGAAGCTACCAAGCGACTGGGTGCTGAAGTCTGTCTGGTACCTGGCGTTTACGATGATGCCTACCAGAAGGCGCTGGAACTGAAAGATGAGCATGGCTACACCTTCGTTCATCCTTTCGATGATGAGAATGTCATCGCCGGGCAGGGCACCATCGGTCTGGAGATTCTCGACCAGCTGCCAGATGTAGAAGCTGTCGTCGTTCCTGTAGGTGGCGGCGGACTTATCTCTGGTGTAGCCTTTGCCATCAAGTCGCTGAATCCTAACGTCAAGGTATATGGTGTTCAGGCAGAAGGAGCCGCAAGTATGGTCCAGAGTCTGCACGATCATAAACAGGAGAAGTTGCCTTCTGTAGCGACCGTTGCTGATGGTATTGCCGTAAAGGAACCGGGCAAGATTACTTTTGAAACCTGCTCCAACTATGTTGACGAAATCGTAACCGTGAGCGAGGATGAGATTTGTGCAGCCATCCTGAAACTCATAGAGAGCGAGAAGATGGTAGCCGAAGGCGCCGGTGCGGCCAGCGTGGCAGCAGTAATGTACAACAAGGTTCCGGTGAAGGGCAAGAAAACCATCTGCGTGGTAAGCGGCGGTAATATCGACGTAACCATCCTGAACCGCGTCATCACCCGTGGTCTTGCCAAGAGTGGCCGTCTCTGCACCATCGAGATGGAGCTGGATGACAAACCGGGCGAATTGGTAGAGGTCTGCTCTGTTATCGCCGGATTGGGCGGTAATATCACCGGTGTTCACCACGACCGTTCTGCCAACCGCAACAAGGTGAATGCCTGCGTACTCCGCCTCACCATGGAGACTCGCGACGAGGAACACGTAAAAGAAATCAAGGAGGCTTTGGAATCAAAGGGATTCCACCTCTGGATAGTATAACCGTGCAGAGACTTACAAAAATCCATAAAATATAAAAAGAGGGTGCGCCGTCAGTTGATAGCGCATCCTCTTTTTATATATCATTAAAAGCTTTATTACCATCAAGCTCTTTTGTTATTGAGCTTTATCTTTAATAGAGCTACTTTACTTCCTTGAGCAAGCAAGGGCGAACCTTCTCGGTTACACCAGCTTCCTCTGTAATCACGGTAGTGAGAGGCTTGAGATCGGCAGCATTCTTTGCCACCATCACCTTATAATTACCAGCCTCAACCTGCCACTGACTATCAACCTCATTGAAAGAAGCCAGGTTCTTGTATGGGATGTCGATAGTAACTGTCTCCGACTCACCAGGCTGCAAATTCTTAGTCTTGGCGAAACCACGAAGTTCCCTGGTTGGTTTATCCATATCCTTGCCAGGAGCTGCCACATATACCTGAACAACTTCCTTACCAGCTACCTTACCAGCATTCTTCACAGTCACCAGGACCTTGATATTGCCCTGTGCATCCTTCGTTACCACAGGTTTGCCATACTTAAAGGTAGTATAGCTCATACCATAACCAAAAGGAAAAGATACAGGCACATTCTTAGTCTGGTAATAACGATAACCTACATAAACACCATCATTATACTCGGTGTAATCCACATTCTTCACGTTACCTTTGCTACCGATGCCCTTGCCCATAAACATACCAAGCACATCATCAACCTTGACAGTCTCAGGGTTAGGGAAATCAGCCTTAGAAGGAACATCGTTATAACTTACAGGCCATGTCATAGGAAGACGACCAGAAGGATTCTCCTTACCCGCCAAGATGTCAGCAACACAGTTACCACCCTCCTGACCAGGCAACCAAGACAACAATACAGCATCAGGACCACCAATCCAACTCTTGGTCTCAACAACGCCACATACATTCAAGATGACAACCACCTTCTTACCTGCCTTATGGAAAGCGTTGCAAACGCCAGAAATCATATCCTTCTCCTCCTTGGTGAGATTGAAGCTATCAGAAATCTTTCGATCCAGGAACTCACCAGATGACTTACCAATAGTGATGATTGCCATATCATTGTTCTTGACGGCAGCAGACATATTCAATTCAGCAAGGCTCATCTCAGGGATGAAGTGACCAGGCAAGAAAGCCTCCAAAGGATTCTTTGGCTTTGGCAAGTTTGCCTTTGCCTTTGGAGCATACTCTATGTATGCCTTCTGGATGTCGCCATCCACCTGATAGCCAGCATTCTTCAAACCATCCAACAAACTTACCACATAAGCATGGTTTACATTGCCAGAACCAGTACCACCAGCTATGAAATCATAAGAAGTATTGCCGAAGAGGGCTATGTTCTTAATCTTCTGAACGAGTGGCAATACATTCTTGTTGTTCTTCAACAACACCATTCCCTCGGTAGCGGCATTGCGAGCCACCAAAGCATGTCCCTTCAAATCAGGGTTGTTGTCGGCAACATACTGCTTGAAACGAGGAGTCTGCATGATATACTCCAAGATATGACGTACATTGCGGTCGAGGATTTCCATAGACAGGCGCCCATTGAGCACAGCCTTGCGAATCTCCTTCACCTGGTCTGCCTTACCAGGCATCAACAGGTCGTTACCCGCTTCCATCTGGGCAGCTGCGCTAATACCACCAAACCAGTCGGTCATCACCATACCCTTGAATCCCCACTCATGGCGAAGAATCTCTGTTATCAAGTCACAACGCTCGCTAGACATCGTACCATTGATGAGATTGTAAGAAGTCATCACTGTCCAAGGCTGAGCCTCCTTGATAACGATTTCGAAAGGTTTCAAGTAAATCTCACGGAAAGTACGTGGATTACCGATAACATTGTTACGAGTACGATTGGTCTCCTGGTTGTTCAGTGCGAAGTGCTTCAACGAAGTACCTACATCGTTGCTCTCGATACCATTCACCATAGCTGCACAAATGGTACCAGCCAACAATGGATCTTCTGAATAATACTCAAAGTTACGGCCACAAAGAGGATTACGCATAATATTGGTAGCAGGTGCCAACAAGACATCTACGCCATAATGCTTCACCTCGTCTCCCATAGAGGTACCTACGGAATACACCAAGTCTTTGTTCCAGGTAGAGCTCATCACAGTAGCCACAGGGAAGTGGGTACAGTAGAACGTCTTGTCGGTATCCTTGCGCTTAGGGTCGATGCGAAGTCCAGCAGGACCATCGGCTACAACCGTAGCAGGAATGCCCAGACGCTCAATACCATTCACCTGACCTGCGGCACCCTGTACCAACTGACCTTGGTTACCAATGGTAGCCTCCATCTGGCTCTCATACTTACCCGTAGAACCTACCACCAACTGAATCTTCTCATCGAGAGTCATCGCATTGATGACATCCTGGATAGGAGACACACCCAACTTTGGGTTCTGTGCTTGCACTACGAAAGTCGCAGAAAAAAGCACACATGAAGAAACTAAAATCTGTTTTATCATTGTCTATACCTTATTTTTTATGTTTTGTAAAACTATTACTTGAAAAACTTATTTTATCATTTGAAAATCTTCTGTGCGAACTCTGTAAGATACACACGCCAATTACGCCAGATGTGTCCACCTTCCGTCTCCAAATAGGTATATTTATACCCCTTCTCATCGAAGTAGCGACGCAAGTCTGCACTGCTCTTGTAGAGGAAATCGGTCTTGCCCATACCAATCCAATACAACTTTGGTTTGTTCTTAAACAGAGTAGCCAACTGAGTCTTAGCCTCCTCATTACCCTGCAACTGCTTGTAGAAGTCACTACGGAAATCGCCAGTAGTACCCACATGCAAACCTGCAGAGAAGAGTCCGATGTAATCAAACTTGGTAGGGAAACGACGAGAGATATCGAAAGAATGACCACCGCCCATAGAGAGTCCACAGATGGCACGATGAGCCTTGTCCTTAGCAACTTTATAGTGGCTCTCCACATAATTCATCACATCAGGGAAACTCTCATCCATGGTGGCAGCTGGCTTGGCACCTTGATAGCCATAGAAAGAAGGAATGTATTGACCTGCCGACCACTCACCTGGAGCAGCCTGGCAATTAGGATTGCCATTGGTCATCACCACAACCATAGGCTTAGCCTTACCTGTGGCAATCAAATTATCAAGAATATGCTGTGCACGTCCTAAAGTAGTCCAGGCATCCTCATCACCACCAGCGCCATGGAGCAGATAGAGTACAGGATAATCCTTACCCTTGTCATAACCTGCTGGAGTATAGACCGTCATGCGGCGCTGCATCTTGAGTGTAGGACTATCATACCATACCTTAGACACATTTCCGTGAGGCACTTCGTTAACGGTATAGAGGTCACCACAATCACCTTTCTTGTCTGAAAGAATGAATATATTAGTTTCTGAGGTAATATCACGAGTGATATACACACTTCCCGGGTCAACGATCTTCACTCCATCCAAAAGGAGATTGTAAGAATACAACTCAGGGGAAAGCGTTTGACTGGTAAAAGTCCAAACACCCTTTTCATCTTTTGTCATATCAGCTACTCCCGGAGCATCATACTTTCCCATTGGTGTATCAATGGTTTTCGGTGCCAGGAAATCACCAGTAACCTGCACCTTTTGGGCATTAGGAGCCTTCAAGCGGAAAGTTACGGTATGGTTGGCGTTCACCTCTGGTGAGATAACAGGAACATTGTCAAACAATGCCTGTTGGGCAAAACTGCCAAGACTCATCAGCAAGGCAGTTGCCAAGAATGTAATTTTCTTCATTGTTATCAATTTTTAATAATTGTTAGTCTCATTCTATAGAAGGTCTCCTAAGATTTAGAAGACCTTCCTGCTAATTATTAGAATATTTTCTGAACAAATTCGGCGAGATAGATTCTCCAATTTCGCCAAATATGTCCCCCGTCAGTTTCCATATAGGTATATTTGTATCCCTTGCTATCCAGTTTCTCTCGCAAAGCGGTGTTGTCCTTGTAGAGGAAATCGGAATTACCTATGCCTATCCAGAAGAGCTTTGGCTTGGCAGCAAAGAGGTTAGCCAACTTATCATCCACATTGTCGTAGATATACTCATTGGCACCACCGCTCCTCTGCTCCTTGCCGATGGCTGCAGAGAACAAACCTACATAACCAAAGGTCTTAGGATTGTTGATAGAAATATAGAACGAATGGAAACCACCCATCGAAAGACCTGCTATGGCACGACCTTGAGTATTGGCGATGGTACGATAGCGACTATCCACGAACTTCACTACCTCAGGGAAAGATGCCTCGAAAGAGCCCTCCATGGTCTTAGGCAATCCCAATGCAGGGACTATCAGATTATCCGATGTCTGTCCAGGAGCTGCCTCCTGAGAGATATTGCCATTGGTCATGACAACGATCATTGGCTTCGCCTTGCCTTGCGCAATGAGGTTATCGAGAATTTGCGAAGCACGTCCCAAATCCATCCACGCTTCCTCGTCGCCACCGATGCCATGCAAGAGATAAAGCACAGGATATTTCTGCTTGCTGGTCTCGTAACCTGCAGGAGTATATACTGTCATACGGCGAGTAAGACCAGCTTTGGCATCATCATACCAGACCTTTGATACGGTTCCATGCGCTACCTTGTTGACCTTGTAGAGATCAGCCTTTCCTCCGCCTACCAGGAAATAGTTGGAAACGTTGGCGATGTCACGCACGGTATAGACATTGAGATGGTCGGTAACACTGGCGCCATCCACCATCATTGTATAGCTATAAAGCTCTGGTGCCAAAGGAGCAGTGGTTGTAAAAGACCATACCCCCTTCTCATCCTTCTTCAAATCGGCTACTCCAGGCATATCATACTTACCCATCGGGGTATCTATTTTCTTGGTTGGCAAGAAGTCACCTGTTATCTGTACTTTTTGAGCCCCTGGTGCCATGCAGCGGAAAGTAACGGTCTTGTCTGCATGAATCTCAGGAGAGAGAGGCATCTGCCCCCCGAACAAGGCTTGCTGTCCGAAGGCAGAACCACAAATCGCACACAATGTAATTGCTAATATCGAAAATCTTTTCATTGAATATAACGTTTTATTTTTTATATTTATTACTTGGCGATGGCAGCAAACTTAATCTTAAACGATCCCTTGCCAGCCGATCCATCTTTACCACTCTGGGTAGCAAGGTCAGCGCCCTCGAATGAGAATAAGTCCTGTCCCCCTGCATCTTTAGCGGTAGAGATGATGATCTTACCAGCCGCGATGTATTGTTTGACACCAGCCTCATCCACGAAGAAGCTACCACCCACGGCACCGAATTGAGGGTAAAAATAACCTTTGCCCATCAACCAAGGCTCTGAAGCCTTATCTTGAATGGTATATTCACCAGCCAAGTCTGTATGACCGAGCTGATTGGCATTCACGGCTTCCAGATAAGCAGCAGGCTGACCTGCCGGATTGTTGATAGAGATGATATACTTGGTAGCATTAGGATTCACGACGACAGGAGCACCTGTTGACCAATCGACAATCTGAGTTGGAGCGATAGTAAGAGTATAGCCCGATGCTTCTGGGTCATCCTGTCCCACAACGAAGGCAAGCTCTCCTACATAATTCAACTTCACTCGCTGACCAGCAGCATTGGCAAACAAACCGTTCAGGTAATACTTGCCCCCGATAAGAGATACGTCGATGTTGCCACTCTTCATTGCCTCACCATTCACCTTGACCACACAGGTTTTGTTAGCCACGGTCTCAGCTATGGTATAAGAGGCAGCGGGAAGAATCCACTCGGTACTACCAAAACTAATCTGAATGGCAGTTCCCTTTACATCTTTTATATCTACATTGAGCGCCTTCACGCCTTTCTTTAACTTAATGGTAGGCTGCACGGTAGCCTCTTGCGATGTATAACTCTGCATATCTGCATATACCCCCTGCATACCATCAAGAGCATCGTTATCGCAGGCTGTGAAACACAGCCCTGCAATAAACAGACTTAATATTGAACCTATATATTTTTTCATATCAATATCATTTAAATATCAGTTAATTAGAAGATTACCATCCCGTATTCTGCTGGATATTAGGATTCAATTCTCTTTCCTTCAAAGGAATAGGAAGCAACATGTGCTTGTCTTGGAATCCGAAAGTAGAATTGGTGAAATCCCAACTTACGCCCTTGGAAGAGTAGTTAGGGATTTCCTTACCCTGTGAAGCCAAGGCATTCTTGGCATCACCCCAACGTACCAAGTCTTGGAATCGGGTACTTTCCAGGCAGAGTTCCAAACGCTTCTCCGTCTTGATGTCGTTCAAGGTAACGCTAGTCAATGGAGTTTCCTTGGCACGAAGACGAATCTCATTGATGTCTTTCAGTGCTACGTCTGGGTTGCCAGCCTCCAGGTTTGCCTCGGCAGCCAGGAGGAGAACTTCGGCATAACGCATAATCTTTCGGTCGGTATATTGTAATGCCTGGTAGTAGGAGGCATCCATGATGTTGTCACTCTTCAATATGCGGTTCTTGAAGAAGAGATATCCTTCACATCCATAGATGTTCTGACCAGGATTCAACTTCACACCGTATGCAGTCATCTGATCACTGTTGAGCAGGGTCTTCTGCAAACGATATCCATTCTCGCCCTCTGCTTTTACAAATGCTTCATAGAGAGACTTGCGAGGATTCAAGAAACCGTAGGTTCCCTGTGCCACTTCGTTAGCAGCCTTGCCTTCGAGCGTCATATTGCCGGTACGCCATCCTTGCATCACGAAGGTTATATCAGACTGGTTCCAAGCCTGCTCCTGGTCGTTACGCCACTGCAATTCGAGCATAGACTCACAGTTGTTGTTGTTGACGGCATGAAACTGCATGTCATAGTCGTCACGGAAGAGGTCGTACTTCTTGGAATCCACTACCTCATTGAGTACGGATGCTGCCTCCTGATACTTTTTCTGGAAGAGATAAGCCTTGCCCAAATAAGCCTTTGCCACTTCCTGGGTAACACGCATACCCGTCTCCTGATCGTCCTTGTTCTTCTTGGAAGGCAAGGCATTCATGCCGATAGCCTCTTTCAAGTCTGCCTCCACAACAGCCCAAAGTGCCTCTGGAGTACTGTTTGGCTGACGGTACTCACCTGTAGCCAAGAGATGATCTACCAATGGAGCTGTACCCCAAAGAGTAACCAGCTCGAAGTTTGCCCAAGCACGGAAGAACTTTGCCTCGGCTATGGCACGCTTCTTGACTTCCGTATCATTAGCCACCTTCTCTATGATGAGGTTTGACTGATAGATGACACCATAGAGACCCGAGAACAGACCCTCGACATTACTGTTGCTGGAATCGAAGGTAAATTCGTTCAACTGCTCGAGTGAGTTGTTGTCGCCACGACTACCACCGCCACACCAAGCATCATCCGAAAGCATATTCTTGGTAAAGAACCAAGTAAAATACAATCCCTTCACACGGCTATACATGGCAGCCACCGCCTGCTCGGTCTGCTCATTGGTCTTGTAGAAATCATCCTGACCACCCATATTGCCATGCTTTGCTATATCGAGTCTGTCTTCACAACCGGCAAATAACACTGCCACAACGAGAAGCAGACTATATATGATATTCTTTTTCATAATTTCCTAATATTATTATATATTATGTATAGTGTTAGTTATATGAACCTCCAGACCTTAGAACTCCAAGTTGAAGCCCATCACTACCTTCCTTGAGGTTGGATAACCGCCTTTGTCGATACCCATACCCACTACATCATTGGTAGAAACCTCAGGGTCGAATCCTGGGTACTTGGTGATGGTGAAGAAGTCATCGAGAGATACATAGAGGCGCAAGTTATTGATTGCCACCTTCTTGAGAAGGGTTCTCGGCAAGCTGTAGCCCAACTGGATCTGCTTAATCTTGAAATAAGATCCATCATATACCATTGCACTGGATGTAGCATACTTGTCCATATTGTTGGCACCAGCACGTGGCTTGCTACCATTAGGATTGCTCTCCGTCCAACGGTCGTCATAGAAGAGTTCCTTCATCTTGTTGACCATAGGGAAGTCGGTACGGTTGATGCAGTTGAATATCTTGTTGCCTGATGCACCAGAACCAAATACTGCCAAGTCGAAGCCTTTGTAAGCTGCGGTCAGGGTGATACCATAGGTGAAGTTTGGAATGGCACTGCCCAAGTCCATCTTATCATCATCGGTCAGATCACCACTATCGTTCAGGTCGGCAAAAGTTGGATCACCTGTCTTTGGGTCTATGCCTGTAAACTGATAGCCGCGGAAGTAATACACAGGATAACCCTTCTCGAAGTATGTGAGAGGCACATTCATAAAGGTAGTACCCTGCAAGCGGGTCAAGGATGGGTCGAGATAAGTAACCTCGTTCTTCAAGGTAGCGAGGTTGCCACGTACGCTGTAGCTGAAATCACCGATGTTGTCTCTCCAACCGAGTTCAAACTCGAATCCCTTGTTACTTACGTTACCAGCATTGATAGGAGATGTGGTGCCGCCGATAACCAGAGATGGAGTGGTACCGCTTACGAGCAAGTCCTTGGTCTTCTTCACGAAATAGTCCATGCTGAAGTTCATTCTGCCTGCGAAGAGGAGCGCATCGATACCCAAGTCGGTCTGCTCTGATGTTTCCCACTTCAGTTTATCGTTACCCATACTGGATGGACTAACAGATGTTGTATAATTATTACCAGGAACCAACGGATAAATGCTACCCTGCGCCATATCGGTGCTGTAGGCATAGCCACTCAAGGCAGCCAAGCTACCATTCTGGCCCCAGCTGGCACGCAACTTCAAGCTAGCCACAACATCTCTTAAAGGCTCGAAGAACTTTTCCTCAGAAATGGTCCAACCTCCAGACACAGCTGGGAAATATCCCCAACGATTGGTAGCTGGAAGCTTAGATAAGTCGGCAGCATCTGCACGGAGAGAAGCCTGCAGATAATAACGATTTTTATAATCGTAACTCAAACGGCCAAAGTAAGAATACTTGGCTGAGCGGGTTTTCTCACCACCTACAGACTTGGTAGCAGAAGCGGATGCGAAATTCAGATAATAGAACAATGGATTGTTTTTCTTGACAGCATCTTCACCATTAGCCTGCAAACCACCCTGCACGTAATCGTTGGTAGATTCCTGGAAAGACATACCAACCATGGCATTCATGGTATGGTCGCCAAGTTTCTTCATATAGTTGGCAAAGTTTTCCCATTGATAATAGATATAGGTAGAAGAAGATGCACTCTGATCTACATAATCACGGCTTTGCGTTGCATTTCCATAGAAAGGAAGTGAAGTGGAAGAACTGCGAGTACCCGACAAACGATAACCAAAGCGAGAAGTAATCACAAGATCCTTGATAGGCTTGAAATCAGCATAGATGGAACCATTCACATTGAATCCACTATTGCGAGATATGCTATTGTCACGCATCACGAATGGGTTGAACTGCTCACCTGCATAGAAAGCTGACACACCATAGTAGTTACCAGCAGCATTGGTCAGGAGATGCTTTCCGCTTGCCAAGGCACTAGCAACATGAGCAGGCAAGTTTCCACCCTCGTATGCAACAGGGGTCAATGGATCCATAGAAAGCACAGCTGCCATCATAGAACCATACTCTGAACCCTCTGACACAGTACGAGCGTTATATTTTTCAATCTGGTTAGTAGTACCCACCTTCAACCATGGCTTGATCTGATATTCAGCATTGATGGTAGCGGTGAGACGACGATAGAGATCATTACTACCTCTTACCATACCATCATTGTCAAGATAAGTAAGCGAAAGATAATAGTTGCCATTTTGGTTACCACCCGTAAAGCCCAGGTTGTGCTTCTGCATCTTACCCTTGCCATAGATGGCATCTACCCAAGAGGTATTGGTTGTTCCATCCCAATTTTTCAAGAGATAATCCTCGGTAAAGGTCTTACCTTCTTTCATATATTGGATATATTCTTCGGAATTGAGCAACTTAGGCTTTTTAGCAAGCGATTCGATGGCATACTGGAAATCATATGTTATCTTTCCACTACCCACAGTACCCTTCTTCGTAGTAATGAGAACCACGCCATTACCAGCCTCTGCACCATATATGGCAGCAGAAGCAGCATCCTTCAACACTTCCATAGATGCTATGTCATTAGGATCGATACCACTAATATCGCCTAAGCGCACACCATCTACTACATAGAGAGGATCGGAAGAACCATTGGAAGAGAAACCACGGATACGAACGGTTGGTGATGCACCCGGACGAGCAGAAGAAGAGACAATCTGTACACCTGCGGTCTTACCCTGAAGAGCAGACTTGGCATTGGTTATGGTACGATTCTCCATATCCTCTTTCTTCACCTGAGAGATGGCACCTGTTACAGAACTCTTCTTCTGAACGCCATAGCCTACAACCACCACATCGTCGAGTACCTTGTTGTCTTCATTTAATGTAATCTTGAGTCTGGAAGAGTTGGCTAATACCTCTTTATTCTTATAGCCAAGATAAGAGAAGACAAGGGTTTTACCTTTTTGCACCTGGATCGTAAAGTTACCATCCATATCAGTTACTGTACCACCCTTGTTGTCTCCCTGCACACGCACGGTAACACCAATCAAAGGGTCGGCATTTTGGTCAACTACGAGACCAGCGACTTTCATCAGTTCCTGCGCCAAGGCAGCAGAACCGGAAATCATCAATAAGAACACGAAGGTTAGAAACCTTCTGTAATCATTCATTTTTCTCATAGATTTTTCTCATTAAGATAATACATTATTTATTAAGCTTATATTCTTGTAAATCTGTTAATTGTTTACGGTTGCAAAGGTAGTACTTTTTATCATACACCTTTTTCTAACTTGTTTTCTTGTGTTACATTTTTGTTCAAAATGGGGTTTTCTATATGTTCAAAAACTTGCGTATTTGTTTAAAAAGTCTTATAAACCTTGTATATATCAAGGTTTTATAGTACTTTTGCAGCAACTAACAAAACCATCGATTATGAAACGAACAAAGGTATTTTATAACGCACTCTTTCTCTTGGCAACCCTTCTTCTGACTGCTTGCCAAGAACAAAAAGACATCCCCGAAGTCTCTTCACCCGAGAAGAACCTCGTCCTGTCTGAACATATCTCCAACCAAAAGGTGAAGAGCATTTGCGAAGACAAATACGGACAAATCTGGATAGGTACCTTCCGTGGTCTCAACAAGTATGATGGCAACCAGTATCACCAATACTACTGCGTGGACGATTCACTGGGATTGCCCGACAACAATATTACCGACATTTATCGTGACTCCCACAACCGACTCTGGGTAGCCACCGTCAATGGCGTATGCCTATACCAGACCAATGGCAATTTCAAGCGAGTAAGTATCAACGGCGCAAACAAGAATATCGAAAAAATCCTGGAAGACAAGGAGGGAAGAATCTTCTTCATCACGATAACAGACCTATATCAATATGACGAAAAAAACAACAAAGCCATCACCAAGCTCTCCAAGATGGTGGAGAAGAACTGCTATAACTTCTCTTGCCATATAGACCGGAAAGATGTGATGTGGATTGTTACCTCTTACTCTGTCAAGGGATATCGCACCCAAGACCTCAAACTTATCGCACAAAACCCGGTACAGAGTTATCCCATCGCCTCTTTTCTCCTCGATGGGCATCAGCTCTACATCTCTGGCTACAATGGAATACAACTCTTTGATACGGACACCCGGAAATGGCAACATCTCCCTGCAGCCTTGCAAGGCTTGCAAATCCCCAACGACATGGTCAGCGGCATCCATCCGTATGGTGAAAAAGGCAATCTTCTGCTCAGCACCACCAAGCACGGATTACTCTATTTCAATGCCCAGGAGGGAACCATCCTGCCACAAAGCGACAAGAATTTCCCATTCGAAGTGCCTGATATGCAAGTCAACAAAATGTTTACCGACTCCAAGGGCAATCTTTGGCTCGGTTCTGAAGACGATGGCGTAAAAACCATCTATAGATACAAGGATATGTTTAACAGCATGCCTGCCCTTCAACGCGCCATCGGCAAACAGCCCGTACTCTCCGTAGCCACCGACAGGAATCATCACCTTTGGATTTCTACCAAGAAGAACGGACTCTATATGTATGACTTGCAAAACCAGCAACTCAAGGACATACCGATGATTTTCTACAGCAACGGCAACAAGAAGAATGCCACCACCAACATCTTTGTGGATAGCAGCAATCATCTATGGCTAGCCAATGGCGACCATGTGGCAAAATGCCAATACGATGGCAACCATCTCAACAAGGTAGCCTCCTACCCTTGCCTCTGGCCTATGGACATCAGCCAAGATGCAAAGAGTAACATCTGGGTATCCACGGCATCCGTCAACATCTACTGCATTTCAGCACAAAGTGGAGAGATGACCAAAAAACAACTCTTCCCTACCACTTTCTGCTTCATTCCTAGCATCATGCGCTTACAGAATGGCAACATGCTCATATCTGCCTTCTACAAACCCATCCTCGAAATGAATGGAGACAACTTCGATATCCAAGAGTTTAAAGTGAATCCGGATGACTGGAAGAAGTGCATCAAGCGAAGTGTGTATATCCCAACCAAGAACTATCAAGACCGCAAGGGCAACATCTGGTTGGGTACAGTTACCAACGGACTCTTGAAGTATGACGCAAAGAGCCACAAGCTGTCCTCCATAGCAGGAATCTCTTGCTCCGACATTTCCAGCATCGAGGAAGATAGAGATGGAAACATTTGGGTTAGTACGATGTATGGACTCAACAAGATAGATGGAAAAACAGAAAAGGTAACCAACTACAACGAGGCTGACGGTGTGAAAGGCTTCCAATTCTACGATAGGGCATCGTGCAAGCTATCAGATGGAACTCTCATCTTCGGCGGTACCCAGGGACTCACCATCTTCAATCCACAAAACGTAAACACGAACCAACAGATAAGTCTGCTTTTCGAAACACTCAAGGTTCATAATGAGATTATGCTTCCTAGTAAGAATGGATGTATCGAGGAGAGTATGGAAGAATCACCCCATATCCACCTAAGCTACAAACAAAACAGCTTTAGCATCGCCTTTTCTGCCATCGACTACAGCGACTACAAGCACATCCATTACTTCTACCAAATGGCTGGATTCGACAATACATGGATTGATGCCGGCAATAACAACGAGGCGTACTACTCTAATCTGCCAGCTGGCAACTATACCTTCAAGGTCAAGATGGTAGGCAACGACTCCGACAACATCATCGCCGAAAAAAGCATACAGGTAAGCATCGCCCCTGAGCCTTGGAACTCTTGGTGGGCCTGGTGCCTATACCTTATTATAATGGGGTGCGTCGGTTTCGTGATCTATCGACAGAAGATGCGCATCAGCATCGAGAAGAACATGGTTCAAAAGGCTAAGGATGAGAAGGAGCAGGAACAGCGCATCAACAAGATGAACATGAGTTTCTTCGCTAACATCTCGCATGAGTTCCGAACACCACTCACCATGATTTCGGGACCAGTGGAACAACTCTGCGAAAGTGAAAGCATCAACAAGCACGACAAGTTGCTGTTGAACATCATCAACCGAAGCGTGGATAGAATGCTGAGACTCGTCAACCAGTTGCTCGACTTCAACAAGTTGGAGAACGACACACTCCGCTTGCACGTCAAGCAAACCGACATTATCTCCGAGATGAAGCGCATCATGGACCTCTTCATCGTGAATACCGAGGAGAAAGGTATCACCTTGAACTGTCACGGACTAGAAGGTTCCTACCTGATGCTTCTGGATTCCGACAAACTGGAAAAGATTATCAACAACCTGATGTCCAACGCCATGAAGTTTACCCCTCGTGGCGGTAAGATAGATGTATCTTTCGACACCGGTACCACTAACAAGGGAGAACAGATTATCACCATCACGGTGGCTGATACAGGCAAGGGAATCCCACAGAATGAGGTGGAGAATATCTTCAAGCGATATTATCAGTTGAACAACCAGTCCACAGGCACCATCAACTGGGGTACAGGCATCGGACTCTACTATGCCCGCAGCCTGGCCGTCCTTCACCATGGCGATCTAAAGGCGGGCAATCGCAAGGACTGCCAGGGAGCCATCTTCACCGTTACCCTGCCTACCGAGGAGAGCCTCTATACCGCCAACGAGAAAGCCCCTTTGGAGCAAGACCAGAAGATGGCTTTTCCACTGCACGACAGTCAGAAAGTGGCAGACAAGGTAAGTCAAGATAACAGTACAGACAACCGTCCGAAAATACTCATCGTAGATGACGACACCGAAGTGGTACATTATCTTCGTACCCTCCTGGCATCATCCTATCGCATCATCTATCGTTTCGATGCCGAGAGTGCCTTGAAGGCGACAAGGGAGGAAGAACCTAGCCTCATCCTCAGCGATGTGGTGATGCCGGGAATGAGCGGCTATGATCTCTGCAAGGAAATCAAGCAAGACATCCAACTCTGCCATATCCCAGTCATCCTGGTAACGGCAAAGACCACCACCGAAAACCAAGTGGAGGGTCTGAACAGTGGAGCAGATGCCTACGTTACCAAACCATTCACCCCCAAGGTTCTCCTGGCAATGATCAACTCGCAACTCACCAACCGTGAGAAGACCAAGACCATCCTAACCAACGCCACGGAGACCGACAAGAACGTGGAGGAAGTACTGTCGCCACAAGACAAACTCTTCATGGACGAACTCTATCATATGATGGAGCAGGAACTAGCCAACTCGGAATTGGATGTCAACAAGGTAACGAAACTGATGCACATCTCCCGCACAAAACTCTACTACAAGGTCAAGGGACTCACAGGAGAGAATCCAAGCGTCTTCTTCAAGACCTATAAGCTCAATCGTGCCGCCACCCTCATCGTGGAAGGCAAGTACAACATCTCGGAGATTGCCTACATGACGGGATTCAACACCCTCTCCCACTTCTCAACCAGCTTCAAGAAGCAATTTGGATGTACACCGAGCGAATATAGTAAGAAAACTTATTAAATTTTGATGCGAAATAGACCTATTATGGGAAAAAATGCTTATCTTTGCATCTTGATTGATTTAATAATAGAAATTGATTTAATAATAGAAAAAAATAAATTATGAACGCAATTCACACAGACAATGCGCCTGCAGCTATCGGTCCATATAGCCAGGCTATCGAAGTAAATGGTTTTGTTTTTGCATCTGGTCAGATTCCTATCGACCCTGCAACAGGCAATTTCGTAGAAGGCGGCATCAAGGAGCAGACTCGCCAGAGCCTCACCAACGCCCAGAACATCCTGAAGGCAGCAGGTACCGACCTTTCTCATGTGGTTAAGACTACAGTTTATCTGAACAGCATGGACGATTTCGCAGCCATGAACGAGGTTTATGCCGAGTTCTTCAGCCAGCCATATCCAGCCCGTTCTGCCGTAGCTGTAGAGAAGTTGCCAAAGGGCGCCCTCGTAGAGGTTGAGGTTTTGGCAGCCAAGTAATTCTTCCTTTTTTCTATCAGGAAGTAAACATTCAAGGTGAAAATATTCTTTAGATGGTATCAAGCATTACATTAAAGAATCTGATTATAGGCTATCGTTCGAAGCATCTGCTCCGGGCGATAGCCTCACCTGTTCATGCCTCGCTCCAAGCCGGTGAACTGACCTGTCTCATCGGAGCCAACGGAGTGGGCAAATCTACCTTACTCAGAACTTTAGCCGGATTTCAGCCAGCACTTGATGGCGAAATCCTGATTCAAGACAAATCTCTTTCTGATTTCTCTGCCCAGGAACTCGCCAGAGAAATCAGCATCGTTCTCACATCGAAGACTGACCATGCCCAGCTCTCTGCCGAAGAGATTGTAGGCATAGGCCGTTCTCCCTATACCGGTTTCTGGGGCACATTATCAGCTGCCGACAAGCAGATTGTAGCCTCTGCTCTTCAGGAAACAGGCATTCAGCATCTTGCCCAGAGAAACATCAGCGAACTGAGCGATGGTGAGCGTCAGAAGGTAATGATAGCCAAAGCCCTAGCGCAGCAAACCCGCATCATCATCCTGGACGAGCCAACCGCCTTCCTCGATTTCCCCAGCAAGATAGAAGCCCTACAGATGCTCCGCCGTCTGGCGCACGAACAGCATAAATCCATATTACTGTCAACCCATGATGTAGAGTTGGCGCTCCAGCTCTCCGACCGTCTCTGGCTGATGGAAGAAAGCCGTTTCTCTATCGGCACTCCTAAAGAACTGGCTGCCGATGGTTCCTTATCCAGATTCATCAATCGTGACGGCATCCGATTCAACCAGGATTCCCTCCGCATCGAAATCAAATGAGTTTTCGTAATTGATTTTTTCTATGGTCGCACTCAAGCACATGAAGAAAAATTCTCAAGTGGCTCAGTTTACTAACTCAAGTAGCTCAATCAGCTAACTCAAGTAGTTCAGTCTGCGAGTTCAGACGTCTCAGTTAGTTGATGCAGACGTCTCGGTAAGCCTACGGATACGGCTCCGTTAGCCTACGCAGCCATATCTGTAACCCGATGCAGTCATATCCGTAACCCAGCGCAGTCATATTCGTAACCCAGCGCAGCCATATTCGTAACCCAACGCAACCATATTCGTAACCCAACGCAGCCATATTCGTAACCCAACGCAGCCATATTCGTGAATAAGTTTTAGATAATTATCTATCATCCATCACGATTCACATACACCACGCACATTAATACACTAATATACAGATACTTAAATAGCGTGACAGATACTCCGAAAACGGGAATATCCATCACGCTATCCATCACGATTTGGGGTTATCCATCACGATTTTCTCACTACCAGATACCGCATTCCGTCGTTGAAACGCTTGCGATGGATGGTTGGCATCTGAGAAAGCTTGCGGCCGAAGGCTATGAGACTGTTCAACTTCAACGATGAACCGATGTGACTCTTCAGCTCTTGGAAAATCTCGGCCGCCGTAAGATACTCACCCTGTTCGGCATTATCGGTCAGGTCGAAATAGAGATCGAAATACTGGTCTACCGGAGAAACTACCTCAAACTTCCTGTTGTTCGCCATAATCAGTCGGGTCTGTTCCGCATCAAAAAAAGTCTTCTCGCCTGCCCGTAATGCAGAAAGCGCCTGAGCATAGAGCTGTTCATAATTCGGACGCTGGCTCACATCGATAGGACCCGTGAGCTCCACACCCAGAAAACGGCGATTACCGGAAGGATCGGAGAGGATATCCTCCATATTGCTCGTAGCGATAAAAGACGCCATTCTCGGAAATTCCTGTACATGACTGCCATACGGAGGCTTTATCTTGACACTCGGCAACTGGATGATGTTCTTCAGGAATCCCTGCTGCACCTGAGGAGAAATCTGGTTGAACTCATCCAGGTTGATAACCAGCGACTGGCACATCGCCTGAAGCACCTGCCGTTTCTCTGACAATACGAGATTATCATTATACCCCCATTGCAACTCCGGCGGAACCAGAGACCGGCAGAAAGTACTCTTGTTGTAGCCCTGCTTGGAAATGAGAAGTGGTGCCACAGAGTTGCCGTATTTGCGATGACTGTAAGCACGCCACTGGTCAACCATCGCCAGGAACCATGTATAGAACCAATCCTCCCAATAAGGATTATCAGTAGGCACCGTGCGCGCCAAGGCACGGATATGGTCCTTACCGTCCCACTTCCCCTCACACTTGAACAGGAAGTTTTCTACAGGATTATAGGTAGAAAGAAGATCCGACTCCAGATAATTGCGCACATCCTTGATACTCACACGGATGTTGGCGAGCTGTACCTCCAGCGTCATACGCTTCTGCACACGGGTATCCACTGGCTGATAGCCCCAATAATCCTTTTCCTTCGGTCTATATTCTGTGCATTTCATTACCGAATTATAACGGAAATCATATTTCTTACGCAGAAATCCGATCATACTCATGATATTGTCACTCAACTCCTTACGGTCGTTATCCACACCTCCGGAAGAGTGGTCAGCCTCCTTCTCATCAACGCTCTCCACAGGTTTTTCTGCGCCATGAAAGACTTCATTCAACGTCAGGGGCAAGGCATCTTCACGATAATAAGGAAAAGAATCTCTTGTCATCAGGAAATCGGAAAAGATAGAAGGCTCGGGCATCTGCATCTTTGCCTTTACTAGCACCTGATAAAGCGGAGCAAAGGTCAGGAAGGCCTGCTTGTAAATCCTGTCGGCAGCAACCTCCTCATCAGGTAACGTCCCCTTTGCCAGCGCATATTTCGCCAGAACATGCAGACTGATGCCATCGGCTCCCACAAAGGCTGCAAGAGTAGAAGGCAGACTGGCTACTTTCTGCTTGATGGCATCCACACCTCCATCCTCATTAATATCAACAAACGTAAGCAGCAGAACGCCGTTGTTTTTCTTCATCTTCAGGAGTCCATTCTCCGATTTCTGAAATTCTGCCGCAGGGTGAACATGCATCCAGGTTGGCATATCCTTATACCCATCATAACCATTCATGAGATAAGGTACATATTCACGGAAGTTCTCCACGGTATTCCTGGCGTCATCGTTTACGATGCGCCCCAGGAAACGTTCCAGGCTCTTGGTACTTACCAGGAGCTGGTTCTTTTTATTTCTATGTGTTATGGTAAATTTCATTGTCTGTCATTTAAAAAAGTTTATCGATATGAAACATTAGGTTTCGCAGTGGTTATTGCCATTGTGGAATCTGTGTTGTAAACACTCCGCAAAGATACAAAATTTTAAAGCCAAATGCAAGCTTTGTCCCGAAAACTTTCATCCTTGTCCCGAATCACGTGCATAAAAAAACGATTTTAGCAAGAAGATAAGCTGAAAAACGTGATGGATAAAGGCAATAAGTGATGGATAGCGTGATGGATTTTGTAAACATTTCGGCTATCCATCACGCCATACAAGAGAGGCAATCATCTTATTATCAAACGTTTAAAGATTTAAAAAGAGGAAACGTGAGGGATGTGAGGGATAAAAAGAGAAAAAACTTATAAGGGCATATACAGAAGTGGTTTGCCAGCGTATTATGCTATCTTGGTCCCTCATCATTGATATTAACGTAAAAAACATTAAAAACGACAAGATTCTCAGGGAAAAGCATCTCCTTATCCTAGGAAATGTGTAATTTTGCACCAACGAAGACCTAGGAAATGTGTAAAATACAGGATTACAAAACCTAGGAAACGTGTAAAATCCAGCACTCTGAAAGCTAGGATACGTGCAACAACAAGAATACCAAGAAGTTATGAAACGTAAAATCTATAGTCAATTATTAGAATGGAAATCAGACGACAATGGGCAGAATGCATTACTCATTGATGGGGCACGACGTGTCGGTAAAAGCTATATCGTAGAGGAATTTGCCAAGAACGAATACGAATCGTATATCTTGATAGACTTCAACAATACGATGCAGCAAGTATTAGATCTGTTTAGGGACTACCTATACGACCTTGATACTTTCTTTATGTACTTACAACTCTACTTCAATGTAAAGTTAACAGCGCGCAAGTCGCTAATCATCTTCGATGAAGTACAGGCATTTCCTGAAGCGAGAGCCGCCATCAAGTATCTTGTCAAAGATGGACGATACGACTATATTGAAACAGGTTCACTTGTTTCCATCAACAAGAATGTAAAAAACATCATGATTCCATCCGAAGAAATCAGAATCAACATGTATCCGATGGATTTTGAAGAATTCCTTTGGGCTATGGGTGAAGAGGCAATCATGCAACTCATCAAAAACCAATTTGCCAAGCTTAAGCCTCTTGGCCTCGACATGCATCGCAAGGCTATGACCTTATTCCGCCAATATATGATAGTAGGTGGTATGCCTAAGGCTGTAGATACCTATGTAAAGACTCGCGATTTTACAAAAGTTGATACAATAAAACGTGCGATAATAAGCCTGTATCGAAATAACATTCAGAAATATGCAGAAGGCAACGAGGTAAGAGTGACGAGCATCTTTGATCTGATTCCAAGCCAGCTTCAGAAACACGAGAAGAAATTCCGCCTGTCTGAAATAAAGGCTGGTGCCAGAATGCGTGAATACGAGGGTGCTTTCTTTTGGCTGAACGAAGCTATGGTTGCAAATATCTGCTACGGAGCAACAGAGCCAAACATCGGGCTTAATCTCAAGCTGGAAAACTCGAGCTTGAAATGTTACATGGCAGATACTGGTTTGCTAATCAGTATGGCTTTTGACGAGAATCGAATCATGCAGGAATCACTTTACAAGAAACTGATGATGGACAAGCTGGAAGTAAACGAGGGGATGCTTGTAGAGAATATCGTAGCACAGATGTTGAAGGCAAAGGGGCACAAGCTGTTTTTCTATTCCAACTATTCACGTGAGGCAGAAGACAGAATGGAAATCGACTTTCTGATAGCGAAGCCTTCGATTACGAGCAAGCACAACATCTCGCCAATAGAGGTAAAGTCTACCAATCGTTATACCATTTCATCTTTGGAAAAGTGTGTCAGAAAGTACAAGAATTACCTATCGACTCCTTACGTCATTCACACCTCAGACTTAGCGGAAAAAGATGGGATAGTATATCTGCCACTCTATATGACACCCCTGCTATAAACCAGAGCTAGAAGAGGGCGTGCAAAGACTATATCTTGCACACCCTCTTCTCTTTTTACCACCAATTATCAATAGAAAGCCTTTCAACCGTACAGGTTGGCAGATTTACTATTTCCATTTTTGTTGTTCTCTTATTATCCTAACCGTCAAATCGGCAAACTTTTTTATTGCTGCCTGAACCAGTCCTCGTCCGAAAGCCCAGAAGATGAGGGCGGCAGAGGCTGATGCAGCATGTGTTCCTACATACTGGCGCATTTTGACTAATAAAACTGAAGCCACTTACTCTTCATTGACGACCGCTTGTGATCTAAAACTAGCCCATTACCCCAAAACGCCGAAAATCCCATTTGCAACTTGTAGAAAAAATGGCTAAATTTGCAAGGAAACATTAATACATTTATAGAAAGAACAAGGTTACTAATTATTTAATAGATAAATACAATGAGGAGATTAGTTTATTTATTAGTGCTATTTGTTATGTTTATAACATCAGCCAAGGCAGAGATTTTTTACTCTACACTTAAAATTGGTGAACAAACCACACTAAATGCCTATGCTTCACCTTCCTCCAATCATTATATCAGCAAGTATGAATGGTGGTTTCCTTCTGTTTGTGTAACAGCCGCAGGAGGAGGCTCCAGGTTCGATAGCTATTGTACAATATTGGCAACGGGAGCAACCAAGTACGTTGCAGGTGGACAGGTAGAGGTAAAATGCCATGTCTACCAAAGGGAATATGGGTATTCAATAGACACGCCGTTGACAACTGTGACATTCGTAATAACGGTGAATGAAAATGGAGGCGGAGAGATAGAAGGGGGAACGGATATCAAGCTGGTCAGCTCCTCGCCAAAAGATGGAGACACGGATGTGGATGTAAACGTGAAACCTGTGCTACAATTCAATCAGGCGGTATCATATGTGAGCAACAAGCCTATATCCCAATGGATCAGGCTAGAAACAGACTATGGTTCAAAAATATACGTTGACAGCCATTTCGCAACCAATATAAAAGCCGATGGAACATCAGAAACCCAGGTAACCATCACACCTCAGAAGACACTTCAAACTGGCACTCACTACACGCTGATTATACCAGCTGGTAGCCTTAAACTCAGGAATGGATCTCAAAACAGCAACGAACATAGGATAGGATTCACAACGAAGGATGTAAACACATCGATTGCCTACCCTGTCTTGAAAGAAAGCAAGAAAGGTCAGGTATACGACATGAGTGGCCGGCGCCTGAATGCTCCTAAAAAGGGCATCAACATCATCAATGGTAAGAAATATATCTGTAGGCAATAACGAATTTATATACCTATGCTATTGTTGACAAAAAAAAATAACACCTGGAACCTTTCCTAGCAGAAGGTGACAGGTCTCGACAGGAAACTAGACAAGCAAGGAGGGGGATTACTGAATTTTAATGTTTTCCCCCACCTTGATTTTCACTTCATAGAAACTGGAACCGTATCCCAGCCAATAACCCAAAGCACCCTGAACATTCGACTTCAAATTGGAGTTGACAGGCATCAGGGGAATTCGGGACAAGGCTGCCATATCTTCGAAACTGCGCCAAAAGGCATAACCTTCCTCACCTAATGAAGAAAACTTTACCCTTACTATTTCATTCTCCTTAAAAAAAGGAGTGAAATCTTTCTGTAGATTATCCCTACCCCGTTTTACAGAAATCCTTCCCTCTTCTCCTATCATTCCATCGTCAAAAAGACCTAATTCGGCAGAATACATTTCGTTCTGATTTCCTACAGTCTGCGTAAAAAGTTTACATTTTCCCCGATAAGACGTATAGGCATAAAGTTGGAAAAGACTATCTACATCAGTAGGTTCTACACGAAAGGAATCAATTTTTGCAGACACCGGAATACGGGTCTTTGCTTCTGCCACCTTGCCATCCGAAGCCTCAACCCGCAGGCTGTACTCCCTGCCCTCCACGCCACGCATATCATAAGTAGTATAGATAAAAGGTGGGAAATATCTTTTATCATACCTCCCCGCCAAGACCTCTGTTCTTTCACCATCAGAAATGGTAATTTTCGCCCATCTGTCCATATAGCGAGAAAGGCTGTCTAATGACAGTTCATCCTTACCCAAAGGAATCGTTTTAGTCAGTTTTACGATAGGAAAACCACCAGCATCAATCCACCCTTCAACTACCAATTGCGATTCATCTGACGTAGAAACATCCTGGCTACATCCTCCAAATATAAAGGATAAAGCCAAGACGATTATGACAAGACTATTGTGACTGATTTTCATAAGCAGATGTTTCAAAATTTACAAAAATAATTGATAGAAGGCATAATAGGCATCAAGAACTTAAAACCATTATATCTCACATGATTATCATACACCTTGATGCGATAGAACAAATCATTTCCGTGCATCGTAACATTATAAAGCGAGAAATTTATTCCGCTACGAACGCTGCCCTTCGTTGCAAAATCATAACTTACCGACAAATCAAGACGCCTATAAGGCTTTACTCTACCTCCATTGTGAGGTCCGTATTCTGTTACGAGATTGCCCGACATTAAATAAGCATAATTCACTTTAGTATAAGGGGTTCCGGAAGCCAGCACATAGGTTGTGCCTAAACTGACACGGCGATTTATACGATAAGTAGCTACGGCATTCAGCTCGTAAATACGTTCATGTCCGGCAGGATACCATCCCTGATATTGTTCGCCATCAAACTTTCGCATGGCGCGCCCAAAGGAACCACTCAACCATCCCGTCAGTTTTCCCCTTCGCTTTTCAAGGAGAAGATTCAATCCATAATTGTAACCCTTGCCATGCAACAAGGAACCATCAAAAGAATAAGAAGAGAAAAGGATATCAAACATATTGCTATTGTTCTCTATCTGGTTCATCAACCATTTATAATAAGTTTCCACACTCAACCGGTATTCCTTTTCGGCAAACCAAAATTCACCTTGCAAGGCAGCATGATAGGCATATTGCGGACGATGATTCTGATCGGCAGCAAACCAAAATTCGGTAGGAAGTCCAGCCGAAGAAAAGCCAGTCTGAAAAAGATACTGGTTACGGATGCCCAAATTGAGATTCAGTTTGGCTGATTGCGACAGGTCGTAATTAAACTTAAGATGAGGCATCACCCGATAAAAAGATTTCTGACAATGATAACCAGAGACTCTAGCACCCAGTTCCATCAAGAGATTTTCTCCCAAAGGTTGACAATACTGCAGATAAGCACTTGCCTCCATCGACTGCTGATGCTGTGTATCAGTCTGATAATTAGCCAAGTTGCCAGAAATGCCAATATCTTGCGGCAAGAGCTGATGGCGAACCACCTCTGCTCCCATTCTCCATCTTCCACAAGAGAAATTTCCCTTATATCCTAAATCAAAGATGAAAGACCGCATTCCTACTTGAAAAGAATACTCATTTAAATTCAACCGGTTGGCATAACGGGAATAATACACCATCTGCTCCATCAGCCAGTCCTTTCTCCCCTCATTTTCCCCATGCTTGGAGCGCGAATACCAATGGAGCGCTGCCATCGTATTGCTCCACTTGAGTTTTCCCTGCAAGCCATGACTGGCCTGTCCTATCTTCATTTTATCATAGCCCCAATAACCTTCAATTTTCAACACATTAGCATCATCCAACTGAGTGATATAAGACAGATTATAATCTGAGAAATCATACTTCACCTCATCACCATCTACCTCAAGCCATTTAGAGTATAATAGATTGAGATAGGCCGCACGAGCCGATAATAAAAGCAAGGAGCGTTTGCCAATAGGCAAGCGTAAAGTGCCTTGAGAAGACATCGGACCTACTGACAGTTCTCCATGAACAGCACCAACCGAAAGACTATCTTCTGCCGCAAGCCAAGTAGGAGTCAACATATCTACCCTACCGCCCAATCTGTTAGGGAAAGAAGCAGAAACAGGAGATTTCTGCAGACTCATCTCTGTAAAATGTCCCGCATTGAATATTGAGAAGAAGCCCAACAGATGAGCCGCATTATAAACAGGAGCACCACCAAGGGAAACATAATTGTGAGAATTGTCGCATCCCTGGATATGCAAGCCGGCATCATATTCGGAATTGGTTTGCACGCCAGGCAAAAGTTGGGCATAATGCAGAGGATCGGCATTGCCCAGAATATGAGGCATTTCATCCATGAGAGACATGCTGATAATGCTAGTCCCCTCTATCTCTCTCAACTGAGAGCGAAGGCGCTTACCCCGAATCTCAACTGCCTGAAGTCCATAATGATTGAGCGTGTCGGTCATTTCTGCCGACACGCCTTTCAATATACCAAATACTACATAAATAAATATGCAGAAAACTCTTTTCACTATCTGATATTTCCTTTGATAATTCTACTGTATTGTGTCAACTTATATTAGTCAAACATATTAATGAAATCATCTACGATGCTCTGTACCTTATCAACTACTGTCTTAAACGACTTCTCGTTAAAGTAATCAGAGTAAGAATACTTCGAACCATCAGAGAATTCCAGCCACGGTTCAGCATCCCAATACTTATAGCTACCATAGCCATCCTCAATAGGTGCGAGATAAACCTTAGCACAACTCTTAGAGCTGTTATCGAGATAGAGCTTGGCATCAACAAGTTTATTGGCGTTATCAAGATACTGCTTGAACTGAGATTCATTTTCATCATTTTCATCTGCATTATCAAGATTCTGAATCAGCAGACTAACATCAGAGAATGTTGCAACAACCTTTGCTTTGCCCAAAATATCAACAGATGCAGAAACCTTGCCGTATGTACCTTCCAGATTGTTGTCGATATCCCCAGTAGCATTAGCAATAACCGTAATCAGCTTTTCGTTGCCCTTAGAGATTACAGCTTTTGCTTCTGCATTTTTTCCTGCCTTAAAAGCCGCTTTGTTTACCTCTACCTTGTAAGCGCCAATCTGAGTTACGGAAGAGAGTTCCACCTCGTCTTTGGTCAGGTCTATTTCACCTGCGGTCTTCACCTCAGTATTAATCGTTGTCATGGCTCTCACCTCGCCATTTCGGCTCAGCGTAAGTTCCATCTTCTTAGGCAAGATAAAACGGTATTCGTCTTTATACTCTTGCCACTTGTAGCCATCCCAATATCCACCTTCATCATCAAAGCAATCATGGTGAATCAGGGTTCCATCACTACTACCTTTCAATGTAAGCACACAGTTCTTGCCATCCTTGTCATTGAAGAAGAAAGAGAGAAGATCACCACCCTTCTTCGTCTGTTTCCAAACGCCATTCTTGAGCGTAAACTCCCCTACGAAGTTAGAAGCCTCGATAAGATATTTCTTGCCTTCTTTGCTGTTTGACTTCTTGGAAGCATCACCACATGCCTCGAACCATTTTGACACCACACTACCATCTTCGTAGTCAACACCATCAATCATGGTCTTGAACTCCTGCAGATCATTCACATTCATCTTGCCCAGCAACTCCTGTGCTGTAGCTTCTAAATTCTGTTTAGCTTCTGCTGCTGTCAATTCTTTATTCGTACCAGGAGTGTCAGGAGTGCCATTTCCTCCACCAGGAGTCTCGGTGCCATTTCCTTTGTTTTCCGGATCATCACTACTGCTACAAGACGCTACTGAAAAGACCATCGCCAACGCTAAAAAAGATACCAACAGAAAATTCTTTCTTTTCATACTAGTTAGTTCTATACTTGCCTATCCTCAAGAGCAAGTTTTTAATGAATGAATAGTCAGGTGGTGAGGACATCATTCCGCCTTTTTGTTATAATTCTCCTCTATTATGGTGCAAAAGTAAGTTTTTTCCGTGAAACAACCAAGAAAAAATGCCTTTTTCTGATGTATGATGCTATGAAAAGATGAGATTGTATGCCTGCCACTCTATATGACACCCCTGCCATAAGCCAGAAGATCCATCATCCTCTTTAAAACTAAAGCTACATACCCCTTATAAACAACCGCTTGTAACCCGCAAGCCGTCACTTAACCCCAATCATCGAAACCCCCGTTTGCAACATATCGAAAAAATCGCTAAATTTGTAGAGAAATATTAATGCATTTAGCGTAATAAGAATATGAGCACATTGTCTAATGTGACACCAGGCAGAGACAAGTTTTTGTCTCAAAACGTTGGCCTTACCGCCAATGTCTCCTCCAAAGAATCACTTGATGGGGTGTCGGTAAGATACGCCCCAGCCCCAAGTAAGAAATGGTTTGTACTGCGTGCCACTTACCACCGCGAATTAAAAGCCTATGATTACCTCATTAATCATGGTATCGAAGCATTTCTCCCACTCCACCGTGCCCTTAAGTATGTGGATGGCAAGCGAAAGTTTGTCATCGAGTCTTATCTTCCCAACATGCTCTTTGTTTACGCAAGCCCCGAAACCGTAGAAAACTGCGTAAAACATACGCCCGATCTTCATTTTCTCAGTTATTATTACAATCACTTTGTGGCAACAGAAGATGAAAAGAATCCGCCTCTCATCGTACCATACGATTCGATGATGAATTTCATCAGGGTATCTACCACCGACAACCGTCACGTCAAAGTAGTAAGTCCCGAGAACTGCCATTTCAAGAGTGGCGACATGGTGAGGGTGACAGATGGAGAATTCAAGGGAGTAGAAGGCAGGGTGGCAAGAGTATCAGGCCAGCAGAGGGTTGTGGTAGAAGTAGAAGGAGTCTGCCTCATCAGCACCGCCTATATTCCTAGTGCATTTATAGAAAAGAAATAATAAAAGAAACAAAGTTACTAATTAAAGAAACAAGAGAAAATATAACTATACATTCTAAATAAATTAAAAATAAACTTATGAAAAAATTACTTTTTATACTTATCTTATTTATGCCTGGCATAAGCAAACAGTATGGAGAAATTGGAGCCAAAGGATGGATTTCCGTATTCTGTTCCATGTCGAATAATAAACAAAATGAGGTAAAGGTGTCTTGGATTGCAGATAGCTATATTGCCGCAAAAACTTTTTGTATTTATTGTTCTATTGATGATGGAGAGTATCTCCTATTAACACCAGACACGAAGAACACAGAAATGACCTATTTTGTACCCAAGGGACATACTTACAAATTTGCTGTAACAGCCCGAAACTCATTGGGACAAAAATATGGTACAGATTTTGGCTGTAACACTACATATAATAATAAATAACTCAATTTATCAACTTATTGCACATAAAAATGATGATTTTAAGAAGAATATTTCTAGTTTGCGTCTGCCTATTCTCTCTGATATCTATATTTGGACGAACTTATAGAGTTGGAGACTATGTTGAATGTTATATTTCTGACCCTTCTAACGTAAAAACCAATAGCGAAAAATGGTCATCCAATAACCGTGGGGAATTAATAGCAGGAAACTATAGGAAAGCAACTTTTAAAGCTGTCCAAAAAGGAACATTATCTGTCCATTGTTCTTACATAACCAAAAGCAATGCTGTCAAAACAGAAACTTGGAGTTTTACAATAGAGCCACTTGCGCCCGACTATGTTTCAATTATCCCTACTGAAGATATAGAAATGAATGTCGGTGAATCAATTACTCTTGACACAAAGCTACATCCCACCTTATCAGAGACAGATTCATACATGTGGAATACGGCTGACCCAACAATCCTATCTTTAAGCGACTATAAATATCATAACACAACCATTACAGCTTTAAATGCAGGAAACACTACGGTCTCAGTTTCTGTACCAGGCTGTTCTGTTGCCACAAGAAAAGTAAAAGTATATGGAAACAACCCTACTTCGGTAATTATACCTGCAACAAAAGACATGTATGTTGGTGATACCGAACAGGTCATTGCTAGTTTTATCCCAGCAGACACTCGTACTTCTCTTACTTGGACATCAAGCAACAAAACCATAGCAACAATTTCTACTGATGGAACTATTAATGCCATTTCTCCAGGTACTACCATAATAACTGCCGAAACTACGAATCACGTCTACGCCAATATGCAAATAACAGTTAAAGAGATTCCTATCAAATTAGTATCTACTTCACCTACCAATAAATCCATAAGTGTAGATGTACTGACCGTTCCTATCATATCATTCAATCAAAACATACAACTTAAAGACACAGACCATGCCGTAACTTTGCTAAAATCCACTAGGGAAAACATAGCCTGTGAAATGAGTTGTATTGACCATGACATAAAATGTTTCCCTCAAAAAGCATTAGCACCTAACACAACATACACATTATTTATACCAAAAGATTTTATTATTAATGAATGGGGAACTGGCTATAAACAAGATATTTCATTGTCTTTTACTACAGGTTCTTTAAGAAAACTCGAGATTTCAGCAAGTGAGGCTTCTGGTTCTTTTCTTTGGGAAGGTTCCAAAGTGAGTCTGAATGCCAGTGAGAAAAACGCTTTAATTTATTACACACTAGATGGTACAAGGCCATCTAAAGATAGCCATCTTTACCAAGGACCAATAGCCATTAAACAAGATGTGGTAATCTGGGCTATAGCAATTCTCGATGGATATGAGGTTGCAGAAATAAAAAATGAGTATAAACTAGCACTCTTGAAACGAGTAGATTGGTTTCCTACAAATCAGTTCACATACTCGTTTAAAGACCATCTATACACATATAAAGATGTAAATCCTTACGTAGAATTTTCGCTAGACATTGCAAAAGGGGAAAACTTTAATGAAATATGTCTGAAAGACGAGAGTGGCGAGAATGTACAAGGGCAAACTATTTTGCATGGTAATAGATTAGTATTTGTACCAGAACGAAGTCTGGAAGAAGGGAAAATATATCAAATCTCTATCCCAGCAAATGCAATACGTGCAACTAATGGGCAAACCAACAGTATAGACCTAGGATGGAAATTTGAAACAGGTTTCTCTGTTGTAGATTTCTCTGCAGGTTTCCGACATGCTCTGCTTGTCAAAGACAATCACGATATGCATGAATGGGGCTATCAAATCAACAATGGTAATGAATACTGGAACGATACCGCCAATCAACATAGCTATTCTGGCTGCTCAAAAGTGTCCGCAGGATACACCCACAATATGGCTTTACGAGAAGATGGAAATTTATACGCTTTTGGTAATCAGTACTGTGGCGAAATGGGGTGGAACTCATTCGCAGATGCAAGATGGCCAATTAAGATAAACTTCAATTGCGACGACATTTTCTGTGGAGGACAAAACACAGCAGTTCTGAAAAATGGAACTCTATATATGGCAGGAAGAAATGATTTCCATCAAATTGATGACTATGACGATATATATGGAGATTGTTTCCCTGGTTTTACAAAAATAGCATTATCTAATATTGTAAAAGTTGTACCTAGCTTGGAAAATACTTTCATGTTGACAACTGACGGCAATTTATATGGTATGGGGAATAGCTTGAACCAACTTTTATATGATCCATACAAAAGTTTTTATAATTATAGTCTAATAATATCTGGCATTAAGGATTTTTCTGCATGCAAATGGGCATCAACCAATATTGCCATCATTACAGAAGATGACAGATTGCTCATGTGGGGTTCCAACAAATATGGTTTATTAGGAGATGGAAATGATGTTGATTACCAGAATCCTAAAGAAATTCTTTCCGATGTCAAATCAGTAAGCCTTGGCATAGATTGTGCCGCTGCCATAAAAAATGACGGCACCTTGTGGATGTGGGGACGTAATTCACACAACCAACTTTCAGACAAAATAAATGGTGATATTAATATTCCTCAACAAATTATGGAGCATGTTACTAGAGTTGATATTGGCGACCATTATGTTCTTGTATTAAAAGAGGACGGTTCTCTTTGGTCTTGGGGATGTAATCAGTATGCACAACTAGGCAGGCAATTAGATGGTCCATTCCGCCAAAATGAAGATATAGACTCGCCAACGCCGGGTCTGGTGATGACTGGCAGGGAATGGACACCTATAAGTGGTCTAACCTTAAAAGACAAACAATTCAATCTCCTTGTAGGGGAACAAGCTGTAGCCATTGGTCAAACCATTCCACTTAAGACAAACTATCAAGAGTGGAGATGGACGATAGACAATACCGAAGTAGCTACTGTCAATGAAAGAGGAATTATAACTGCAAAAGCTATAGGCTCAACAACACTGACCTTGCATACCGACAATGGTTTAACAGCTTCATGCTCGATTTGTGTTAATGATGCCACAGGGATAAGCAATATCACACAAGACAAGACAGCTTTTGACGTCTATGATTTACAAGGTAGAAAAATTTTATCGAAAGTAAAAACAACAAAAGGACTAAAACATGGAGTTTACATAATTAATGGAAAAAAAATAGATTTAAGTAAATGATATAAAATATGTTTAATTTAAGTACTAAATTGGCAAATTTCTCGTTTTGTAGAAAAACATAGAATTATGAAACCAATAAAAGTGTTTGAATTATCAGAGGTTGATCGCCTCAAATTAGAGTAGGGCTATCATAATGGCCCTACTCATCTATTGTACGAACAGGGCCTTGGCATCTGTGGTACGAACATATTCGTGAATTATTCATATTTATAAAATAAATTTTGAACAGTTACTTATACAATGAAAAGAATTATAATATTTCTATTAGTGACTATAACAAATATCATTGTTTCTCATGCCCAAACAACCATATGTGGAACAGTTGTGTCAGACAATGATGACCAGCCTATAATTGGTGCATCAATAACCATTGATGGCCAAAACCAAGGAGCTTTATCTGATATGGATGGAAAGTTTAAAATTACAGTACCTGCTGGAAAGAAAATCATTGTTAATTATATTGGAATGAAGAAAATAACCTGCACTCCTCAAAACAATATGCTTATCAGATTATCTTCAAAATCCAGTAAAGTAACTTCTGCTTCCAAGAACAAATCTGGTTCCTTATCAGCAGAAAAGAAATACGGAAAAGAATATAAAGAATTTGCAGTCGGCAATTCAACACAAAATTCCAACTCTTATACACATCAGACAACTCCTCCCCAAAATAAAAAGATTGGCAAAACAATAAGAAATGTTATAGGTGTACTAGCTCAAATGACAAACGATTATGCTCTAGCACAAAGCCAAACGCAAAACAACTGTTCTCCCCAAAATTACAACAACACTCAATATTATAACAATGGATATTCTCAACAAAACGTCAACGGTTACACCAATGCAGGAACAGTAACGGCATTCGTTATAAACACCCAATACGGAAATACGACTGGATACAAAACATCTATTAATTTAAAAGTTCAAAATGGCTTATATTATATACATGTAGGAGCGCAATACTATCTTGTTCAGAGAAATTCTCTAACTACCTACAAAGGATACAAAGTAAGCGGTTACTCACAAGTAGCAAAAGCTGGAACTGCATGGTATTTCTTTTAGTTATCGCAATTTTTCGTATCACTCCACTAGTATAGAAGCATGAATTCAACAAACAAGTGGAAATTAGTACGACATGGAAGGCAAGAAAGAAAAAACGACACCATTGTTGGCGCTTCTAAAAGAGCTAATCGTTGAAAAAGGCTTTGATCCTACCTTAATGAAAGAACCCTTTTTTATTGACCAAATAAACACATTCGATAAAGATAAAAGAGTCTATTCTAAAGATGAGGCAAATAATATCTTAAAACACACTAACTTTTAACCAAAAGTATCTTTTATCAGGTATCTATCTACATCTTTTTAATTGCCAAAAACTTGCATGATTCAAAAATTAGCCGTATCTTTGCGGCTAAAGATAGGAATAGGAGAAAAGATTATGGCAAACAATGCATGCAGAAAGTTGCCGGTAGGCATACAGTCTTTCAATAAAATCAGAGAAGAAGGATACCTCTATGTTGACAAAACTGACATGGTTTGGAAATTGGCGAACCAAGGTTTAAAGTATAATTTTTTTATCCGTCCTCGTCGATTCGGAAAATCTGTGCTTGTTGATACACTCCAGGCTTACTTCGAAGGAAGAAAAGAGCTCTTCGAAGGACTGAAAATCATGGAGTTGGAGAAGGAATGGAAACAGTACCCGGTTATTCGATTCGACATGAGCCGAGGGGGAGCGACTGCAAATGAAGTTAAGGCATACCTGGATCGAACTTTTGATGTTTATGAACAATTATATGGCATCCATATCAAACCAACAGATTCACTAGGAAACCGCTTCGACCTCATCATTAAAACCGCCTATGAGCAAACAGGGCTCAAGGTTGCCATTCTTATCGATGAGTACGACTCTCCTCTCCAGCACTCGTGGAAAACTCCCGAGCATGAGGGTTGCACAGAAGTATATAGAAGCGTGTTTTCCATCTTGAAAGCTGATGATGCGTACCAACGTTTCGTCTTCATTACGGGTATCACCAAGTTTACGCAGATTTCTCTTTTCTCAGTTCTCAACAACCTGACCAATATCAGTTTCCTTCCTGAATATGCAGCTATCTGCGGTATTACAGAAGAAGAAATCGGGGAGAACTTCAAGCCGGAACTGGAAAGAATGGCTGAAGTGAACGAGTGGACCTTGCAGCAAACTCATGATAACCTGAAGGATTACTACGATGGATCCCATTTCAGTCGCAGAAACATGGTGGACATCTACAATCCTTTCAGTCTCCTTAATGCACTCGACGCACAAGACTTGAGCTGTTTCTGGGTTTCATCAGGAGCAACCTCCATGCTACCTAAGTTTGTGGACAACATGGAACTGCGCTTACGAAATTTCGAAAATTGTCCGATTTTACGCAAGACTCTTGAGAGTTCTGATGTCATAAATGGTGGTGCCGAACTCTTTCTCTATCAGACGGGTTACCTTACCATCAAGTCGAGCGATGAATTTGGCTATTTCTTAGGTTTCCCAAACCAAGAAGTGAAACAGGCTATTGGATTGGGGAATTACTGAAGAATAAAAACATAGAAGAAGAGGGTGTGCAAAGACAATATCTTGCACACCCTCTTTTTTTCCCTATCCCTACAATATCTCCAACTGATCCTTTACCGCCTTATAACAGCGGCGGGAAACCGTGATTTCCTCATGGTCGAAGGGAGGAGAAAAAATGCAGCGGAGCGTATAATTCTCGATGCAGAGAAGATAATCGAGATTGATGATGCAATCCTGACGAACCTGAGCCAGAGAAGGCGACAAGGAAAGGATGGTCTTTGCCGTGGCCTGCCTCTTCAATTTATAAACCTGCCCATTCGACAACTTCAACTGCCAAAGATGAGTAGCCTCATCAAAAGTGCAACTGAACACATCATCGGGCTTCAACATCAATAAACCCGAAATGGTCTGAATGGCAAGACGCTTGGCTGCAGTTCCCAGCATCCCATTCATTCCCGAAAAATCCTGAGACTTCTGAGAAGCCAAGACTGATTCAGAAGAACAGGAAGAGGACTCAGGAACGGAAGAAGCATCTTCATCCACATCATCTCCATCTTTCATTTTCTGCCGGATTCGGTCTACCACCAGTTCAAACTCATCCTGCTGATAAGGTTTCAACAGGAAATCGAAGGCAGAGGCTCTGAGCGCATCAATCATATACTTATCGAAGGCGCTGTAAAATACTACGATAAGTTCCATCGGAATTTCATCTCTCAGAGATTGCAACACCTCAAAACCCGTCTGTCCAGGCATTTCAACATCGATGAACAGCACATCGGGCTGTATGCTCATCACCAGATTCTTTGCCGATACCGCCGAAGAGGATGTGGCAATCACCTCAAAATCTTCCAGAGTTGCCAAATCATCCTGTAACCTGTGGATGCTCTGTGGCTCATCATCCACAATCACAACCTTGATTTTATCTTGCATTGCTTGCATATTAGTATGTTTTAAATTCTTATGAAAAGTTTTCTACTTAAAGACATCGTAATCGTAATCACATGGAACTCCAATGCTTACGTGCATACCCTTCTTCGGAGCATTCTCCTCCCCAGGAATTCCTCTGTTGCTCTGCATCTTGAAGAACATCTTGCGTTCGTTGCTTGCATTAAGCATTTCGATGGTGCTGTTCAGGATTCTCAATCCGGTTCCCGTACTGGCAAAACCATTCTTCTTTTTTCTATCAATAGCCCCCGCTTCTCCACATCCGTTGTCAGTTACCTCTATCCTGAGCATCGCGTCCTCTACCCAGATATTAACATCCAGCGAAGGCGTCTCACCAGTTTCTTCCATGCCCACAAACGCATGCTTCAGGGCATTCTCTACAGGAATCTGGATAATCATAGACGGCAGCATCAGCTTCATATCTACATCCTTGGCTATATGGAACCGAGGTTTCGGGAGGAACGGATTGGTTTCATGGCGAAGGGAAGAATAACCCATCACCATCTGCAATTCTTCCTCCAGACTTACCGCCATCTTATCGCATGTAAGCAAGTAGGAACGGAGTATTTGTATCAGGAGATGAAGCGGCTTGACATCAACTTCCTTCGGAAGATTAGAGACAAAGATATTGAGCACATTAAACACGAAGTGAGGCGGGAAACGATTGCGCACATTCTCCATCTTCAGCGCCATCATCCGGTTCATCTCCTCCTGATGCTGTTGCTTGTTGCGCAACATTTTGTATCGGAGAAAAGCGATGAGAGCCAACACGCTCATTAGCAGCAAACCGATGACCAGTAACAGGATAACGCTAAAGGATCTTACCTCTGCCTGCGGGGTGTGAAGGGAGAAGCAAGCGGCAAGCAACAGCATAAGAGCGAATATGCACAGAAGGCACAGTCCGTTCTTAATCTGCATCGTCTTTATCTTTCTATATACGCTTACCATGATAGACTATTTAAATGAATTTATGTTTCAGTTGCGAAAGTACAACAAAAAATCCAAATAGACAAAAAAATAACTGAAAAACTCATTTTTTATATAAAATATGAACTAAAACGCGTTTAAATGTGTATCTTTGTAGCATGGAAATGCATTTATTCAAAAATATAGAACTAAATAATATACCTGAAAGGATGAACAATCCATTCAGCTACGAACCTCATCCGCTCTGCATCGAAGCATGCAGAGAGTTGCAGGATGAACTTTCACAGCGAAACGACTGGCGGGAGGAAATAGACTGTGGAAAGATGTTCGGCGTACTTATCGTAGAAGCCGACAACAGTAAGATTGGCTATCTGAGAGCTTATAGCGGACAGATTGGCGGCAGAAGCGATTGGGAAGGTTTTGTGCCAGCCGTTTTCGATTATCTTCAACCCGACGGATATTTCAAGGTACATGAGGCAGAGATTTCGGAAATGAACCAGCAAATCAGACAGTTAGAAGCCAACGAAACCCTGATAAAGGCGAAAAACCTGATTGATGATTTGCAGCAAAAGCGCCAGGAAGTTATCGCAAACTATCAGACAAAGATAAAAGAAGCGAAGGAAAAGCGGGATGCAAGGCGACAGGAAGCCCTTTCTGCTGGAAAATCTTTGAGCGAGGAAGAGGAGAAAGCGATGATAAAAGAGAGCCAGTTTATGAAGGCAGAACTGAAGAGGCTGAAAAAGTCGATAAACGAAAAGACGGCATACGAAACGCTATATGAAAACTACGAAAAGGATTTGAAAAGTGCGAAACAGCTCCGCAAACAGTTATCTGAAGAACTTCAGCAATGGCTGTTTTCGAAATTCCAGATGCTGAATGCGGAAGGAGAAACCAAAGATCTGCTGGAGATTTTCAAGGACGAGGCGGTTAAGATTCCACCTGCTGGAAGTGGAGAATGCTGCGAGCCGAAACTCCTGCAATACGCTTACCAGCATGGCTACAAGCCTCTGCAGATGGCGATGTTCTGGTGGGGAGAGAGTCCGAAAGAAGAAATCAGACATCATCTTCAGTTTTATCCTGCCTGCAACGGAAAATGCAAACCGATACTACATTGGATGCTGCCTAAAACAGTCTTTGAAACCCAACAGACTGAAACTACTATATATAATAAGGTGGAAACGCTCTACGAAGACCGTGAACTGGCAGTCATCTATAAGCCCGAAGGTTTACTCTCGGTTCCCGGAAAAGATGCAGCCCAGCCTTCCGTCTACGCTCTGATGCGCAGAAAATATCAGGAAGCTACCGGTCCGCTCATCGTCCATCGTCTGGACATGGCAACAAGCGGACTGATGATTATTGCCAAGACCGAGTTTGCCTATCATCGCCTGCAGAAGGAGTTTCTGAATCATCGGGTTCAGAAGAAGTATGTAGCCATCGTTTGCGGAAAAGACAAGGAATCGTGCAACCGGATTCTGAAAGAAGCTGAAGGCGGAAGAGGTTACATCTCGCTCCCCCTAATAGCAGATTTCCTAGACCGTCCACGACAGATGGTAAACCGCGAACAGGGCAAGGAAGCCATTACAGAATACGAGGTTCTAGAGCGTATTGACGATACCCATCTTCGCCTGGCGCTCTATCCTAAAACGGGCAGAACGCACCAGCTGAGAGTGCATTGTGCTCATCAGGAAGGTCTGAATGCCCCTATCATCGGCGATCCGCTCTACGGCAACGAGCCTGCAACAAGACTGCATCTTCATGCAGAGGAAATCACATTTGAGCACCCGATGACGGGAAAGAAGATGACTGTAACAAGAAAGGCTGATTTCTAACCGAAACCAGCCTTTCTTCATATCTGCGGATGACAGAATCCGCAGAAACAGATGAAAACATCGTTACATCAGACAAAGAACATCACGATAACCTGAGCTATCACCACTCTGATAAACATGCCGAGCGGATAAACCGTAGCATAACTGATGCTTGGCGTATCGCCATCCAGTGTCTCGTTGGCGTAAGTAAGCGCCATCGGATTCGCCATACTTCCACAGAGGATTCCGCAGATACTGCCGAAGTCATACTTCTTGGACTTCAGGATGATGAGACCTACGATAACCACAGGCACAACTGTGACAAGGAAACCGATGCCTACCCACATCAAACCTTCCGGACGGACTACCGTCTCGAAGAACTGTCCACCAGCCGCCAATCCCAGGCAACCGAGATAGAGGGCAAGACCCAGTTCTCGCAGCATCAGACCCGCACTTCGCGTCATGTAAGAGATGAAATGCACACGAGGCCCCAGCGCACCAATCAGAATACCCATCACGATAGGACCACCGGCAATACCCAGACGCACAGGAGCCGTCATTCCAGGAATATCCAGAGGAATGGTTCCTACGGCAAGACCGAGAATGATTCCGAGGAAGATAGCGCCGAGGTTCGGCTCATTCAGGGTCTTTACGGCATTACCCAGGAACTGCTCTACATGGTCGATACTCGTAGGGTCGCCAACTACCGTCAGTCGGTCGCCGTACTGCAGACGGAGGTCATCTGTAGCAAGCAGACGGATATCACCACGAAGCACACGGCTCACATTCACGCCATAGGAATTTCGCATCTGCAGACTGCCCAGGCGCTTGCCGTTCAGTCCCGGACGGGTAACAACGATAATACGGCTTTCTACCTTCGCATCAATCGCATTCCAGTCTACCTTATCATTATTCCACTCCTTATCCACCTTCTTTCCGAAGAGAATCTGCATCGCCGAGACCTCTTCCTTATTGGTAACCACGAGCACATTATCATTCGTATGAAGTACCGTATCAGCCTGAGGAACTATCACCTGTTCGCCTCTCCACACACGGGAGATGATGAACTTGCGATGCGTCATCATCGTAATCTCTGCTATGGTATTGCCGTTCAGGGCAGGATTCACGATTACATATTGTCCGATAGACGTATGGTCGTCATCATCATTATTGCGAATCTCCAGATCTTCCGGTTTCACAAAGAGTTTGCGCAAGAGCATCATTGCCAGGATAACACCCACAACACCCAACGGATAAGTAACGGCACAGCCCAGAGCCGCACCTTCGCTAGGCAAGCCCAACTGCTGTAACGCCTGCTGGGCAGCACCAAGGGCAGGCGTATTGGTTGTGGCGCCACACAGGATGCCCATCATATCAGGCAGACTGATTGGCAAAATCCAGCACAAGCCGAGCGAGAACAAGGTTCCCACCAGGATGACTGCCAGACTCCAGAGATTGAGCGAAATGCCTTCGTGACGCATCGAACCGAAGAAGTTAGGACCCACATAAAGACCCAGCACATACACAAACATGGTAAGGCCGAAGCTTTCTGCAAACTCCAGCATGTTCTGGTCAATAGAGATCCCTAGATGACCCGCTATAATACCCACGAAGAATACGAAGGCTATGCCAAGAGAGATTCCTTTGACATGAATCTTGCCGAGAGCAAGACCCAAAGTACAAATCAAAGACAGGATGACGATGCCTTGCACCGCCGAATGCACGTTGATTAAATTATCAAACCACATAATGTTTCTTTATATCTATTCTAGATAATATTAAAAAAATTGCTTTTTCTCGATGCAAAGGTACATTAAAATGCGAACAAAACAAAATAATTCCCTTTTTTTTTTGTATTATTCTCGATTTACAGTACCTTTGCATCCGCAAAATGTAATAAAAATGAAAGATATTTGTTGTATTGGGCACGTAACAAAGGATAAAATCGTGACCCCGAGCAGTACGGTTTACATGGCTGGCGGCACCTCTTTTTATTTTGCCTACGCCATCAACCAATTGCCAAAGGATGTAAGTTTTTCGCTCATTACGGCGATGGATCCTACCGAGAAGGAACCGGTTGAAAAGATGCTCAAGGCTGGAATAGACGTCACCTTGAACCCATCGCGCAATACGGTTTTCTTCGAGAATATTTATGGCGATAATCCTAACGACCGTAAGCAGCGTGTGCTTGCCAAAGCAGATCCTTTCACCATCCAGCAGCTGGAGCATGTAGAGGCCAAGGTCTTCCACCTGGGCAGTCTGCTGAGCGATGATTTCTCGCCAGAAGTGGTTGCCTTTCTTGCCAAGAAGGGAAAAGTTTCCATCGATGTGCAGGGATATCTGCGCGAGGTGAGAGACGAGAAAGTTTACGCCATCGACTGGAAGGACAAGCTCGATGTGCTCAAGAACACCTATTATCTGAAGGTGAATGAGACCGAAATGGAGACCATTACCGGACTGAAGGACCCGAAGGAAGCCGCCAAGCTGATTCATGCCTGGGGCGTAGCCGAGGTTATCATCACCCTGGGCAGCGAGGGCTCTCTGGTTTATGTAGATGATACGTTCTACGACATTCCAGCCTATCCCCCTCATGAAGTAGTAGATGCTACCGGATGCGGCGATACCTATTCGGCAGGCTATCTCTACAAGCGCCTGCAGGGAGCCAATCCGGTAGAAGCCGGCAAGTTTGCGGCAGCCATGTGTACCATCAAACTGGAGCACAATGGACCATTCAACCGCACCATCGAAGATGTAATGAAAATCATCAGATAACAGACGGGGCAATCCCCACTTTGAAGAGAAAGGCAGTTTCCAACATGCAGGAAACTGCCTTTTTTCTTTGAGTTTACCCTCCGTTTACCCTCTGAAAATATGTTGTTTAGCAACTTTTTCCATATATGGACCATTATGAACTTGTATAATACCACATTTTTTCATACCTTTGCAGAGTAAATGAAACTGACAGTTCCAGATACACCTAGGAAAAGTAATCATATTAAACAAAGAAATCATGAAACAGAAGAAGCATCTAGCAATTGTAGGGAGCATGCTACTCGCATTAACCGCATGTTCTGGTGGCAGTTCTGAATTAGACCCTACACCTAGTCCACCCCCTTCAGCAAAAGTGCCTATCAGCATCAGCACTTCGATACTAAGCCGTGCTACTGATCTGGCTTTTGAAACGGGAGACCAGATAGGTCTGTTTGTTGTCAACCATCAAGCCGACGGCTCTGCCGCAACACTCCAAACGACAGGTAACTATATAGACAACACGAAATTCACCTATGATGGAACCTGGAAGGCTGCAACTCCAACCTATTGGAAAGACAACAGCACCCACGCCGATTTCTACATTTATTATCCATATACAAGTTCTATCAGCAACATAGAGGCGATGCCTTGGACTGTAAATGCAGACCAGAGTACAACCGAGAACTATAAGGCTAGCGAACTTCTGATAGGCAAGACGATGGATGTGACTCCTACCGAAAACGCCGTGAAGATAGACGCCAAACACGTGTTGAGCCAGATGATTATCAACCTCGTGGCAGGAAACGGATTTACAGAGGCTTCGCTTGCTGCAGCCAAGATTAGCGTAAAGATCAACCGTCTGAAGACACAGGCTACAGCCAATCTTTCTACAGGTGCCGTAACAGCCAAGGGCGATGATACAGACCTCATTCCGCTCAAGGAAGAAGGCAACAGCTACAAGGCGTTCATCATTCCGCAAGCCGTAGGCGAAGGAAATCTCATTACCATAAATGTTGACGGCAGAGATTTCAATCTTCCTAAGTCATCCAAGTTTTCCGCTTTCGAGGCTGGCAAGGAGCATCCGTTTCCCGTTACGCTCAGCAAGACCAGCAACGGCGTGAATGTAAACATCAGCAAGTGGGAAGACGACGGTATCGACTATGGTGGTACAGCCGAATAAAAAAGTACAGACGATTTTCTATCCTAGAAATAATACGAGATGATCTTTCTTCTAGAGAAAGGTCATCTCCCCAAAACGAATTATTTATGAAAAGAGTAAAACATAGCTTATTATATCTGCTTGCGGCAGGAGCCATGCTTCTGACAGGCTGTAGCGATGACTTCTTCGGCGACAAGACCGAGCAGCACGACAGCAACCGCATCCAACTCTCGGGCGATATCGACCAGCTTGCCGTAACCCGCGTCAACGACAACGGTTTCTGCAACGGCGACGTGATGGGCGTTTATATCGTAGATTACGAGGGAAACAAGCCTGGAACCTTGAAGGTAAACGGCAACCGTGGCGATAATGTGCGCCACACGTTCGATGAACCTAACTATAAGTGGAACTCCGCTTATGACCTTTTCTGGAAAGACAAGCATACGCATATTGATGTGTATGGTTACTATCCGTTTGCCAACCCTGAGAGCATAGAGGATTATCAGTTTGAGGTTCAGAAAGACCAGAGCAAGGCAACAGAGAATGGCGAAATGGGTGGCTACGAAGCGAGCGATTTTCTCTGGGGCAAGGTGTCAGATGTGACTCCTACCACCAGCGTAATCCGTTTGCCTATGGCGCATCGCATGTCTAATGCCCGTGTTACCCTGATCCAGGGTTCCGGTTTTGCCGAGGGCGAATGGGCGAATCTGGAGAAAATTGTTCTGACAGCCAACGTAGCCCGCAAGGCAAGCATCAACCTTTCTACCGGCGAAATCAAGACAGCCGGAAGTGCAGAGAGCACCATGACCATCCCATCTCGTGTCAACGACGAGTGGCGCACCATCGTGGTTCCTCAAACCGTGGCAGCCGGCACTACCCTCTTCAGCATCACCATTGGTGGTGTGCCTTATAAGTTCGCTAAGAACGAGGCACTTACCTATGTGGCAGGCAAGATGATGAACTTCGGTATCAAGGTGGATAAGCAGGCTGGAAGCGGCGCTTATAAGCTGACATTGGTAAGCGAAAGCATCACTCCTTGGGAAAATGATTTGGTTAGTCATGATGCAACAGCGAAGGAGTATGTGGTTATCAACTCTACTGCAGGACATCTGAAAGAAGCGATTGCTGCGGCAAACAAGGACTATACCAAGTTGAAACACCTGAAAGTTACAGGTACTATCAATGCATACGACTTCCATATCATGCGAGATAGCATGTTTTCCCTTTCAGCTGTCAACTTGAAAGAGGTAAGAATCAAGGCTGGATATTTTGAGTGTAATAAAGATGGTCTGCAATCCATCATGGGAGAAGATGATGAATTACCGACTGCTTGCTTTGAAAGAAAGACTTTACTATCAAGCTTTGTCTTCCCTGACACACTCAAAGTAATCAAGGGATCCGCCTTTCATGAAAGTGGACTAAGTGGTTCAGTAAATATTCCAGAAGGTGTTGTTGAAATAGAAAATGGAGCATTTGAGAATATGCCAAATCTTAATGGAAGTCTCACTTTACCATCTACGCTTAAAAGAATTACAGGCGTAAATACTTTTTTGGGCGCAGGTTTTATGTGCGAGTTGAAACTACCAGAAGGTCTTGAAGAAATCGGAGAGCAAATCTTCCTTGAGTGCTCAGGATTCCATGGCGAATTAAAATTACCAAATCATTTAAAGAAAATAGGAGCAGGAGCATTTAAAAACTGTAAAAATCTAAGTGGAAATCTTGTAATTCCCCAAAGTTTAACAACGATACCTGCAGGTGCCTTCAATGGATGCTGGTTTGGTGGAAATCTTGTTCTCCATGATGGAATAACAGCCATTGGTTCAAATGCTTTTGCTAACAATGGCTTCAAAGGTGAGCTTTCCTTACCAAAAGATTTACGAGCTATTTCGTCTGAGTGTTTCTACAATAACGAATTCTCTGGTGAGTTGAAATTACCAAAAAATTTGGCTAGTATTGGTGCAAAAGCTTTCGGTTACAACTGGCGTCTAATGGGAGTTCTGGAAATTCCGGAAGATGTAGTCAATATTGGACCTGGCGCATTCGCACAATGTAGAAGTTTAGAGGGAGTTATTCTTCCAAGTAGTTTGGAGAGCATCGGTTATGAGGATAGCTATAATGAAGATGGTGGCGCATTCCAAAATTGCTTTGGCATTAACAGCATAGTTTGCAAGGGCACTCTACCTCCATACGTTCAGAATGGTGCTTTCAATGGCGTAGCCAAGGATAACTTCACTCTCGAAGTTCCAGAACCTTCCATCCAGCAATACCAGGCAGCACCAGGCTGGTGCGACTTCAAGCGTATCGCAGCTCACCACGAGCTCGTTTGCCGCCCATCTGTGGCCTGCGCCCTGAGCACGGAGCATAAGCAGAAACTGGTGATTAACGCCGAGGGCGAATGGGAAGTAGCCAGCAAGCCAGACTGGTGTGAGGTTTCTCCTGCCAGCGGCAACAAGAAGACAGAAGTTACTTTGACCATCAAGGGAATGGCTAAGAATGCTGATAGCCGTGATGGAAAGGTGGTATTCCGTCTGAAAGACAAAGACTATACCCACGAATGTAGCGTTTCGCAGTATGGTTATGAATATGGAGAGGACGAATGGATTACCCTGCAGAAGGCTACCAAGGGCAATAATGGTGGAATCAACATCGTTCTGCTCGGCGACGGCTTTAACGCAAAGGATATTGCCAGCGGAAAATATCTGAAGGATATCAAGCAGGAAGTGGAGTATTTCTTCGGTATCGAGCCTTACAAGACTTACCGTGATTACTTCAACGTTTATACCGCCATTCCGCTTTCTACGGAATCGGGCGTAGGAACCGTGAATACCATCCGCTACAACCGATTCAACACCACCTTTACCGGTGGCGTAGGACTGAAGGCTGATTATGACGAAGTATTCGATTATGCTCTGGGCGCTCCAACCGTCAACAAGGGCAATCTGAATCAGACCCTGATCATCATGGTTCCTAATTCTACCGATTACGGCGGCATCTGCCAGATGTGGGAAGATGGTTCGGCTATTGCTTTCTGTCCACAGAGCACCTACGGTTATCCGCTCGATACACGTGGCGTCATCCAGCATGAGGCAGGCGGACACGGATTCGGAAAGTTGGGCGATGAGTACATTTATCACAACGCCTTCATCGATTTCTGCGACTGCACCTGCTGCGGACACGTTCTTGAATTCAACGGAGCCAAGTCGCTTGGTTGGTTTGATAACCTGGAACTTACCGGCAAGATGCATAGCGTAGGCTGGAGTCATCTGATTTTCGACAACCGATATAGCGACATCGTAGACATCTACGAGGGAGGCTACATGCACAACCGAGGCGTATTCCGTTCGGAGCCGAACTCCTGCATGAACAACGATATTCCTTACTACAGCACCATCAGCCGTGAGAGTATCGTGAAGCGCATCAAGGCTTATGCCGGAGAAACCTACAGTTTCGAAGATTTCGTGAAGAACGACAAGCGGGATGCGGGAATCGTAGAGAGCCGTGCATTCGGCGGCAATGGCGACCAACGCACATCCGGAACCTACCAGCATGCTCCAATCTTCCATAAAGGCAGTCCGCTGAAAATGGCAAAGGTTAGAAAGCATCGCTAAGAGCGAAGGCAAGGTAAATCAGAATATGGACCATTAAAACAAGAAAAAAAAATGAAGAAACATATAATAAGATACGCCAGTTTTGCGTTGGCTATATTAGGAATGGTTTCATGTAGCGAGGAGGTGGAAACAACCTCCCGCTACAAGGATGCCCAATCTACGCCGATGACTTTTGCCGTAAACTATCCCGGCCAGAGCCGTGCCACGGCAACCAGTTTCGAGTCAAACGACAAGATAGGTCTCTACGTGGCAGAAAGCAAGGCTCCACTCGAAATAGGCGGCAATCTCGTGAACAACGAAGCGCTTACCTACGATGGCAGCAAATGGGAAGCCGCACGCACCCTCTATTGGGACGAAGGCACCTACAACGCCTACGCTTACTACCCATACATCCAGGGCATAAGCAGCACGACAGACCAGCCTTTCAGCGTAGCCCTCGACCAGAGTACCCCGAAGACGGCAACTGCACCCGGCGGTTACGAGGCAAGCGACCTGCTCTTTGCCACCAGCAAGGACATCCAGGCATCCAACTCCCCTATCAGCCTCAACTTCAAGCACATCATGAGCAAGCTCAAGATACGCCTGATCAAGGGCGAAGACTTTGAGGGAGACATGCCTACCCATGCCCAGGTAACCATCCACAACACGGTACCTACAGCCACCATCGACCTTCAGGCAGGCGTGGCAACCCGTTATGTGAAGGGAACCCAGCAGAGCATCATCGCCCATCAGGAGAGCGACTACATCTACTCGGCCATCATCGTGCCTCAACGCATCGAAACCCGAAGACCACTCATCGAGGTGGTAATGAAAGGTGTAAGTTATCTCTACGAGAGCAGATTCCAGTTTAAACCCGGAACCGAACATCTTGTCAACTTCATTATTTCTGACAACCCAGACCAGGTGAAGATAGAGATAGGCGGCGAGATTCAGAACTGGGGAAAATAAATAAGAAAGCCTTTCTCCCGAAGGGCTATGAATGATAAGAATACAGAGAATTATAAATGAAGAAGACGGTATTGATATTATCCCTTCTAGCACTCCTTCTCGGAGGATGGGTGGCAGCCTTGTGGCTGCTGCCCTCTGCCGTTTATAAAGGCAACTGTCAGGAAATCCGATACGGAGTGAACGAAGGACTGGAACTTGTAGAACAGGACTACGGTGCGAAAGGCAAGCGATACGTGGTAGAAGATGCAGACGGTAACGAGCTGTTTACCATCCCTTTGCGTGGCTGTCTGCTAGACACCCGTTTCCGCAACGGGCAGCTCCGGTTCCGCGAGCAAAATTCTAAGAGAGAGGGATTTATCGACCGCCAGGGTATGGTAGTATTCACAGAAGACAATAAAAATGCGGTTCCGGAAGCCAACAGGCAGCAGGCGCAGATGCTGATGAACGGAGAGACGGAAGAAGGCACGAAGAGTGCGGCTGATTACCAACCGGAAGAACAGGCAAGCAGGCAAGCGAAGGCACCAAAAGCAGGAAAGACCAGCCATCTTTCGCAGGTAAATCTCAAGACGATGGCACAGTCGAATCCTTTCTACAAGGAAGCCTCGAAAATCATGCAGGGCAAACTCACAGAGACCGATGCCAGACGCCGCCATACCATCCTCAACTACTGCGAACATTTCCGCACAGCCTATACCACCAAGGATCTAGATTTCCTGAAACAGGTGTTTAGCGACAAGGCACTCATCATCGTAGGAAACGTGATAAAACCAGTAGCCAACGACAACAAGTGTCAGGCTGAAGCAAAAGTAACCTACGCCATTCACTCGAAGAAAGACTATATTTCAAGACTGGCGAAGGTATTTACAGCCAACCAGAAGATAGACTTGAAATTCTCGGGATTCCGCATCATGCGCCATCCTACGATGGACGGCATTTACGGCGTCACCCTCCGGCAGCAATACAAGAGCGACCGCTACGCAGACGACGGCTATCTCTTTCTGCTCTGGGATTTCCGCAACCCGTCCATGCCACTCATCCACGTGCGCATCTGGCAACCGGCAGGAACCGTACATAGCGGAGACGATGTAATCAGTATACAAGACTTTAATTTAGAATAATATGATGATACTCTTATTCATATTAAGCCTGTGGTCAGCATCCGTCCAGGCACAAGAGTTTTCGGTAGCAGGTTTCCGCCTGTTGCCCAACGACGTGAGTGCCTTTATCACCCCCGTACGCGACCTCAACGATGAGCCTTGCGCCCTGGTGAAGGTAGAAGCACCCTCCGACTTTGCCTTCTCCACCCCGCTCGGAATCGTATCGCGAAAAGATAAAGTGGGCGAAATCTGGCTCTATCTTCCTAAAGGCTCTAAACTGCTCACCATCAAGCATCCGGAATGGGGCGTGCTCCGCGATTACCGGTTCAGCAAACCGCTGGAAAGCAGAATGACCTACGAGCTGAAACTGAAACTGCCCAAGCCTACTCCTATCATCCAGGAGAAGCACGACACCATCGTAGAGGTAAAGACGGTAATAGATACGATTGCCATCCCACAAGTACGTAAGAAGATGCCACTCGCCCTCTACACGCTCGCCACGCTATCCCTTCATGAAGACGGACCGTCCTATGGTCTCTTCTTCGCCCTGATGCGCCGCCACGGCTTCTTCATCCATGCCAGCAGCAACCTCAAAAGCATAGGCAGCACAGAGGGAACCTGCAACAAAGAAGGTTTCACGCCGGGCAGCAGCATCAAACCTTATTATACAGGCAATACACGCCACCAGAACTACACCTTTACCGCTGGAGCCATCCACCACATCACGCATGGCTTCTGCCTCTTCGAAGGCGTAGGCTACGGCAAAGCCGCTACAGCCTGGCAGCAGACCGAGAACAGCGGAGGCGGATACCTGCTCAACGAAGACCTTACCCACAAAGGCTTCGCAGCCCAGCTGGGTGTGCTCGCCTCGTTCAACAGAGTGAGCATCGCAGCCTCAGCCATCACCATCGCCGGGAAACAATGGCAGGGCAGCATCGGCATAGGTATTAAAATAGGAAAACAAAAGAAGTAAGAAATGAACATAAAAAGCATATTACGCAGCATCAGATTTCTTGCCCTCCTGATAGGAAACATGATGATGGCAGGTTGCAGCAATAGCGATAAGCCTGCCTATCTGGAACCGCACCTGATAACCACAGAGGCGACCCATATCACCCGAACAGAGGCTACCCTCAACGGATTAGCTACCATAGAGGGAGAAACAGAAATGCCGAAACTCCTGTTCAGATACGGCACTTCGGAGAGCATGAACCTCAATACCAGCGAGGTTCATGCCCAGGGAGCTGACGTCTCGCTGGTTCTGACGGGACTCAAAGCGGGCACTACCTATTATTATATGCTGCAGGGCAACAACGGGCGAACAACCACAACCAGCAACATGATGAGTTTCACCACCCAGCCCAATATAAGTCCGAAACTATCGTCGGCTACACTCTTGAGTCACGGACCGATGAGCGCATTCGTAAGTTACGAAATAACCGATGATGGTGGCGAGCCGATGACCGAAACCGGATGCTACGTTTATCTGACCGGCGAGCCGGAGAACAAGCAGAAATGCATCGTAGAAAACTTTGACGGAAAGAAGGGAAAAATCAAGTTGCGCATCGGAAATCTGGAGCGGAATGCCCACTACGAATTCCAGCCTTTCGCCCGGAATAGGGTAGGAGAAACCATAGGAACCGCCATCAAATATGATACGAGCGACGCCATTACACTAAACGAAACAGGTGAACTGACCCAGCTGATGGGCAACCATCTTTACGAATATACCCAGCTGACCATAGCCGGAACCCTGAACGGCGAAGACCTCTGCTGCATGAGATTGATGATGGGGCGCGACAATAATAATGCATCCACCCCCGGCAAACTCTCGGATATAGACCTTACCGATGTTCACCTCGCAGCAGGCGGAATGGTAGGTCCTTATCATCACGAAGCTGCAGAAAACCAGATTGTGCAAGGCACATTTGCCGGTTGCGAAAAACTCACCCACGTAGTTCTTCCAGCCGATGCAACCACCATAGAGAAAGATGCATTTGCCGATTGTACTTCGCTCCACGAAATAGAGATTCCTGCCTCAGCAGGCAGCATTCTCCCTTCCAGCGGATGCACGGCGCTCGAAGCCCTTACGGTTTCGCCTGCCAACGCGAACTACAAGAGTCAGGACGGCGTGCTGCTGAATGCAGAGGGCAACAGAATCGTCTGGTTTCCAATGGGCAAGAAGGGCAAATACACCCTTCCTTCCGCCTTTACCTCCATTGGCGCCTACGCCTTCAAGGAATGCAGCATCGAGGCATTTTATCTGTCAGACAACGTCAAAACATTAGGTCAAGGCGCCTTCATGGACAGTCAGATAAAGGAAATACATCTTGGGGCAGGCATCAAGCTGATTCCTACAGGCGTTTTCCAAGGCTGCCGGAAACTCACGAAAGTGTATCTGGGAGCCAACACAGAACAAATCAGCAACTACGCCTTCGACGAAAGTCCGCTTACCGACCTTTATGTTTCAGCTTCCATGATTCCTTACTGCGAAGAAAACGCCTTCGCCAACAAGGTAGAAGGCTTCTTCGCCACCTGCGTGGTCCACGTTCCTGCAGGCATGAAAAAGAAATATCAGAACCATAAAATATGGGGTAAATTCACCCATATAGTAGAAGAATAAAAATGTTGAATAATCATATAATTAAAAGATAAATTATGACAACACCCGAAATAGAAGAGCTCAAATCACTCGTAGAACAGAAATACGGCAAGATTCTTGCCACGACAACCGACTTCGAAGAGTTTTCACTCTATCTGGAGAAGAAAACATGTGGAACTATTTCGCCATCCACCCTCAAACGACTCTATGGTTATGTGAGCGACAATCACAAGCCACGCATGGTAACCCTCGATATACTTTCCCAATATATCGGTCATCGGAACTACATGGAATTTACCCATTGGCTCAAGACAAGCACCAAGTACAACAGTTCCTTCTTCAAGGCAAACCAGCTGGTAAGTAGCGATTTACAAGAAGGTACTCTTGTTTCTATCGGTTGGAGTCCCAACCGTCTGCTGCAGCTCCGCTATTTGGGCGAAAGCACCTACGAAATAGAGAAATCAGAGAACAGCAAGCTGCAGCCTGGCGACCGCTTCGTAACAGGCTGTTTCATCAAGGAGCAGCCCCTCTACCTGCCCTACATCGAGCGTGGCGGCGAGCGTACAGCCTCGTTCGTAGCCGGCAGAAACGGCGGACTTAACGTCATCAGCATCAACGAGAAATAAAATAACAGTAATCAAGAAAAAGAGGAATCCGTGAGCATGGAAGAAACTGAAGAAAAGAAGAAGAAAACGACATCGGGATTTACCGAGGATATCAGCATGGAGATGAGCAATTCAAACCCCTTGCCTGTGGAGGATGCATTCAGCAATCTCCACCAATGCTACGTGTCTATTTCGGGCCATACACGCATCTTTACAGCCACCAAATACGGCAAGCGTTTCATGTTGAAATGTCTCAAGAACGATTTTCTCTACACCCCTATTTACCGCCAGGCACTCGCCAAGGAGTTTGAAATAGGCCAGCAGCTGGAACATCCCAATATCTGCCGTACCATCGACCTGGAAAAGGTTGACAACCTGGGCACGGTAGTGGTGATGGAATATATTGACGGCGATAATTTGGAGCAGCTCATCAAGAAGAATGCCCTCTCGGCAGAACTCGCCCGCAAGATAGCAGGACAGCTGATGGATGCGCTGGAATACATGCACAACAAACAGATGATTCATCGCGATCTGAAGCCTTCCAACATCATGATTACACATAACGGACAGAACGTGAAACTCATCGATTTCGGTCTCTCGGATAGCGATTCTTTCTGCGTATTGAAATCGCCAGCCGGAACTTCGGGCTATATTGCTCCCGAACAGATGCTACCAGCTGCCAAGGCTGAACCGCGTGCCGATATTTATTCTCTGGGCATGGTTCTGGGCGACATGGCCAAGGCTACGGGCGATAAGGCGCTCAGCAAGATGGCAGAAATCTGTAGTTGCCGCGACCCGCAAAGCCGTCCGCAGAATATCGCCCAACTGCGCCAACGCCTGTCCTGTACGCCCCGTTACCGCCACGCCTTGCTCCTGCTCTGTGCCCTCATCATCGCCCTGCTGGCAGCCCTGGCCGGGAGTTATTATCATCTGGAGAAGAGTGCCCAAGAACCTGCATCTTCGGCAAGCGACAGCATTCAGCCCAACGACAATAAGGTAATCGACTATCAGCTTTGGGATAAATAAAGCAGGAACTTTAAACATATTTATCTCTTTTTCTTTCCATATTCGGCAGAAATACGCTACTTTTGCACCCTATATGGAACAGATTTCACCAATTCAGGCATTATTGCAGCAACGCACCCTGCTCCAGCTGGAGTATTATACAGAGAAAGAAGCCTTCCGCAAGCTTACCGAACAGATGGGAATGCAGCGGAAGGTGAAACGAGGTGATGCCTGGTTCCCGCTACAGGTGGGAAAGAGCTTTTATAATTCACTGAACCAGACAGCCATAGAGGTTTTCCGAACCTCTGACCAGGATATCGAGCACAATTTTGAGTTCGGTCGCCCCGTCATGTTCTTTATGGTCAAGAAGATGGGCAAGAATGAGAGCCAGGGCAACGCAGCCCTTCAGCAGCCAGAAAACGCTTCAGACGCTAATCATAAAGTTCAAAATTCAAATCTCAAAGTTCAAAGCATAAAATACTTTTCCTTTACCGGAACCGTGAGTTATGTAGATGGCGACAGAATGGTGGTTACCGTACCCGATTCTGCCCCATTGCTCGATTTGCAGCAATCTACGGAGCCTATCGGCGTACAGCTATCCTTTGACGAAACCAGCTACAAACTGATGTTCGAGGCCCTGGACCGCGTGATGAAGGCGAAGAACAACCGTCTGGCTTATCTCCGCGATTTATTCTATTCTCATCAGAAGGTAGGCAGATTCTCCTTCGAACCGATGAAGTTCCCTTGGCTCAATCCTACCCAGGAAAGGGCTGTGAACGAGGTGCTTTGGGCGAAGGATGTGGCCATCGTTCACGGACCTCCGGGAACCGGAAAGACTACAACCCTGGTGGAAGCCATCAACGAAACCCTGATGCGCGAGAGCCAGGTTCTGGTGTGTGCACAGAGCAACATGGCGGTAGACTGGATATCAGAAAAACTGGTAGACAGAGGCATCAACGTGCTCCGTATCGGAAACCCGACCCGCGTGAACGACAAGATGCTGGGCTTCACCTACGAGCGCCGTTTCGAGAGTCATCCCGACTATCCGCAGCTCTGGGCTATCCGCAAGGCAATCAGGGAATTAAGAAAGAACAGAAAGAAGGGTAGCGAAAACTATCATCAGAAGATGGACAGGCTGAAGAGCCGTGCTGCCGAAATAGAACTCCGCATCAACGCAGAACTCTTTGGCGAGGCGCGTGTCATCGCATGTACCCTGGTAGGCTCAGCCCATCATCTGCTGGAAGGCATGAAGTTCGGTACCCTCTTTATCGACGAGGCTGCGCAGGCTTTGGAAGCCGCCTGCTGGATTCCGATGAAGAGAGCCAGCCGGGTGATTCTGGCAGGCGACCATTGTCAGCTGCCGCCTACCGTAAAGAGTATTGCGGCATTAAGAGCCGGACTGGGCAAGACCCTCATGGAGCGCATCGCCGAAAACAAGCCCGAGGTGGTAACCCTGCTGAAAATCCAATACCGCATGAACGACGAAATCATGCGATTCTCCAGCGACTGGTTCTACGGGGGCAAGGTGGAGAGTGCGCCTCAGATCAAATACCGCAGCGTATTGGATTATGACCATCCGATAACGTGGATTGATACTTCGAACGAGGAGAATCAGATAACGATAGAAGGAGAAGATGCTCCTGAGGATTCTGTTTCCACATCATCTTCTGTATCTGCAGCCAATCAGAATTCTGATTTGAACTTCAAGGAACAGTTTGTGGGTGAGAGTTTCGGGCGTATCAACAAGGCAGAAGCCGAGCTTACCCTGCTGACTCTGGCGGAATACTTCACCAAGATAGGCAAACAGCGCGTTTTGGAGGAAAGAATCGATGTAGGCATCATTTCGCCTTATCGTGCCCAGGTGCAGTATCTCAAGAAGCTCATCAAGAAATATGAATTCTTCAAGCCTTACCGCCGCCTGATCAGCGTAAACACGGTAGATGGTTTCCAGGGGCAGGAAAGAGACGTGATCCTCATCTCCCTGGTACGTTCCAACGACGAGGGACAGATCGGATTCCTGAAAGACCTCCGCCGCATGAACGTGGCGATGACGAGAGCCCGAATGAAGCTCATCATCCTGGGCAACAAGAACACGATGACGAAACATCCTTTCTACAAGAAACTGTGGGAGTATGTGGAAGCTATCAACAACAACGAATAAAATAAAGACTATTTTATGCTACAACGAGACTACATACAGCGACTGATTCGCGAGTTTATGGCGGCACTCGAAAGAATGCTCGAAAAGAAAGAGGTGGAGGTGAGACGTGAGAAGATCAGGGAGCTCTACAATCAATACGTGGGCCCTTACGCCTTCTACAGCATCGCCACCATTGAGGACGTGATGAAGGCAATGGCAGGAATAGACGACGAGGAGAAGCGACTCTCCAAGATGGACATGCTTGCCGAACTCTACTATCACGAGGCGGATACCGTGGGACAGCCCACAAGAGACGAACTCCTGAACAAGGCTTTCATGCTCTTCGATTATGTGGAAACCCACGGAGATACGTTTTCCATTGAGCGCCGCAATAAAATGGCACAAATCAAACAGAAGATTGGAGATGCGCTCAAATAAAGAGTGCATCCTCCTTTTTTATATTTCTAGGATAACAAAAACTAATCATAAAGTTCAATGGTCAAAACTCAAAGTTCAAATTTCGATGCTGAGTGGCGGAAATGATTGCGAGATGCGGTGTGAGTCTCTGGCTGGTGCCTGCCCTGGCGTGGACGGGAGTCTGCTTCGGCGACCCAGTAGCGTGGATCATGGCAGATCTTTTCCTCATTCCCGCCTTCCTGTGGCTTTATAAGCATCTGAAGAAGGAGCAAGTCCGATAGGGTAATTTTGACATTTTAAAAATTTGCATTAAAAAAATCTGCTAAGGGTTAGGAAAATGAAAATTCGATTGTAATATAGACAAAAGAAAAGAAATAAAGTAATGCAAATAAACAAAGAAACGATAGAACAGCTCTTCCGGCAACATTATCTGAGGATGTACCAATTGGCCAGGGTACTTCTGAAGGATGATGCAGCCAGCAAGGATGTGGTAAGCGAAGTCTTTGCCGATGTGCTCGACGGAAAGACCCAACTGAATCTTGATAACGAGACAATAGCCAGCGATTCGCCCCTGCCTTCCGCCAACGCCGGGAGCTACCTTCTGGTGTGTGTGCGCCATAAATGCCTCAACCTGTTGAGCCGAAAGAAGATGAAAGACCGTGTTCATCATCTCCTGAAAGCCGATACTTCGCCTTCTCTAGTTCCCCTGGAAGCGACGATTGCCGAAATAGACAGGGAGACCGAAAAGTACGAGGCAATTCTGGCTTATATGGATACTGAACTCACGCCACAAACCCGCAAGGTACTCGATCTCCGTTTTCGGCAGAAACTGAAATATCGGGAGATTGCTACGGAATTGGGCATCAGCGAAGTGGCAGTTTATAAGCATCTGGCACAAGGCATCAGAAAAATAAAGCAAAAGTTTAACCCTTAGCAGATTTATTATGGACAAGTTTGAAAAAATACTGGATATCATCGACCATCAGGAGAAGTATTCTGATGAGGAGATTCGTGAAATATTGCAGGATGAGGAATGCCGAAAACTCTATCAGACGATGGTGGAAGTGGATTCTGCACTTGAAACCCCCTCTCCTATTATTAATGTAGATGAGGAATGGGAAAAATTCAGCCAGGAACACCAACTTCAGGAAGTATCTCATCCTATTACTTCCTGGCGCAAGCTGGCTGCATCCATCGCCGGTTTCGTCTTGATTTCGGGTATTGCCTTTGCCGCAATCCATACTTACATCAAGCGCAGCCAGGAAACAACCCAGGTAACCGCAGATACTCATCCGGAAGTCATAAAATCAGATTCCGCAAAGCAGGTAGCAGCAACGGATTCCCTGACTCATCCGAAACCAGAAAAGCCAGCCATTCACAAGACTTTCGAGAATGTGGCTTTCGAGCAGATGATTTCAGAGATTGCTTCTTATTATGATTTACAAGTGAAGTTTGAGAATAACGAGGACAAGACCCTCCGCCTCTATTACGAATGGAACAGTCATTCGAGCATCGAGAACATCGTAAAAGAACTGAACCAATTCGAGAATGTAAACATCGAATTGCAACAAAACGAGCTGATTGTAAAATAACAAGCTTATCAAAAGTAAGCATAATATTATCGACTCTCAAAGTAATCATAAAGTTAAAAAGTATCATTATGAGAAGATTTTCAGCCATCATATTCCTGCTGTGCACGTTCGCCCTGGCGATGAGCGCACAGCACATCCAGCGCAACTATCACGACCGCAGCATGTCGGACGTTCTCATCGACCTCGACAAGGCTTCCAAGCGCTACAAAATCAGTTTCATCTACAACGAACTGGAGGAATTCACAGTTACCCAGAACGTGAAGACAGCCAATATTCCCGATGCCATCCGCAAAGTAATCGGTTTCTATCCGATGCAGATGACCGTAGGTGACAGCCTCATCACGGTAGAATGCATACGCAAGAGCGAGCGCAAGCTGATAGGCAGACTGATAGACAATCACAATCTTCCTGTAGAATTCGCCAATATCCAACTGCTCAACCCGAAGGATTCCTCCTTCCTCTGTGGAGGCGTGAGCAACGCCAATGGCGATTTCGTCATCCCCTGCCAGCAGAAGCAGGCCCTCATGAAGGTTTCGTTCGTAGGCTACAAGACGATTTGCAAGCTGGTACCTATTGCCCGCATCGGAAATGTGAGGATGCAGGCGAATTCATACCTGTTGAAAGGTGTGACCGTTGAAGCCGCAAGGGTTGTAGAAAAAGTGGATAGACAAATCATCTTCCCTACAAAAGAGCAGGTGAAAACGGCTTCCAATGGTTATGATCTGTTGGACAACTTGTCTTTGCCTACCATTATCGTAAATCGAGCAGAACGCAAAGTTCTGTCATTAAAGGGCGGAGATGTGCAAATACGCATCAACGATGTAAAGGCTAGCATGCAAGATGTATTGGCTTTGCAGCCGGATGAAGTTACAAAGGTGGAATTCATCAATGTTCCAGGACTCAAATATGGAGACAGCAATCTGGATGCAGTCATCAACTACCAGGTACGCCGACGTTATGCCGGTTATGTGGGTGGAGTCTCTACGATGCAAGGCACCAAGGCTGGTTTCAATAATAGCGACGGTTATTTCAAATACAATGTGAAGAAATCGGAATTCAGCATCAACTACAGTTTCTCCTATCGCTCGGTAGAGGAACGAAGCTATGAGAGTCTCGGTACTTATCATCTGCCCACAGGAGAAACTCTACATCGCAATTATTTAGGTTATGATTCTCCATTCCTATACACCATCAATAATGTACAGTTGGGCTATAATCTTAGTGAGCCAGACAAATATACATTGAATGTACGGTTGAATTTCTTCAATTACAACAGTCCTGTGAGAGGCATGAACCAGCTTTATCAGGAAAGCGGCAAGGCAAATCAATATCTGCAAAACAACAGAGAAATGCTGGAGCAGATTCCATCTCTGGACATTTATTATTCGCTCAACATGCCCCATGACCAGAACCTGGCTCTGAACCTGGTGGGTACTTACATCGGCACAGATTACCAGTATCGTATGAGGGAATATACGTTCAACAAATCGCCGGATGAATCTGTAAAGAATCCTCCGCTGACCGATTACAGTTATGATGCAACTGGTAGAAAGCGCTCTCTTATTGGTGAAGGAACATACAGCAAGAACTGGAAACAGATGGCTTTATCGGTAGGTGGACAATATAATATCAGCCACACAGATAACATCTATGTGGGAAGCAGTAATGCTGATACGGAATTGAAGTACAGCAATCTCTATCTTTTCACCCAGCTACAGGGCCAGCAGAAGTGGTTCAGTTATCAGGTGGGAGTTGGCGCAACCAGGTCTTCCATCCATCAGGGGGAGAACGGATACAGCAAATGGCTGTTTCGCCCACAGGTAACTTTACAGGCAAAGGCTAGCGACCGTCTGAGTTTTAAATGGAGCAGCAAAATCACGTCAGACATCCCAAGCCTTTCCGATTTGAGCGAGTTGCGCCAATATTCCAACAGCTTTGAGGCGCGTGACGGCAATAGCGGTCTGAAGCCAGTTACCGGCTACAACAATACCTTGTCGGCTTCCTGGAACATTCCGCTGATGTCTGTGTACCTGGAGGGAAACTGGACGTATTACGACAAGCCTATAGCTACTTCTATCTTGCCCGAAAAGCGGGAGGATGGCTCTTATCTCTTTGTGAGCAAACCGGAGAATCAGAAGAGTCATAATTACAAGCACCTGCTGTTGACTCCTGAAGTTCACCTCATCAAGGATCATCTGGATTTGAACCTTATGTGCGAGTATCAGAATGTCAAGACAAAGGGTTTGGATTATTCCCACGAGTTCAATTACTTCAGTTATGGAGCAGAAATTCGGTACATGACGGGCAATTGGAATATTGGCTATGGTGCCTATAAGGTGGAAAAGAGTTTTTGGGGAGAAAAGACAAACGGCGGAGAGCCAACCTCCAATCTTGCCGTAACCTACAGTTATAAGAACTGGCAGTTTGGCGTTCTCGGATTATTCGTATTCTATCCTCATGGCTGCGTGTATAAGGATGAACTTTTCAACAAGTATGTGCAGCAGAAGAACAAGACACGCCTTGCTGACCAGGGCAACATGCTTGTCTTTACTGCCAGCTTCAACTTCAGCCATGGCCGCAGATACCATACAGGCAGCCGTAAGCTGAACAATAGCGATAGAGATAATGGTATCAGATAGAATAGTTTTATATTTTCCTGAAATCACAAATAAGCAAAAGGCTGAACTTCCTAACCCGAAGTTCAGCCTTTTTGCATGTCATCAGTAATCTAAATACGCATTTTATCGTTTATAGACGACAAAAACAACAACTTTTTATCGTCTATAGACGATGAAAACGCATCAATTCTATCGTTTAGAGACGACAAGCATCATTTTTAGGGCGATTTTGCGCTGGGACGATTACCCTTCTAAGAGAAGAAAATAATATTTCCAGTTAGGAAAATAAAAATCTCTAACTGGGAAAATATTTAGGATGAAAATGACTCAAAACAGACAGCTGAAACTCACTTTCCGGTTTTTCCGGCTCTAAATCGGGCAATAGTCTCAGTTATCCCGTTTTTACTTGCATTTTTTAGGAGAGCATGATTTTGTATTTCAGCAAGGTCTAAATCTACTTTAAAGCAAAAAACAAAGCCATTTTGAGGGTTTGGGAGACCTAAAAAGAATGCTTTTGTAAAATCTTTCGAATAATCTATAGGGCTGAGATCGAAAATAAAAAACTGCAAAACCATCATAAGTCGTTGCTTTCTAAGGAATTAGGTTATCGCCTCTTTTCCTTTTACTTGTTTCCATAGTCTCAGTCTCAGAGTCTCAGTTGTTTTTCAAGCACCCCCTCTTCTTCTTATATACTTATATATTATATATATATTAATATATAATTAATTAATAATCAATAAGTTATAAAGATAAAGAAAGAGAGAACGGAAGAATGGTACCCCCTTAATTTATAACTGAGACTCTGAGACTGAGACTCCTTTCAATTAATTGGAACGCCACTTCATTACATTAACCTTCTGATAATAAGCCTTTTAGAAGAAAACAACTTAGAGAATCTTCCAGATTCCAGTTCTTCCAATTAATTTTAAGAGGGTATGCAACTTCTGCTTGTCCTTCTTCTTTACTTCTTTGTGTTGTATAACTTATTGATTATTAATTAATTATATATATAATATATATA
>OODO01000100.1_pt1 | contig 83283 bp, 63 predicted proteins | sample 1671261 | NCBI WGS metagenome assembly OODO01 (sample SAMN06348138, study PRJEB24527) | human gut metagenome | biome: human gut; feature: ankylosing spondylitis patient; material: feces | host: Homo sapiens | place: China | collected 2015-10 | reverse complement strand
TGGCATCCATTACGATGGCAGAGAAGCCCACAGCCATCACATCCTGGAAGGTGAGAACTGTGCCAGGTGGTATGAACCTCTCTTCTACCATCGCTAACAAGGGAGCTGACATACAGGTGAACTTCAATGACAATAACGAGAAAGGGTCGGAGATAATAGTATTCTCTGCCAATGGTGCTAAGGTGAAGTCGTTTAAGGTGCCAGCTGGGCAGAAAACAGCTACATTCAATGTGAATGGTTCGGCAGGTATGTATCTCGTGAACAGAGCACAGAATGGCAAAGCTAATGAGACAAAAAAGATAGTTATCAAGTAACATATATGACAGGAACTGGTAGCTTCCGGGCTGCCAGTTCCTTTTACTATGAATGCACACTTTATTAAGTTTTTTGCTTAATTTTCTGTGAGATAGTAAAAAAATAGCACTCTTTTTGGGATTTAAGGAATCCCATATCGCTTGTTTATTCCAAATAAGGAAGCTAATTTTGAGGCAAAAATTGGAATAAGCAATGACTAAAGGTAGAAGTTACATCAACTCTTATGCTGATGGAATCATGAGAAAAAATATGATTGAGGAGGTGGGAACACTGCTCGATCTGATGATGAATGAGGATATGATGACCCCCAAGGAGATTCATATGGAGTTTGGTGTAGACCCTAAAACTATCGCTGCGCTGAGAAAGAAGAAGACATCTATTACCTTTGAGAGCATCCGAAAGTTTTGTTATGTCATAGGCTATTACCTGATGAAAGAAGAGGCTGCCAGAGAACGCAAGATAAGATGGGGAAGAGACAAGGAGCAAAAAAAGAAGGATGAGATGAATGAAATCAACAAACTAAAAGAGCGTTATGAGAAGATATATGGCATGATGGCTAGCTTCGTGGAGGATTTATATAAGAAAAAAGACTTGCGCCAAGTGGTGAAGAATGAGAGTTTGCCAGGGTAGCGCAACCTAATATGCTATTAATTAATAAATTATCTCGTAAAAATGAAAGTTCATATCCGATTGGGCGAAGATCATTTGCCTTAAAGACTACCGTATGCAACAAGGTTGTGTGCGGACACCGTTTGCTAGAAGTCCTTTCCCCAACGATAGGTAAAACGTGACTTGTTCTTATCATTAACATTCTAACAAGAAAAGGAAAATGTCGTTAGAAGAAATTTTTGCCCAGGCAATTCTGACTGGTGGAGTAACCATACTGAATTGCTCTGTTGTCATTGGTAGCAATGCGCAGGTGAGTGATTTTTTGCAGAATACAGCTGCTAGTAACCAAAATCTTAAAGTAGACCAGGAAATCAAGGTGGACCCCAGACTCAAGACTGAGAAGGCTGCCCTGATATGGAAAACACTGACAGAACATAAGTATATTCATGCTGAGGGCTCTTGGTATGTATGGGATCGTACGCAGGCTGAGTATGGATATATGGTGTATATCGTATCCGATATTCTGGGAGTGAAGCACCCTGCTAACAATACTATCATGTGGAAACCTTTTCATGCCCTATTCTTGAATGCTTCGCATATCGAAGGTGTGACTAAAGCATCGGTGAGCAATAACATATCACAGTTTAGTAATTATAATGCCTGGTGTAATGAGGCAAAAAATATTCGAAGAATTTTATTGGAATATATCTCTTGATGTTCAGATACTTATAGCTGATATAATCGTATAATATTATATAACTGTTATAAAGATAACATTTTACTTCTTAGTACCTTTGTCCCCGTAATCAGATGCACAGCGCGTCTGGTTGCGGGGACTTTGCGTATTGCGGGTTCTCAATCTTTTAATACATATAATATGTTTACAAGACTAATCAATGCAGTAAAGGTGGACGGTGCAGTGATCACCGAGGAGAATGGTAACGTATCAGTGCGCAAGGCGCCATGGAACGAGACGGAGGTAATCAGTGACAAGCCGCAGGTGATCAGGGGCAGGATGATATTCTCGGGTGGCGAGAATGGGCGAGGCGACTGGGTGGACTTCAAGCCTTATGTGCAGGGCAAGCGAGAGAAGCCCTTCACGGAGATTCTCAAGACCAAGCACGGGGTGGTGCGCACTAGCAAGCGAACCGTGCAGGTGAACTATGCCTTCTCCAAGGACATGAGCAAGGCGGAGATTCTGCGCTGCCTCAAGGGTGAGCACAAGGAGATGGTGAAGGCTATCAAGCCCTTCAAGGAAAATGTAGAGTGGGAGAACTATAAGGAGTAATAGATAATGTATAATTAATAATGTATAATTAATAATGTATAATTAAGCATGAACCACTTTATTGCAATGAATCCTCAGCGTGGGGGCAATAAGGGCAGCGCCAGCTGCCTGCCCCTGGCTGAATATGACAAGCTGATAGCTCAGCCTTGGCTCCACGATATGGTGGAGCAGATACGTGGGGGCAATGACAAACTGAAGGGGCTGATGCCCTTCCGCTGCGGCCACTACAGCCGATTCCTCAAGAATCATCGCTCGCAGAAGGATGCTGACCCTACGAGTTTTCTCTTCCAGACCACCATCGACATCGACGATAAGGAACTGGTGGGTATCGCCATCGAAATGGCAAGGCAGCTGAATTGCAGCGACTCCATCTGGAAGGGAATGCTACTGCATCTGGAATACTCGGCTCGTAAGAAACTCCACATCGACATCCGAATGCCGATAGGTATGACTATCGAGGAGACGCAGAGAGCGTATTGTAAGGCACTTGGCGTGCCCTGCGATGAGAGTTGCTTCACCCCAGAGAGAATCCTCTTTATCACGGATCAGGACTCGGAGATCTATCGCTCCAAGGACTGGTATGCCGTGCTTCCTGCCGATGAGCTGAAGGCTCGCAGAGAGGCTTATCTGAAGCGTGGTCTCACCATCGACGGCAGAGGCAAGGCTAACCAGCCTTACGAAATCAATATCAAACCATCAACCGTAAATACTCAACAGAATGTTCAAACAAATCGACTTTCGGGCTCTAACGGCAATCCTGCTGTTTCTCATGGCTCTGCTGGAGGCTATCAGATTCCTGACGGATTACCAACCTCTGGTACCGCCAGCGAGAAGAGCCTGATAGCCTTCGACCTCTTCACGGAGTCGGCAGGACTGAAGAATGTGAATATCGATACCGAGGGCTCTCGCCACTCCTCACTTCTTGCCATCATGAGCGCAGGAGCGAGCAGGGTGATGAGCGAAGAGGAGCTGAGAAGAGTAGTGGCAGTGAAGATGCCTAGCTTCGCCCAAGAGCGTGACTGCCAGCAGCTGATCCATGACTTCTATGAGAAATATGGAGACAGTTCGAAGCCATTCTCTAGAGATGTGATCCGCATCAATGCGCAAGCAGAGAAGCAAGCGACTCTCTCAACTCCTAATTCCTCACTCCAAACTCCTAACTGTGAAGATGATTACCCCGCTCCGCCCGAGATGCCGAAGAAGCTGCCTAAGCTCGTGGAGCTCCTCGTGTCTCAGACACCGGATATCTATAAGCCTGCCGTAGCCCATGCCATCTTTCCTCCGCTAGCCACCCACCTCTGCCGCACCTATTTTAATTACATCGACAATGTGGAGCATGAGGCTACGCTAATGTGTTGTCTCTTAGCTGGTACGGGCGCAGGAAAGAACTGCGTGCAGATGCCTATCAACCTGATTATGGAAGATATCAGAAAACGAGACAAAGATAACCTGAAACGAGAGAAGGAGTGGAAGGATGAGGTGACAAGAAAAGGTGCTAACAAGGATAAGCGTAAGCGACCTGAAAACCTCGTGATCCAGGAGATAGACGCCGATATGACCAACCCTGCCTTCGTGATGCGTACCGCCGAGGCGCAGGAGCATTTCCTCTATACTGCTCTCAACGAGATAGACCAGTTTGATAACCTAAGGGGCATTGGCAACCAGCAGTTTCGTATCATGTGCCTCGCCTTCGACCCTGGTAATCAATATGGACAAACCCGAGTGGGCACGCAGAGTGTTACGGAGCGAGTAACCATCCGATTTAACTGGAATGCCTCGACCACCATCAACAAGGGTATCCGATATTTCTCCAAGGTATTGACCGATGGTCCTATCTCCAGAATCAACTTCTGTACTATCCCAGAGCGTGAGATAGGAGCCGAGATGCCTGTCTATGGCACATACGATGACACATTCAGAGAGAACTTAAAACCCTATATCGAGCATCTTAACATGGCTTCTGGTACTATCAATTGCCCTGAGGCTTTCGCCTTGGCACAGAAGCTGAAAGAGGAGAATGCCGACTTTGCCCGTATGAGCCAAGACAGGGTTTACGAGAACCTCTCGTTCAGGGCCAATGTCATTGCCTATCTGAAGGCTTGCGTGCTCTATGTGGCGAATGGTTGCCAATGGGAATCCGAGATAGAGGAGTTTGTGCGCTGGAGCGAGCAGTATGACCTGTACTGCAAGATGAGATTCTTCCGAGATGCTATCGTGAAGGCGGAGCAGGAGGGAGTGAAGTCGAGCAAAAGAGGGCCTTCCAATATGCTGCAACTTCTGCCAAATGAGTTCTCTTATCAGCAGGCTGAGCAGTTGAGAAGCGACTTGGGGCTGGATACCAAGGGCACCCGACGGATGATAGCCACCTGGGTGTTCAGAAAGTATATCGTGAAAGTGGAGGCAGGCGAACAAGGCGTTAATGCTGGTAATGACAAAGCTGATAACAGCCATTGCTATTACAATTACGGTAATTACAGTTTTTATCGCAAGCTATGTTTTCTCAAAAAAGAATCTAAATAGAAACAATTATGGAAATCGTACTTAAAAGAATAGCTAAGCAGAATACTTACACCATAGGGCGTATGTATATCCTGAAGGACGAGGAGGTGGAGCGCAAGGTGAACTATACGCTCAATAAGGACCAGAAGCGCAGCTTCTGCCATGTGGTAGATGTGGACAAACTGGACGGGGAGCACTACTTCTGCGATACCCTGGAGCCAACGTGGCGCAACCTGCTGGGCATCACACTGTTGCCCCAAGAGGAGAATGTGCGTCTGGGGCGAGTGTCGGAGAAGAAGGCGCAGAAGATGAAGGGCAAGACTGCCATACCCGAGGGCACCTATCCGCTGCTCATCACCAAGTCGCCGAGATTCAAGCAGTGGCTGCCCCTGCTGCAGGGCGTTCCTGGCTTTGAGGGCATCCGCATCCATGCCGGTAACTACCCCGATGATACGCAGGGCTGCATCCTGCCGGGCGAAAACAAACTCCGAGGCATGGTGGTAAACTCCCGCATCTGGCTGCATCGCCTCGTCAATGCCATCACGGCGGCGAGAGACCGAGGCGAGAGCATCTGGATCACCATCGTTTGACACCTCTCACGGCCTGACTCTCTAACGGATTCTCCGGCCAGAAATGCTTAGGGTATCGGCGCTTCAGTTCCTTGCGGACTTCGAAGTAAGTGCCTTGCCAAAAACTTGCGAGATCCTGAGTAAGTTGAACTGGCTTGAAACCGGGAGATAACAACTCAAGCAGAAGGGGCTGTCTGCCAGCATCGACAGTGGGAGTTGATGTCATTCCGAAACACTCCTGAAGCCGCACACTAAGAACTGGAGCTTCGGTTCCCTGGCGGTAATCGATGCGGATGTTGCTGCCCGATGGCACACGGATGTGGGTGGGAGCAAGGCGGTCTATCTCCTGCTGAAGCTCATAAGGAAGGATGTTCCATAAGATTTCGCACAGGTTGAGTTTCTTCAGTTCTGTAACAGAAGTCTTCATCTTACCACCTTCTTCGAGATAGAATGGGAGCCACGCTCGTGCTGTTGTCAGGAGATGCTCTGTTGACAGGTCGGGAATCTCCAGTTCCGGATGCCATTCAGCTACTTGCGCCACGCGCTGTTGCAGACGATGAACGGATTCGTTCCAATCGAACATGCTGAGTCCGTCTTTTCTGGCAGCTTCGCAGATAATGTCTGAAACTGTCTCTCGGCTGGCATTCTGTATCGGCTTGCTGTCTATGATGAGTGCTCCTATCCGTGTTTCCTGTTGCATCTTTACTGCCAGCGCTTTGCTGTCCCATGAAATATTCTCGCAGGTTTGTGCCGGCAAGTTCTTCCAGTTGACGGGGGCTGAGAGAAATACCCTTCCTTTCAGTCCCTGCCCAGAATTGGATGATGAGGTTGAAGCGAGGTTGAGTGATGCGATGGCAAGCCATTCGTTTGCTGCCATGCTGTCGCACGGGTCGATGAAAATCGTGTTGCCATTCGACATCTTGAAGTTACCCTCATGGTCGGTGGCATGGGCGATGCGCTCAGGGTAGGCTAGGGCGATGAGATGGCCCACTTCCTCAGCATCAATTGGCTCGTTGTCTTCCCTGATACGCAGCATCTTCCTGTATTCCTGGGCAATCTGAGCGATACGGTTCCAACGCCCCAGATTCTTCTTGCAGCGTGCGGAACGAAGGATAGAAAGGCGGAGCGTCATGTCTGAATCTTCATTTTCGCCCATCGGGTCTTTCTCTTCCAGCAGAGCAGCAATGTCGCAGGCCAGGGCTTGGCTCGCCGGAGAATCGCTGCTGATCATCATCTTGGCAATGCGCGGATGACAAGGAAGTTGAGCCATTCTGCTGCCTTCTGCGGTGATGCTGCCACTGAGAGCGTGAGCATCATGATCTGGCGAGAGGGCGTTGAGCGACATAAGAAGTTGCTGTGCCAATACGAGGTTGCCCTTGGGAGGAAGGGTGAGCCAAGGCAGCAGTTCCGGTTTGTTTTCCCCGAAAGCTGCAATGTCGAGAACCATCGAAGAGAGATCTGCATCCAGTATTTCGGGCAGCCGTTGTTCTGGCATCAGATGTTCCGAGGTCTGTGTCCAAAGCCGGTAACATACGCCTGATGTGATTCTGCCCGCACGCCCTCTTCGTTGCGTAGCCATGTCCTGACTGATACGAACGGTTTCGAGATGGCTCAAGCCTGTATGGGCATCATAAACCAGTTTTCGGCAGAGTCCGGAATCCACAACGATTCTTACTCCTTCGATGGTGAGAGAAGTTTCGGCGATAGGAGTGGCCAGTACGATTTTCCGTTCACCCGGTTTGGAAGGAGCGATTGCGAGCCGCTGCTTTTCTGGCGAGAGGTTACCGTATAGCGGGTAAAGAGTGGCTGAGGGCAGGACAGAGCGAAGCTGTTCTTCGCATTTCATGATTTCTCCCTGTCCCGGCAGAAAGGCAAAAATGTCACCTTCCTGGTTTCTGAAAGCCTGACAGATAGTAGCTGCCATTTCCTGCGCTACCTGATATCTGTCGATGTCGTGGTCTGCATAAATGGTTTCTATCGGAAACATTCTGCCTTTACTCTCGATAAGCGGAGCCTGAAGTGCCTGACAGATGATAGAAGCATCGATTGTTGCTGACATGATAATGAGCTTCAGGTCGGGGCGGATGATTTCCTGTGTTTGCCGGGCCAGCGCTAACGCCAGATCGGAATTGATGCTGCGCTCATGAAACTCATCAAAGATGAGGCACGAAACGCCTTCGAGTGTAGCATCATTGACCAGCATTCGGGTGAGAATGCCCTCGGTAAGGACTTCGATGCGTGTATCATCCGAAACCTTGCTTTCGAATCTTACCCGATAGCCGATGGTTTTGCCCACGGGTTCTCCCAGAATCTGTGCCATCCGTTCGGCTATCTGGCGAGCAGCCAGGCGGCGCGGTTCGAGCATCAGAATCTTACCCTGACTTTTAAGATGATCATGGACGAAGCCTTCCAATGCCTGATCACTCATGCCCCGCAGAATGGTGAGCGGGAGGAGGGTAGATTTACCGGCTCCAGGAGGAGCTGTAATAACAAGGTTAGCCGACTCCATCAATGCTTCATTGACAGAGTCGGCTATCTGGTAAGCTGGCAGATGACCAGCCTGCTGTTCTATTCTATCTAAGTTCATTTCTTCTTATTTCACAAACTTCAGATTTCTTTTATTTCACAAATTTCAGAATCTCTTTGCTCTTTCTGCCCTTTTTGGCAGGAATCGGCATGAAGCCTTCTGTGAGTCCTGTTTTATCTGTCATGGTCTGGAAAACGGAGGCGGCATATGAAGAGAGTTTCTTCTCTGCCAGTTCTTGCTTGATAGCATCCTCATCATAATCATCAGCATAGAGAAGAGTGTGTAAATCGTCAAGATATTTTTGCGGAATATTCTGATGCGGCATGCGGCTTTTTATCTGCATAATCTGTGCGATGATTGCCTGTTTGGTTTGGGCAGCGATGGCTTCTGCCTTTTGCTGCTCGAAGACTGCCAGCGTCTCCTCATCCGTCTCCTGCCAGTTTTGCATCATGGCTTCAGTGTTGGTAAGATGACTGTAGCCTGCATAGCGAATCAGGGCGATGCGCTTGTTCCAACCTTTCTTTTCCAGATAGTTTTTCTCCATAGGGGTAGTAGCTACTATGAGGTTGGCTTTGGCGTACATGGCTTTCTGATACATAGACTGTTGCAGTGAACGCTTCAAGTAAGGGTTCTTGCAGTTTCTCTCAGAAATATCGCCTAGTGGACAAACGATGTAGGGAATGTCCATCTGCTTTGCTTTCTTTGCTATCTGGGCTCCCTGCCATGTCCATGCTCCTATGATCAACACAATGTCGGCATCAACCAGGCTGTTGGTGATGTCGAGCTGCTTATTCAAGGCTTCGATGTATGGAAGATACATCTTCAGCAACTTCTTATGGTTGGAAATGAACAAATATACTTTCATCGTTCTGTCGGTTATTTTTAACTGTTATTATTCTGATAGACTGTTACTTCCTTTTTACCCTGTTTAGAGTTTATGAGAAGTGAAATCGTTTTTGTCAGCCCGCCAATAGCGCAATTTGGTAGCCAGATTTCTCCAGATGATTCCATATTCGAAGAATGGCAGTTTGAACATCGCTATTCCGTCATCAAAGTGTCTGATGGCCTTGTTGGCTATCAGCATTCTCACGATGAACAGCAGGAGGAAACTGAAACCTGCGCATCCTGTAAGAATCCAATTCTTCATGAGGATAGAGTAGGCTGCAACGGCCAGTGTTGCTATCAGGCTGAGATGTGGCATGAGATGGTCAAAGAACATGAGGGTTCGCATGGAACCGGCTCTTTCCAAACTCTTGCGTGAAGCCTGCAGATAGAGGTGGGCATTGTGCCAGCTCTTGTTCGATGGTGCTTCGCGGATGAGCCATGCATCGCAATCCAGTTCTGTAGCAGTATCGCCATAATGGGCATACTTGTTGACGAGAAAATCGTATTCGCCGCGAACATATTCCAGGTTGCCCTGATAGCCCTGTTCCTTCATGAAGTCGCTCTTGCGGAACGCTACGTTTGGCATGTGGCTGCGATAACCATAGGTCTGCTGGGCACGGCGCAAAACATAGTAAGCCTTGCGGATGCTGTCGAAACGGCGTATGCTCTTGGTTTCCTCATCAAGGGCTACATATCCCAATACCAGATGGTTTGGGTCCTGACATTGACGGGCCATGGTTTGCAGCCACTTGTCGTTGCTTGGGCGGCAATTAGGTTCTGTCAAAATAATCCATTCATGTTTGGCTGCCTTCACACCCAGTGTAATCTGCAATTTCTTGCGGCTCATGTAGCGTGAACTCTCAGGAATGTAAGTATAATACAGATGAGGGTTCTCGGCTGCTGTTCGCTTCAGAAAATCCTGCGTCTCGCCATCTGTACTCTGGCAGACTACGATTACCTGATAGTCGGCAGCGTACTGCTGACGCAGGAACATAGGGAGATTCCTCTCCAATTCAGCAAGATTATCGTGTGCGGTAATGAGTATACTGACAGGAGGTTGATTCTCTGCCGTTTCTGTTTTTTGAAAGCGCAACGAGCGCAGAAATGGATTTATCAGCGATCCGAGAACCGCCAATAAAACCACCACTGCGCCTGCTATTATAGTAGTTGTACTAATGATCATCATTTTCTTTTTCTCGTAATATAGAAAGCTAGAGAAAGGAGAATCCTATAAACTCTTAACTTTTAACTTTCAACTATATTAAAAGTCTTCTGTAATATACCCCTTTGGCAACTGGCGACAGTTATACTGGCTCGCCATGATCTCACCATAGGCTCCGGCTGAGCGGAGGGCGATGAGGTCGCCGCGATGGGCTTTGTTGATGTCGACAGCCTTGCCGAAGACATCGCTTGATTCGCAGATAGGACCTACTACGTCGTAAGTTTCTACAGGTTCATTGCTTGAGATGTTCTCAATCTTATGGTAAGCCTGATAGAGTGCTGGACGGATAAGGTCGGTCATTCCTGCATCCACAATGGCAAACTGCTTGGCTGTGCCCTGCTTGATGTAGAGTGTCTTGGTGATGAGAGAACCCATCTGACCTACAACGGCGCGGCCCAACTCGAAGTGAAGCTTCTGACCATTGCGCAACTTCAGTTTCTTTGCGTATGTATCGAAATAATCCTTGAAATTAGGGATTGGCTGTCGGTTTGGATGATTATAGTCAATGCCCAATCCGCCTCCCACATTGATGTTCTTCACAACGATGTGATGAGCTTCGAGCTGGTTCTGAAGTTCGTTGATACGGTTGCAGAGTGCCTCGAAATCACCCATATCGAGAATCTGGCTTCCGATGTGGAAGTGCAGTCCGAGGAATTGGATGTTCTTCATCTTGGCAGCCTCTTCGATTACGGCTTCCATGTCGCGCATGGCTATTCCGAACTTGTTTTCTGCCAGACCTGTTGTGATGTTAGCGTGCGTATGGGCGCCGACATCCGGATTGATGCGGAAACAAACCTGCGCAATCTTATTCTGTTTTTCAGCCAGCTCGTTGATGATTTCCAACTCCGGAATGCTTTCTACATTGAAGCAGAAGATGCCTTTCTCCAATCCGAGGTTGATTTCCCAATCGCTTTTGCCTACACCAGCGTAAACAATCTTGCTGGCAGGGAAACCGGCTTTGATGGCTGCCTGAATTTCTCCTCCGCTCACACAGTCGGCTCCTAAACCAGCCTGACAGATGATATTGAGCACCTTAGGGTTGGCATTTGCCTTTACGGCATAGTGCACTTCAAATCCCTCGTGCTTGCCAGCCTCTTCATTGATGGTTTTCAATGTCTGGCGCAACACATTGGTGTCGTAATAGTAGAACGGAGTCTGTATCTCCTGAAACTTATCTATCGGAAATGTACCTTTCATTTCACTTAATCTTAAATTAATACCTTATTATAGTTAAATCAGAATATCCAATTTATAGTAAATCAGAATATCCAACGAAGAGCGGATAGGAAGCATTACATACGAATTCTTCACTTTTCACTCTTCGTTTTCATTTGCATTACTTCTTCTCGAACAATACGTTGCTCAAGTTCTGCAATGCCTGCTTCTTATCTTTCTCTCTGATGAGGAATGAGATGTTGTAGTTAGAACCACCATAAGAAATCATGCGTACAGGAATGTTCTTCATCGCATCGGTAGCGATGGTCTCGAAGCCAACGTTGCTCCAGTCCAAATCACCTACAACGCAGATGATGCACATATCAGAATCAACAGTTACTGTACCATATTTCTTCAGCTCGTTTACGATGTCGTTAAGATGAGAATCGTTATCAATACTCATGCTGACACCCACCTCAGAAGTGGCAATCATATCAATTGGAGTCTGATAGCTCTCGAAGATTTCGAATACCTTGCGTAGGAAACCTGTAGCGAGCAACATGCGGCTACTCTTGATCTTGATGGCTGTGATGTTGTCCTTGGCAGCAACAGCCTTGATCTTGCCGCGTACGATGACATTGTCGATGATTGTACCGTCGGCCTTAGGATCCATGGTGTTCTTCAAGCGTACAGGGATGCCTGCATACTTAGCTGGCTGAACACAGGTAGGGTGGAGGATCTTGGCACCGAAGTAAGCCAACTCAGCAGCCTCCTCAAAGTTCAACTGGCGGACAGCTTCAGTGTGCTCTACGACACGAGGGTCGTTGTTGTGCATTCCGTCGATATCAGTCCAGATCTGAATCTCTTCAGCTGGGAGAGCTGCACCGATAAGAGATGCGGTGTAGTCGCTACCGCCACGCTGCAGATTGTCAACCTCGCCGTATGCGTTGCGGCAGATGAATCCCTGAGTGATGTAAATCTGATAGCCCTGGTTCTGCTCCATGATAGCAGCCAACTTCTCCTTGATGTACTGAGGGTCTGGCTCTGCGTTCTTGTCTGTGCGCATAAAGTCTAATGCGCTGAGCAATACGGCCTTTACACCCTGTTCCTTCAAGTAGTTTACAACCATGTTGGTGCTCATCATCTCGCCCTGAGCCACGATGCTCTTCTCCTCGAAAGAAGTGAAGAGGTCTTTGGTGAATGAGCGGAGATAGTTGAATTCGCCCTGCAAGAACTCACGAGTCGTATTTTTCATTTCCTCGGTAGAGTAGAGTTCTTCTACATGCTGCATGTATTTCTTCTCCAAGTTGTTGATTACCTCGTTGGCGCCCTCTGGATTCTTCTTGTAAAGATAGTCAGAGATCTCAACGAGAGAGTTTGTTGTACCGCTCATCGCAGACAATACGATGAAAGTTGGTTCACCTGATTCTGTAACCAAAGAGGCTACTCCCTTCATGCGCTCTGGTGAGCCTACAGAAGTACCTCCGAATTTCATTACCTTCATAGTCGTAATTTTATTTAATTATTTCACTTAATTATCTTCTCCATCCTCTGTGAGGTCGATGTGGTTGTACTGGTTGGTTACGTCGTAGAGCACACCTTCCTTACAGCGGTAAACGATGCCTGGGAATTTGTCGAGCATCGGGATGTTATGGGTTGTCATCACAACAGCTGTGCCTTGTTTGGTGATGTCTTTCAGCAGACTCACGATGTTACTGGCAGTCTCTGGGTCGAGATTGCCTGTAGGCTCATCGGCGATGATGATTTTTGGATTATTGAGAATGGCGCGGGCGATGGCTACACGCTGTTGCTCACCACCTGAGAGTTCATGAGGCATCTTGTCGATTTTATCAATCATGCCTACTTCGTTGAGTACTTCTTCGATACGCTTTTCTCTGTCTTTTTTGTTTTTCCAGCCTGTTGCCTTGAGTACGAATTCAAAGTTCTTGCGAACGGTGCGGTCGTGTAGCAGCTGGAAATCCTGAAAGATGATTCCCAATTCCTTACGCAGAGCCGGAATCTCCTTTCGCCTGATAGTTTTGAGGTCTCTGCCGAGAATTTCAGCCTTCTCGGTTTCGCCTTCTACAAGGTCTAGTTCGCAATAAAGTGTCTTTAATAGCGAACTTTTACCAGAGCCGACTTTTCCAATAAGGTAGGCGAATTCTCCTTCGTCAATATGGAAATTGATATTCTGGAGCACGCACTTATCGGCCTGATATATGCTGACGTTCTGATAATCTATTAACATCCTAATTTTTTCTCCTTTATTTAATGTATTTGAAAGCTTTTGCCCTTTCAGGGCGTATTGCCAATATCTTTTTATACCCAGGGTGTTGCCCTGGGCTAGGGGCTTCTGCCCTTTCAGGGCGAGCTGCTGCAAGATAGCCTTGAGCTAGATATATTATTTCATTTCTCCTTTGCTCTTGGCAACGCGGCGTTTCTTATCCCATTCCGGATCGTGACGCATCTGAAGTTCTTTCACAACATCTTCTATTCTCAAGCCCTTGCTTGTGAGCAGAACGATGAGGTGATAGAGAAGGTCTGAACTCTCGTAAATGAGTTTCTCGTTGTTGCCGTTTGTTGCTTCGATAATGGTTTCAACAGCTTCTTCTCCAACCTTTTGTGCCATTTTATTAACGCCTTTCTTGAAGAGGCTGGTAGTGTAGCTTCCCTCTGGCATTTCTTCGTGGCGCTTGTTGATGAAGTCCTGAAGCTCTGAGAGGAAGAGGATTGGGTTGAGTGTATTCTCTTCTGCCCAGCAGGTGTCTGTACCTTTGTGGCAGGTTGGACCATCTGGGTGAACCTTAACCAGCAAGGTATCGTTATCGCAGTCGTTCTGAATGCTAACGAGATTCAGGAAGTTGCCTGATGTTTCACCTTTTGTCCAGAGGCAGTTGCGTGAACGGCTCCAGAATGTCACCTTTTTGGTTGCTATTGTCTTATCGTATGCTTCCTGATTCATGAAGCCAAGCATCAAGACGTTCTTTGTAACTGCGTCTTGGATGATGGCAGGAACCAGTCCGCCTAATTTTTCGAAATCTATTTCCATTTTATCTTGTTTTTATTTTCTTACATTATTATATTCCCCGTGTCCTATATTCTCACGTTGATTCCTTCTTCTCTCAGGTATTTCTTGAGGTCAGGAATGGCAATCTCGCCAAAGTGGAACACGCTGGCTGCCAGGGCAGCATCTGCCTTGCCTTGGGTGAACGCATCGCGGAAATGCTCCATCTTTCCAGCACCTCCTGAGGCGATGATAGGAATGCTTACTTCTTCAGCAAGACGGGCGAGAGCCTCGTTTGCGAATCCCTGTTTCACACCGTCATGATCCATACTGGTAAAGAGAATTTCACCGGCACCCCGGTCGGCTACTTCCTTAGCCCAGTCAAACAATCCTAGTTCCACCCGTTCTCTTCCGCCTTTTACATAACAGTGCCAGCCGTCAGAATCGAGACGTGCATCAATGGCGCATACGCAAACCTGTGAGCCATAATGGTTGGCAATTTCATCGATGAGCTCCGGATGTCGGATGGCAGCACTATTGATGCTAACCTTGTCGGCTCCTGCGTTGAGCAGGCGGTCAACATCTTTGAGTTCATTGATTCCACCTCCCACAGTAAATGGGATATTGATTTCGGCAGCCACGCGGGTTACCATATCCGTAAAGGTTTTGCGCTCTTCGAAACTCGCTGTAATATCGAGGAATACGAGCTCATCGGCTCCAGCATCGCTATAAGCTTTTCCCAGTTCTACCGGGTCACCAGCGCTGCGAAGGTTTACGAAATTGGTTCCCTTTACCGTCTCGCCGTTCTTTACATCAAGACAAGGAACGATTCGTTTAGCTAATCCTTTGCTTTTACTTTGAATTTTCACCATTGTATTTTAATTCTTATCGATTGAAGCTATTAACTAGTTTCTTAACATCGATTTTCCCTTCGTAGAATGCTTTTCCAAATACTACGGCAGGAATTCCTGCAGTTTCCAATGCTTCGATGTCTTCGTTGCAACTTACTCCGCCTGAGGCGATAAGATGCAGTTGAGGATAGGCAGCCATTACTTCTTTGTAGAGTTCTATGGCAGGTCCCTGCAGCGTTCCGTCTTTGCTGATTTCTGTGCAGAGAACATAGCGTACTCCTTTATCGATGTACTTTTTCAGGAAAGGAAGGAGATCTTCAGAAGAATCTTCTTTCCATCCGTTGATAGAAATCTTTCCGTTTCTTACGTCGGCTCCCAGAATCAGGCGGTCGGCTCCATATTTGTCCAACCATTGCATGAAGAGTTCAGGATTGGTGACGGCAATGCTGCCCACTGTAACCATGCTTGCTCCCGCAGCAAAAGCTTTCTCAATATCTTCTTCGGTCTTGATTCCGCCACCGAAATCAACCATGAGAGAGGTTTCTGTGGTAATTGCCTTCAACACCGCATCATTTACGATGTGCTTTGACTTGGCTCCATCGAGGTCTACTACATGCAGGCGTTTGAAGCCCATCTGCTCAAACTGTTTTGCCACCTCGGCAGGATTGTCATTGTAAACCTTCTTCTGGTCGTAATCGCCTTTGGTAAGACGAACACACTGACCATTTATCAAGTCGATAGCTGGAATTAATTCTATCATATTTGTATTTCCTCTTTTATTTTATCTCTAAAAAGTTCTTTAAAATCTGTTCTCCCACCTTTCCGCTCTTTTCAGGATGGAACTGGCAGGTATAGAAATTGTCTTTGTGGAGCGATGTGCTATAAGGAAGAATGTATTCTGCCTTGGCAATGGTCTCCTCGCAGAGTGGCACATAATAACTATGTACGAAATAGGAGTAGGGATGAAGCAGTGCATCAGCGGTAGACTTGTCTGAGTCAGAATCCGTTCTGTTTCCGAACCCCTTATAAAGGTCAGTCTTCAAATCATAGATTTCATTCCATCCCATAGCAGGCACCTTGTCTTCGTGTTTCTGAGGCTGGAATCGCTTTACATCTACATCAAAGATTCCGATGCAATCTACGTCACCTTCTTCAGAATGACGGCACAAGAGTTGCTGTCCTACACAAATGCCCAGGACGGGTTGCTTCAAGTTCTTGATTACTTGATCAAGCTGATGAGCCTTCAGATATTCCATTGCTTCTCTTGCCTGGCCTTGTCCTGGGAAGAGAACGCGGTCAGCCTTCTGGAGCATTTCTGCATCATCTGTAAGTACAGGTTCGATGCCTAAACGCTTCATGGCGTTGACTACGGAATAGATATTTCCGGCATTATATTTTACGATTGCTACATCCATAACCTAACGTAATTCATTTCTATTTCTTATTTTTCGATGCAAAGGTACACATTTTCTTTTAATTTAAAGAAAATAAAAGCAAAAAGATTACGAAATATAGTAGATTTCTTTCAGAAAGTTAGAAATATGGCGTGTTTTTACGTTTTCGTTAAGTGAAAAAGGAGCAATTAGATGTAAACCAACATCTAATTGCTCCTTTTGAAGTGTTTATTTTGATAATCGAAACTTCTTAGTTTTCTTCTTCACTGTCTGCTGTGCGGAGAATGATAGAAGTTGCTCCAATGGTGAACAGGGTTCCGTCTTCAATAACGCGGCGTTCTCTGTCGCCCAGAATTTCATTGTCAACGAAAGTTCCTGTATAACTTGGTCCATCACGGAGTACATATTTCAATTTGCCTTTCTTGTCGCGGCTAACGTTGATTACGCAATGGTTCATGTCAACGCTTGGGTCTACGGTTTCGATAGGGCAGTTGATTCCGCTGTTCTTCATGTAGCGGCCGATGATGTTGTCGCCTAACTGGAGCGGGATGACCTGTTTGTAAGCGAATACGTTCTCGATGACAACGATGGAACCGTATCCCTTCTCGTTGGCATTCTCATCAAGTTTTTCCTCCTTGCGGGTTTCGCGGAGCTTGGAAACTCCCATTCGGATACCAAACTGCTTATTGCAATTAGGACAAACGAAAACGAGACTCTGACCTGCCTGATACTTGGTCTCATCGAAGGTGATAAAATTATCGCATTTAGGACAACGTACTCTTTTCATATTCTTTTTCTTACTTTTCTGTCTTTATTATAATAATGTGTTGTAGAAGTTTCCGATACTCCTTGCTCTTTGTTCTAGCTATAAACTCTTATCTATCAACTATTCTTTCACTTTCGTAATCCAGCCGTCAGTAAAAGCATCATAGTTGTGTAAACGGTTGAGAGCAGTATAAGCTTCGCCCTCGGTAGAGTATGTTCCGTATATAACTTTCACATTATTATCCGTAATCAACACCCTAGCTTCCTTGAATCCTTTGTTTTGGAGGAGTTCAGCATAGCTCGCAGCATTACGCTTGGTAACACGACTTGCCAAAACGATGCTATAGTAAGAAGAAGCTGTTTGTAATTCATTGTCCTGAGTCATGTTGACAGACTTGGCAGGAATGCTCTCTTCTGCCTGTGATTCTGTACTAAGAACCAGTTCTTGAGGTTGCGCAACCTTATTGATCTCCTTAGGCATGATGCGGTTCAGCATGCCTGTGTCGATTTGGCTCTTCTGAACAGTTGGGGTTCCCAATGGAGAAGAGTAGGTGAAGAATGCAATGAGAGCGATGCAGGCTGCTGCAATATTGCGCAACCAGCTCTTCTTGATGCTGATGAATTCGGCATTTGCTTCTTCTTCTTCGTTAACGAACACAGAATTGTTGACAGAGAGTCCACTCTCCATCTTCTGGTTACTATCCTGATTCTTGACTTCGCTTTCTGTACGATTGTTTTCTACTGTCTTTGCTGGCATTTCAATGATTGAAGCAGCAGAATCTTCAGTCTTCTGAACCTCTTCTGCAGAAATCTGCGCGAGTGGGAGCATGTTTAAGCCGCCCAAGCCATACAACTCAGGGGTAAGAATGCCCGCCTCGCATGGTTCGAAGGTATAATTTCCGTCTTCGTTCAATATGATGGTGCCAATATCATTCAGTTCAAATTTTCCTGAATTCTCCAGAGTCTGGCGCATCTCTGTCACTTCATCAGCAATGCGGTTCAAAGCTTCCGGATAGCTGATATCGTATGCTTCAACATACGAAAGTGCAAGGAGAGAATCGTTCATCTGGAGCTGTGGGTTAAAGCCAATAGTTCTCAGCGGTGGCAAAAACATGCTGTCTCTGCCATCGTAACGCGCATCTACATGATGAGCCATGAAGCCACCAAATCCTGGGACAATCACGCAATCGTTGCTCAAAAGTAGGATCTCTATATGTCTTTCTAGTCTATTCACGTTTGCAAAGGTAGTGATTTTTTCGGAAATGACCAACAGAAAATAAAGAAAATTTTCGATGAAATCATAAAAAGTCTAATTTGTTTTGTCGTTTCGGGAAAAAGTATTACCTTTGTGCCTAAAATAAATAAGGTATAAATCAATGAAATATACAGAGACAGAAATTGAAGGAGTCTGGCTGATAGAACCTCGGGTATTTGAAGATGCTCGCGGCTATTTCTTTGAAGCATGGAAGCAGGCTGACTTTGATGCTCACGTTGGAGGGCATGTGGAGTTTGTGCAAGACAATGAATCGATGTCGGCTCGTGGTGTGCTCAGAGGTTTGCATTATCAGAAAGGTGAATTCTCGCAGGCTAAGTTGGTGCGTGTCATCAAAGGCCGCGTGCTGGATGTAGCTGTTGACTTGAGAAAGGGCAGTAAGACTTTCGGTAAATATGTAATGGTTGAACTGAGTGGAGAGAACAAACGTCAGTTTTTCATTCCTCGCGGTTTTGCCCATGGTTTCCTGGTACTGAGTGACGAAGCCATCTTTACTTATAAAGTAGATAATGTTTATGCTCCTGATTACGAAGCCAGTATTCATTGGGATGATCCTACTATCGGAATAAAATGGCCTATTGAAGGAGTTGAGGTGCTTACGTCAGAAAAAGACAGAACCAAGGCAAAGTCTTTCGAAGAGGCTGATTATTTCGAGTAGAATTGGTATCAGTTTTTACCGATTAATTTATTTAAAGAACTCATCATGAAAAAGATAGTTAATTTATGGTTGCTCAGTTGTATCTTGACTCTTGTTGCTTGTGGGCAGAAGGCCGAAAAGCAACAGGAAGTGAAGGAAGATACTGCGGCTAAGAAGATGTTGCAAGGCATTTGGCTGAACGATGACGATGAGGATGATGTGGCGTTCCGCGTAAAAGGCGATACGATTTATTATCCTGATTCAACCAGTCAGCCTGTCTACTTCTACATTACTGGCGATACGCTTGTAATGAAGGGTGCTAATATTGCAAAATATCCGATCGTAAAACAGGCTGAGCATATTTTCCAGTTTAAGGTGCAGAATGGGGATGTGGTTAAGCTGGTGAAGACGGAAGATAAGTCTTATTTGCAGCAGTTCATCCACAACCATGCTTCCGTGGCGCTGAATCAGAATACGCTGATTAAACGTGATACGGTGGTTGTAAGGGGCGATGAGAAATATCATCTCTACGTACAGGTTAACCCAACAAGTTATAAGGTCTACAAGAGTTCTTATAATGATGATGGTGTTGAGGTAGACAATGTTTATTATGATAATATTGTGAACTTGCATGTTTATCATGGTGCCAACCGTCTGTTCTCTCGTGATTTCCATAAGAAGGATTTCGATAAGCAGGTTCCTGCTTCTTTCTTGGACCAGTCTATATTGAGCGACATCGTATTCAATAAGATAGATGAATCTGGCATTCATTATCTTGCTGTTCTGGCAATGCCTGACAGCAGTTTGAGTTATCAGGTTGAGGTTATCATTTCCTTTGAAGGAAAAATGAGAATGCGGGTTAAGAGCTAAAAAAAGAAATAAAAAAGTCGCCCTGAAAGGGAAAGCATTGGATGTAAGATGCTTTTGTCCTTTCAGGGCGATTCTATTTTTATGTGCTTATCCTGGAGGGATAGCTTGGTGGCTCAACTTTTAATTGAAGAATCCCAGCAAAGCTCCGGCTGCAACGGCAGAACCGATGACTCCCGCAACGTTTGGTCCCATGGCGTGCATGAGAAGGAAGTTGTGGCGGTCGTATTCCAGACCCAGGTTGTTGGAGATGCGTGCACTCATTGGTACGGCACTCACTCCGGCGTTTCCGATAAGTGGGTTCAGTTTCTTGCCTTTTGGCAAGAAGAGATTCATCAGTTTGACGAATAAGATTCCGCTTGCCGATGCGATGATGAAAGCAAGAGCACCGAGAGCAAAGATTTTGATGGTGTTTAATGTCAGAAACTCTGAAGCCTGGGTAGAACAGCCTACGGTCAGGCCGAGGAGGATAACGACAATATCATTCAAGCTGCTGCTTGCTGTCTTGGCTAGTCGGGTTGTCTTTCCACTCTCTTTCAGAAGATTTCCGAAGAACAGCATTCCTAATAATGGCAAACCGGATGGAACGATGAAGGTGGTGAGAAGCAGACCGATGATAGGGAAGAGAATCTTTTCGGTCTGTGAAACCTGACGTGCCGGTTTCATCTTGAGGACGCGCTCTTTCTTGGTTGTAAGCAGTCGCATCAAAGGTGGTTGGATTACAGGCACCAGTGCCATGTAAGAGTAGGCGCAAACCGCAATGGCTCCCATGAGGTTCGGACTCAGTTTGCTGCTCAGGAAGATGGCGGTTGGTCCGTCTGCTCCTCCGATAATGGCAATGCCAGCTGCCTGGTTAGGTTCGAATCCCAGAGCCAGTGCAATCATGTAGGCACCGAAGATTCCAAATTGGGCAGCGGCTCCAATCAGGATGAGCTTCGGGTTGGAAATGAGCGCAGAGAAGTCGGTCATGGCTCCAATGCCCAGGAATACGAGTGGCGGGTACCAGCCCTGTTTCACTCCCTGGTAGAAGATGTTCAGAACGGAGTTGTCTTCGTATAAACCTATTTCGAGTCCTGCATCGGCACGGAATGGAATGTTGCCAAGAATGATTCCCAATCCGATAGGAACCAGGAGCAGCGGCTCAAAATCTTTCTTGATGGCGAGCCAGATAAAGAGTGCTCCCACCAGAATCATGATGAGGTTTCCTGCCGAGGCGTTGGCAAAGCCCGTAAAGGTAAGAAACTCATTGAAGTTTTGTATGATGAAATCCATAATTTACTTTGAACTTTGAAAGTTAGACATTGATTTACTTTGAACTTTGAAAGTTGAACATTGAACTTTATGATTAGTCTTTTGATTGGAAGAGTAATCATTAGCTTTTGTCTAAACAGCTTATTACGCGATTGTTACAAGCGTGTCTCCTTCCATTACTGCGTCTCCCTTGTTCACGTTGATGCTGGTAATGGTTCCCGAATTTTCTGCGTCGATGTTGTTCTGCATCTTCATGGCTTCGAGAACGACAACAGTATCGCCTGTGTTCACCTTGTCACCGACTTTCACCTTGATTTCGTTGATAGTGCCAGGCAGAGGGGCAACAACTGCTTTGCCTGCAGCAGGAGTTGCCTGTTTGCTTGATGAAGCAGAATCAGAACTTGCTGCAGAACTTGAACCTGCGGCAGAACCTGCGCTTGTAACAGAGCTGGCAGAAATGTTGTTTTGTCCATCACTTAACTTTACTTTCTGTTTACTGCTCTTAACCGGCTGTTTCATTTCCACTTCGAATGGAATTCCATTCACGGTTACATTGGCGATATTGCCTTCAATATCCTGTATTTCAACGACGTAATCTACGCCTTTAACCTTATATTCGTACTTTGCCATAGTTTTTATATTTTAACGTTGTTATTGTTGTTGTTGAATTTCGGAGCATTCCATCTGGTCTGTTTTGGCTTGATGGTGATAATGCCGGATTCTACATCATGAACATCTTCCAGGTATTCCTGTAGTGCAAGGGAGATGACTGCCATGTAAATCTCCTTATCAATACCCTTGGTTTCTAAACCATCTTTCAGAATCACGTTGGTCTTATGACTGAGGCCTTGAGTAACCTCGATGGTCTTCTTTCCTGTCTTATATAATAAGGTGGCGTGCTTCTCTGTAGCACGGGCGATGCGCTGTTTATGTTTCATGTAGGCTCCGAAAAACCAGAACACGATGAAGAGGAGAGCAAGGCAGGCAAATACGATTCCCATTGAAAGTACGGCGATTCCTATTCCGTATGGGTCGCTTTTCTTCAATTGCTGGGCTTTACTCAAACCTGTGTTTTGAGGCAGATAGCCTGGAGTTACTGATCCGGCAATGGCTTTCTCCCATGTCTTGAAGTCCTTGCTCAGTTCAAAACTCTCATCGGCAGCCAACACTGGCACGCTTACGGAGTCTATCAGGTCAACGGCATTTCCGTCATAGAGTGCTATCCAGTTGGGCATCTTTTCCTGTAGAATAAGATTGAGATGAAAAGGTCCCGAGTTAGAAGAATTTTTTGCCTTCCAATGTTGTCCGTTCTCGCCATCCAGGTACCAGAAACTGCTGTCGAAGATAACAATGCTCTTCTTGCCTCCCAGTGTGGTTCGTGGTTCATTGTTAGGCAATGGACACATCAGCTGTCGGCGAGCTTCAGGCGACATTTTCTTGTCGAGAACCCTTCGGTCGGTGGTTAGGAACATACCGCGTACATTATACGTGGTAAAGGAGGAATTGCTCAATTCCACCCATGGTTTGTGCTGCCCGTACTCATCTACAAGATTGGTACGATTGTCGGTCATCACCTCCGTAATACGGATACTTTTGGCTCCTTGACTCCAAGCGGGCAAGGACGTGATGACTAGCATGGTTATCAGAAATCCCAATTTCTTCATACGCTTACTAACGTTTATAGGGTTATTGTTTCATATTTCGAAAAAATCTGCATCATATAGGAACGATAGCTGTTCCTAGAAGATTCATTAGGTTTGTTTCTTGTGCTCAAAGGTACGAAGAATTTCTGAAAAGACAACAAAAAAGGTGCACAAATTTTTGTCTTTGTGCACCTCGTTTATAATTTATAACTATTTTTAGTTGTTTTGTTAACATTTGTAAGTCTTACGCTCCGCAGAAGAACAGCACCACTATCTGGGCTGTAAAGATACGGAGGAACATGCTCAATGGATAAACCGTAGAGTATCCTACAGCTGGAGCCTCCTTTGAGCAAGAAGCATTTGCATAAGCCAATGCAGGAGGGTCTGTGTAAGTACCGGCGAGCATACCCATGATGGTGAAGTAGTTGAATTTAAACTTCAGGCGGGCAATCGTACCGATGATGAGGATAGGAATAACGGTGATGAGGAAACCACATCCCACATATTTCAAACCGTCACCCTGTACTACTGTGTCCCAGAATCCGGCACCAGCCTTGATTCCCACACTCGCCAGGAAGAGTACAAGTCCTATTTCTCGCAGCATCATATTAGCCGAAGTCGTCGTATAAGTTACCAGCTTCATGCGATAGCCGAAACGGCCGATGAGGATGGCGATGATAAGCGGACCTCCGGCAATACCCAACTTCAAAGGCACCGGCATTCCCGGAATGACAAATGGGAGAGAACCGAAGATAATACCTACCATAATGCCTACGAAGATAGTGGCAATGTTAGGCGCATCGAGGCGCTTTACAGAGTTACCCATGATTTCAGCCACACGGTTCACATTCTCTTCAGGGCCTACAACCAGAATCTTATCACCTACGTGGAAGTGGTGGTTTCTGCCTGCAAAAATGTCCATTCCCTGACGGGAAATACGGGTTACGTTAACGCCGTATACGCTGGAGAAGTGCATCTTACCCAAGGTCTTACCGTTCATTTCCGGACGGGTAACGATGATACGGCGAGAAACAAAATGCTGTACTTCATCCTTCTCGCGGTCCCATTCAGCTTCAATCTCTGGTCCGATAAAAGCCTTGATGGCTTCAGCATCAGCCTCTGCACATACAACGAGCAATTCGTCTCCAACCTCAAACTTAGTCTTGCTGTTAGGAATGCTCACCTCGCCATTGTGGAGCAGTCGTGAACATACAATGTCACGGTTCAAGAACTCAGAAACTTCTCTCAGCGTTCTGCCTGTAATATAAGCATTTTCCACGCGCAAGTGCATGTTATGGGCCTTAGCGTGTGGGTTGGCAGCATCTTCTTCGTTAAGCTGTTCTTCCTCATCAGCAGTATTAATCTTACAGATGTACTTGATAAGGATAGTAGCACCAATAATGCCCACTACACCAAGAGGATAAGCACAAGCATAACCGTTGGCAATACTTGGAGCCCCATTAGGGAAGACGCTAAGCAAAGCCTCGTTGGCAGCACCAAGACCCGGAGTATTGGTAACCGCACCATAGAGAGTACCTACCATCATAGGCAGGTTGTTAGGGTTGCTCGTATCAAAGAAGAGATAATAGCAACCAAACATCACGAGGATGTTGAGTAAAATAGCGCTAGCCGAAAGCATGTTGAGCGTAACACCACCTTTCTTGAAACTCTCGAAGAAGCCAGGTCCTACCTGGAGACCAATCATGAAGACGAAGAGGATCAGGCCGAAGTCTTGCACGAAAGTGAGAATTTCCTTTGGGCCGGTGAAGCCAACGTGGCCAGCCAAAATACCTGCGAAGAGAACGAAGGTGACACCTAATGAAATGCCGCCAATCTTTATCTTTCCGAGGTAAACACCAATAGCTATCACGATAGCGTAGAGTAGGGCGATGTGAGCCACCGACTCGGTATTGGTGAAGAGATTAACAATCCAATCCATGTGTTCGTTTTAAAATCAGAAAATTATATTCCTGTAGTTTACCAAATTATTTTAGAATTTATGTTTTCTGTTGCTTGTTTTAAATGAAAGATACAGTTCTGTTTATAGAGAGAATCTGTAGATTATTAGGGATTCAATTAAAACTGAAAATTGGAGGACATCGCATAGGATGCCCTCCAACCTATTTTTTCTTGTAAAAAATCAAGCCCTTTTTTCAAATGGCTTTCTTTTAAACATAAGATTACTTCTCGATAGCTGCTACACCTGGCAATACCTTACCCTCGATAGCCTCGAGGAGAGCACCACCACCTGTAGAGATGTAAGATACCTGATCAGCCAAACCGAACTTGTTGATACAAGCTACAGAGTCACCACCACCGATGAGTGAGAATGCACCTTCCTTAGTAGCCTCAGCGATTGCGTCAGCAATAGCCTTAGAACCACCAGCGAAGTTGTCGAACTCGAATACACCTGCAGGACCGTTCCAAAGGATAGTCTTGGCACCCTTGATGGCAGCTGCGAAAGCCTTGCGAGTCTCAGGACCTGCGTCCATACCCTCCCAACCCTCAGGGATGTTGTTAGATGGACAAACCTGAGTATTGCAGTCGTTCTTGAAGTCGTCACCGCAGATAGAGTCTGTGCCGAGTACGAGGTTTACACCGTTCTCCTTAGCCTTCTTGATTACGTCGAGAGCAACGTCGAGCTTGTCATCCTCGCAGATAGACATACCGATCTTGCCGCCGAGAGCCTTAGAGAATGTATAAGTCATACCACCGCAGAGAATCAGGTTGTCAACCTTAGTCAACAGGTTCTCGATGATACCAATCTTAGTAGAAACCTTAGAACCACCCATGATAGCTGTGAATGGGCGCTTGATGTTGCCAAGAACTGCGTCAACAGCCTTAACTTCCTTCTCCATCAAGAAGCCGAGCATCTTGTGATCCTTGTCGAAAGAATCAGCGATGACTGCTGTAGAAGCGTGCTTGCGGTGAGCTGTACCGAATGCGTCCATTACATATACGTCAGCGTAAGAAGCCAACTTAGCAGCGAACTTCTTCTGACGCTCCTTCATCTCAGCCTTAGCAGCATCGAATTCTGGAGTACCCTTCTCAACGCCAACTGGCTTGCCTTCCTCTTCTGGATAGAAGCGGAGGTTCTCGAGCAAGAGAGCCTCACCTGGCTTCAGGGCAGCTGCCTCAGCATCAGCGTTACCGCAGTCCTTAGCGAACTTAACGTCTACGCCGAGAGCGTCTGATACGTTCTTAACAATCTGAGAGAGAGAAAGCTCAGGTTTAACCTTGCCCTTTGGCTTACCCATGTGGCTCATCATGATGAGCGCGCCGCCGTCTGCAAGTACCTTCTTCAATGTAGGAAGGGCACCGCGGATACGAGTGTCGTCTGTTACATTACCATTTTCATCCAATGGCACGTTGAAGTCAACGCGCACGATTGCCTTGTGACCGGCAAAGTTAAAATCTTCAATTTTCATTTTACCAAATTTTATTTAGTTTATGTACTAATTTATTGTTCTAAACCTTTCAGCTGGTTTCAAAAACCGAAGGCAAAGATACAAATTATATTTGAATCAGCAAAATATAGTAGCGGTTTTTATGATTTTTAGTAGATGAAATCGTCTGTTTGCTATATCGGGTTTGCAAAATTCGTGTTTTGCGCTTCCTTCTGCCTGATTTGTTAAACAAAATGGAGAGAAATGAAATATATTCTTAACAAATTACTTTTTTTTTGGATTTTTCGATAATAAATAGTACCTTTGTGCGCAGTTAAAACGTTATTACATATAAATGAGATAAAATGGCGAAAGATAAGATTGCTTTTGTGTGCAGCAATTGCGGACAGGAAAGTGCCAAATGGATGGGCAAATGTTCTAGCTGCGGACAATGGAATACATTTAAGGAAATTCGTATTGCTGCTGATTCCGGATCGCAGGCTGCGAAGAATGCCGGAATGACCATGCGTCATGGTGGAGCTGCCACGATGTTTGGCGGGCAGCACAGCGAGCACGACGCTGCGCCGATGAAGCTTCGCGATATTTCTGCGATTGATGAACCGCGCATCGATATGAGGGACGAGGAGCTGAACCGTGTGCTGGGGGGCGGAATGGTTCCTGGCAGCATTACGCTCCTGGGCGGTGAACCGGGAATCGGTAAGAGTACGCTCACCTTGCAGACTATTCTGAACATGACTGATCGCCGCATCCTGTATGTGAGCGGAGAGGAGAGTGCCCATCAGATTAAACTCCGTGCCGACCGGTTGGCTAAAGGACAGGCGATGCTCAGAGAGGGTTCTTCTGCGGACACTCTGAAAACGGCTTCTCTTTCTTCAGAAGGAGCTTTTGATCATATTACGGTTCTCTGTGAAACGCAGTTGGAGAAAATCTTCAGTCATATTCAGGAAGTAGCTCCACAGCTGATAGTTATAGATTCTATCCAAACCATTGCTACGGAAGAAGTGGACAGTTCGCCGGGTTCTGTTTCCCAAGTTCGCGAGTGTGCAGCCTCCCTGCTCCGATTTGCCAAGACGAGTGGCATTCCGGTTATTCTGATAGGACATATTAATAAGGAGGGAACGCTTGCCGGACCAAAGATTCTGGAGCACATCGTAGATACGGTGATTCAGTTTGAGGGCGACCAGCATTACATGTACCGCATCTTGAGAAGCATCAAAAACCGATTCGGAAGTACTTCTGAGTTGGGAATCTACGAGATGATGCAAGGCGGACTCCGACAGGTGAGTAATCCTTCGGAGTTGCTGCTTACTGAAGATCATGACGGGCTTTCGGGTGTTGCCATCAGTGCTGCCATTGAGGGTGTACGCCCGTTCCTGGTGGAAACGCAGGCTTTGGTTTCAACAGCAGCCTATGGAACTCCGCAGCGTTCGGCAACTGGTTTTGACCAGCGCCGTTTGAACATGCTCCTGGCGGTTCTAGAGAAACGTGTGGGGTTCAAGCTGATGCAGAAGGACGTGTTCCTGAATATTGCCGGAGGATTGAGAGTAACCGATCCTGCCATGGACTTGAGTGTGTTGGCAGCCGTATTGAGCAGCAATGTTGACACGCCTATCGAGCAAGGTTGGTGTATGGCAGGCGAGGTAGGTCTGAGCGGTGAAGTCCGTCCGGTGAGCCGCATCGAGCAGCGTATTGCTGAGGCTGAAAAACTGGGATTCCAGCACATCATCATCCCGAAGTACAACAATCATGGTTTCGACCATAAGAAATATAAGATAGAAATTCATCCCGTAAGGAAGGTGGAAGAAGCATTCCGCTGCCTGTTCGGGTGAAGTAAAAAGTAATCATACAGTTCAAAAATCAAAGTAAAATGAAGGATTCAGTAATCATTGTGAGCGGTGGCATGGATAGCATCACGTTGCTCTACGATAAGAAAGACGAGATTGCACTCGGCATTAGTTTTAACTATGGAAGTAATCATAACGAGCGTGAAATTCCTTTCGCCAAGATGCATTGTGAGCGTTTGGGAATCAAGCATATTACGATAGATTTGGGTTTCATGCATCAGTATTTCAAGAGCTCTCTTCTTGAAGGTGCCGATGCGATTCCTGAGGGGCATTATGCTGATGATAATATGAAGAGTACGGTGGTTCCTTTCCGTAATGGAATCATGCTGAGCATTGCCATCGGCATTGCTGAGAGTAATAATCTGAAGAAAGTTTTCATCGCTAACCATGGTGGCGATCATACGATTTACCCAGACTGCCGTCCGGAGTTTATCAAGGCGATAGATGAGGCTGCTGAAGCAGGAACGTTCGTTGATGTGCGTGTGGTGGCTCCTTATACGAATATTACCAAAGGGCAGATTGCTGAGATAGGCAAGAAGTTGGGCATTGACTATGCTGAAACCTGGAGCTGCTATAAGGGCGGAGAGAAGCATTGTGGCAAATGCGGAACCTGCGTTGAGCGCAAGGAGGCTTTGGCCGAGGCGGGTATTGAGGATACTACTGAGTATGAAGAATAAGGATGAAGATGAATCAGGCGTTCTTCGTTCCCTATATATAATAAGGTGTAATCAGAATAAATATAATAAAAGAAAAATGAAAACAGCGATTTTATCTGCGGCTCTGATGCTTGCATCAACCGTTGCAATGGCTCAGAAGAGCAACTTCCAGTTGAAGGTGGATTTGAAGAATTTCAATTCCGATTCTGTACTTGTTTACAAGGGCAGAAATGTTAAGATGGATACGGTTTTGGTGAAGAATGGCAAGTTTACCTATTCTGCAAACCTTGATAAGGCTGCCGGATACGTTTTCCTCTCACCTGAAACTTATCGTGGTGCAGGTCAGTTTATGTTCAACCTGCCTTGTGTTCCTGGCGAGAAGGCTGAAGTTAAGGGCGATGCAAAGACCCGCTTCGATATTTCGGGTTCTAAGTTCTATCAGCAGTATCATGAAGTAGATGTTCTGCTGGAGAATGCTAATAAGGAGTTGAGAGATTACGAAGCTTCCCTGAACCAGAGAATCAAGAATGGTGAGACCCAGCAGACCATCATGGCTGAATATGAGCAGAAGGCTCCTGCCCTGCAAAAGGCAAAGGACGATAAGATTTTCGATTTCGTAAAACAGCATCCTGATTATGAGGCTTGTGCTACTATCTTCGAGCAGTTTGATGATGTCAGTAAGATGGAGAAACTGCTGGGCTTGCTCTCTGAGAATGTGAAGAACGGCAGAATGAAGGCTTTCTACCAGCCAATGATTGATATGGCTAAGAAGCGTGCTGAGGCTGAGGAGAAGGCTAAGAAGGTGCAGGCTGCCGGTGTTGAGGCTCCTGACTTCACGCTGAAGGATATTAAGGGAAATGATTTCAAGCTTTCCAGCCTTCGCGGCAAGATTGTAGTTCTCGACTTCTGGGGTTCATGGTGCGGATGGTGCATCAAGGGAATGCCTAAGATGAAGGAGTATTACGAGAAGTACAAGGGGAAGTTTGAAATTCTTGGTGTAGATTGTAATGATACAGAGGCTAAGTGGAAGGCTGCTGTTGAGAAGCACCAGTTGCCATGGATTCATGTTTACAATCCGAAGGACAGCAAGGTTCTCAGCGATTACGCTGTTCAGGGTTTCCCTACAAAGATTGTGATTGATGCTAACGGTAAGATAATCAAGACCATCGTTGGTGAGGATCCTGCTTTCTACACATTGCTTGATGAAGTGTTGGGCAAGTAATGTTAACATAAAACAATGTCGCCCTGTAAGTGCAAAATTACATTTGCTCTTACAGGGCGATTTTTTGTTTGTTCAGTATTTTATTTCTTTTTCTTCTTCAATTCTAGTTTCGGAATCTTGATTTTCTGTCCGGCTTTTACGGTGCTTGTACCATTCAGGGCTTCTACGTAGCATTCCATGCCGGAACCTAAATAGCGGGTGCTGATCTGTTCGAGGGTCTGACCGGCGCCAACCGTAACAGTCTGGGCAACTCCTATGATTCGGTAAGCTCCCGTGCGTACGCGAGCATCCTTATCATACTGGGATGATGCTATTTTCGAAGTAGCCTTTTCTTCGGCTTTATCTTTAGCCTTTTCTTTCGCTTCAGCCTTAGCTTTTGCTTCAGCCTGCTTAGCCTTTTCTGTATTAGCACTTTCCTCATCCGAATTTTCAGCCAGTTTTACTGCTTCTGCAGTTTTAGCCATACGGATGCTGTCTTCCATCGCTTTCTGGCGGAGTTTCTGTTCCTGAGAGAGTGGGGCGGCAGCTGGTTTGGCTGGGACTTTCTTGGCTGGAGCCTGGTGATACTGGTTTAGCTGCATGGCAAGATGATCGCGCTGGGCAGTCATCTGACCATAGTTGAAGGCAAACCATCCCATTCCGCCAATCAAAGCTACTACGATGAGACAGACTGCAACGACCAGATAGCGAGGAATAACAATATGATGAGAATTGGAAGATTCTTCTTCCTCCTCTTCTTCTTCAGATTCATCTGATGCAGGTACTGCTGGTTCAACAACTGCTTTCAGGGCTTGCTGTTGCTGGGCTAATTCAAGCTTCTCTTGCTCCAGTCTTTCCTGCTCAAGCCTTTCCTGCTCTAGTTTTTCCTGCTCCAGTCTTTTCTGTTCAAGTTTCTCCTGCTCCAGTCTTTCTTGCTCAAGTCTTTCCTGTTCCAGCCTTTCCTGCTCTTGCTTTTCTTTCTGTATTCTTTCCTGCTCCAGTTGGGCTTGTTTTAATCTTTCCAGTTTAGCTTGTTCAATAGCAATTTGCTTTGCCAGTTCGTCTTCGGCTTCTTTTTCCTTTTCAGATCTGATTACGACAACCTCCGGATTTGGAGTTGCAGTTTTTTCTTCGTCCAGAAAATCGATTACTTGTGCAGGAGCATCTTCTGTCTGTTCTTCTCCAAACTTCTCATCTATTTCATCGAAATCTACGCCGTCATTTACCACCACCGTTTCAAATTGGGCGAATGGCTTGTTCACGATTTCTTTCAGGATGTTGTCAGGCGTGAAGGTGAGTTTGTCTCTGCCTTCAATGGTGAAGCGCTCGCCCGTGTTCACATTGATGCTTTCACGGTCTTTCGTGGCCTGTACCTTAAAGGTACCCAGCCATTTTATCTTCACCTGCTTGTCGGCATCGAGTCCCTGGTTGCACACATCAAACATCTTCCGGATGAAGAGTTCTGCTTCCACCTGGCTCAGACCGCTCTTATCAGCAAGCAGTTTTCCGAGTGTATTTAAACTGAATTTGCTCATTGCTCATCCCCTCCATTCTTTAGTTTTTCCTTGACCGAAGCAACCGGTCGGAAACCCAACACCAACTTAGGCGGCACCAGCTGGCGCTTCTTGGTAGTAGGATTAACCACCACTCGCTCCATGCGCTTCTTCACTTCGAAGGTGCCAAAATTGGGGATAGAGACAGCTTCTCCATCCTCAAACTCGGCAATCATAGCGTCTATCGCCTTGCGCACCAACTTCTGGGTGTCTTCCTGCGAATAGCCGGTTTGCTGAGCCAGTTCAGCGATGTATTCCTTATTGTTCATATTTATTTAATATGTAGTCAAAATTTCTAAAACTCCAGGCTATGGGGGAGAGAATGATTATTTCACCACCTTGCCATAGAGGTCAAATTCCTCGCTTGCAGTAATTTCTACCTGATAGAAACAACCCACACGCAGACGCTTCTCGTCGGCACGGATCAGAACCTCAGGGTCTACTTCCGGAGAGCAGAACTCTGTTCGTCCGATGTAGTAATCGCCTTCCTTGCGGTCGATGATAACGGTCATGGTTTTGCCCACCTTATCTGCCTCAATCTCAGAGCTGATGTCTTGCTGCAGAATCATCAGTTCGTCCAGCCGGCGCTGCTTTACCTCGGCAGGCACGTTGTCTTCGTAGTGGGTGGCGCTGTAGGTTCCTTCTTCCTCAGAGTAGGCAAAGGCGCCCATGCGCTCAAATCTCTGTTCGCGTACGAAGTCGAGGAGTTCGTGGAAATCCTCATCTGTCTCGCCTGGGAAACCAACCATCAGCGTAGTGCGGATGTGAATGCCTGGCACGCGTTCGCGGATGGCCTTCAGCAGATTGATGGTTTCCTGCTTCGTTACGTGGCGGTGCATGCTGGTGAGCATGTGGTCGCTGATGTGCTGGAGGGCAATGTCGAGATATTTGCATACGTTTGGCTTCTCGCGCATCACGTCCAGAAGATCAATCGGGAACTGGTTTGGATAAGCGTAATGCAGGCGAATCCATTTCACGCCCGGAGTATCAGCCATCTCGCTGATGAGTTCGGTAATATGATGCTTGCCGTCAATATCTACACCATAGTAGGTGAGTTCCTGAGCGATAATCTGAAACTCCTTTACGCCTTCAGCTACCAGTTCGCGCACCTCCTGCAGAATCTCTTCCTTCGGACGGGAAACGTGCTTGCCGGTGATGATAGGAATGGCGCAGTAGGCACAGTGGCGGTTGCAGCCCTCAGCTATCTTGATGTAGGCATAATGGCGCGGAGTGGTGAGATGACGCTGGCCGTTGCAGGATGAAACTTCCGCCTTGCCGAGTTCCTGCAGAAGCTGCTTGTAGTTGAATTTGCCGTAGAACTTATCCACTTCGGGCATTTCTTCTTCCAGTTCCTTCTGGTAGCGCTGCGAGAGGCAGCCCATTACGTAGAGCTTTCTGAGTCGGCCTTCTTCCTTAGCCTGGATAAACTCCAGGATGGTGTCGATGCTTTCCTGCTTTGCATCCTCGATGAATCCGCACGTATTGATGACGGCTATCTCGCCCTGAGGGCGCTTGGAATCGTGAACGCAATGGTAGCCGTTTGCCTCAAACTGCTTCATCAGCAACTCGCTGTCTACGAGATTCTTCGAGCAGCCTAGGGTAATAATATCTATCTGATTTTTCTTCATTTTCTAATTTTTAAAGAGCGAGTCTACGAATTCTGTCTTGTTGAAGAGCTGCAGATCTTCCATACCTTCGCCCAGTCCGATGTATTTTACAGGCACCTTGAGCTGGTCGCTGATGCCGATGACAACGCCGCCCTTAGCGGTTCCGTCGAGCTTGGTGATGGCGAGCGAGGAGATGTTGGTAACGGCAGAGAACTGTTTAGCCTGCTCGAATGCATTCTGTCCGGTACTTCCGTCGAGCACGAGCATTACCTCGTCTGGTGCTTCAGGCATTACTTTCTTCATCACTTCCTTTATTTTCTTGAGCTCATTCATCAGGTTTACCTTGTTGTGCAGTCGGCCTGCCGTATCGATGAGCACCACGTCGGCGCCGTTTGCCTTGGCGCTCTGCAGGGTGTCGAACGCCACGCTTGCCGGGTCGCTTCCCATCTGCTGTTTCACTACAGGCACACCCACGCGCTCGCCCCAGATGCAAATCTGCTCTACGGCAGCGGCACGGAAGGTGTCGGCAGCTCCCAGAACAACCTTCTTTCCAGCCTTCTTAAACTGGTAAGCCAGTTTGCCGATGGTGGTTGTCTTGCCCACGCCGTTTACGCCTACTACGAGGATAACGTAAGGCTTATGGTCGGCAGGAAGTTCCCAGTCTGCCAGGTCATCGCTGTGATTCTCGGAGAGGAGAATGGCGATTTCCTCGCGCAGAATGCGGTTGAGCTCGCTGGTTGAAACATATTTATCGCGGGCCACACGTTCTTCGATGCGGCGGATAATCTTGACCGTGGTTTCTACACCTACGTCTGAAGTGATGAGTACCTCTTCGAGATCGTCGAGCACATCATCATCGACGGTAGACTTTCCGGCAACGGCGCGCGCCAGTTTGCCGAACACACTCTCCTTGGTTTTTTCAAGTCCCTTATCGAGAGTTTCCTTCTTTTTGTTGCTGAATAATCCGAATAATCCCATAATCTTGTTTTTTATCTTCTGCAAAGATACTCATTTTTTTTTATTTTATGGCTTTTTCACTTGCTTTTTCGCCCTTTTCAAGAAAAAAAGTAAAGATTTGGAGGGTTTTATGTCATGACAGAAGTTTTTTTACCGATAATGTGGGTTAATAAGGTTTAATAAATAATGTTGTCTGATACAAAAACAATTCGCCCTGCAAAGGGCACAAAAGCAGTTCTGCTTCTGGACCCTTGCAGGGCGTTCTGTTTATTTCTTCATCATTTCCTTGACGGCTCTTTCGAGCTGGCTATCATGGCCATTGATGAAATCTTCCGGACTGTTGTAAACCTCGATGTCTGGGTTCAGCTGGGTGTTCTCGCCGAACACGCCACGCATGTCGCGGCAGCCTACCTGAGGAATACCGAATACCAGCGTGTTGTCCATCAGCGTTTCCCACCATACGGCTGTCATGGTTCCTGCTACAGGAGCACCGATCAGCTTGCCGATTCCGAGTTCCTTGTAAACCCATGGGAAACCGTGACCGTTGCTGTAATCATTCTCGCAGATCATAACGCATGATGGCTTCACCCATTTATTGAACGGATCGCGGCCAACGACCTTACCGTGAGGCACAAACTCCTGATACTGCTTGCCGTTGAGCAGGGTGCAGAGATCATCGTGCAACCAGCCGCCACCATTATGGCGCTCGTCTACGATTACAGCGTCTCTGTTTCGGTTCTTGTCGCTCAGCAGTTCGCTGTAAACGGTGCGGAAACTCTCCGAATCCATCGCCTTAACGTGAACATAAGCGATGCGTCCGCCCGAAATGCTGTCAACGAAAGCGCGGTTGCGGTCTACCCATCGCTTGTAGAGCAGGTTGTTGAGTTTGCCCTGAGAGATAGCCTTCACCGTAACCTCCATCTTCTTGCCCTTGGCGTTTCTGATGCCGAGGCGTACATTCTTGCCAACCTTTCCGTCGAGCAATGGGAAGTAGTCCATTCCGGCTTTAATCTCCTCGCCGTCGATGCTCTCAATGATGCAGCCGGCAGTAACGCCCGTATTCTTCACATCGAAAGGACCGCGCTTGATAATCTCCTGAATCTTCAGGCCGTCGCCCTGATACTGAGGGTCGAAGAATACTCCCAGGTTGGCGGTGGTAAGCGCGCTGTTCGAAGCGTAGTAGCGGGCTCCTGTATGCGAAGCGTTCAGCTCGCCAAGCATTTCGCTCAACATCTCCTGGAAGTCGAAATTGTTGTTGATGTAAGGCAGGAACTTCTCATAGGTCTTGCGGTAACCTTCCCAGTCAACACCATGAATCTTAGGGTCGTAGAACTTGTCTTTCACCTGTCGCCATATGTGGTCGAAGAGATACTGGCGCTCCTCGGCTGGCTTATAGTTGAAGTTAGCCTCAAAGCTGATGTTCTTGGTGCTGAATCCGCTCAGATCCACCTTCTTGATGCTGCTTCCGTTGCAGATGAAGAGGTTCTTCACATCCTTGTCGGTCTGCAGGTTGCCCTGGCCTACGCCCTTCATCACGAGCTTGGTAGAGCCGTCCTTCAGGTCGTGCTGCCAGAGGTCGTAATCATCCTCGAAGGCTGCCTGGTAGTAGAGCTTGTCGCCGTCTTTAGAGAGCACAGCATCGCCCATGTGCGAAGAGTTTGCGGTGAGGCGTATGATTCTGTCGCGGCAGTTTTCGATGTCCAGCTCCAGTGGCTTCACTTTTTCCACCTCTATCTTTCCGGTCTTCTTCTGCTTTTCGTCAGCCTTCTTTTTAGCTTCTTCCTTCTTTTCGTCTTCCTTCTTCTCCTTTTCGTCCTTGTTGGCGTCAGCCAGTTCTATCTCTTCCTTGCTCATGTTGAAGCGGTTGTAGGCGTCCAGGTCGAAGAACATGATGTAGGCATCGTCTTCTGCTCCCCAGCTTCCATGACTGCGGTAGCCGGCTCTGTCGCTCTGGAAGAGCATTGCCTTGCCGTCGAGCACCCATTTGCCGTTGCTGTCGCTGTAGCCGGAATTGGTCAGGTTGTGAACCTCTTTGCCGTCAGCCTTTACCAGCGCAATATCCTGGTTGTTCCAGCCGCCGTTGCCGATATAGGTAGAAAGAAGCCATTTGCTGTCTGGCGACCATTCGAAACCGATGTCTCCATCGCTGTAAGAGTAGACGTATTTGCCATCGAGCACGGTGCGGATTTCCTTCGATTTCAGATTGACGATGCGGAGTGCAGCGCGGTCTTCGAAGAAAGCTACTTCCTTGCCGTCAGGAGAGTATTGAGGATACTGCGATGTAATGCCTGTTTTCACCAGCTGCTCTTCCTCGATATCGGTAGCGTAGGTGAAGTTCTTCTCTTTCTCGTTCTTGATCTTAGACTGGTAAATCTGCCATACGCCATTGCGCTCGGCTGCATAGACCAGGGCTCTGCCGTCTGGCGAGAAACTCAGGTCGCGCTCCTGCTGCGGTGTGTCGGTAATGCGCTTGGTAGTGGTGTATTCTACAGAAGTTACGTATACGTCGCCATGCATCACGAAAGCCACTTCCTTGGCGTCTGGCGAAACGGAAATCTCTGTAGCTCCCCAGCTTTTAATCTGACGTACGAGGCTTGGAGCGTCATTATCCGTTGTAATGGAGATGTTCACCTTCTGAGGCTCTCCACCTTCTTTCACGGTGTAGATTTCGCCATCATATCCGTAGCAGAGCAGGTCGGTGCTGGATGCAGTGAGGAATCTTACCGGATTGCCTTTGTGGTGGGTAATCTGCTTGTCGCTTGAACTGTTGAGGCTGCGGCGGTAGATATTGAATGTGCCGTCCTGCTCGCTCAGATAGAAGAATGATTTCTCGTCTGATGTCCATACTGGCGAGCGGTCTTCGCCGGCAAAGGTAGTCTGCTTGGCAAACTTTCCGTTACTCTTCAGCCAGATGTCGCGTGCGATAGGTGATTTCTGGTGTTTGCGCCAAGGGTCTTCGTATCCCTTTTTGTCGTGGTAGAGAATGTCGCCGTTCTTGGCGATGCTGATATTCTCCATGGTGAGGGTAGAGAAGAGTTCCGGTCTTCCGCCCTTGGTGCTTACCTTATATACTTGTGGGAATGTGTTGTCGCCGAAGATGATGCTCTGGGCTGTAGGCTGCAGACTGGCAGAGTAGAGCACATGGTCGTTGTCTGCAAAGGCGATAGGTGTTTCGCTGCCGCTGTTGGTAGTGAGTCGGGTAGGAGCACCGCCTTTTGCATCGATTACGAAGATGTCGAGACTTCCTTCGCGGTTAGACTGGAAGGCAATTTTCTTGCTGTCAGGGCTCCATACAGGATGTGAATCGAAGGCCGCATGGGTTGTGAGCTGTCGCGCTTCACCGCCGTTGACAGAAACACTGTAGAGGTCGCCTTTATAAGCGAAGGCGATGGTAGTGCCATCGGGCGAGATGGCTGGGTAGCGCATCCAGAGCGGATGTTCTTCTGCGCTGGCAGAGAGTGCTGCCGAGAGCAGGGCTACTGAAAAGATTAACTTTTTCATTTGCGTATGTTTTATGTTTGAATATGCGTTATAAAAATCTCTTCTCTTTCGGGGCCAGAATACAGTTTCTTGCTCCTAACGGATGCAAAGGTAGTTATTTTTTGCGATATTTAAGCATAAAAAAAGAAAAAAGTGAGAAAAAGTTTGGTGTATTCAAAAAATATATGTACCTTTGCAGCCGCAAATAAGAAAAGTGGCTGATTGCGTTATTGGTTAGCTGGTTTGCGATTTGAAAAGTGTTGGTTCCGTAGCTCAGTTGGATTAGAGCAACAGCCTTCTAAGCTGTGGGTCTTGGGTTCGAACCCCAACGGAATCACTATAATAGGCAAAATGAAACTTATTTGTACAAAAATAGCGTGAGAGAACAATAGTAGTAAGTTACTTATTTATAGGTACTTATCTCTGTTGTTCTTTTTTTTGTTTTTAAATATATTTTATCACTTATTCCTCTTTTATGAACTCTTTTCGTAAATAGCTGTTAATCAATATGTTATGAATTTGGCGTATTGGGAAATTATCCATGTGTGTTACAAATGTGTTATCAAAAAGCGCTAATGTGTTACCAAAATAGAGAAGTTGAAATCCTTAATGACCGGAAATGACCGTGACCTTAATGACCGGAAAACGGCCCTAAACATTTATTTGTTTTTCTGATGAAACTCCTTCCTTGTCTTAGCCATAGCTTCCGTAGCCCTATCGTGGGTTTCGATCAGCAGTGGACTCTTGTGATATTGCACGATTTTGACTCCGACTGAGTTGTGCCTTTTCTTTTCCTCGATGCATTGAATGATCAAGTCCGGATTGGCTCTCGCCTTCCTCCCTCGCGACTCGGCAGAGACTGCAAGCGAGCTTGCATCTTTGCTCTCGCTGCTCGTTCGGTTTGCTGATTTAGCCGTTGGAGCTTTGTCAAAGTTCTGAATATAGGCAGCGTTGGTCAGGAAGAGAATGTCGGAACCTTCCGGTATTTCCTGCATTACCTTCACCATGAGGGTAAGCATCATGCGGAACTCTGTGGTATGCAGGTCGCTGATTACATCACGACTGATGAGATTGCCGTTATGCTCAATTACAACGGCAGCACCACCAGCTCGCTCTTTATGCCCATAATCACATGAGCCTCCTATCCAAACGTAATATGTAGAAGTATCTTGTGTCATAATTATTTTATCTTCAATGTCAGCAGATATTCCTTCTCCTCGGGCGTGATTCTGTAGCTCTCGATGGCCTTCTGGATGGTTTTGTTGTGCGTCCATGGAGCAAGGCGGCGTTGCTCAATGTAGGGAATCGCCTGGTCCCATTGCTTGGCAAGGGCGGTAGCGAAGAACCAGGCTATCATCATCTTTACGTAATACTCTTCGCTCCTTACTGATGCTGGAATTTCAAGATATTCTGCCTTGAAGTCTTTGTCCAGATAATGAGACATAAGTGTCTCTATTCCAAAGCGACAGGTATAAACGTGTGACGATTTGCTCCAAGTCTTGATCTTCGCCAACAGTTCCTTCTTGTGTTTGGCAAATACCTTCGGAGACATGATGTCGCAAACAGCCCAGTTGTCCACGAATGGCAGGAATCTGTCTGTAAGACGAATGCATTCCTCGTAGTCCTTCACCTCGGAAATGAGGAGTCCGTGAAGCATGTTCTCATCGTAGTATTCATGAGGAAGCTGATGAAGAAATTCCTCACTTACTGCCTCCTTTGTAAATACTTTTGCAAACTTGCGAAGCACAGGAACACGAATGCCTATGAAACTCTCCACAGGCACTCCCGGTGTCAGTTTGGCTTGGAAAGCAGCATACTGCTTATCCTGCATGGCGAACAGTCTTTCTTGAAGTGAAGTCATAAATTCTTTGTTTTATAATGCAACATAGAAGGAGCAATTGCCTCTTTATTCCATTCTTCCATATTTCATTTCCACGCCTTCCTTATCATATTGCTTGCGTTTGCCAGTTGGAGGCTCAGTAAGCGTGATGCGAACTACGGCCGTGCGTGATAGGGAACGGGCGATGCTCTCGTCGAAAGCATCCATGTGTTGAGGAAGGAAGCACCATGAAAATACCAATTCACATCATCATCTGATGCGAGTGACAGCGGTAAGCCGTAAGGTTTGCCGTCTTCGTCAATGAAACTTACTGTTATATACGGAGCCTTGTGCATTACTTCCAATGCCCATTGGCTGTCCATTGCTCTTGATTCCTTTCTCATTTTTATCCAATTAATTTAATAATCTGTTTATCCGAAGCATCAGGCAGGATTTCTTTCAGATGTTCGAAAATCCTCTGATAAGATTCCTGGGGAGTTCGGTTGCATTGGCAAGCCTCCCTGCCATAGAGATCTTCGGGAGTATTCAGCAGCGACCAACCCCAGCCATATTCGTGATTGTGCTTGTCACGAGGATAGATGAAATCCTCGGTCACGATGTAAGTCGCCATTTCCAGTCGGGTGAGATAACCGTCAAACTTGCTTCTCATTCCTTTTCCTGTAAAACCGCAGGCTGCCCGAAGTTCTCTTGTGATGAGACTACCGGTAGATTGAAGCGTGCAGAGAATGGCTCCTTCTATTGATTCATCATCTGGGCGAGGGGATTTGCTTCTTCTGTAGTTACAGAAGTCCGGCCACCATTCCTGGCTGATGAATCCAGCCTTCTTGTTAAAGAACTTTCCGTACATACACGGCATTTCCTGAACGATTGCGCCCTTCCATTTCCAAAGCGGCCAGTCCCAACCGCCTTCAGGAAGTCTTACGTAACCGCAGTCTTCCGCCACGATGTCTTCGGCAGAGAATCCTTCAATGCCACTATCAAGGAGAGGGAGGAAGCCGATCTTCTGGATCAGTTCTATCATGCCTGTTGCTGAATATATTTCTGGAAAGTTCATAAGTTTCGTTCTTTATCTTATTATCAATTCGTTCAGTTTATCCTCTCTGATAATCTTCGGCTGAGCCTTGCCAGCGAGAATGAGAATCTTCTTGCCGTTACGATAGATATGAAGTTGTCGTGAGCGAACCGCGGCAGTCAACTCCTTATCGTTCTGCATGGCTTGCCAGATAGGATAATATACTCCCTCAGGTTCAAACAACTTCTTTTGAAGATGCGAGCAGAGGTTTGTTGTATCAATAGTCATTTATTTCTTCTTTATCGTTCCATTAAATATTTTCCATTGCCTCTCAAATGACAAATCTTTTTCTGTCGAATCAAAGTAACTGATGTTGAGATTTTTCTCCCAAGGATTCCAGTTGCCGCAAATTCTGCCATCATGGGCGATAACAGGAAAGAAAATGCCATTATTAGTGTATGCAGACGGCATTTGATGTGGATGGATTACTAATTCCCGGCTTTTATAACCAATCAGATATTCATCAAAGGGAGCTATCAGATGAGTCTTTCCTCTTCTGAATCCACGTGTTCGACATGATTCATGCAGGTAGAACTGATAGTCTTTCCATTTTTCAACCCTCAGTTCTGAACCAAGCAACTCAATGCCTCGTTGGCAATCAGAAGTGCTCAGTCCTGACCACCAGACATAATCTTCGAATGTGGCTGGCGAATGGCTCTGAAAATATTTTCTTGTCAGAAGCATCAGCATTTCATCACGTTCCAGCCTGGCTGCTCTTGGAACCTTCTTTTCCGTGAGACTGTATGTTGCCTTTGCAGGAAGAAGATTGCCGCTGCAGAAAGTACCGTTCAATTCGTTAAAGCGAATGTGGTAGGATAGGCGATGTTTGTCCATGATGATGCCCTTTTCGAGCAAAGCCTCGTTCAGGTCTTTGCTTGTTACAGACTGCATCTCATCGGTTTTTTGAACAAATATCTCGTGAATCAGATTGAGCTCAGAATCATCGATGCTGATTTTATTACTCTTCATCCATCCTTTTACAACAGAAGTTGCCTTAGGTGAAATCAGGTCCAGCATCCACCAATAGTCTTCATTTGAAACCAGTTGCCAAGTGCCACGCAGCAGGTGAAGACGGGCTATCTTACCCTCATCGTATGCATTCTTGAATGCGAAGGAAGAAGGTTTGCGAGTACGCATCATCACAGCCCATCTTACCATCCGGTAATCCTGGGCTTGCATGGCTCCAAAATGAGACACCACCTTTTGGGGAGTATCAAATTGAGGGCAGATGAGCTGCTGCGAAAGCAGGCGTATTGCTATTGGATTCATTGTTTCTGAGTCGTTAAAATTACGTTGATTATTTCAAAGCCTTGCCGTCGGAGAAAGCGTTGCCGACTTTCTCGCCCAGTTGGATATAGCCGTGATGAATAGGGTCGAAGACAATCAGCTCCATCTTTTCCATGTCTGGATTTCCGTCTTCTGCCAGATACTTCTCATCTACAAGAATATTGACGATTTCGGCAACGAGATAATAGCCGGTTTCGCTTTCGTCATACTTCTCCTTGATGCGGCACTCCAGGGTCATCGGGAAATCGGTGAACACCGGAGCGTTGACCATAGTCGCCTTCTCGATGCTCCATCCAGTCTTCTCCATCTTCTTCGGGTCGTTCTTGGCAGAAACAATGCCCACGAAATCAGAAGCCACCATGGTTTTCTTGGTAGCGAAGGCAACGGTAAACTCGCCGCCAAGCTTTAGGTTGTCTGTGGTGACGTGATTTCCCATTGAGATCATAATCTCCTTCATGTCCCACTGTCCTGCCCAGGCAGCGTTCATAGCGTTGGCAACTTCATCCTTATTATATGTGCCGATAATCAGCACAGGCTGTGGTGCAAACCACGGCTTTGGTGAAAAACTTTTCATATACTTCGTTCTTTATATTGTTATCTTTATGTGTAAATACGCCATCAGCGCAATTTGTATCACTTTAAAATCCCAACTCCACATCCTTGCCGAATGGTGCGAGTGAAAGTCCGGCCATCTTGAAATGCTGTTTTCCCCAAGGAATGCCGATGATGGTTATACATAAGAGAAAGCCGAAGAACAGATGCATGAGGCAAGCCCACAATCCTCCGAAAATCAGCCAAAGTAAATTCAACGGGATGCGAATGCAACCTGTTGGACTATTCGATTCTCTTACTGTAGAGCCAAAAGGCCATAGGCAGAGCAAGCCAATCTTGAATGTCTGTATCGCAAAGGGAATGCCGATGACAGTACATGCAAGAGCCAGACTTCCGGTGAAATAACCGATGGCAGCTTCGAGACCTCCGAAGAGCCACCAAAGTAAGTTTCCTATTATGCGCATAAGATTATTCTTTTATATTCTTGTTAATTTCTTGCCATTCCTGATGCTCTTCCAGATGATTGGTCTTTACCAGTACGCTCTGAAAACCAAATCGCTTGCCAGCTTCGGCATTCTCTGCACGGTCATCGAAATAGAGAGTGGTGGCAGGATTCAATCCTGTCTTCTGCGTCATCTCTTCGTAGATTTCGACGGATGGCTTCTCTTTCCGCATGGCGTATGAGAGGAAGACTTCATCAAACATCTCCTCTGTGGAATATCCCAGCTGATTCATCTGACTGACCGATTTCTGCCAAAGCGTATCGTTGATGTTGCTGAGCAGATAGACCTTGTATCGCTTCCGAAGCTTGACCAATGCCTCCAGTCTTTCCACGGGCAGATTGCCACACAACTCTTCCAGGACTTTCTCAATATCCCCGGTTGTGGTTCCTTTGCGGCAAAGGCTCAGCATCTCTTTCAATGTTTCTGCTTCTGCTACCAGACCATTGATATATTGGTGCATCAGTCTCTTGATTTTGCGGACATGGATTAGCCGCTTGAACGCCGTAACGCCCAGGCTCTCCATGGCTTTCACGACAGAGACATCATCAATGTTCACGATGACACCTCCATAATCAAAAACGAGAGTTTCTATCTGTTTCATGCTCATTTTCCTGTTGTTAGAATTTATCTATCTCTGTGAAACGATTAAAAGTTCTGCCGTCCCTTGTTACTTTCCCGAAGAACATATCTTCCGGTCTTACCCAATAGGCTTGGTCTCCATAGAGAGCCTGATAAACCACCATGCGCTCCTGAGTCTCGGAGTCGAAGGCTGAATGGATGAACCTGTATTTGCCGTCCTTGAAGTGCTGGAATCCAGATTTCATCTATCGGATGTCCGGCAACATAGAGGTTCACTACCGTCTTCTCTCTGTCGAGCTTCTGCATCTTGCTGGCAGAAACAGGAGGCAGAGACACAATCATCTTCTCCTGCAGCTTGATCAAAATGTTTTATTGACTGATAACTTGATAGTTATGCGCCTTTTACGGCAGGATAATACCTGCTCAGGCACGATTCTTCTGCAAAGATACGAATTATATTCAGAAATGGATTCATACTGCTTGGTTTTGTTGGGTCAGCAGACTGGATTTAACCTAATTTATAAATTAGGAGCGCATCTTCAATAATCATACTGTAAAGAGTATGAAACATAAAATAACATAAAGTCTGATTGTAGTGTCTTTTTGTAAATATGGTTGACTCCTAAAGTTTCAATTACATGAAAGAATCATTAGAAGCAACACTGAAAGATGTCGAACTTACCAAGGAAGTGTACCGTCTGTACACTCTTGAGCACCTAACACAACAAGAGATTTCAGTTAAATTGTGTATAGGTCGCTCTACAGTTTGGCGTAAAATTCGTACCTTTGAAGCCGAAAATCCAGAATTGGCAGAAAAGATGAGTAAACAAGGTAAAGAAATTACTCCCGATGACTACAAAGATTTGGTCAAGGAGGTAGCAGAGTTAAAGAAGCAACTTAAGGCAGAACGTCTTTGTGCAGATTTCTATGAGGAAATGGTAGCCTTTGGGAAGAAGGCATATGGGATCAAGGTTTGGAATGCGTAATCACCCAGTGAAGCACAAGACCATCATGCACAATGGCGTGGATTTGGCAGCTCATTACGAGCAAGTGTTTTCTATGTTTCCTGGGGAAGTGACTGGCGTTGGCCATGACAATCGCTCAGGTAAGTATGTCACAGTCAGAACTGCTGCCTATACCATCAGCTATTGCCATCTTTCTGCTTTCTGGATTTCAAAGGGGATGTTTGTCAATGCAGGAGAGGTGCTTGGGGTATCTGGTAGTTCCGGAATGTCAACTGGCCCTCATCTGCACCTGACAACAAAAAAGGATGGCAAGGTGTTTGACCCTGTCATCCTTCTGAAGTATGTTCAAAGCATTACAAAGTAGTGCTTGATTAGCATCATTGCTTCTTGCATTTTACCCAAATAGCTTCGTCACCTATAGACATTTTCATCTCAGAAACTGTAGATGTCGCAGTAATGATGGTATAAGAAGCAAATAGTTCACCCTCAACATATGTGTTTAGTGTGTTTCCTTTCAAAGACCATGTTCCACGACCAGTTCCGAAATATCCTGAGCCGTAATAAGAACCGTCAGCATTGAATGTGGCGTAAGTCTTTCTGAAAGGCCAGTCAACATAAGTGCCAGACTCAGATGTCTTTACTGCAGTCATCTCCCAGGTTCCTACAATCATAGACTTATCATAGTCTCCATTGTCTGAATCGTCATCACTGCTGCATGATATGAATGCAAAAGATGCTACCACGAGGGTAAGAAGGAAAAAAAAATACTTTTTCATAATGTTCTTGTTATTTTGAATTTACCAATTGTCGTTTTCATTACCAGATAAGCCATTCTTGATGCACTCCTCAATCTTGTCCATTACAACATTAGAGTAGGCATGAGCCATGACAAGTGCTTTGCAGGAAGTCTTCTTGTGAGAGTCCTTCTTGGCAAAAGGATAACATTTATCCAGTGGCCAATTCTGATCAGAACGGGTAGGGATAGTGCCTCCCATTGCACCCATCCAACCGCCACCAACGGCAACATTGACAGAATAGAATGGTACTGTGTAGGTAACACGAACCTTATTGTCCTTTATATCACATTTGATAACAGGGCGTAAATTAACGTTGTAAGCGTTAGTACCACCTGCATGTTGTGCAATACTCTCTACAAAACCCTGTGCGATGATGGTTCCCAATTCCTTGTCATTCAATTTGATGACGGAGTTCGCATCATTGAAAGTTGCGGTGAACCAATAGTTAAGCAACACATAAAGCTGATCTTTGGTCTTGCCTTCAGCAGGGATAACCTGAGTATAGGTGATGGCATTGTTCTTATCCAATGTCAACTGGGTACCGAGATTGGTTGCTGCATCAACCCATTTCTCTCCATACTTTTCTTTTGCGTACTTTTCCAACTCTTCTGCTCGCAGAATTTGAGCATCTACCGCACTGCATACAAATAATGCAGCAAGTGCAACTAAAATAAACTTTTTCATTTTTCTATATTGTTTTGATAGACATTATTCTTTTAAAAATCAAATCCAAGTTTGACGCTAACTGACTCTGTATCATATGTATCAGGCTTGCGAGTATAACTCATATCATATCTGCCATTGAAACGTTCAAATGTTTCAAATTCAAGTTTCTCAGCAGCATATCCTACAGATAAGCTAAGTCCCTGTTTGCTATTCAGAGCATATCTTACACCCAATGAAGCCACCATGTATAGACCACCATTATTGGTAACAAACGTTCCTCCTTTGATGTCAAAGAAAGGCGAAATCTTGCCTTTCGTGAAATTGCTGCGGAAGTTTGCGAAAACCGGAATATCTACTTTACTGTCTCTTACATCAAGTGGTATTTCCATATCACCAGTTTTATAAGATGACATAAAATGCAAGCCAGTACCAGCACCAAGGAAGATATAAGGATTTACTTGATAGCCATGTGTTGTATTGACTTCAAAACGACCAAAGTCATAGTCACCGATACCAACAGAATAACCTGCGTCAACATGGCCTTTATAGCCAGATTGCATACTTTGCGCATTGCTATTGATGGCGAAAGCCATAGTAGCAGCTAAAAGAATTGCTATTTTCTTCATAACCTTATAATATAATAATGTGAATAATCCATTTTTCAGAAGGTGACTACCAACCGCAATTATCGTCATAGCAATCATCATTCTCGATGCCTTCATACTCATCACGATCGTAATAACCACTATCGTGATAGTCATCGTAAGAACAATCATGGTCGCAGCAGCAGTCATCATAACCATCTTCATTGCCACGAGCATAATTTTCATGGTCTGAGAATGTATTATTACCAGCGTTGCGATGCGCTTTCTTTTGGCTGTTTGAAACGCCGCTTGAAAATAAAAAATCGAATAGTCCCATACCTTTTCCTATTAATGTTTAACTTCTGATGCAAAGGTATGAATTGATTGTGCAGTCTATCTGCATCATATAAAATAATTAATTTTTAGCATAAAAAAAGCAGATAGTTATGTTCTATCTGCTTTGAATTTTTAGTTTCATGATCATTCTGTCACATAATTAAAATGAATTATTTCCATGCATCCCAGTCGTCTGAATAATTGAAGCCGCCATAAGCATCCCCGAAAGAGGCCCATTTTCTATTACCAATGTTTTTCTCTTCTTCTAATCCTCTGATTCCTTCAAAAATATCTCTAAAGGGTTTCATCTTTATATTGTCGTGTTCTGTACTAATGGCTAAACCATATGCAGTTGATAAAATGGGACAAAGTTCTTTTGAAATTATCTCCTCAATTTGAGGGATAGACTTTGTATCCCATTCTTTGTCAGAAATTTGTTTTTTGTCTTGATAGCCGCCATGTGACTCTCTAAGACTAGAGAATGTGCTACCACCACCGCAATAGACTAATGGACGATTTTTTAAGGCATCAAATAATCTTCCTTTATCAAGAAATGTTTGATGCTTAAACTCATTAAGTAGTTTACTACGTATATTATTGCATATAGTATCTACTTCTTTTGTAAAATATGTCTTTCGGCTTTTGTCTATTTCTGATACAGACCTCACATTAGAGTCGTAGCCATTCTTTACTCTTTCATCAGCACAAGTTAGATAGTTTAGTCCTTTATTTATAGAAAAGAAATCATATACTTGTGGAACATTATTCTCTATTGTAAAGAATGAAATATCCGTAGTACCACCACCTATATCTATCATAAGACTCATGCCTGTTGCTATCTTTTTTTGACTGATAAGAGGTTTAAGGCACGCATATGCTTCAGGAAATACCAATAAACCATATTCTTCCTTAATACTATCAGTATACTTAACTATTTCTGTGGCATTTTTTAAGCTATCTATATCTGCATCTAGGAATCTTTGCTTATCATTTTCGAAAACATCTTCAACTAATTTATAGGCAGAAGCTATTATACGCGTTGCTATCTGTTTAGCAATCAAAATATGACTACTATCTGTTGGTGCACCCATTTGGATGACGAAATTTTGTCCAAAGATATCTTCTAAATCAAACAAAATAAATGCTGTATACCATATAGAATAGTATATTGCAAGTTCTTGTGTCATAGAATTGTCTGGAGAAGAACCTCTAAATGCTCCTTGTTTGAAATATCTAACAATATCTCCCTGGAAACCTTTTGGCATAAAACCATAATAGAGATGCTTGTCGTTACCAATACCTATGATGGAAGGCAATGTATAGTATGATTTAGAATCAGTTCCTTCATATTTCATAAAGGTATAACTCAATTCTACTCCTCCTTTACTCTCAATGCATACTTTTGTCTGGTGGGTTCCGAGATCGAAGCCTACAGTTATCATCATATTATCAGCCTTTACAGCCAATAATTCTGCTTTGTTTATTGCTGGATAATTGGCTGTAAAAGTTTTGTTGTTATGGTCAGAATTGTGACCAAGCAACGTTTTAATGTGACTTTTTATATTCATATTATCATTATATTATATTAATGAGATTCAAAGAAATAACATCTTCGGTCACCTCTATTTGTGAGGCTTCGTTAATCTGTTCAAGACGTTCTTGTTCTTCTTTACGATATTGATTGATACGATTTTGGGTAAGACGAATAACACCTTCTAACTGACGTACACGTTTATCATCTGACTCCCATACCATTTCGATCTCTGACTCCCAATTACGGATAAATCTTTTCTGATTCTCGATGACAGATGCATAATATTCCTTTGTTTGCTGTTCGTTTCTATGTCGATCACTTTCTATCTGAAGTCTAAGTTCGGACATTCGTTTAGTCTTTTCTTGACTTAAAGCCTCGGCAAAATCATATCGCATATCTTGGAGCATTTCAGAATCAACATCATCATTGTTAGCATTATGTTCCAATCCTTCGGTTTGTGATCTAGAAAACACGTGATTGATAATATCTTCATCCTTAACAACTGTATTCGTCTGGTTATGATACAGGAGTGGGAGGAGTGTTTCTGTATGTTTTGTTATGCCCAAAATTTTACGACTTACGCTGATTTGATAGACAACTAGGTAATATGAATCACCAGCAGTCAACATACTATCTTCCGTAAGAGCATAGCAGAATGATGTTTTTGTTTTATCATTCTTCTTTTCAAAGTAATTGAGGCAAGCTTGTATAATTGGGTGATATATATTCACAAACATCAACTTATGATTATCATATGCCTTTTGCTGATTGAAGGTCATACGAATATTTAATTCCTCATCAATCTCACGTTTGAACTGTCTAAAATTTGCCGCATTATCTTCACCTCCTGGCTGATACAATGTCAGAAAGTTCTGAAGAATACGCGGGTTGCTAAGTGGTAATTGAAGTTCAAATATGTCTTTTTCAACTTCTACCAATGAACATGTTGTTAACTCCATTCGGATGATTGATTCCAAATAATTACGTAATTCTATTTCAGTTACATAAGCATTGTTATTTTGAATTCTATTGATTTCATCCTTGAAGTAGGCATCATTTGTCAAAGCATTATCCAACCCTTCCTCTAAGTGTTGAATATTTTCTTTTTCATTTGCAACAGCCAGTTCAATTTCTTTAAGCTTGCGTTCTTTTTCCTCATGCGTTAGTCGGCTTGTATACAGTTCCTTTTCAAGTTTGTTATAAACATCTTGAATTGTTACGTTTCCTCCTCTTTCTAAAGGAGCATCAAGTATAGCCTCCATATCACCTATAGTTCCTCTGAAAATACCGATGCGATCAAGTAGGCGTATATAAATATCCTCTTGTATTGAGTCTGCAACTATTATATTATAGATGTTAACTGTAGGTGAAACCTGTCCGAAACGGTCAATACGACCTATTCTTTGTTCAACAACCATTGGATTCCATGGTAGATCATAGTTTACCATAGAATTACAGAATTGCATATCAAGACCCTCGCTGCCGACTTCGGATGAGAGTAAAATCTGAGCATTTGGATTGTTTTTAAATTCTCCAAGAATATCAGCTCTGTTCTCAATCATACCATGAATCATGAGGGTTCCGAAACCACGCTTCTTAAATCTAATTTGCAAATATTTAAGCGTACGTCTGAACAAAGCGAAGATTACTATCTTTTTTGTTCCATGCTTAAATACTTCATCTATGATGCGCAACAATTCTTCAAATTTTGCATCTGTATAATCTTCATATTCATCAATACCAGCATCAAGACTTGATTCTGAATTGAGGTATGCATATACACTACTTGCTACTTGTCGTTTTTTTTGTACAAGTCCAAGTGCACCACCTTGTGTTAGCACCTCTTCACCCCAGTCGTCAGTATATGAATTGTCATCTACATACTGATTTATGACATTATCAAACTCTTCACGTTCATTCTCTGTTAATATAACCTTTCGCATGTGAGGTTTACGTTCTGCTTGTGACAAGTCTGTTGTAACCTCACGTTTACGTGTACGAGAAAAAACGTTTGTCATCATGCTCATGGATGATATAAGGTATTGCAAGCGAGCACGATTTTTCATATTGTCTTCTCCGTGTAACATTCTCTGTATTTCTTGATACATAGCATCTTTAGCAAACGCTTCTCCAACAGTTGTTACACTAGAATAAATTTCTACCTCATCTGAGAAAAATCGAGTTACAATTTCAGATTTTTCCAGTATATTAGAAATAACTGGCAGTGAGACATGATGATTAAGATTTGTAAGAGCTTCAACGAAAGGTCTGTTCTCCTCCAGTCGGTTGTCAAAAATCTGATAATTGTAATACCTCGTGTTGTCTAGAAGATGCAGAAGGTTGTACAAATTCTCTGTGCTAATCATTACAGGAGTTGCTGTCAGAAACAATGCTGCATCCGTCTGGCTCATAATAATTTCTGCTCCTTTATAAGTCTGTGTCTCTTTATTTCGCATTTTATGAGCTTCGTCGCATAGCACGAGACTGAATTTGAAATCGTTTTCAGAGAGATAGTCAATAATGTTTGATGGCAATCCTGTTTTATTGGATTTCAAATTATCATCAGTCTTCTTGCTGCGTTTCATTCGAATTTTTTCATAATTAACTATAGCATGAACTGATGTTCTTGAATCGTGCATATCTGTAATCAAGTCCTTTGCCTTTTCATATATTTTGAATGAAAGTCCGAACTTGTATGCCAATTCCTCTTTCCATTTATTCTGTAGAGACTTCGGACAAACGATAAGTACATGACGAAGTTCACGACGTGCTTTAAGTTCAAGCATAATATGGCCTGCCTCAATCGTTTTACCAAGACCGACTTCGTCTGCGACCAAGAGTCGTCTATTTGGCGAATTGAGAAATTTTAAAAGAGGCTTAAACTGGTAAGCACGAAATAATGTTTTTGACGCTTTCAAAGATGAGATCGTACTATTGTTAGAACTGCGTATTTTGAAAGTTGTATTTATTTTTGAATAGTCAGAATACGAACCGAAGATGCCGCTCATGCATCTTTCGTACGGATCTGACACGTTGCAGTCTGGAATCAGGTTGACCTCTAACTCATCGGTAATACCATGATCCCAGCTTACTCTATATAATTGTCTTCCTCGTCTAGCAGGCATAACCTCAATTATGGTGCCTCGACTCTCAGAGTCTGCTTTAACTACTTTTGTTCCGATACTATATTTTGCCATATTTTTTGTATCAAATGAATTTGTTGTTTTAACAGTTTTCTATTGCTATATCAAATTTAATATCCTTATTACGATAGAGATAAATCTTTGTGTCGTAGGTTATTGTCTCTACTTCAAATCGTTCGCCATTTGGCTGACGGGCAATGTTCCACTCGTTGATGAAACCTCCATCTGGATAGATAGAGAGCTTCTTGTTACCACAAGTAATTGACAATACTCGCCAATGGGTGAGGGTACGCTTAGGAACGGAAACGACAGGGAGTAAATGACCTTCTATGTTCTGATCATATTTGAGGTCATCTATCCATGCATTTGTGAAGTTCGTCAACCATTTGTCGCGCACTTCAGAAGATGGCATGTTGGTGCATATCTTGTTTGCATTGCCCTTGTCGTCTCTGTAGGCTTCAACCTTGTACTCGATGTCGAAGTTTGAACCAATCTGTTTCACAATGTGCCAGACGGTCTGTAGGGTAATCATCATACCCATGATACTCTTCAAATGTTCGTCCTGATAACTAATCTTCAAATTGCCACCGTTCTGCTTAGCATAGGAAATGAACTCATCAATGAGACCATTCGATTTTGTCTGGAGAATTTCACCCAACTGATAGGTATGAATCTCCTTGAACTCATCACCAGCCAGTTTCAGCAGCATAGCCGATGGTTTATAAGACAAGTCCATAGACTTCGCAGAAGCAATAGGATTATCCGTGCGAACAAAGAACATGGTGTCGTTGCCCCATTGTGCATTCAGTTGTGCATGTTCCTTGCTGCTCATGAAGTAAAGGCTGCCGTCAATGTAAGCAATAGGGTAGAGCCCCTTGCTTGCCCATGGATTCTTCATCTTCTTGACATCGCTGCCTTTAGCCCATGCTTTTATCTCACGGCACATTGCCACAACAGGTTCCACTATTGCAGTCTGTTCCGATTCCATCAGACAGAAAGTCGTAGTCTGGCTCTTTATCACAAAGCGATTCATGAACTGTGGCTGCCATCCGTTTTCTCTATCCTCATAATCCCATTCGGCATAGTCATTGTCAGCAAACAGAACCAGTTCTTGATGGGATGCTGCAAATACCTTCTCTAAATCATATAATGTGGTCTGTGATGGAGAAGTACCAGGGAATGCATCCTTGATGTTTTGTGGAACGGTATCACCCACCTCTTCCTCTTCTTCTATCCAAGCCAAAGCTGCATCTACATCAACGAACTTGGCATATCTGAGTGTAAACTTGTCGAGGAGCATATCCTTTGATTTCTTCTCACGAGCTTCCATCAGGAGTTTCTTCGTAGCCTTGATGACATCCTTCATTACCTGAATGTTAGCCATTTGGTTAGCATAGCCAGCTCCTCCTGGATTACAGTCGAAGATACAGAGATGACCGTTTGGCATGATGGCGAAGTCAACGGCTCCACGTTCTTTGCCCAGAATGTCCACCAAGGTCTGAGTGAAGGCTATACCCAATGTAAAGAGCAGGTTCTCCTCCTCATCACGGTTAGACATCCATTTGTTCTTTCCCTTATGGCGAATACGAATCTCGCTATAGTCGGTTTGTATTGTGTCGCCAATAATCACATTGCGCTTCACCTTTGAGACATCATGTGAGCAACAGCAAGCTTTGCGCATTTCCTTACCGGTGATGGCGAAATGGTATTTTGGCTTCTCTGGCTTTCCTTCCTTCTTTTCAGGCTTTATATTGTTAAACTCATACGGGAACTTCAATGGTTCATCCTTGTCTGCTACATCTTCCTCCAATACTGTACGTCCACACTTAGGACAGAAGCAATATCCATATCCCTTACCTTCGTTGTAATAGAGTATCTTGGCATTGCCTGAATCACTATTAGGGCGAACAGAGAAAAGATGAGGTTCCGTCACATTGTTTGCCCAGTCGTCAGCATCAATCAGCTGAGCACTAACTCGTGTATAGACATTACTGTCCATGATTCGGGTCTTGTCCTCATTCATATCAGGCATGAAACCAACAGGCTGAATCAGTTCCAGCCCATAGTTATCATTCACAGTCCATTTGATCTGATTACTGAGCGTAGAATCATTGATTACCGTCTTGTCACTGTTTCGATAGATGGTCTTGTATGTTTTGTGGTTGTCATCATACATGTTGGTGATTTCAATACCACGAACGATATATACTACACCATCCACTGCCACGCTGTTGCCCGGCGCATACTGGGCGATGGCATCACGCAATGAGTAGGATGGATTGGATGATGTCATAGGAGTAAAAAAGTCCTTCTTGCCATTGCTGTTCAGGTCGAGCGTGAGCACGTTGACCGGCATATTGGCATTCGGAGTGAAACGACTGGTTGCCCAGAAGTTCAACAATCGCTTATACAACACCTCTATATACTGCATTTTCAGCTTGATGCGGAATTTGTCCGTGATAGGGCCACCTCCCGAGAATGCAGTCTTGTAGTCTATTAATTTGTTGCGCAGTTCAGAGTAGCAACGCTCGTTGATTTCCTGCGCATTCTTGACTACCTGATTGATTTGATCATCATAAACCGTACCACTCAAAAGTTTCATCAAGTCCTCACGTACCTCTGGTTCAAGTTGCTTGGAACATAGAATGTTGAATTTCTCATACATTGTTCCCTTTGGATCACCAAGCAGGTCGTTAGGGTCGGCATTACTTGAATTGTCCTTCACAAACTCAATCTTGCCGTTGATTACCTTCACTTCAAATGGGGTATAATAGTCTGCTACCTTTTGTGTCAGGCGTCCACCATTGGCACCTTCGGTAAACACGCCAAAGGCACGAACAAGGAATGAGTTTACATGACGCTGAATCACCTGAGGACTCTTCAAATCTACAGATGGCACTCTTACTGGTCGGCTGATAATCTTATCGATAGGATTACTCAATGTTCTGAGACCTATCACGTCTGAACCACAAAGGGTTATGCAGGCACTACGAACCTTGTTGTTACGTCCGCTTCGACCTGCACGCTGCTTGTAGTTGGCAGGCAGAGGTGGAACACTCGACAGCAATACTACCTCCAGGTTACCCAAGTCCACACCCATCTCCATAGTTGTAGAGCAGGCAAGGATATTGATGGTATGATCCTTGAACTTCGTCTGCAATCCACGAGCCACACTCTTATCTACCTGAGCAGTATGCTCCTGCTGTACAAAGAGATTTGGGAAGACATGAATATCCTCCAGACGGTCTGAGAATACACCATCTGTTCCCCAAATGTTATTGTTCCAAAGTATGGCCCTATGCGTCTTAGCCCAGGATTCTATAGTCTTTTTGTCTCCTTCCTTTGCTGAACCCTTATAGTATGGGAAAGCCTCCCATTGCTCATGCAAATCCTCACGTAATTCTACAGGTGTAGTACCTTCCAGATATGGAGAGAAACGCTTGAAATTGTTTCCGATAGGGCGCAGGCAGACTGCATGGCGGTTACCGTCTGCTTTTGTATCGCAGAGATAAACGTCATCATAGAGCTTGAAGCAGAGGTCATTCAGATTGAAACGAGGCGCATTGTCTTTTTCATTGACAAAGTGTCCTGTATCATCCAGACGCTGACCCACCTGCAATATCTTATACTCATCGCCAGTCAGAGTTTCCCAAAGAGAATCTATTACGGCTGAAATCTCGTGGAAATACTGACGCTGAGCATCGTTCATGGTCAATGTGTTGTCATCACGTGCAATCAGCGCACAGAGATAACGCACAATACGGGCTGTTGAAACCTTGCCTTCTTCCAGTTTAGGTTTGTTAAATGGACGGCGGCGAGGCTTCTCTGTAGCAAAACGTACCGTTGAGAAGATGTCTATCTTGTCATTTCCAGGAATGCGAAGATAGAAAGACTGGTTGCTTCGTACCGTATAGTCGAGATAAACCTGCATCAGGTTTCTCCAGTCCTCTTCTGTAATCTGGTTAGCTGGGTTGTCCAGCAAATCATTGAAGTCTTCTACAGCCTTTGGCAACTTGATTTTCTTCAGTTGAGGATAACATGTCTCAAACAGACCCAAAGTTTCCGGAGATGCTGCAGATGCAGGACGATGTGCCAGATACATCACCATAATACTTTGGATATACTTGTCAATGATTTCATCAGATGGAAGTCCGTTTTCCACCTCATCGCTATCACCCGAACGCTTCACGAATACGGATGCAAATACCGGACAGTATGGATCATTTTTCAGAAGTTCTGCTATCTCTGACCAGGTCATATACTTGCACGACATCTCGTCCAGCTGTTTCTGAACCACCTTAGGATCAGGCGACTGGAGATTAGCCATCATTGGCGTATATTTCATCATAGACATAGGATCTGCTTGAACTGCAGCTAAGATTTGTGCCATAGCAGCCTCCTTGGTCAGTCCATTTGCCTTCCTGCGACACAGTTCATGGTATATGGTACTGTTGAACCACATACGTTCCTGTTCCAGATTCTGTTTCAAGGTTGCCTTTGCTGCAGCCTGACGGCTATCTACAAAACTGATATATTGCTGACCGTCATGAAGTACGATGCCGCCTGTCTTTGAATCGCCTTTATCCAACTGGTCAAGGATGCTTGGAGCCATCATGCGTGAGATGAAGTCAGCTGAGAGACGGAACTTCTGCAGACGGTTGTCTTCCATATTCCCGTTTGCGTCGCCTTCTACATCCTGGTCTGTATTGTGGTTCTTGGTCTGTTTGGCATTGCAGTAAGGACAGCATCCCTGGATGTTGCCAACAACATGCCAACTTCCTGTTTCTTTTTCATCGGCAGGTGTCAATGGTTGAAGTTTGCCTCCAGGAACCAAACGGAATTTCACGTTACCGTCTCCCTTCATGTTCTTTTCATTAGAGAGTCCGAAGATGGCATACTTCTTCGTTGAGTTGTCATTACTTTCTGCCATGTCAAGATCGAACATATCGCTATCATCAGTTGCGATAGCCTCATAAGTCCAATCCTCAGTATTGACAGAAGCCAGTGCCACATACTCGCCGCAATGCTTGCATCGGCTGAGTTCCAGCAACGGAGCTTCCTCGATAGGAGTCAATGACAGAGCATCTTCACCAATCTTCTTTCCGATGGCGTTTTCTGTATATATCTTGAAAGAACCATCTGCAAACTCATTCAAGCGGACAAAGAGTCCGTTGTTAGGGACACGATAGAAATAGTGTACCTTTAATTTACATACAGGCATCTTCAGTCCTTCTGCCTTGCAGCGGTCTTCTTCTCGCTGGCACATCTCGTCGAGCCATTGCAGTTTCTGACTGATGGATGCATTCTCAGGATATAGTTCATCCAGTGAAATATAGTCAGCCTTGAATATCTTTCTCCAACGCTCTTCATCTTCACCCTTCGGAATTTCAGTTTCTCCGATACGCTTACCTCCAATAGCTTCCACCTGGTCAGCTCTTACGCCAGTGATACCGGCAATAAACTCTTTCAGTTCTCTTTCATCCTTCTCTTTGTCCTCACCATTTCCGAAGGTAGCAGATGATGTTGCAAAACGCACATTCTGTGCATCCACCTTGAAGGCGAGAAGTACACGACGAAGAAGCATCGCAAGTTCAGCTGCTCCAGCTCCAGTATAAGAGTGGGTCTCATCGATAGCTACCCAGCGAAGACTATGCTTTCCTGCAACAATCAGCTTCGCATCAGCTCCTCTCAATAAGATGTATTCCAGCATGGTTGGGTTGGTCAATACAATATGAGGAGGGTTGTTGCGAACATCCTTACGGGTATAGACCATATGAGGATATTTCGAGTTCTTCAGCTCGTAATGTCCTTGACCGTCAGGATCATTCTTTACCCATTCATATTTGCCTCCTGTCACATGCTCAATACGACGGCGCATTTTCTCTGCATCATCCGACTTGTCCGTATTCTTTGGTTCCATTTCTGGTAAGTCACCATTATATACTGTATAGGTCAGGCGAGTGCCTGTAGATGATTCTGCAACCGTCAGAAGTTCTTCCAAACGCTCCTTCTGGTCTTCCATCAAGGCGTTGAGTGGATAGAGAAAGAGAGCCTGTATCTCATTTGGTAGTGCATTTTGTGAGAGGTCATGAATCAATGGCATCATAAAGCACTCCGTCTTACCAGAACCGGTACCCGTTGTCACGACAATCGATTTTGGCTTATCGTCCGCCGTTCTTTGTCTGAGCAATACGTCCCAGCATTTATACTGGTGCTCGTATGGAGAATATTTAAAGTTCCACAGCTTGCCCACCAAAGCCTTGGCTTCCTCAGCTTTCTCAGGCGCAACTGGGATATATGAGTTCATGCATTGAACAACAGGAACGGCATTTTCTGGCGCAAATAGATTGCCGATAAGAGTCTTCATCTGCTTGATGTATGAGCGCTGACTGTCGTTGTTCGACTCACCGCACCACATCGCAACGAGGGCTCTTTCCACCGCTGTTCTATTGTTGTTATATAGTTCAGAGAAGTTCATAATCTTGTTATATTTCTTGTCTATATTTCGTTATCTATGTGTATATTAAACTCTTGCCAGTCAAATCCAGACTCTTCGGAAAAGCGGAGCAGTCCTTGTTTGTCTTCTGGCGTTAATGTGCCGTTTCTCTTTTCGAGTAAAGGCTCATATATTTCCGATACGACCTTGTCCCTTTCCATATTTCTCAATGGTTTCATCAGGAAGAAGTATGTGCCATAATGATTTGCCACTTCGAAACATTTCAGGAGGGATTCAGTAACTGATTCATCAATGTCCTCCCATGCCCATGGATCATTGTCGATATCCGTTCCCAGGTTGCATTGCAGATTTTCTGTCGTACTGATGTCTTGAAATATCACACCTGTACTCTTTGAGTCTGCATCTTCATCCGGATTGATAGGCTCAGGTTCAGTCTTCTCGTCATAGTTCCAGTATAGAGCTTGCTCATCTTTCCATGAACTGTGCTCCTGGTCATTGCCGAAACATACTACCAGACTTTCAGGAGTCATGGCATCGAGTAGCTTCCCTACATAGTGATTGTCATTTCGCCAGGCGTTTAAGGCAGCTTCACCTACCGATGGATTACCGGAGATATTGATGAAGTCCTGCGAATAAATACTACTCAGATTTCTGCATTCGTATGCCTGATAACCTTTCTCGCTGAAGTCATTCAGCTGAACCCTGTCTTTGAAGATGTAAGGAAGATTGAGCTTTTCCTCATCATTCAGATACTCGATAATCTTGCCATCAAGCATGACCTCTTTCAATAGGGTTGGTCGATAGACATCTACTTCATAGTAGCTTTCATCTTCTCCGTACCTGACAGGTAGTGTAGGGGAGAGAGGATTTCCATCCATCGGGATTTCATCTTGAAGTTCTGCCTCTGTTCCATCTACATTCTTGTATCTGATGCGCGTTGACTCGAAGTCTCGTTTAATAGGAGAAGCTTTATCCATTCTTGGCAGATAAACTACGGTAAACAATAACGGCTTTCCTTTTATTGTTACCCTTAATGTCACCTCACCATACGGAGGCTCATCCATCTTTGTCCATTCTGCATATCTGCCGTTCTCTTGCTTGAATTCTATCATTTCTGCCTCGGTTTCCTCCTCTGGCTGAGCATGGAGAATATCATCCTTTGTAGCAAAATGGCGAACGATCACATCTTCCCATCCAAATATCAGTGGCAGTTCATCTACCTCATATTCATCGCTGATGTCTGGGTCGTCTATATAGTAATGCTTCACCTTTCCGCCACCCACATATCTAATGGTGTCGGTATAAAGCCTTGTGGTTACCTGGTCATAGCCTATGCGGTTATACAGGTTAATTTCCTTGCCTTGCTCATCCAGGAAGCTGACGCAATCATAGATGTAAATCCAGTTCCATGTATCGGTTGTACCAAACTTCTGGTCACGGAATCGCTTGCGATATACTTCTTCGGAAAAGGTCTCATCCTTCAAGTTGCAGCGGTTTGAAAACAGCACTGCCGTTTCCTTCTGCGTGTTCTGGGTAGAAGACCATGCTTCCCCATAGTCTCCCTGTCGCCAGAGTTGGATGTATTCTGTTGTATTTTGTGTTTGAGCCAAATATTCATTACCATCGTCATCCTTCACCACGATTTCGATCTTATCAAATCGTGATGTAGGGATGTTTTTAATCTGTACTCCTTTTTCTACGCCAAAGGCAACGAAGTCGTTCACGCTGTGGTTCAGATAGGTGATGATAGGATTTTCCATGGTCGATGGTTCTATCACCTCATCGCCTCTTTTGAACCTTATATATATAAATAGGTGTAATTGCTTCTCCGGGTTAGGCACGCCCCAGAGATGCACACGATCATAACGAAGATACTGGTGCAAACCTCCACCTACCTCCTCTGGCTTTAGCCAAAGGTTGAGGCGGCGTGACATATAGGTATAGTCTGGTGAGAATATTACTTGCCATTCGAAACGGAATTTCACCTTCAATATCTCATCGTTGGCAGCCTTGATGGTTGCCACAAATCGGTTCACGTCAGATGCTGCATCCTTCAGATCGTCTTCATGGAAGGGCATTTCTCCGTTCAGAATCTCCTTCATGTATTCATAAAGGGAGTGCTGGCGCTGGATGCTCTCTCTGAAAGCAGCAGCTCTTGGTGCTTCATCCAGATTTTCCAAGGTATAGTTCTCGCCATGATAGATACGGCATAGTCCCTTCAGGAACTTCATCTTGTCATGACGGTTCAGCTCATGCTGTATGGCAAGACCACCAAGCACATAGATGGAGTAGAGCCATCGCTTCTGTCCGCTATCATCCTGATACAGATAGCGTTTCTTGCTGATGCCTGAGTTGGTCCAGAGTGTTTCCAAATCCAGATTCTCTATCAGTTGGTTCCTGTTGCCACTTTGGTATTTGCGTTTATACCATTCTGCCATATAGACAATGGTTGATGTGGCATTTTCGGGCTTTGCCAACGCTGCTACTCCACAATCAGACACAATAGCGCTTAGGCAGACTTCAAGTCCATTGAAATCTGCCTCCGACAATCTCAGTTTCCAAACGTATGGATGGCTGATGTCCAGGGATGCTATTTTGTCTGCAAGCTTCTTGCTTAGTCTTGTTTCCATATTTTAATTTCTTTCTTGATGCCTCGGTATGCTTCACGCAAATCCCTTAACGGATGTTCCGAATCCTTGATATGATGAATCATACTGTGGCAGTTGCTGCATAGCGGAACCAGATTTTCCAGGAAGTTCTCGGGTACTCCATCGGTCTCGTAAGTAGAGATCATCCTTATATGATGCACTTCCATGAAGTTGGCACCCAGTTCTTTGCCGTATGTTTCCTCAAAATCCATTCCGCAGCATTGGCATTGATAGCCATACTTGTCAAGGCACATCTGGCGGAGCTGTGGATTGCGCCTTATCACATCCATCTCTTTCAGAATATGCTTCCGTTCGCCTTCGGTTTCTTCACGGAATGATGGAGTAGAAGGTGCTGATAATTCCGCATCAGATGACAAATCCTCTATGGCAATCTTTGTTTTGAAGAGATTGCGGAATACTTTTGATTCCAGGAATCCGGACCATGTTTTCAGATGTAAGGAATACCTGTTGTCAGCAGCATTGTCTTCTGTTCTCATCTGTCCGTCTATAGCCATATCATGGCGTACCCGGTCGTAGTAGTTATGGTCGAGCTGCGTATAGATGCTTTCAAAGTTAGGCGACTCATGCTTTCGGATAAAGTCAGCTAGTTCTGATTCTGTGAATCGGGCGAACTCGTCAGCATCGGGTCTGCGTTTCAGATATTCTTCCACGTAAGCCTTGCGGATGGATGCTGGTGTTGGTATCATACTTTTCTTGCTCATACCTTCTTTGTATATGACTTGTTTCTATTGCCTCCATGAGATTCCAAGTAACCGAAATCTGTCAGTTGTCTTAAATAGCGTTTAGCTGTGGTTTCTGTCAAACCCAATTGAGTAACAAGCTGCTCGGTTCTGATTTCTTCTTTGTCGGCCATGAAAACTATAATATCGGCCAATTTCCCTGCCAGAGTTGGCTTTATCGACCATTTATCGACCATTTCTTGCAGAATTTCTGTTTTATCGACCATTTTCTCTGATGTCGATATAAGGAAATGGTCGATATCTTGCTGTAGATGTTCGCAATGAAGTTTTGCCATACAGTTGATGAAGATGTCTGTGTCCTCAGCTTCCCTGGTGTCAATGAGAGCTTGGATGTATTCAGCTTTATCTTCCTTATATACCTTTGTTGGCAATACATCATATTCCATTTGCAGAAGGTTCATAAGCAAGCGGCTTGTCCTCCCATTTCCATCTGCCCATGGATGGATGGTTACAAGTTCGTAGTGCGCCCAGAAACTCAGTTCATATATAGACAATTCATCAGTTGTATCTATAGCTTTGCGACGTTTATTAAGTTCTTCACAAAAATCTTTCAGTTTCATGGGTACCTTCATCCAGTTCATATACGACCTGCCGCCAGCTCCTGCTGTAACATTTAGTTTACGAAGTTCTCCTTTCGAAGCATCAAAGCTACCACCTAATGAATAGTATTCGCCGCCTGTACGTGCCATTACTTTAGACGCAAGAGTTACAAGAGATTCTATGGTGATGTCCTCATGTTGCTTTATCCAAATACGGCCATAGTCGTAGGCAGCCTTCAAATCGAGGTTCATCAACTGTTCTATCAAAGGCTTTCCTTTTGCAGTAATGCCTTCGTCGAAAAGCAGCTGAGCTTCCACCTCAGTCACAGTACTACCTTCTATGGCTGTACTATGAGTAATGATAGAATACAGGTAGAACTTTTCGTAGTCTATCTGATCGGTTATGCCCAACTCCTTATGGCGTTTGAGCAATTTTAGCATGATGTCTTTTATCTCTTGTTTCATTGCGTACTTGATTTGATGTTAATGTATATCCTTACTCAGTACCGCTTTTCGTACCGCTTAACTGGTACTGGAGTTTATCTTAGGTGGTACTGGAGTATCAAGTAACTGACACCGTAGTAACACTTATGTGGTACAGAGAAGGTATTTTGAAGGCATGAATCAGGCACTCCAATTGATGTGTTCCTCGTACTTATCGAAGTCCATTTTGGAGTCTGCTCCTACCTTTTCAAGCATCAGTCTTATCACTTCTTGCTCCTCAGGTGGAAGAAGAATGTCACCACGCCTGCGCTTGAAATATTGGTTACGTCCGAAGTGGAGGATGAGGGTAGTCATGAACTTGTCATACTGCTGTGGGTACATCCGCTTTTGGAAGTTGGTGAATCCTCTGGCGAATATCACCGGCTTTTTATCCCGATAGTATGTACAAGCCTCGTCCTTGCTGCATCTGGTCGGATTGATCAGACGCAGATACTCTGCATTCTGCTCTATCATCATGGAGTAGGCTACCTGATGTAAGCAGGTAGCTGCCATAGAGCAGCTGCTATGCTCACATACAGGATAGTTTATCGGTAAAGAAGTATATTCTTTCTTTGGCATAATCTACTTTGTTTTGATACCTTTGTTCTTGAAGAATCACTCGAGAGAGTATTAGTCCATCGGCTTGATAGATGACTCTATGTACTCTCGCTCGAAGAGGTCTAAGCTATATTTTTCGTACAATTCCTCGTCTGTCCAAGGATGTGAAAAATCCTGCATCGGAACGAATTGAAAAACATCTCGCGGATTATCTTGAGTCTTTTTCTTAATAGAAACTAGGTATCTAAAGAATCTTGACTTTATATATGTGATAATATTCATACATTCTTCATGCGAGAAGTTATGAGTTTCAGCATTATAGCCAATCACTAAATACGTATATGAACATACACTATTAGGTTCTCCATAAAATGGAGTTCCTAAAATAATAGCATCAGTTCCCGATCCTCCGGATTTTGGGATGTAGATTTTATGGAGTGGTATAGTGGATTGACATTTAGGAACTTCTGTCTCTTTTATCCAGCCATAACCAGATGATTCTAAACGTTTGTTTACATACAATTTGATGCAATGCTCCTCATCTCGTAGTTTTGAATAACCTGTCCAATTAGAACTTAACAATTCGCCCTTATCAAAGTAATGTTTTGGGCTAACCATAGAAACAAAACACTTGTTTTTAAAGTAAGTTCCTTCTACAGCTATTATTTTGTTTATAATACGAATAGCCATAGAATCTCGTATAACAACACCTGAGTCTATAGGGTCTAAATAAGTATCTATTGTTATATTCTTACCCTTTTGGTGAAGTGTATATTGACATTCACCTTTATAGTCTTCTTTGAAAAGAAAATAATTAACACCACCTTTTATTTCAACATTATCAAAACATTCAGTAGCATCAAGATAATCATGCATTTTAATGAAATGATTTCCATAGAGCATTTTATCAACCCAAGCATCAGTGATACCTTGTCCTACTCTTGTCATCCATCTACTAGGTGTTATTAATGAAATATACGAAGAACTAATATTTGTAGCTAAATCAATAAATGACGGATATAAAGCACTTGCAAATGCTCCATTATTAATGGTTTTATCCGATGATTTTTTCTCTTGATACGGTGGATTTCCCACCACAGCATTAAATTTCATTTCTTGCTTACTTGAATTGCCCTTCCAAAAACTAACAGACTTCAGATCTTTCACGAGTCCTTCCTGGTCTTTAGAAGCACGTTCGATTAATTGTACGTTTTTGATATTCGCTTTTTGATCAACTTGACGGAAGCCAAAGAGGGTGCGGTGAGTAATTCCCTTAGCCATAGGAGTATTGCAGATAACATACATATTGTTCTCCACTATATCATCCCAAACCACTTGCTCTTCCTGCACACTCAGTGTCTCTCTTTCGACGCATTCCGCCTTGATGTATTCATCCAAGCGGCGACGGAAGAGAGAGTAGGTTACGTAAAGAGGGTAGATACCTGTCTTTGAATTGATCTCCAATATCTTTGTCTGAACCTCTCCTGCAAGGTCAACATTATCAAAGAGTTGGCGAGTGACATCGCCCTGGTCAACATAACGAGGTGTGTCGAGTACTCCAGTCTTTTCATCAAAACTTTCGTCATACCAGCACCAACCACCAATCGTGTCACTCATGTGCATATTTACCACACGCCAAGGAGTAAGCACCGTCTCCTTATCAGGATTGCGAAAATAAGAGAAAATCTCCGTAATCTGACGGATGCGCTCATCTATATGCATAAAGTCAGCCTCACGGGTAAGGGCACGATATTTCTTACCCGCTTCCTCGAAACGGGTAGCATTGAAGCACTTACGAATCTTGTTGAAATCTTCTTTCGAGATTCCCTTCGGCATAAACTCGGTCCATGACTCATCCTTAATCTTTCGGGTGAAGTTGTCAACAGTCAGTTCATCCTTAGGATCGCCGGCATCAGCACCGCCATACATCAGCAACGGAATACGGAGCGCAATACCACGGATATTAGTCATACGCTTTTTAAACTCCTCACGCTCTTCCTTCGCCTTCTCACGTCGGGCAATGCGCTCAGCTTCTTCCTTCAGCCACTGCTCACGCTCTTCATCAGACATGGCTTCCCACTGCGCCTTAAACTCCTCGTCCTTCTTCAGCTTTTCTTCTGCTTTCTTCTTGGCTTCAGCAATCTTTTGTCTCTTGTTTTCCTCCCATTCGGCACGTTCCTCCGGAGTCATGTGACTGAGGTCTACAGATTTGCTTGCATCCTTACGCTTCTCATCAGGAGCCTTGCCACCATTTTCACCAATATAATTAATGATTTCCGGATTCACCTTGTTCAACTCATCCTGGTTATAGAGGCATGGATCGTCAAAACCCTTGCGCACCAGCCGGTCGATAAACACATTTTCCAACTGCTTGTAGATGTCGTTAACATCCATTGCGCTCATCTTGCCTCCATCCATTGAAAGAACAGGACAAAGCTCGATAAATTCACGAACAGTCTCCTTGTCACGCATTTCCTGCGTCTTCTCTTCATCGCCTTCCTGCTTCTTCTTCTCCTTAGCTGTAGCCATAGAAGAGAATTTGGCTGTTTCAGCCACAATCTTCAAGGTGCGGTCGGGCGCAAAGTCGAATACATAACATTCTTTCTTGATCTTACCATCAGGAGTCTTGTATGGAGACTGCACACGGAAGATGGTCTGCATGTAAGTGGCAGCACGGTCGCCACCTTTCAGATAGAACACGGCAGTCCAAGGCGCAACAGTAACGCCTGTAGTCAGACGACCACAGGATATGGTAATGGTAGAAGTCTTTTCAGGATTGTCGCCAATCGCTTTAAGTACCTTATCGAGCGCATTCTCATTCTGCTCGTCAGTTTCGTTTCTACCTGCAACATTCACTACATCGAAGTGACGGAAAATCTTGTGTTCTTTCAGCAGTTGCTCCAAAGCAGCCGCTTCGTTGACATGAGAAACTACCCAAAGTGTATGACGGAACATCTGGCGATATTCATTGGTAGAGAATGGGAAATTATTCACGTCATTCTTCATGCTGAGTAAATCCAAGAACTCAGAAACTTCCTGCTCATGCACAAAACGACCTTTAGCACCCTCTGGCATAGATGCATTGTCGGCTTTAGGATTACCTGTCCAGGTACGGAAGAACTCTGGGAACGAGAATACACCAGTCTGGTCCAGGATATTATCAATATTCTTGGTAATATCGTAGGTGAAGATATTCATCTTCGGCAGTTCGGCGTATGGATTCTTCTCGTTGGGATGTTCCAGGTTCCAGTTATGCTTGGCAGTTTGCTCGGCAATATAGTCCCAGGTGTAGATTTCATCCTCTTTGAAATCCTCATAAAGATTGAAAGGAGTACCAGAGAGATAGAGCATCTTGGTTTTCTCTTTCTTCAAGAAGTCCTGGATGACGCCTTTGCCCAATGAGGTAAGTGTTCCCTCGTGAGCCTCGTCAATAATGATCAAATCCCAGTCGGTTTTCAGAATGTCTGCTTTCAGCATCTCGTTCTCCTTGGATGTGGAGTTTCCATTGCCCAGTTCCTTACCTGCATTTTTTGCCTGTGTCTTGCTGTTGACAAGTTCAGAGAGACGAATATATTGCATGGAGACAAAGAAGGCATAGTGATTGCCTGGAGTCTCGACAAACTTTTCTAAATCATAGTAGTTACCTACAGTCTCACTCTCATCGTCCGAACGCATACCGAAACCATAGGTTTTATGAATATCGCTGTTGCCTTTCACCTTAGGTTCAGAACTTTTGCTGCCCACAACCTGTTTGAAGGCTTGAAGCCAACTTTCTCCTACTACAGGACGGTGGGTGATAATAAGGGTGCGCTTTACATCCAGTTCACGCATAAGCTGCATGGCACAGATGGTCTTGCCGAAACGCATCTTGGCATTCCAGAGAAACTGGCGATATTCAGGAAGAACTTCATACTGGTATTCACCGCGTCTTCCACTTCTTTTACAGAAACGCTCCTTCGCTTGATCGATTGCGTCCCTTTGCTCAGATCGAAGAGTGATAAGGTCATCGGCAAACAGGTCATCCTGCATGCCGGTCTTTATTTCTTCAAGGGTTGAATACGTTGCCATAATGATGTTATTTATTATTATTCTTGTTTACTAACGACTCGAAGGTCTGTTTGATAGCCGACTTGTCGTGAAAGTCTGTATTTCTTAGCGTTGACTTCTGAAGGTTGATACCCTTAAGGAAGTCTTTGATAAGACAGAACCGCTCAAAGGGTGGATATTCTTTGTGGATTAATCTATCTCTCTCTGCATCCAATTTTTTCTCGGCTTCTGGAGTTCTGAATATTCCCAAATCAGACTTTTTCTTTTCAAAGTCTTGAATGATCCGTTTTTTCTCTTCTGAAGACAACTCCTTAGGCGTATGCCCAGGAAGTCCGTATATCAATCCATCCATCTGCCACACGTTCCAGGAGATGATGTAAGCAGCACCTGGCATCATGCGCATCTTGTTCTGGTTGAACTTCTTTTCACCAAACCGAGCGATATAATGTTCTTCAAATGTAAAGAAGAGAGCTTCTCGGGCAAGTAGGAGGTTATCGCCTTGCCATTCGAAACCGTATGTTGCACGGAGGGCAATCTTAGCCCAAAGAATCCAATCCTTGGAATCCTTCGTATTCTCGGAAACGATTCTGAGTTTACGGTCGAGCATTCCTATGCGATATTTCACATTCTCGTTATACTCACCGGTAACGGCATCATATCTGTTACAGAGGTATGGTGCTTCGCCGCAGGTAATTTCCAAACGGGTATCTGCCACGTAGTCTTTCCAGGTCTTACCTTCAGGAAACTCAATTTTCTCCTCATTGTTAATCCACTTTTGAGGGTTCTCTGGGTCGGGCGAATTGAAGAGTCCTTCTTTTCTGCCGAACCATTCTTCATCAATGAGATTGTTCTGTGCATTGCAAATCCATGCAGGAGTAAACACCTCAGCCTTATCCTTAGCACGCTGCGTCTGTTCTTCTTTCGACTTTACGGCACGTGGTCGGATAATCTCCTGGTAATTGTCTTTCTCTTCAGGATTCTTTTTGACCAACTCATTGTATTGCTCCTTCGTAACCACCTTGCCTTCTTTTGAGGCATAGGATGTGATCTTGTCGAGCGTGATAGGTGCAAAGAAAGTAAAATCCTCTCCGTAGTCAGCATACGAATCTGTTGCCCAGTAGATATTCTGCTGGGTGGTATGATCTTTCAGAAGATTCATACAGACCTTCTCTCCGTAGCTGTAGAGGAGTTGGTTCTCACTTATGTCTGCGTCATTTATCATTGTTTATAATTTAATTGCAAAATTATTATTCTATGTTGCAGTCTTTCTGCACTGTTGAATATTTTTTCAATAAGTTCTCAATTTTCTCAGCAATTTGCCGCCTCAACCACTCAGGTTTGAGTACTTCAACCTGATTTCCGTATGAAAAGATGCGTGCTTCAAGTTCCTTGTTGGGACGAACCGTGAGTTTAATAATTCGCTGTTCGTTGTCGTCAACCTCCTGTGAAGGATGGATGGGTTTATTCACCACGTAAGGGAAACGGGCTTCATCAAATTTCAACAGCACTTCCTCTGCAACTGGATGGTCTTCGGGTAATGTTACTCCAACGATGTCCTTGAAATACTCATTGAAGTCTATATCCGTATTGGGAATAAACGGCACATTGGCACGTGAAAACTTCACGATACGGTCGAGTGCTTTATTGGTGATATAATTGCCATGACTACCTTCCTGTAATCCGATGAGGAACCAGCGGTTATTGAATTGCTTGATATGGTAAGGATGGAGGATGGCTGTTCTTTCATTGCCAGCGAAAGTGCGATAGAGCAAATTCAAAGGCTGATGATTCAATGCGGATTCTATCAGTTCTCCCAAGAATTCTGTTCCCTTCAGCAGATCATTGTGGTCAAATGACACGATATTCTCAGTATTGGGCTTGACACCGAAACGGAATTCGAGATTTGAGATAACATCTTCCAACCATGCGTTACTCGGCACACCACGGAAACGACTTAGTATGTCGATAGTGGAGCGAAGAGACTTTATTTCTTCGGCTGTCAACTCATTATTAAAGATGGAGAAGCTTGGGTCAGAATAACGATAGTAACTTTTCCTTCCATCGAAGGGATATGTTTCGATAGGGGCATTGTAGGTGACTCTATCTCTCATATACTTGATGTCTTCACGAATCTGACGGATGCTGACCTGGGAGCCATAGAGATCCATGAGGGACTCATTGACCGTGTCAAGGAGGTCCTCAATACTATATGTTCTATGAAAATCGCTAAAGCATCTGTCCAGTATCCGGTAGCGCAGTTGCGCATTCTTGTTTGTTGGCATAGAGTCTTTCTTAATTAGTTCATTTATCTGTTTTTATAGTAACGACATCGTCCAGTCTGACAAGGTCGTTCATGTCGCATTTGAGACAGCGAGCTATCTCAATCAAATTCTCTAAAGTTGGTTGTGATGTATTGGTGACCCACTTTGATATCGTTGCAGGATCTTTACCGAGCATCTCAGCCAGTTGCTTGTTGGTTAGCATGCGTTCTGCAAGCATCACCTTAATCCGATTTAGAGGTTGTTTCTCCATATTTCTTGGTTTTTATATTATTCAATATGCAAAAATAAGGTTTTTTCTTCGAAAAACAGATGTTTTTCATAAAAATAACACTCCTAAAGCAAATAAATTGATGTTTTCGTCATGTTATTCGGAAAAAAAGAGTGAGCAGATGATCATCACCAACTTGATTTTGTTTTCGAGATTCTTTATTACCATACCTTATTATATATGTATCTGAAGTTTCGCATATCAGGAAGTTAAAGGAGTTAAGGAGTTAAAGGAGTTAAGGAGTTAAGACGTATGTCTTGCTGCTTAAAAAACTACGTCAAAAAGACTGTTGTCTTAACTCCTTTAACTCCTTTAACTCCTTTAAATTCTGTGCTTGCGAAACTTGAATTAAGAATTAAGAGAAGCCTTTTTGGAGTATATTTTTGCCAAATTTGGTATAATGAGAGTTTTTTTTCGCTTTGTTGGACGTTTTTTTGAAATAAAAACACTACCTTTGCACAAGAATAATGGTGATGTTCTTCCTTCTTTATGGGTTTGACATTAATGTCGGATAGCCGTAAACAGGCAAAAAAGTAAAGCAGGTAGGTTCTCATTAATAATAAAAACACTTCAAAAAGCTCATTCTATGATACTTGACATACAATCGTTGGAAGCCTTGGCACACTACACTCGCGGTGGCGTGACCATATTCTTTGTCTTTTGGTGCTTCATGCTCAGGAAATACGAGAAACGCAGCTATATGCTGAAGTTGCTCTATTTTTCATCGCTTCTCATTGCTGTTTGCTATGCTAAAGACGTGCTGTTCGCTTTCACGTCGATAAAATATTCCACCCACTTGAACAACATTTGCGGCATATTGGACATGGTTTACATACCCGTGATTTCCGCCTTCTTCCTCGAAGTGGTTCGACCGGGAGCAGTTTCCATGCGGCAGACATGGGCTTCGGTGGCGTTTCTTGCGTCGTTTGCCCTTATCTACGTTTTCTTGCCCTTCAAGGCGATTGAACTAATTGCTTCCTGTGTGGCGTTCGCCATTTCTGCCATAACGTTGGTCTATGTTACTGTGTTTGCGGTGAGATACCGCAAAATGCTGTATGAAAACTATTCCTACACCGAGAATGTGGATGTCGTTTGGGTGATGCTGTCGTGCTATGCCTATTTCGGCTCTTTCGTACTCTACGAACTGATGTTCCAAAACGCCGTGTGGCTCAGCGAAGTCATTTTCAACATCTCAGGCATTGTGTTGTGGTCTATAGTGTTTAAGTTCGCCCAAAGGCACAGGGTGCTGAAAATGTTCTTCCAGAATAATGGCAGTCCTGCCGACGACACCATGGGCGAAGAGGCTGCGGGAGAAGAGCTCGAAACGGAGCAAGACGACACCGACGAGACAGGACTGACGGAGACAGAGGCCGACATGCGGAAGCAAGAACGCTACAAATACATAGAGTCGCGCATTCAGCTGTTAATGGAACAAGAGAAGCTCTTCCTCATGTCAAAACTCACTATCATGGACCTGGCTACAAAGATAGGCACCAACAAAACCTATCTTTCCGAATATCTGAACAGCAACCTGAACATGTCGTTCCACGACTTTGTGAACAAGTATCGTGTGGAAGAGGCGTGCCGTATTATTGATGCCTTGCCGCAGGACAGCAAGCGGACGATAATAGACATTTCAATCAAGAGCGGATTTAATTCCATCTCGTCTTTCTACCGCCAATTTGCGAAATTCAAGGGAATAAGCCCAAGGAAATATCTCTTCGAGAAAATGACGAAGGCGGAGGAAAACGAGTAGCCAAAGAAGGGAAAACATCGCAAAAAAGGTAGAAAAACGGTAAAAACAGCCCTAAGAACTCACTTTTTTCCGTTTTGACAAATGTTTTGCTGTTTTGACAAGCCTCTTTCAAATTTTTTTCCGTATCTTTGTGCCTAAATCCGTGATTATTAATTTTAAAATAAAAAAAGAATGAAAACAATTTTTATGAAGATGTGGCTTGTTGTAGCGGCAGCCCTAACAGTGACTTTAACTTCGTGTTCAGACGATGACGACAACAACACAAGCGGCAAGATCACCTATTTCGCGGAAATCGAGGTGAGCGACGATGTCCTCAGCTTGGCTACCGTAAACCTGCAGGAATACGACAACAGCGGACTGCTGGGAGCTGCAACGCAGTTGACAAACACCAAGTACGACTGGTCGAAGCCCATCACTTCCTATCCCGCCAAGGTGGGCCTGGCACTTAGCATAGAGCCAAAGAACCAGAAACTGACCAAGGAGAAGTATAACATCACAGTGGTGTATAAGGTGACCATGAAGGACGCGAAAGGCAACATAAAGGGAGCCGGAGTAGACTACTCCAAGAAATTGACAGGCGTGAAGGCTGCAGATGTTCCCCGTATACTTGAGAATATTAAGAAACAGCTGACTAATGTAAAGGCACTCATCGACTTCACTTCCGCTTCCGACTTCACCCAAAGGTCGAAGAGTGAGTTATAAATGACCAGTTGGCGAGAGGACGAGTTGACAAGTCGATAGTCTGTCAGCAATGTACAGCGAAAGTAGCAACTTGTCAACTCGTCAACTTGTCAACTTGTTAACTGATATGTAATTAACAATTTCCTAATTATGAAAACAAAAAAGATCTTTCTTTCAATGGTTGCCGCGGCATTGCTCCCAACGATGGAGGTTGCCGCACAGAACGGCAAAAAGGTCGTGCTTGATTCGTTAATTTATATAAGCGGTCCGCATACGAAGTGCGTGAGTGATGAGGATTTTCGTCTAGTGCCTTATAAAGGCACTGAACTTAGGGCAGGACTCATCACGGATATTTTTTCTCTGGTTTCTGGACCTGTAGAAATTGATCGTCCTTCTGATTGTTCGCTCAAATATGAGTTGAACACTGTCTATGGCACTAATGTTTATACGAACGAAGATGACTTTTCCAGCTTTTTTGACGAGTTGGAAGATTCTGAGGGTACCTCGTATTTCAAATCTATTTGGCTGTTGTTGCTCCGGGGAGGAGTGTATAAATACAATTGGAAGATTCCGGGAATTAATCGTGACAAGGAAGTGGAGGTGATTTTCAAAGACGTGCCGAACTTTCGTAAGATCGGAAGGACATCCTGCCATGTCGGAGAAATAGGGTCTCTTAATATGACGTACATATTCAACACCGGTTATCCTTACAGTCAGGACACGCTCCAGGCGGAAAACAAGGTAAACTTCCAGCTCTTCTCCGTTAACAAGGACAGCACGCAGCAAATTATAGACGAGAGGGAGAAGTCCTTCTCGCTGCTCGACAGGGAAAAGCCACTGCTGGCAGGAATAGACTCCGTGGAGTACGACGGCTTTGGACTGCTCGAGGACATTGGTCCGGGACTGTACTTCCTAAAGATGAACACCGACTGGAACAACATAGAGCGCACCATGGGAGTGGTGGTGAACGACACACTGCGCGCCGAGATAAAGCTCGACAAGGAACTCTACGTCAAGGGCGTGGACAAGAAAGCCAAGGTGAGCTTCAAGATGGACTACGGCTACCCCTACATCCACGCCGCCGAGGACGAGCAGCTGCCCACAGTGCGCTTCTTCACCGGACTGAGGGCGAGATTCAAGGAAGACATGGAGGCACCGAACTCCACCTGTATCGACTCGCTCTACACCGACTCGCTGATTGTTGCTGACAGCAAGTTTGCCGAGGAGCATGTCTATTTGGAGAAGGAGATAGAGATAGACCTCGACAACATTCTGAGCCATTATGTGTTTGAGAACGACGTTGACACACTATCGCTCAGGGCGATGATATGCTACGAGGGCAACACGCAGAAGGAGGAAGAGCTGAAGCTGCTGGTAAAGCGCAACGGCACCACCTCAGTGACTTCCATCTCAACTGACAACGACGGCCCATCGGAGTACTACAACCTCAACGGACAGCGCATCTCCGCACCCGCCGACAAACGCCAGCTCTATATTGAGAGGCGAAACGGAAAGGCGACGGTGAGGTTTAGAAGATAGTATATGCTTCGAGTGGGCATTTAATTTTTAAAAAGAAGCGTATGAATAAGAAAAAATGGTTCTCTATGCTGCTGATGGCAGCAATGTGTGTGTTAGGATTCACATCGTGCAGTGACGACGACGACATCGGCGACAACCCCGACACGCCGTCGGAGGAACTTGCCGACTACACCATCCTTTTTTACGGATGTGGCGGAAGCGATCTTGACGAGTACCTCCTCTTCAACCTGCAACAGATTGACGGAATGGGCTACAACGAGAAAGTGAAGTTTACGGGACTGGTGAAATTCTCTAAGCCCTACCAAAATGACGTGGAGAGACAAGGTACGAGGCTCTTCAACATGACACCGGGGGGAATGGAGAGTAGCCAAGTGGCAGATATTTCCTTCAGGCTTAAGGACCCGCAGAACCTTGCCAATTTCATCGTCGATGCCCAGAAACGTATGCCCGCAAAGAAATACATCATAATATTCTGGAACCACGGCAATACCTTTGACAAGGATGACAATCTCGTGCTCGACAGCTACACCACAGGAACACGCAGTCTGCTGTACGACGACAACACCGACGAGAAAATGTCAATATTCGAGATGGAGGAGGCGATGAAGAGGGCTGAGAATCTCGGCGCACAGAAATTGTCGTTAGTTTATTGGGACGTATGCCTGATGAACATGATAGAAAACATATACCAAATAAAGGACCACACCAACTATGTGATGGGAGCAGGTCACCTCACCCCGGGACTTGGCGGCAACTATCCCGAACTCATCAACGCATTGTCGAACAACGAGACACTGGAAGACGCACTGCGCGAATATGTGCCCGTAGTCCTTCAAATGTGGAGGTTGACAGAAGGCTATGATGCTATAGACCTCAGCGTCATAAACACGGCAAGGCTGGAGCCACTGGTTCAGGGAATCGGGGAATACTCGCAGCAGCTGTACAACATCATGAGCCAGCCAAACAGTCAGGAAGCCCTGCGCATAAGCTACGTTAGCGGATGCACCGACGAAAAGAAACCCTTCTTCGCCCAATCCTCCGAGCTGTACTTCTTCTATTCCCAGGAAACGTCAGTCGATCTCATCTCCGCATTGACGATAATGGCCCATTCCTATCCTGGGTTTAACGGCACTCTGTCTGCCATCGCAACCAAAGTGCGCAAGGCACTTGATGACGCCACGTTGGTGAAGGCCTACGCCAACCTTCCGTCGAAACTGGAGGAGGTGGGCATCGGCATACATTGGATGTGGACAGAAGACTATGAGGCTACGGTGAAGAATGTCTATCCACACCTCGCCTTCGACAAGGTTGCAGGATGGAGTCGCTTCATGGCGAACAATCCGTGGCGCATAGTCAGTCTCGACACCTCTACTCTTAAGTTCTCGCTTGTGGCAGTGCCCACATGGACACTGTCGTGGAGCCTCGTCACCCCTGGCGGCCTCACTGACAAAGAGCAGCAGAGCATAGGCAAATACTTGGATAAAATACTTACACCGCAATATCTTTCCTACCACACGCAGATGCAGGTGGAAGCGGCGAAAAAACTCGCTTTCTCTATTAATGGAAGCATACGGCAAGCAATCGTTAAGAAAATCACCGCAATACTGAAGGAAACGCGTCCCGACAGCAACACAGTGCCCGAGTTTACCTATTGTCTGACGCTGAAGAGCGACGACCCCTCGTTAGATGAATACGTCGTAGAGATAACGAATGAGGAAATCGAAGGGTCTGAGGGACAGGTACATTGGTTCACTCTTTAGGGTCGATGAACCTGTCCCCGATGATTTCGATGATTTAGAGTGAAATAATAGGATTTTCGGTGGGAATTAATAGAACCCACCAATAATCATAATCAAAAAGTAATATTGGTAATAATAAAAAAGAAATGAAGAAGACATTTTTTTCAGTGATGGGACTTGCGATAGCAGGTGCACTCACAATTACGACATTGTCGGCATGTTCCGATGATGATGACGAGAACAAGACAAGCTCTTATGTTATCCAAAAGAATGGAGTGGTGGAGCCTTCGCAACAGGTGGATATGGGAGTGTTCAACATCGACGGTAAGAACTACAGGCTTATCTTTGCCAAGACAAACCTGACGGCGAGGGGGCTTGCCAAGGCTGAGAGTGACTTCGGCGACTTTTTCTCCTGGGCTGCGCCTGAACCTTGGTGTACAGCATACGAGCGCACTGCCACATCTTTGTCTCCCACGGCATGGATTTCGGGCAAGACGGATGGATATACATTGGGTAATGCGCAATATTATGACGGAACTCGATATACAAAATACCAGAACGAGAACGAGCAGTTGTCGGCAGAAGATGATGCAGCCCACAACTTGCTCGGAGGCGACTGGCAGATTCCGTCGCGTGCCGTATGGCAAGCTCTGTTGGATGCCAACAACCAATCGGTGACATGGGGTAAGGACGGAGAAATGAAAATGACCTTCATCGACGAAACGGGAAAACCGGGAATGAAGATTTCAAGCAAGTCGAATCCTGACAACTACATCTTCCTGCCTGCAACAGGTAGAATAATTGAGAAGGAATTCCTCTATGTAGGCATTCAGGGCAACTATCTCAGCTCAACCCTCGGTACACCTTATAATATATGGGGTATGGGATTTGGAGAAGGCTCTGCGGGAGTGTTCACGACATGCCGCAGGATGACAGGCTGTGTCATTCGCCCTGTACGACTCGTGGCTGAATAATAATCATTATTAATAATAAAAGTGGCTTTTCTGCCGTGAAAAGTCACTTTTTATAAAAACGTCGGAATACAGCACCTTTATAATGGACAATGAACGAATTTACCAGTGCGAATACCCCTAAAAATGGTGCAATTATCACTTTTTTTCCGTTTTGACAAACATTTTGCTGTTTTGACAAATTGTTTTTTCGGTTTTGACTATCCAGTTTCCCCTTTTTCCATTAACTTTGCAGCAGATTTTGACAACAACAAAAAATTTTAATAATATGAACATGAATAGATTCTTTACCATTCTGTGCCTTCTCCTTTGCTTAGCTGGGGGGAAGAGTGTAATTCAGGCGGCTTCTTGGAGTTATCCCACAAGCAAGCCCTCGTCACCTTATGCCGGTGGAAGTGGTTCAAAGAGTGACCCCTATCGTATTTCCACTGCCCAGCAGCTTGCCAATTTCGCATATATGATTCACGACAATGGCAAGGACTATGCCGGAAACTATTTCATACTGACAAACGACATTGTGCTCAACGAAGGCGTAATCAATGCTGACGGCACCTTCAACGAAGCCGCGGCATCCTCGTTTAAACAATGGACATCACCGGGCAAATGGCGATTCCCCTTCGACAATGAGTTTGAGGGCACTTTTGACGGACAGAACCATGCCGTTATCGGATTGTATCAAGACCAGACGGCTATGCTTCAGCTTGGTCTGTTTGGCATGGCCGAAGGTGCCACCATCAAGAACGTGCGTGTCAAGGACAGCTATATCAGGGCAAGAGAAGCTGGCTTTGATTTTGAAAATGTCGACCAGTATTCTGTCGGCATGGTGATAGGCTATATGTATAAGAGTTCCATCAGCAACTGCCATGTGGAAAATTCCGTTGTCCATGCAGACCATGGTTACCATACGGGTGGTGTGATTGGTATGACAGAGAACTCTACGGTAGCTGGCTGTTCTTTCACAAAGGGAAGCATCGAGGTCTTTGAGAATCCAAAACCTTCTACGGAATATTCGCAGCGACAAGAGGAGCAAAGAACGACTTTTGGTGGAGTAATTGGATATTCTTATTTCGACACCTCCATCAGAAATTGCACCTCTTCTGGAACGCTCAAGTGTAAATTTGGATGTTTCGGAGGCGTGATAGGTTATAGTAATCAATTCTCCGGCCTTCTGACAGAATGTAGCAGCACCATGCACATTGTAGCTGTTCCCTTACCAAACAAACATTGCAGCTTGTTGATTGGAGGTGTGGCCGGTGAATTATGGAGCTATAAAGAGCCTGAGGTGACCAAATGTGCCTATTATGGTAACATCACCGTGGAGGAAGGTGACTACGAATTTTGGGGTCAGTTTATTGTGTCGGGGTTGATTAACGCTGCTTCAAGTGTGCGTGGCACAGGTCACTATCCGCATGTGTTCAAGGATTGTGCCTCCATTGGCGACATAACTTTCAAGGGAAAGGTAAAAAGCTGTTCCAACCTGTATATCAACGGACTCAGCTGTCATAGTGTTTTTGAAAGTTATGACCATGGATATGACATGGTGACGACGGCAGTCAATTGTATTGCCTATCATAAGGTCTCCTTTACGGATGGACAAACCGCTACGCACTATAACTACAATCCGCTGATTGGTTATCCCGATTATATAGAAGCGCTCTTTCCTAGTAAGCCCAGATTTAACTCAAAGGACAGCAAAAATAATTATTATGCCTATGATGTGGTTTCGGGAACCGATCCAGGCGTGTCAAGGGAATACGGCACTGCCAAGACCTTGGCAGAACTGAAAGCCAGCATCAGCACGCTTAATGCGGAAGCCGGCAGCAACGTGTGGGGCAAATACACAAATACCGAAGATAAGGATTATTATGGAATGCCGCTGCCTATCGTCTGTGGCGGAACGGCGACATCTTACTCAGGTGTAGGAACAGAAAATAATCCATACATCATAAGCTCGGAAGCTGACTTAAAGGCATTGAAGACTACCGTAAATGACGGAAATGACCTAAAGGACAAGTATTTCAAATTGGATGCCGACATCAATATGACAGGAGTTATGGACTACTGCATAGGCTTTTTCAAGGAAAAGCCTTTCAAGGGACATCTTGACGGTAACGGCCATTCCATCGTAGGCTTGCGCAACAAACTCTTTGGCTATATGTATGGCACGGTGAAGAACCTTGCCTTGGTTGACTGCAACATCGAAGGGTGTGGAGATGAGGGAGCCGTAGCCGGATTTGTTGGCGGCGAAAGCAACAAGGCCGAAGTCAGCAACTGCTATGTGTCGGGGCTTGTCCAGTCTTCTCAGAGTGGTATTTCTGCACAGATACGTCTTGGCGGTATTTGTGGTTATGTTTATAATGGTTCTGCAGTACACGACTGCTATTTCAAGGGACATCTGATAGCAAAAAGTCCTTATAGTTCAGTGTCCTCGGCAACTCTTTCTGTGGGCGGCATTTCAGGATACAACGGCAACAGTATGGTTGACACCAGTAAACCACAAGGCATATACAACTGCTATGCCTCATTCGAATATCATAAAGACCTTGGCTCTTTTACGAATTTCTATGCGTACGGAATCGGTAATAATTATGTCCAAGACTGTTATGCCATAACTTCTTCTGAAATAAATAACACAACGGGTTGCACTAAGCTTGATTCAGAGTCGGAATTGAACGGCAAGTTCAATGGCAAGACAGGTTGGCTGCAAGGAGTCTATCGCCCCGTTCTTGCTTATGCCAAGAAATATGCGGCTACAACTCCCGAGAAGACCCCGACAACAGTTTATTTCGATGCCATCCCCGAGGCTAATCCTACACCGAACTATTTCTACAACATCAGCATAGACGATCCATATTCCGACGTATCGCTGTGGAATCTGCCTAACATGGCAGTATATGTGCCGAGCGAGCAGAAGGACTATATAACCAACGGCTATCTCGACCAATCGTCTGAATTGAAGTATAAGCGTAGCGAGGGTGCTACTGGCACATTGGGTCAGCTGCATTTCTCCCTCGTTCAGAACAACAAGGGTTCACACTTCGTATGTCTCCCTGGAGAGGTACTGAAGTCCGACCTGCCCGAAGGCTCTGACGCTATGATTGTGGGCAAGATAAATTACGTGAATGACGAGGAGCAGGTGAATGTTGTCCATGTGGATACCATTCCCGCCGGTGTTCCATGTTTCCTCTATGTGCCTGTAACTGCGGTGAAGTCGGGCAATAATATAGATATGTTGATGAGAAGCGGCATAGTAAGCGAGCCTGTGATGAACGCCGACTACAGCAGTTTCAAGGGTACGTTCTCTCCGCAGACGGTGTCGGAGCAAGCCTGTCTCGACGTGGCAAAGGAAACATTCAAACGTGCTGCTACCCGTGGAGCCGCCCAGCTGGAGGACGCTTACTATTTCATCCGTGGCAACGAACAGGCGGAGGTCAAGCCATTCTCGGCATGGATAGAGAGTTCGTTGGGCAATGTCAGGATAGTGGATTACCTGCTGTTGGACGAGTACAGTCAGACCAACGAGGAGTTGATAGAGAACTCAACCGACGACGTGAACATCAAGCTGCGCCTCACCATGGATGCCGACAAGTGGACCACCGTCTGCCTGCCGTTCGACATGAGCGGAGACGAGATAAAGGAAAAATTCGGCGAGGACACCAAGTTGGAGGAAGTGGAAAGCGTATCGTATGACGGCACCACGCTCAACATCAAACTTAAGGAGGCTACCGACGGCATAGTCACCGGCTATCCATACTTCATCAAGCCGTCGGCAGGCAACAGCATCTTCGACCTCGGTCCGCGCATTCTTAGCAATGAGTTGAGCGAAGATGGCTATATGGCAATAAGTACTGATGCCACACGAGAGCTGTCGCTGAAGATGGGAGGATTGTATGGTATGTCGGTTCTCTCAAGCACCAAGGATTATGGAGCCTACTACTTCAACGACGACACACTCATCCAGATTCCATCGGGCAATCCGCTGACCCTCGGTGGCTTCCGCTGCTGGTTCAAGGCAAGTGACACCACGGCTTCCGCTCCCGCCGAACTCTCGTCGGTAGTGATAACCCACAGCGACGGCACGCTCACAGACATACAAGTTGTGGCGAAAGATTCCCAGGCGACCAAACAGACGATATATGACCTCCGCGGCATTGAGAAGAGGAGCGAGAAAGGCATATATATAAAAGGGGGAAAATTAAGAATGTTTTAAATGAAGAATGAAGTAGCCCTTTCGGGGCTATAATAAAAGTGGCTTTTCCGACGTGAAAAGTCACTTTTTTCTTTATTGACCAAAGTTTTTCTTTATTGACCAACGACTTCCAAAGTTTTTTCGTAACTTTGCCGCCGAAATAACAAATTAAAAACAAATATATTATGAAGACAAAGTTAAATCTTATCATTCTTTGCCTCCTCCTATTCTTTGCAGGTGGGGGAAAATCGTATGCCTGGAATTATCCCACCTCTAAGCCGTCATACCTTTTTTCCAGCGGCGACGGATCATCATCCAAGCCATACGAGATAAGGGACGCCCAGGATCTTGCCAACCTTGCCTATATGGTATGCGAAGGGGGCGAGGACTACTCGGGCAAGTATTTCGTGATGACCAAAGACATCACACTCAACACTGGCCTGGTCAATGCCGACTGTACCGACCGCAACACAGGCGACTTCCAGGTATGGACTCCCATAGGCGAATACGGCTTTTGGAGTAATAAGAAATTCAAGGGCGACTTCAACGGCAACAGCCATACCATCTCTGGACTTTTTATCGAAGCCAAGGACAATTTCAATGGCCTCTTCGGCGTGATTGACGGAGGCACAATACGCAACCTCACCATTGCCGACAGCTACATGTGCGCATCATATCCCTGCTCAACTTCCAACTATTATGGCTTTATTGCCGGCGAGACGTCCAATGCCACCTTCCTGAACTGTCACGTCAAGAACTCATGCATCAGAAACACTGATAACCACAATAGACATCTCTTAGCTATTGGCGGTCTGGTAGGCCACTGCAAGACAGGAGGCATCTTCCGCAAATGTTCGTTCAACGGCAACTTCAACTTACATTCTTTCGACACAGCCCAGTGGATCAGTGCAGGCGGACTGATAGGATATGGAGGCCGTATTAGCGATACCGTCGGTGAAGCCAAGCTCTACTACTGCTCTACCAAAGGTAAGTTCACGGTAACAGGCTCTCCCTCCATCGAAGTCTATGGTATGGGAATAATTTTATCGGAAGCATACGGCTGTGTGGCCGGCATGGACTTCGACATACAGACACACGGCGAATACTATACTGGATGGGCTTCTAGTTATGCCATTGAAGTGGCCAGCTTTACCTCTATATCAGGACGATGCACTCAGTGCGTCACATACGGCACCATCAAGGTGGGTGAGCCTGATAATCCTATAAAAGTGGAACCATTGACTAACAAAGATTATAAGTTTTATAACATAAGAATAGGAACCTTCACCTCTTTAGGAGAATATCGTTACAATTCTGATGATATAAAAAACCAGTGCGCTGCATATACCAATGTGGAACTGTATCTTCATGACGACAGTAAAGGCAATGCCTACATCACCTCTTTTGGATTAGGGTATATAAGGGCAGAGCATGAAGGAAATGCACTGGTCACAGAGCTAAAAAACTGTATTGTAGCAGGCAAACACATCGTTAAGAGCACGAGCAAGATAGGTTACAACCCTGTAACCATGTATGACTCTGGGAGTGTCAACGGTAGTGATAACTCTTGGGAAAGGGTAAAAGGTGCAAAATACTGTACCTACGTAAACAGTGTGAAGGACGAGGATGCCTATTTCAGATACAAACACCAAAAATTTGAGTCCATCACCCCTGAGGAGCTGACAGGAGACAAGTTACTTGCCGAGCTTAACGCCCTGAGCGAGGGCAGCTACCAGTGGGGCAGGATAACCACTGAGGGCGACCTTAAAGGCTATCTCATGCCCGTCATCTGCGGCGGCAGCATATCCGACATGAAGGGAAGCGGCACGCAAGAGGCTCCCTACCTGATAGGCTCGGAGGCTGACCTCCGCAAATTCCAGAAGAAGATGGAAACGGAAGGCAGCGCAGACAAGTACTTCAAGCTCACCGCCGACATCGACATGAGCGAGCAGGCCATGCCCGCCATAGGCCCACAGGAAAACCCCTTCCAGGGCACCTTCGACGGCAATGGGCACAGCATCAACGGACTGGTTACCGGGGAGGGATACCTGTTCCACTACCTACAGGGCACCGTAAAGAACCTCACCCTGCTCGACTACAAGGGCAAGGCCGACAAGACGGGCATTGTCACCTCCATAGCCTGCTTCGTGGGCGGCAGTGCGGATGGAAAGGTGTCGAAACCGGGATATATCAAGAACTGCTACGTAAGCGGCAACATAGAGGCATACCGCAGCAGTTTTGCAGCAGAAGATAATGTAAAGGCCACAGGGCTCTGCCTGAACATCTACGAGCCCTCAACCGTGGAGAACAGCTACTTTAAGGGCAGCATCAAGGTGTCCAGCAAGACGGTGGACGGACAAATTGTTAATTCTGGAGGTGTGGTTTTACCTTCCCCTGCCGCTACCTACCTCTATGTAGGCGGACTGGCAGGTAAGTTTAGTAAAGTGACAGAAAGCACCAACCCCACAGCCATCAAGCAATGCTATGCCTCGTTCACCTATGAATGTGATGAAACGGGGAAAAAGTTTGACAGCAAAACAGTGTATGGCACCATCGCAGATGTATCTTCTCATCAGAATGTAACCAACTGCTTCTACGTTTGCGACAAAGAAATCGATAAATATACGGAGAAGTTAGGCTCAGAGTCGGAATTGAACGGTAAGTTCAATGACAAGACAGGCTGGCTGCAAGGTGTCTACCGCCCAGTGGTAGAGGGTACAAAGTATTACACCGCTACCCTGCCTGACGAGAGCCGTACAGTGACCTACCTCGACGCCATTCCTGAGGCCAATACTACGCCCAACTACATCATGAACGTTACAACATCCGACGACCCGTATGCAGACAAGTTGGTATGGCAGTTGCCGAACGTGGCGGTATATGTGCCAAGCGAGCAGACAGACTATATCCCCAACTGCATGCTCGACCAAACACATGACTTCAAATACACCCCGACATCAGGCGCAGCCACAAAGGGACAGCTAATCTATAATCTGACGCAAACCGACAAGGGCTACCACATGATTTGTCTGCCAGGAGTGGTGGAGC
>OODO01000081.1_pt1 | contig 92625 bp, 103 predicted proteins | sample 1671261 | NCBI WGS metagenome assembly OODO01 (sample SAMN06348138, study PRJEB24527) | human gut metagenome | biome: human gut; feature: ankylosing spondylitis patient; material: feces | host: Homo sapiens | place: China | collected 2015-10 | reverse complement strand
AAGAGAATCCAGACAAGACTGGTACTTGAAGCAGTTGCAAAGGCAGAAGATATTCAGGTATCCGATGAAGAATTCGATGCAGAGCTTCAGAAGATGGCTGATATGTATAAGATGGAACTTTCACAGATTAAAGAATTTATGGGAGAATTTGAAGGAAAGCAGATCAGAAGTGATATTGCTATCCAGAAGGCAGTAGATCTTATCGTAAATTCAACTGTAGAAAAGTAATTTTCGCGTAAGAAAGGACAGAAATTATGAGTTTAGTGCCTTATGTCGTTGAACAGACCAGCCGTGGAGAACGGTCATATGATATTTATTCAAGACTTTTAAAAGACAGAATTATCTTCTTAGGAGAAGAAGTGACAGATGTATCTGCAAATATTGTTATTGCACAGATGTTATTTTTAGAGGCAGAAGATCCAAGCAAGGATATTCACCTTTACATTAACAGTCCGGGTGGTTCTGTATCTGCCGGATTTGCAATTTATGATACAATGCAGTATATTAAGTGTGATGTATCTACGATGTGCATGGGACTTGCAGCAAGCATGGGTGCATTTTTGCTTGCGGGCGGTGCAAAGGGCAAAAGACTTGCTCTCCCGAATTCTGAAATTATGATTCATCAGCCTTCAGGCGGTGCCAAAGGACAGGAAACAGAAATCAGAATCGTTGCAGAAAATATTTTAAAGACTAGAAATCGGTTGAATGAAATTCTGGCAGCCAATACTGGCAAGTCAGTAGAAGAAATATCTCGTGATACAGAGCGTGATAACTATATGACAGCACAGGAAGCTGTAGCTTATGGTCTTATTGACAGCGTAGTTGAAAAGAGATAGTTTTAAATGACGGGACTGTTGCTTTTCGCAACAGTCCTTTTATAAATTACATTATTATTGTTGGAGGATTTCATGGCAGGCAGAGGTATAGATGAAAAGTTGAGATGTTCATTTTGCAATAAGACACAGGATCAGGTAAAAAAGCTGATATCCGGTCCGAACGGAATTTACATTTGTGACCAGTGTGTAAGTATTTGCAGTGATATTCTTGATGAAGAATTTGAAGAAGAAGAAGATGACGGCAATCCGGCAGAAGATATGGAAATTAATCTGTTAAAGCCAAAAGAAATAAAAGAATTTTTAGATGACTATGTTATCGGACAGGATGAGGCAAAGAAAGTACTGGCGGTAGCGGTTTATAATCATTACAAGAGAATTTTATCAGGGAAAGACGTTGATGTAGAATTACAGAAAAGTAATATTTTAATGCTGGGTCCGACAGGTTCCGGTAAGACATTTCTTGCTCAGAATCTGGCAAGACTTTTAAATGTGCCGTTTGCAATTGCAGATGCAACCACACTGACAGAGGCGGGGTATGTCGGTGAAGATGTAGAAAATATTTTATTAAAGCTGATTCAGGCAGCAGATTATGATATCGAAAAAGCACAATATGGTATTATTTATATTGATGAAATAGATAAGATTACAAAGAAATCAGAAAATGTATCCATTACAAGAGATGTATCGGGCGAAGGTGTACAGCAGGCACTTCTTAAAATTTTAGAGGGTACGGTGGCTTCCGTTCCGCCACAGGGAGGAAGAAAACACCCACAGCAGGAACTGATTCCAATTGATACAACCAATATTTTATTTATCTGCGGTGGTGCATTTGACGGTCTTGAAAAGATTATCGAATCCCGTATGGATAAGAGTTCTATCGGATTTAATGCAGATGTCCATGAAAAGATTGAAGCAGAAGTCGGTGAGATGTTCCATAAGGTACTTCCGCAGGATCTGATTAAATTCGGACTGATTCCGGAATTTGTAGGCCGTGTGCCGGTGGTTGTTGCATTGGATTCCTTAGATGAAGCTGCACTGGTAAGAATTTTAAAGGAACCGAAAAATGCGATTTTAAAGCAGTATCAGGCATTGTTCTCTTTAGATGAGGTAGAACTGGAATTTACAGACGAAGCGGTTGAAGAAGTCGCTAAAAAGAGTTTTGAAAGAAAGACGGGTGCCCGTGGCCTTCGTTCTATCTTAGAGGCAGTTATGAATGAAGTGATGTACGAAATTCCGTCAGATGATACGATTGCAAAATGTGTAATTACAAAGGATGCCGTAGATGGAACAGCAAAGCCTTTGATTGAGTACCGCTCAGAAAATGTTGCAATGTAAAAACTAAAAGGTTAGGTTTATATGGAAATGAAAAATATAAATTTGCCATTGATTGCATTAAGGGGTATGACCGTGTTGCCGGACATGGTCATACATTTTGATATAAGCAGAAAAAAATCAATTCATGCAGTAGAAAAGGCAATGGAAAAAGACCAGAAAATCTTTCTGGCAACACAGGTTGACCCGGAAGTTTCTGACCCGGAATACGAAGATTTATATCATGTAGGTACACTGGTAAAGATTAAACAGCTCATAAAGCTGCCAAACAGCGTAGTGCGTGTTCTGGTAGAAGGTGTGAAGAAGGGTACGCTTGAAGGTGTTACGCAGGCGGATGGAATGCTTGTGGCAGAGGTTGCAGTAAATGAGCAGCCGCCGCAGGAATTAGACCCGACACTCAATAAAGCCATGCTTACGGGGTTAAGAGAACTGATTCGTCAGTACGCACTTGCCAATCCAAGGATGAGCCGTGACATTTTAAAGCAATGGCTGGGTATGAACAGTGCCAGAAAGCTGCTGGAACGGTTTACAATCGACTATCCGATGGAGTACAGGGAACGCCAGCATATGCTGGAACTGGATTCTTTGGAAGAAATGTATGAATATGCGGGCAAACTCTTGATCGAAGATACGAATGTCAGCAGAATTAAAGAAGAGCTTTCTGAAAAAGTCAAAGAAAAAGTAGATAAACACCAGAAAGAGTATATTTTAAGAGAGCAGTTAAAAGTCTTAAATGAAGAATTAGACGGCGAAGATGACGGTTCTGAAATTGAAGAATTTTGTGCTGCAGTAAAAGAACTGGAAGCAGCTGCGGAAATTAAAGAAAAAATCCGCAAGGAAATCAAGCGTTATAAAATATTAAGCCAGGGGTCAGCAGAAGCGAACGTGGAGCGCGGTTATATCGAAACGCTGCTTGAAATGCCGTGGGATAAGATGTCAGAGGATAACCGTGATTTAGATGCTGCAGCACAGGTGTTGGATGAAGATCACTATGGCATGAAAAAAATCAAAGAGCGTATTTTAGAATCGCTCGCAGTCCGTAATATTACAAGCAAGGGTGAAGCACCGATTCTTTGTCTTGTAGGACCTCCGGGAACGGGAAAAACTTCAATTGCGCGTTCTGTGGCAAAAGCACTGAATAAAAAATATGTGCGTATCTGTCTGGGTGGTGTACGTGATGAAGCAGAAATCCGCGGACACAGAAAGACTTATGTTGGTGCAATGCCGGGCAGAATTATTACGGCATTTAAAGCGGCAGGCGTGAAAAATCCGCTTATGCTGTTAGATGAAATTGATAAAATCAGCAGTGATTATAAGGGCGATACGGCTTCAGCGCTGTTGGAGGTATTAGACAGCGAGCAGAACAGCCATTTCATCGATCACTATATTGAACTGCCGACAGACCTTTCACAGGTGCTTTTTATTGCAACGGCAAATGATTTATCAACTGTCAGCAAACCGCTTTTAGACCGAATGGAGATTATCGAGGTCAGCTCATATACCAAAAATGAAAAGCTGCACATTGCAAAAGAACATTTAGTGCCAAAGCAGCTTGAGAAAAACGGACTGATGGCAAAACAGCTGAAATTCTCCGATAAGGCGCTTGAAAGCATGATTGACGGATATACAAGAGAAGCCGGTGTGCGAAGCTTAGAGCGTGAAATTGCAAAGGTATGCCGCAAGGCAGTGCGCCAGCTCTATCACGGCAACGGAGAATTGAATGAAGAAGTAAAGAGTATCCGCATTACAGATAAGAATTTAAAGGATTTCTTAGGAAAAGTAAAATTTAAGCCGGAGAATATCCATAAAAAGAATGAAGTCGGTATTGTGCGTGGACTAGCATGGACAAGTGTCGGCGGGGATACGTTAGAAATTGAAGTCAATACAATGCCGGGTAAGGGTGAACTGATTCTCACCGGACAAATGGGTGATGTCATGCAGGAATCCGCACGGATTGCACTGACTTATGTGCGCTCCATTACATCAGGCAGGAAGTATAAGGTCGAACAGGAATATTTTGATACACACAGTATTCATTTACATATTCCGGAAGGCGCAGTGCCAAAGGATGGTCCGTCAGCCGGTGTAACAATGACAACGGCGATGCTTTCTGCAGTGACAGGAATTCCGGTTCATGCCGATGTTGCAATGACCGGGGAAGTGACACTCCGCGGCAGAGTGCTTCCGATTGGCGGATTAAAGGAAAAACTGCTCGCGGCAAAGACGGCAGGCATGAAAAAAGTCCTTGTTCCGTCCGAAAACAGAAGTGACGTGGAAGAATTTGATGAAGAAATTACAGGCGGCATGGAGATTGTTTTTGTTTCGGAAATGAAACAGGTACTTGAGCATGCACTGGTTCCCGGGAATCAGGATAAATAGTGAAAATGTATGGCATGAGATGTCAGCAGAATGGAGAGTTGTATGATTATCAAAAAAGTAAATCTGGATATTGTCATTGGTGTTACAAGCGCAATTCCACAAACTGAACTGCCGGAGGTGGCATTTGCGGGAAAATCCAACGTGGGAAAATCTTCACTCATTAATGCGTTGATGAACCGTAAGTCTTATGCCAGAACATCTTCACAGCCGGGTAAGACACAGACAATCAATTATTATAATATCAATGATGCAATGTTTCTGGTGGATTTACCGGGCTACGGCTATGCCAATGCCAATCAGCAGGTAAAAGCAAAATGGGGTAAAATGGTAGAAAAGTATCTGAAAGTGTCCAAACAGCTTCGTCAGGTCTTTCTGCTGATTGATATCCGTCATGACCCGTCAGCCAACGATAAAATGATGTATGACTGGATTGTTGCAAATGGATACCACCCGGTTATTATTGCAACAAAGCTGGATAAATTAAAGCGCAGCCAGATTCCAAAGCATGTTAAAGCTGTCCGCACAGGACTTGGACTTGAAAAAGATGATATATTAATTCCTGTTTCATCACAGACGAAGCAGGGAATCCCGGAGCTGTGGGAAACGATTGAGCAGTATTTATTATAGAAAAGCCCGGCAGAATAAGTATTTTTTCATTCACTTATTCTGCCGGGCTTTTATTATAAATATAGTTTTTATTTACATCAGCTTACGCATAATGAAATCGTAGATTTCCTGACTGCCTTCGCGCCATTTGGAACACATGGCGTCGGCCTGTTCTTCTAACGGGACGGCAATGTTTAACTCAATGAGGTTGGTTTTGCCTTCTTTTACGATGCAGTGTACGATGTAGTCGCCGTTTGTGGAACGGTAGTAGTCGGACAGGGTTCCGGTTTCACAGCGCAGTTCGTATTTATTTTCAATCAGATAGACATCGATTTCTTCACGGATTGCATTGGATATTTTGTTGCTGAAAAAGGAAATGGTGTCTTTTCCGGAAGACGTCAGCCGGTACTGGGTGCTGCTTCGGTATGTCAGGACATTAACAAAGCCATCATCTGCAAGGGAGCTTAAAACTTCCTGCAGTGTAAAATAGGTTGTATATTGTTTGTCCAGCATAAAATCAGCAATCTGGCTGTTGGAAAGTGGGAAATTCACTTTACTTAACATATATAAAACCATCAATTTGTATAAAGTAGTTGCTTCTGTATTCATTGATATAACCGTCCTTGACAAATGTTATTCTCTTTAAAATACCGGTTCATCCGGTTCATTACCTGTTTTTTGTTGGCACTCCATAAAGGAGCTTTCAGCAGTTTTTTTGCACCGTCACCCGTCAGCCGGTGAATTACCATATCCGGCGGAAGAATCTCTAAAATTTTCCCAAGGCAATCAAGATATTCGTCTTCCGTCATGACGGTAAAAAGCTTTTCTTCATAATTGCGTGCAAGGTCTGTGCCGGAAAGAATATGTAACAGCTGGAGTTTAATGCCAGAGGCTCCGCTGTGTCCGATATAATCTGCGGTCTGTAACATCATTTCCTGCGATTCAGAGGGCAGTCCGAGAATCATATGCACAATTGTTTCAATTCCGGCATCAGACAGCATTTTCATGGCATCATCAAATACAGAAAGACTGTAGCCGCGGCGGATATAGCGGGCGCTGCTTTCATGGATTGTCTGAAGTCCCAGTTCAACCCAGACCGGTTTTATGGCATTTAATTCAGAAAGCAGTGTAACAATCGCTGGTGTAATGCAGTCCGGTCTTGTTGCAATAGAAAGAATCCGGACGTCATCGTGCCGGATTGCTTCGGTAAAAATCTGTCTTAAATAATCGGCCGGTGCATACGTATTGGTGTATGACTGAAAATAAGCGATATACTGACCGCCGTTATATTTACGGCTGATCAGTGCTTTTTCGGCTTCAATCTGTGCAGCAATGCCTGGAATTTTAGTATGCTGCGGTGTCACAATGCCTCCGGCAAGTAAAGAGGCACTGTTTCCAATCAGTGCCTCTCCTGAAAAATCACCGGAACCGCCTGCACTGCAAAAAATACAGCCACGTGTGTCAATCCGTCCGTCACGGTTGGGACAGGTCATGCCGCCGCTTAAAGAAAGCTTGTACATTTTACAGCCATACGTTTCCTTTAAATATTCGCTTAGTGAATAGTAGTAAGGTTTCATGGACTATCTGGTAATATGGTCTTTTACAGCCTGACTTACGACATCAGCAACGCGTTCATCAAAAGCTTCCGGTAAAATGTTGACATCGCTGACTTCATCCTCAGGAACTAAATTAGCAATGGCAAGTGCAGCAGCCAGCTTCATTTCCTCGGTAATCTGTGTTGCACGACCTTCGAGTGCGCCTTTAAAGATACCCGGAAATGCGATAACGTTGTTGACCTGGTTCGGAAAGTCAGAACGGCCTGTACCGACCACTTTTGCACCTGCAGCCTTTGCAACGTCTGGCATAATTTCAGGAACCGGATTTGCCATGGCAAAGATAATCGCATCTTTGTTCATGGACTGAACCATTTCAGGAGTTACAATATTCGGAGCAGAAACACCGACAAAAATATCAGCACCCTTTAAAGCATCCGCCAGTGAACCGGTCTTATGTTCAAGATTCGTAACATCCATCATGGATTCCTGCATCCAGTTTAAACCTTCGCTTCCTTTAGAAAGGATACCGGACTTGTCGCACATGGTAACATGCTTAAATCCATATGTAAGGAGCAGCTTTGTAATGGCAATGCCGGCAGAACCGGCACCGTTTACAACAACCTGACAGTCTTCTTTTGTCTTTCCTGTAACCTTTAAACCATTGATAATACCGGCAAGTACAACAATTGCGGTACCGTGCTGGTCATCGTGGAAAACAGGAATGTCTAAGAGTTCCTTTAAACGGGACTCGATTTCAAAGCATCGCGGCGCGGAAATATCTTCAAGATTAATTCCGCCAAAGGCAGGTGCAATATTGACAACAGTCTTGATAATTTCCTCTGTATCCTGTGTGTCCAGACAAATCGGCACAGCATTGACACCGCCGAAGGATTTGAAAAGAACAGCCTTTCCTTCCATAACAGGCATGGCTGCGTGAGCGCCGATGTTGCCCAGTCCTAAAACAGCACTGCCGTCTGATACAACGGCAACAGTGTTTGCCTTAATGGTGTACTTGTAAGCTGCTTCCTTATCCTTTGCGATGACCTTACATGGTTCAGCAACACCCGGAGTATAAGCTAACGCAAGGTCTTCCCTTGTTGCAATATCCATCTTTGGTGTTGTTTCAAATTTTCCGTTCCATTCCTCATGAAGCTGTAAAGCCTTTTCTGCATTTGTCATTATAAATAATACCTGCCTTTCTTAAAAATCCAAAGATACTTTAAATCATACCATATACAAAATCTGACGGCAATATATTTTTAGAAAAAGAAAGGTTTGAAATTATGACAAAAAGGTGTATAATAGAGGAACAGTAATGAGATTTTCATAAGTGGTGCTGATTCAGTAACCGGATTCCCTGTTTATATTTGTTATATTTATTTATAGGAATGGAATTTATTTTAGGAGAGTATTAAGATATGAGAGAAAAACTTCAGACATTATCTTTAGTTGTATTACGTGAGTTTGCAAAGGATAAAAAAATCAAAGGAATTACAGCGATGCGCAAGGCAGAGCTGATTGATGCAATTATTGAAGCTTCAGGTGGAGAAGAAGCACAGGCAGAAGCATCGGAAAAACAGAATACCGAAGCACAGAGTACACAAAGACAGGAAGAACACCAGGAGGTTCAAAGTACGGCAGCACCGGCAGCACGTACCGGAAGAAGTGAAGAAACACCGCGTTACACAAGAAACGATAATGCACAGAGAAGCAATGAGCGTCCGCATTATGAAGAACGCCGTGAATACCGCCACTATGAAGGCAGACAGGATTATAAAAACGACAGAACGGAATACAGGAATGACCGTCAGGACTACAGAAGTGATATGAAATCCGATGAACCCGATGCAAACGGAATCCTTGAAGTCCTCGCAGAGGGATATGGATTTATCCGCTGTGAGAATTTCCTGCCGGGTGAAAATGATGTGTATGTATCGCCGACACAGATCCGCCGCTTTAATTTAAAGACAGGTGATATTATCAAAGGACCGAAGCGTATCCGTACACAGAATGAAAAATTTTCAGCGCTTTTATATCTTGAGTCTGTCAACGGATTAGATCCGATGCTTGCAACCAAAAGACCGGCATTTGAAAAACTGACACCGATTTTCCCGAATGAGAGAATTCATTTAGAGAAAAATACAAATACCGTGGCAATGCGCATGGTAGATTTGATTTCTCCGATTGGCAAGGGACAGCGAGGCATGATTGTATCACAGCCAAAGTCCGGTAAGACAACCCTGTTAAAGCAGATTGCGACAGCCGTAACCAAGAACAACCCGGAAATGCACCTGATGATTCTGTTAATTGATGAACGTCCGGAAGAAGTTACGGATATTAAAGAGTCCATTACAGGGGATAATGTGGAAGTTATTTATTCTACATTTGATGAACTGCCGGAACGTCACAGACGTGTATCTGAAATGGTTATCGAGCGTGCAAAGCGTCTGGTGGAGCAGAAACAGGATGTTATTATTTTATTAGACAGTATTACAAGACTGGCAAGAGCCTATAATCTTACTGTACAGGCAAGCGGACGAACCTTATCCGGTGGTCTGGACCCGGCGGCACTGCATATGCCAAAGCGTTTCTTTGGTGCGGCAAGAAATATGAGAGAAGGCGGAAGCCTTACCATTCTGGCAACGGCATTGGTTGAAACGGGCAGTAAGATGGATGATGTTGTATTTGAAGAATTTAAGGGAACGGGTAACATGGAACTGGTACTTGACAGAAAGCTGTCTGAAAAGAGAGTGTTCCCGGCGATTGATATTGCAAAGTCCAGTACACGACGTGAAGATTTGCTGTTAAGCCGCGAAGAACAGGAAGCGGTAGATATTATGCGGAAGGCGTTAAACGGACTAAAGACAGATGAAGCAGCAGAACGCATCTTAGACTTATTTGCAAAGACAAGAAATAATGCAGAATTTGTACAGACCGTCCGCAAGAACCGTTATATATAGAAACCGGAGGTTTATGAAAGGACGGACCGGTCTGTTAAAATCAGAAAAAAAATTTAAAAATAATGCTTGCATTCATAATATCCTTATGATACAATAAGAAAGCTGTTTATCACAGATAAAGAGATCACTTTGTGAGATTCGTCTCACAATGACAATACTTATTTAAATATTAAAGAGGTGAAAATCATGAGAGAAGGAATCCATCCAGAGTACCATCAGGCAAAGGTTGTTTGCAACTGTGGTAATGAATTTGTTACAGGTTCAACAAAGGAAGAAATCCATGTTGAAATTTGCTCAAAGTGCCATCCTTTCTATACAGGACAGCAGAAGGCATCATCTGTTCGCGGACGTATTGATAAGTTCAACAAGAAGTACGGCGTACAGAACAATTAATCAGAACATAAGGTTGAGGTTGACCAGACCTCAACTTTTTTGTTATTATGGTAAAAAATATGCTTAGAGGTGTGCGATGAAACCATCAGGAATCGGCGGACAGGCTGTTATTGAAGGAATTATGATGCGCAATAAGGATCAGTATTCCATTGCAGTCCGTAAGCCAGATAATGAAATAGAAGTAACAGTCAGAGATTGTAATCAGCTGCAAAAGAAACATCCGTGGCTGAATTATCCGATAATCCGGGGAGTATACAGCTTTGTGGATTCTTTAGTAACGGGAATTTCCACAATCAATTATTCGGCTTCGTTTTATGATGATCCGGCAGAGCAGAAGAGTACAAAAGCCGATGAAATCGGAAGGGCTGTTTTTAAAGATAAATTAGAAGCGGTTTTAATGGCGTTTACGGTTATTTTATCTGTTGTATTTGCAGTAGGACTGTTTATGCTCATTCCGTATTTTGTATCCAGACTGCTGACACCTTATGTTTCTTCTCAATTTTTGTTGAATTTTATAGAAGGTCTTGTGAGAGTTGTCTTATTTATTTTATACATACTGGCAATTTCACAGATGAAGAATATTAAAAGAACATTTATGTACCACGGTGCAGAGCATAAGTGTATCAACTGCATTGAGCATGGCGCAAGACTGACACCGGAAAATGTAAAAAACAGCTCGCGTTATCACAAGCGCTGCGGAACAAGCTTTTTGTTTCTGGTGATGTTTGTCAGTGTGATATTTTTTATATTTATCAGAATCGAAAATACGGCGGTGCAGCTCGTTTTAAGAATCCTGCTGATTCCGGTCATTGCGGGTGTTTCATATGAATTAATCCGCTGGGCGGGCAGAAGCGAAAATGTATTTATCACAGCACTCAGCAAGCCGGGGCTGTGGCTTCAGAAGCTCACGACCAAAGAACCGGATATGGATATGATTGAAGTGGCGATTAAAGCAGTAGAAGAAGTCTTTGACTGGGAAGCATTTTTATTGGATTATTATAAGGATACCGAACAGCCGGTAGCGGAAATGGCAGCCAACGAAGCTTCTCTTGCGATTACATCGACCATTACGACAGGTGCGGATCGGAATACACGTTCCTTAAATCCGGATGAAGTTGTACAGGAAAATACACAGCAGACGACACAGCCTGAAAAAGAATATATTGCACCGGATGATACAGATATATTAGAAGGCGGTCAGATTACGGACACAGAGGGTGCAAAAGAGCAGGAAAAGAATCCGGACAGCACTGAAAATTCAGAACAGCAGTCCGAAACCGGCAGTCCGGCAGAAAATAAAGAAAAGTCTGAGCCGGAAAGTGAAAATGCAGATATAAAACAGCAGTCAGAATCACAGGAATCAGAAGCCGGAGAAGATGATGAGGACGATGATGAACTGCCGGAGGGCTTTGAAATTATAGAAGACCCGCAGGAATCTGTGGACACGGCAGCACAGCAGGCATCCGAAAGTAATCTGTCAGTAGAAAGCGATAAGGGGCTTGAAGAAGGCGACGGCTTTGAATTTATCGAGGATGAAGAAGACGAAGATTACGCAGAGGAACTTCCTCTTTTCAAAGAGAGAGTGGATAAAAAGTGATGTGCAGGGATATGATGATACAGGAAAATCTGACCATATCCGGCGCGGTGCGTGAGGGTGCAAAAAGACTGAAACAGTGCGGCATTGAAAATGCAGACTACGACAGCTATGCCCTGTTGTCTGAAATCAACGGCATGGACAGGACATATTATCTGATGAATGGATCAAAGCTGCTTACCCGTGTAGAACAGGAACGTTTTTTTGACTATATTGAACGTAGAAGCGGTCATGAGCCGTTGCAGCACATTTTAGGCAGGACATTTTTTTACGGACATGAATTTAAGGTCAGTCCCGATGTACTGATTCCAAGACCGGATACGGAAGTGCTTGTGGAGCAGGTGTTAAAGGTCTGTACGGACGGTATGACAGTTGTAGATATGTGTACCGGTTCAGGCTGCATTCTGCTGTCTGTTGCACTGGAACGAAAGCTTTCAAAGGGTATCGGTGTGGATATTTCCGAGAAGGCACTTGCGGTTGCAAAGGCTAATCAAGAAGCCCTTGCACCGGAAAATGTGACACTGATTCAGAGCGATTTATTTGAAAACGCAGGAAAGTATCTTATGGAACAGTCCGTGGATATTGTGGTTTCCAATCCGCCGTATATCTGTACAGAGGTGATTGACAGTTTATCGGAGGAAGTGCGCCTGCATGACCCGGTGCTGGCATTGGACGGACATGAGGATGGATTATATTTTTACAGAAAGATTACAAAGCAGGCGAAAGGCTTTTTAAAACCCGGCGGCCGGCTGTTTTACGAAATTGGCTATGACCAGTCTGCGGCAGTCGAAGCACTGCTTTGTAAAGAAGGCTATACACAGGTGTCAACCGTAAAAGATTTGGCGGGACTTGACAGAGTCGTTATGGGCAGATTATAAATAAAGAAAGACAGAGAACCGGAAAGAAAGGATAAAATAGATTATGGATATGTTTGACAGATTGGAAGATACCGTAAACCGTTATGAGGATATTACGGCAGAACTGGGAAATCCGGATGTGGTTAATGACCAGAACCGTTTTAGAAAGCTGATGAAAGAGCAGAGCAGTCTGGCTCCGTTAATTGCTACGTATACAGAATACAAAAACTGTAAGCAGACAATTGAAGACAGTTTACAGCTTTTAGATGAAGAATCCGATGAAGAATTAAAGGAACTGGCAAAAGAAGAATTAAATGAAGCGAAAAAACGCGTAGAAGAACTGGAAAATGAAATTAAAATTTTACTTCTGCCAAAGGATCCGAATGATGACAAGGATATTATCGTTGAAATCCGTGCGGGTGCGGGCGGTGATGAAGCGGCACTTTTTGCGGCAGAGCTGTTCCGTATGTATACCCATTATGTAGAATCAAAGGGATGGAAGGTCGAAGTTGTCAACGCGGATGAAACAGGCATTGGTGGTATGAAGGAAATCGAATTCATGGTAAAGGGACAGGGTGCATACTCTGTTTTAAAATATGAAAGCGGTGTACACCGTGTACAGCGTGTGCCGGAAACAGAATCCGGCGGACGTATCCATACTTCTACGGCTTCGGTTGCAGTTATGCCGGAAGCAGAAGAAGTAGATATCCAGATTGATGAAAAAGATATCCGTATCGATGTTATGCGTGCTTCCGGAAACGGCGGACAGTGTGTCAATACAACGGATTCCGCTGTACGACTGACCCACTATCCGACAGGCATTGTTATTTATTCACAGACAGAAAAGTCACAGATTCAGAATAAAGAAAAGGCATTCGCTCTCCTGCGTGCAAAACTCTATGATTTAGAGATTCAGAAGGCACATGATGCGGAAGCAGATGCGAGAAGAAGCCAAATTGGTACAGGTGACCGTTCTGAAAAGATTCGTACTTACAACTTCCCACAGGGCCGTGTAACCGACCACAGAATCGGTCTGACGCTGTATAAGCTGGACAAGATTATGGACGGCGATATCCAGGAAATCATCGATGCCTGCATCGCGGCAGACCAGGCAGCTAAATTGGCGAAAATGGGTGATGAATAAAGTATTGGAAATATCGGTGTATAAGAACTGAATAAATTTGTAAAAAGCAGTCTTTTGATGTGGTCAGAGGACTGCTTTTTGCTTATTTAGTGTGATTTTCCAAGATTCACGATTATTATTTGGTGATAAATTTATCAGGTCGGGTAATTTAAGTAATTATTCACGAAAGATTATGTAGCTACAAAAAGAGAGTGTATTAATCCTATAATCTGTATATAATATAAATAAAAGTGAGGTGTATAGTGTGAAAAATCCTTAAATCTAAGATTTTTCACTCATCAAGCGAAGCTTGATGTTGGTAGTATTGTGCCGCAGGTGTCACAATCTTCCATTGTTCTATGAAGATTTAGAGGAGAAGATTTTTATATGACAGGCAGGATACGAAAGGCTTGATATAGGGACTAAAACTGAAATTTATATACTATAAAACGGCGTGAGACATCTGTCCCACGCTGTTTTTCTCGTTTCTGCCGAAAAATAGACACATGCCAACTGCACAGCGGATAAAGGATACGATAAGATGACACCATAACTACCAGATATTTACACAGGCAAAAGGAGGAAATTTTATGGTGAGAATATTAAAAAAGTTCAATCGGAAATCCACCCGGAGAAGTAGAAGTAAGGCAGCAGCGATAGCCCTTACAACGGTAATGGCATTGTCGGCAGCGGTCGTATTTACCGTACCGAAGGCAGAGGCGGCAAACGGTCCGTGTGATGAAGGGGACTGGGCGTATGCCTATATTGCAGTGGGTAACAGCGAAACCAAAGACAACATATTTTCATCGCAGGGAAGCAACGCAATTGACGGGGTATCCTACGATAAGGCAAGCAACACATTAACTTTGAACCAGTACAAAAATGCAGACAATTATATTGCAACCAACATGATGGGGGATGATTTTAAAATCCGCCTGATAGGTGAAAATGAAATAAGCAGTATTGTCGCATACGGAGATGCGTGGGGCGGATCTGTTACAATCTGCGGGGACGGTTCGCTTACGGTAAACCCGAAAAAACAGGAAGACTACGGTGTGCGCCTTTATGCAGAGGGAACGGCGTCCGTGCTTTCAGTGGAAAATACCTGTAATGTGACGATTTATGCAGGACAGGCAGGAAAAGTGCTTTACACGACAGGAAATCTTACGGATAAGGTAATAAAGGATAACGGGACATTGCAGGAAACACCACAGTATCAGATTTCACATCCGCTGGATATTGCAAGAATTTATGCAAATAATATTTCTAAGGTTGTAAGCAAAATAAGCCGCCCCGCAAAGGGACGGCTTTTGTATTACTCGATTTTGGGCGGCAACTTCGGATAAAGCACCAGCTCGAAATTATCAAATGGGCCATTTCGCCCGGAACGTTCATTCTTTGTGTACTCGACCTTTTCAAGAACCTCTTTGAGCATTTCGTTTTTTGCTTGAGCAGAGGGGAGAACGGGGTACACTTCGAGGAGCTTTTCGACCTTTGGTATTACGTTAAGGCGACTTGCTGCACGTTCCTTATCCGCCTGCACTTCGGCGGTAAGGGTAGAAATATCTTCCTCGGCAGCAGCAATACGCTCGGTAAGAGAGCGGGAGCGCACAAGGAAAGTGTCGGTATCGTAAACACCCTGTTCCAAAAGGTCGTGGGTACGGTCGAGTTGCTTGTGCAGCGTTTCGAGTTCGGCCACAGTTTTGCGCAGAGCTTTTTGTTTGAGGTCGAGGATGGCTTGCTCGTCCGCTGGGAGTTTATCAGACCATTCGAGGCGATAACCGTTCAGCCATGAGGAGAGAGCCTGCAGTAACCGTTCTTCGACGTATTCATACTTTGAGCCTACATTGTCGCAGATACGGTTGTGACAGATGAGAATATCAATCCGGCCTCTCCGCAGGACGATACTGCGGCCACATTTCCCGCAGACCAAAATACCAGCCAGAGGATTTACCACGGAATTTCGCTTCGGAACCGGCGGCGGGCCGGAGCGTTTGAGCAGGTCTTGAGCTTTCTGGAAAATGGCTTCATCAACTATCGCAGAGTGCAGACCATCAACGTAGATTACCTCGTCGGCAGGAGCCTTGTACCGCTCAACCTCAATGGAGTTGTTGACAATCCTTTTCTTGGATTTGTTCACACCCCAGCGGACTTTGCCAATGTATGCAGGATTTTGTAAAATGCACTGCACAGTCCTGTCATTCCAATATTGAGCAGAGGAGGGCGGAGCTACACCCAAACTGTCGAGCCGCTTCGAGATAGTGTATGTTCCAAGCCGCCGGACTTCGCCGTTATCGCCCTCCTCGCCAGAGGTATAGAGTTTGAAAATAAAGCGGACGATATCAGCCTGTTCTTCAACAGGGCGGAGTGTCCAGCCCTTATCGCCCTTAATGCGGACACGCTCATACCCGTAAGGTGCAAGCCCGGACACCCATTTGCCCTCTTTTGCAGAGGCGTTCCGACCACGGACTAAGCGGCGTTTTATTGTTTTATATTCTCGGCGGGACATGAACAGGCCGAACTCGAAATATTCTTCGTCAAATTCGTTCGCTGGGTCGTACACTTTCAACGGCGTAATGATTTTAGTACCGGAGTATTTGAAAGCCTGCGCCATAACACCTTGGTCGATTGTGTCACCACGGGCAAGACGCTCGACCTCAACGACGAGAACACCCTCCCACTTTCCGTCCTCGACCTCTTGCAGGAGCTTTTGGACGACGGGGCGGGCGGCTATTGTTTCGCCAGAGACGATTTCACGGTAGATTTGCGTGATATTATAATGCCCTCGTTTTGCAACTTCGAGCAGGAGTTTTTCGTGACGGGCCAGAGTTTCACCCTCGCCGTGAGCCTCCGCCTCGATGTCGGCACGAGATTTACGCAAGTAAAGGCAGTAAGCCAAAATAAACACCTCCTCAGTAAAAAAGCCCCTCATACAGAGGGGCGGAAATCAACAACGATTACATTGCTGTCTTGCCGGAGAACTCGCCTGTTACGCCGTTCTTGACGTTAAAAGCAATTTCCATATCGGCTTGCATGAGCCGGTCAAGCAGAGAGGCAATCTCGTTTTTGAGCTGGGACTGCAAGGCCATGAGGTCAGACAGCACAACGGGGTCTGTAACCGCACCGCCAGTAGCTTCAATCTTCTTTTGGATTTCAGAGCGGAGCGACTGCAAGGTACGCAGCAGTTCCTCGTAGAGAGCGATACGCTCCGGGCGAGCGCATTTCATATCCCGGTTGAGGAGCCGGTAGAAATCGTCAAAGCATTTTGAGACAGCCGGACGCAGTTCGGCAGGCAGACTGTTAAAATGCTTCTGGAAGTTTACGGTATCGTTGTAAAACACGTCCTCACTATGATTTGGACGGTCTGTATATCCAAGCAGGTAGTCGGTAGAAACACCGAAATACTTCGCCAGCAGGCAGACGGTATCGAGGTCTGGTTGTTTACCCTCGGTCTCGTAGCCAGAGACGGTGGAACGCTTTTTGTAAATGATTTTTGCTATATCCTCTTGCGTGAGATTACGCTCTTTACGCAGGGATATGAGGCGGTTTGCGAATTTTGACATAGTAATGCACCTCCAAAGTTTGATTATATCGGGTTTGCCCCGTTTTGTGTAGCGATTGCCCCGAAAATCGGCAAAATATAAAAAACAACCGAATATTTCTGGGAAAATGGTTGACTTTGCCCCAAACAGGAACTATACTATAATCACAGCAACCCAAACGGGGGCAAAACGATTGAGAAAGGAGCAAGAAATGAGAGCAAAGCTGAAAGCGTTGCGGGAAGCCAACGGCTACACCCAACAGACATTAAGTGACGCTATCGGAATGAGCCGTAGCCACTATTCACAGGTCGAGAGCGGAGACAAACAACCGTCGCTGAAACTGGCACTCCGCATTAAGCGAGCTTTGAACTACTACGGTGACGACATTTTCGATAACACAATGCCGCCAGTAAGAAAGCGATAAATTTTTTTACCAACGAATGACCCAAAATGGGACATTCAAGACATAGAAAGAGCAAATATATGACGCTGTAAGCGTCGAACCCCTTGCTTCAATCTATGAAAATTTTACACCGGGAGGAGGCGAAAATAAATGGCGAGGCAGGCAACAAAAGCCTGTGGCAACAGGTACTACGAGGCACGAATGAGAGCAGCAATGTACAACGAGAAGTTCTTGACACGAGCTGGGGCAGTAGAAAGCCTACCGGGAGTGACAGAGGACAGCCTCAAGAAATACGAGCTGGATATTAACCGGCCGCCGAACATCGTTGTAGCTCTCATGGCAGATGCCTATAACGAGCCGGAGTTGCGGAGTTGGTATTGCGCCAACGAGTGTCCACTCGGCAGGGATTGCAGAGAGATACCCGAAATGCCAGCAGAAAGGGCATTGATAAGGCTGCAGAACTCAGTTTACGAAATGCAGGAGGTTACACGGCAGATTGGAAAGCTCATGGAGGACGGGAAACTCTCGGAGAAAGAAAAACTGGCAGTTCCGGGCATTAGAGAGCAGTTGTTAGAGTTCCGGCGCAGAGCCGATGAAACCCTTGCGGTTCTCGAAAAAGCCGTGAAACAGGGAATATTTACATAGCCGAAAGGAGGTGCGGAATGGTTGAGGCAAATATCGTCAGAAATTTTACCATAGGCAACACCCGGATAAAGATTGCTGACGATTATTGCAGAACAGCCGGGGAAGCCGAGCAGATATTGAGAGACATAGCGGTACAGGCTCAACGGCAGTTGATAGCAGCAGCTTCAATCAAGCGTTATGGACAAGAGGAAAATGCGAACAGTGCCGCCAATGGTGGTTAGCATAGCAGCCGGAGTGGTGTTCTTCACCGCCGGGGTGTACGCAATCAAAGGCAGTGCCACAATGCAGCTGCAGAACACGGAACATCGGACAATCGTATCGACGCAGGAAGAAAGCCCGACGGTGGAAATCAGTTCGAGCGAACTCACCTACATGCAGTCACCGGCCCCTACATACCAGAGCTTAGTCAAGAGCCGGGATTGGGACGCAGACGAAAGCCAGATGTTAATGCAAATTGCAATGGCGGAGGCAGAGGGAGAGGACACGGAGGGAAAAGCACTGGTAATGTGTGTAGTGCTTAACCGTGTATGGAGTGAGGGCTTCCCGGACAGTATCGAGGAGGTAATCTTCCAGCCGAAACAGTTTAGCCCGGTATGCGAGGGCGGCAGATATTACACGACAGAGGCGGACGCAGATTGCAGAGCGGCGTTGGAAATGGTTATGAACGGCTGGGACGAAAGCGAGGGTGCGCTGTACTTTGAGAGCTGCGAAAACAGCAGTTGGCACAGTCAGAACCTTGAGCTGCTATTCCAGCACGGCGGACACAGATTTTACAGGTAGGAGGCACAGGACAATGACAAGAGCGCAGGCGAGACGCAAGAAAAGACGCAAGGCGAAAATGCAGAGAGCATTAGGCTGGACGCTGATATTTGCATTTGAATTTATCGTGTCGGCAGCACCGGCAGCGATTACAGCAGCATTTTTAATTCCAATGGCAAATGCCAGCAGACATTATCCTGGAATTGGGGGAGAGTGGATTGCGATTATGCTTGTATTCTGCTTGGTATTCAAGGCTGTGCATGAGCGCATTTGTGACTGGATTTTCGAGGAGGAATAAACAGGAATGGCATATTACAACACTTGCCAGGATTGCGGAAGCAATCTTGACCCCGGAGAGACCTGCGAGTGCAGGACACGACAGCAGTTCCAGACAGGAGGGACAGAAGATGTCAGAGGCAGATTTGAAACAGGAAGCAGAGCAGAGGCTCGGCACAGAGATAGAGGGCTCAGAGTGGGATAAGGCAAAGAGCTACGCAGAGCGCAAGCTCAAAGGCATTATCGAGAGATTTGGAGACGAGGGAGGAATAAGACAGGAGCCTTGGTATTTATCCCAGCTCATAGCTGAAACGGTTCAGCAGAATAGATTCTCTCGGTTCACGATTGAACTCATGGAGCTTAACCGATACGCAGACATGGAGATAAAAAAAGGACAGCCCGTGTCATAAACACGAACCGTCCACTACGCTATATCTCCATTGTAGCACGAAATTTTTCGGATTACAAGGAGGAATATTATGGACAACAAAAACACATTACAGATTACGGCCCAGTACCCGGCAGAGAGATACAACCTGCTGGTGCCTATGCAGACCGTAGCGGAGATTGCGGAAATCCACAAGCCGGTAATGAACGCCGTACAGATTTCCACGAATGAGGACGACAAGGAAATTTACTTACAGGACAGAAGCAAGGCGAAAGCCGACGGCTGGGCCTTAACCAAAAAGGGCCTCAACAAGCTCATGCGAGCCGCAGGTATTAAGATTTTGGGAACACGCCCGATTATCCCGTCCACCTGTCAGAAGTGTGCAGAGGTCAACAAGAGCATTGGCAGGCCAGTCAACTGCGGAACCTGCGGTAACAAAGATGTGAAGTTTGAGGCAAGGATTTCCGTACCGCAGCTTACCGGGGAAAACATCGAGATTGTGGCCCACAAGGAAATTATCGTTGACGATGTTTCGGTAGGCATGACGGAATTTCAGAAAAAGGAATTTTTGAAGTTCCGCTCGGAAATGTGCGAGACCAAAGCAATCAACAGAGCCTTGAGAGCGGCTATGCACATCAAAGGCACTTACAGCCTTACAGAGCTGTCGAAACCGTTTGTTGTGGCGTACCTCGTACCGAACCTTGATAACGAGGCAGTCAAAGCGGAGGCAGTAAGACATTTCTTCACATCGGCGCAGGAGCTTTACGGCGGACACAATACAGAGGCCAGACGTGCAATCTTCGTTGAGGACGACGTAGAGGAGGGAATGGAGTACGAGACACCGGGAAAGCCGATTGAGCAGCCGGAGAGCGCAGCTTACAAGGAAGCCCCGGCAGAGCCACCAAGAGCTACACAGGAACGCCAGCAGGCGGCAGCAGAGGCGGCCCCGGACTTTGACCCGAATGTGTGCGTGGAGTGTGGAGCAAAGGTCAGCAATGGCGTTGTGAGATACAGCCAGCAGCAGTACGGAAGAACCCTCTGCATGGCTTGTCAGAGAAAACAGGGAGGTAATCAGTAATGGCAATCAGAATTTTACATACAGGCGATTTACATATCGGGAATTTCCCCGGCCCGGAGGAAAACGGGGAGAACGTGAGATTCAAGGACATCTGCAAGTGCCTTGACGCACTGGTGGCAGGCGCAAAGGAACAGAAGCCGGACATTGCGGTAATCGCAGGCGACATCTTTCATCAGGCCAGAGTTTGGAGCGACAGAGGATTGAAAGAGCAGCAGACGGCGGTACACTTCCTGCGTGAGCTGGAAAGAATTTGCCCGGTAGTGGTTATGAGAGGAACCCCGAACCACGACAGCGAGGAGCAGTTCAAGACGCTTGACAGCACCTTTTACGGCGACGACAGCGTACACATCATAACGGAGCCAGACGTAGGCACATACCACAGCTACGACGGCAAGGCGGTACAGATTGCGTGCCTGCCGGGATTTGACAGAGGCTTTTACAGAGCAAAGCACCCCGGCCTCTCCAAAGAGGAGGAAAACGAGGTATTCACACAGTCAATCGCAGATTTGATTGTTGGCCTCAAGGCACAGTGCGACGCAGGTAGCCCGACGGTACTGGTATCACACTACACCATTACCGGGTGCAATATGGAGAGCGGGCAGACGGCATTCTTTAGCCAGTTTGAGCCGGTTGTTTACCCGGACACGCTGCAGGCGGCGGATTTTAACCTCGTTTGCTTCGGACACATTCACAGACCGCAGCAGCTCGACGGCTGCAAGAACACATTCTACTGCGGAGCGATTTCAGCCCTCAACTTCAACGACGAGGGACAGGAGAGAGGCTACTGGCTGCATGATGTAGAGGACGACGGAATGGTACACTCCACATTCCAGCAGCTTCCGACAAGGCAGTATAAAACAATCCGCCTCAAGGACGAGGACGTAGCGGAGATTATCAATGCAGACAGGGCGGAGGATAAGTTTCCGTTCCCGGTGCCGGACGTAAAGGGAGACATCGTGAGAGTGCTTTACGACTGCACGGACGAGCATAACAAGGCATTTAACCATACGGTGTATGAGGCAGCACTCTACAACGTGGGCGGAGCCTTTTGGGTACAGGAGATTACACCGCAGAAAATCAGTATCACGGTGGATAAGAAGAGCATGTACGCAGACGGAACCCCGGAAAGCAACCTTGCGGAATACCTTACAGAGAAAGAGTTTACGTCGGAACGCCTCGGAGAGATTATCGAGCTGGCAAGACCGATTATCGCAGAGGCAACGGAGAAAGCCACGACAGAGAGACATACAGGGCTGTTTGTTCCAGTTGAGGTTGAGGTCAAGAACTACCGCAACTACCGTGAGGAGACATTCTCATTCGAGGATATTCGCTTTTGCACCATTAACGGCAGCAACGGCGTAGGAAAGAGCAGTTTGTTCATGGACGCAATGGCGGACGCTCTTTTTGAGGAGACCAGAGAGGGCGAACTCACTGGCTGGATTTGCAACGACCCGGACGCTCGAAGCGGCGCAATCAAATTCACATTTAAGCTGGGCGAGAGCCTTTACAGAGTAACCAGAACCCGTCAGAAGTCCGGCAAGGCGACACTGAATATTTCAGAATTTGTTGAGGGAGAATGGGTAGACCGCTCCAAAGAGAAGTTTAAGGACACCCAGCAGGAAATCATCAACATCATTGGCATGGATAGCCTCACGCTGAAAGCCTGCGCCCTTATCATGCAAGACCAGTACGGCCTCTTTTTACAGGCGGACAAGGAAGCCCGCATGAATATCCTCGGAAATATCCTCGGCCTCGGCATTTACGCCGGAATGGAGGAACTGGCAGCAGACAAGGCGACAGAGACCAACAGACAGATAAGACAGTTGCAGGATAAGACGGACGTTATCTTGTCGGGCCTGCCGGACAGAGCGGAGCTTGAGGCGCAGATTGCAGCGGAGGAGGAAACCAAAGCGACCTACGAGCAGGCGGCAGCGGTAAAGACAACGGAGATTGACGGTCTCAAGGTGAAGCTCAACACGCAGTTGGAGGCAGCGAGCCGTGCTATCAAGCTCAACGGTAAGATTGCCACACTCGGAACGCAGAAAGCCACCAAAGAGGCAGCAAAGACCTCGCAGGTAGGCATTGTGACATCGGCAAACACTATTCTTGCCAAAGAGGAGGAAATCACGGCGGGCGTGGCAGCCTACAACGGATTGCTGGAAAAGGAAAAAGAGCTGATTAAGGGCAAGGCTACATACGACAACCTTGAGCAGAGAAAGAAGCAGCTCGAATCCGCCATTGACCTTGCGGAGAAATATGCAAAGGAACTGGCGCAGAAAAAAGCAGCGATTACGCTCGTGAAGATTGGGCCACTTGAGGCAGCCATTTCCCGTGCTGCGGAGCTGGAAGAAAAGCACCAGCAGCACGAAAGCACTGCCGGAAAGATTGCGGAACTGGAAAAGGGATTGCCGGAGTACACGGAGCAGAGACAGGCGGTACTCGACGCAGAGGCAGAGCTGGAACGACTGGAAGCGGACTATGAGAAAGCGAAAGAGAAGCTGTCATACCGCATTACGACCCTCAAAGGCAAAGTTGAGCTTCTGGACAACAGCGGTTGCCCGGACGTAGAAAAGGCAAGTTGTAAGTTCCTTACGGACGCACTGGAAGCCAAGAAAGCATTGCCGGAGGCAGAGGCGGCACTCGCTTCACTTGAGACGGAGTACGCAGCAAACCGTCAGAGCCTTTCAGATACGCTCAGACAGGCGGAAACCGTGTTCAGCGATAAAATGCACCTCCCGGAGGAAATCGAGGCTCTTAGAGGCGATTTGAGAGTGCTTGAGGCAGCGGAGAAAGAGTACAGCAGCCTTGAGACACAGAGAAACGAGCTGAAACTCATGCAGGAACGCTCGGAGGAGCTGGCAAAGGCGCAGGCCAGCGCAGAGGAGACGGTCACAAAGGGAAAAGCCGAACTGGAAAAGGTGACAGCGGAGCTTGAGGCGGTAGAGGCAGCCAACAGAGAGTATGAGAAGTTACAGCAGGACATTTTGACAGCCAGAACATGGCTGGATAAGGAGAAACAGCTCCCAGTAGCGAGACAGCAGAAAGAGGCGGCAAGCCTGCGTGTTCTGGAATTGAGTGGAGAGATTGAAGAACTCGAAAAGGAACTCGAAGAAACCCGCACAGAGCTTGAGGAGGAGCAGAGCAAGACCGTAGGCACGGCAGAGCTGCAGGCACAGGTAGCGACAGCAGAGGCAGAAATCAAGGCCATGCAGGACGCAGCGCAGGCGGCCACTCTGAAACTCGGCGGCTTGAAGAAACAGGCGGAGGAGTTGACGGAGAAGTTACAGCAGGCGGCAGAACTGCAGAACCGTGTAAACGTACTCGGAGACAAGGCCGCCGGATATGAGGAACTGAAAAAGGCGTTTTCGCAGGACGGCATTCCGCACAATATTATCCGCAGCATTATCCCGGTATTTGAGGCCACGGCAACGAATATCCTCGGCCAGATGTCACAGGGCCGCATGAGCGTTGAGTTCGTGACCGAAAAGGTTCTGAAATCCAACAGCAAGAAAGAGGTAACGACCCTCGACATCATCATCAACGACGTAGACACCGGGCGACTTCCTTACATGAGCAGGAGCGGAGGCGAGAGGGTAAAAGCAGCACTGTCCGTTATCCTTGCCCTTTCGGAGATTAAGAGCAGCAAGGCAGGCGTACAGCTTGGGTTCCTGTTCATCGACGAGCCACCATTCCTCGACGCTCCGGGCGTACAGGCATATTGCGACGCACTGGAAGCAATTCAGAACAGATACAGCAACCTCAAGGTTATGGCAATCACCCACGACCCGGCCATGAAGTCGAGATTTCCGCAGAGTGTAGATGTGGTAAAGACGGCAGAGGGCAGCAAGGTAATTTATGAATAGAAAACATCACTTCCGGGGAGTTTTCTCCCCGGAAAAACCCGAAAAGGAGGTGTAATCGTTGGGACGACCACGAAAACAAACGGTAGACTACTTCCCACATTTTGTAGGAGCCGACAGCAAGACAAAATTCATACTGGAAAATAAGTGGGGGAACGACGGCTATGCTTTTTGGTTCAAGTTATTGGAGCTTCTTGGCCGCAGTGACGGCCATTGTTACGACTGTTCAGTAAGCGCAAACAAGATGTACCTCGTTTCACTGGCAAGGGTAAGTGAGGAGACGGCGGACGACATCTTAGAGACGCTGGCGGAGCTTGGAAAGATTGACAAGGAATTATGGGACACACACAAGCTCATTTGGTGCCAGAGGCTCGTTGACAACCTGCAGCAGGTTTACGCAAAGAGAACAGTACAGATACCGTGCAAGCCGTTCACGGAACCGGCAGCCCCTATACCTGCACCGGCAGAGCCGCCTCAGAAGAAAGAGGAGCCAGAATCGGAGGCGGAGGAGAAGCCGAAAAAGAGAGGCAGACCCACAAAAAGAAAGTCCGTACTCAAGGTAAAGCAGCAGGAATTGTTTGAAAAATTCTATGCAGCATACCCGAAAAAGCAGGACAGAGCCTCGGCAGAAAAGGCATGGGCGAAGATTGAGCCGGAGCCGGACGAGGCAATGACAGAGAAGATTATACAGGCGGTTGAGCTGTCAAAGAAATACGATAACCGTTTCAGAGAGAGACAGTACACGCCGTTACCGGCCTCGTGGCTGAACGCCAAAGGCTATTTGAACGAATTTGCACAGGAGGGAGGAAGCAGCTATGGAGCTTACCAGAATAGGAGAAGCAGCGGGCCAGCGACAGACCCCGGAGGATTTACGCCGTCGGGAGGATTCAAAGGCAGCGAATAACATGGTTACGCCGCAGGAAGCGAAAGAGAGAGGCATTCCGTGGCGTGTAGCACCGCCGGAGCCGCAGGTGTGCCAGTTTTGCGGCCAGCCAATACAGCCGCAGGGCATTGTGCTACAAAACATGGTTTTCCTTTGGAGACCAAACGTGCGCTGCACCTGCGAAAAGGCGGTTGCCTACTGGCAGGAATACGACCGCAAGCAGGCGGAGGAAAAGACCCGAAAAGAGGACGAGGAACGCAGGAGGGCCATGCAGAGCAGGATTGACCGCCTACTCGGAAACAGCGGCATTAAGAAGCGTTTCCAGCAGAGGACATTCCCGAACTTCCGAACAGACACACCGGGCCGTCAGAAAAATTACAGAGTTGCCAAAGAGTATGCGGACAATTTTGCATACCACAAGGCAAAGGGCGACGGCCTCTACATAGAGGGAACCAACGGAACCGGCAAGACACATCTTGCGGCAGCGATTGCCTTACAGCTTATCAGCGAGGGAATACCCGTAATATGCAAGACATCGAGCGACTTGCTTCTGGACGTGAAAAAGGCGTTTGGCAACGAGGGAGTGACGGAGGCGCAGGTGTTGGACGCATACAAAAAGGTGGACTTGCTTATCATTGACGACCTCGGAAAAGAGCAGTGCAGCGATTGGAGCATGAGTACCCTCTACTCCATTCTGAATGACCGCTACGAGGACATGAAGCCGACCATTGTAACGACCAATTACAACACCGACGGTCTTATAAACGCCCTTACCCCAAAGGGATTTGACAATACGAAAATCGTGGCAATTATCAGCCGCCTACGAGAAACCAGCACCGTAATGACTATGGCGTGGGAAGATTGCAGGGGCAAGTAAGGAGGACACATGGACGACGGCATATTTACGATACAGGTTCGCAAATGCAAGAGGTGTGGACGGCTGCTTACAAGTAAAGAGGCCGTCGAGCGTGGATATGGCTGCCAGTGCGCAAAGAACGCCCGAAAAGAGGAGGAAGCACAGAAACCGATACCGGGGCAGCGAAACATATTCGATTATTTGCAGGACGAGGAGGAATAAGCGTGACAAGCGAAAACGAAAAAGAGAATCGGGAGAAGTTATTCCAGCTTATGCAGGAGAACCCGGAGCTGCCAGTTGTGGCTATGGTTGACAGTGAAATTGTTGCTGACGACGGTTACAATCGCTGGCTTGGAGCGTGGGGCTGCAGCTACATTGGAGAGTACCTTATCGGGGAGGAACACCTCTTTTTCAGAGAGGACGACGACCCCTCGGAGGTTGACAGAGTTTTATCGGAGAGATACGGCGACGATTATTATGCAGACATGACGGGCAAACAGGAAGCGGAGGCATACGCAGGCTTGCCGTGGATAAAGGCAATCATCGTAAACATTGATTTGCCGGAATAGGAGGCGGAGCAGGCTTGAAGAAAGCAGGAACAAAACATAAATGCGAGATATTCCACTGCGACAAGCAGGGAGACAGATATTGTTGTTTCTATTGCAACAGAAAAGAAGAATGCAAGAACCCCTGTCATAACCACCCGGAACGGTGCGGACAGGCATTTGAGGAGGATTAGATGTATAGAGTAAATGATTTCTTCTGCGGAGCAGGAGGCGTAGGAATAGGGTTTAAGAACGCAGGATTTGAGGTCGTGTGGGCTTGCGATTTTGATAAATACGCCGTACAGACTTACCGCAGAAATGTAGGAGACCATGTGGTACAGGCGGATATTAAAAAGCTGACACACTCGGATATACCGACAGCAGAGGTATGGGCGTTTGGGTTCCCTTGCCAAGATTTGAGCGTTGCCGGAAACAAAAAAGGATTTTGCTTTAAGTGCGAAGATTGCGGAGAAGAATTTACACTTGACGACGCAGATTACGCAGGAACGGTTAAATGCCCGAAATGTGGAGGAGAACATCACAAGGCAGCAAGCCGAAGTGGAATGTTTTTCGAGATTATGAGACTTTTGGACGAAACGGAGGCGGACAACCCAGACAATATGCCAAGCGTCCTCATGGCAGAGAATGTAAAGGGATTGAAACCCTATATTCCAGTATTGGAGCAGGAATTTCAGAAGCGTGGATATGAGGCTCATGTGCAGTTGTTCAATAGCAAATACTGGGGAGTTCCACAAAGCAGAGAGCGATACTACATAGTTGGAGTAAGGAAAGAAGCGGATACGTTCAAATTCCCGGAGGAGCAGCACGAAAACATACCGAAACTTTCAACGGCATTAGACCACGACGTGGACGAGAAATACTACATTGCCGACGAAAAGGCACAGACAATTATAAAACAGGCACTTGAGAAACTGAAAACACTCGGAACGGTTCATGCCACGCTCACACCGGGCAGAGAAAACAAGCGACAGAACGGGCCTCGCAGTAAGCCGGAGGAGGAAGAAATGTTCACCCTCACGGCGCAGGATATTCACGGAGTAATCGTCGATGAAGAAACACTGTCCACGGCGATTTGCAAAGAAACAGGACTTCTTGACCCGAATGGGTGTGGAAAAACCCTCCGAGTAGGCGGGGGGGGGGTCATTGACCAAGAAACACAACTATCAGCACGTTCTTGTCTGCACGGAGTAGTTGCAGACCCGTCTCAAGCCAAAAGGGAGGGGAAACACCGTATATACGATAATATTTCACCGACCCTTACGGCGAGAGATTACAAAGAACCGAGATTAGTGATAGTAGAAAGAGAGGACATCAATGAGTGATTTAAAAATGGTGGGACACCTTGATATAAAGGGACACGACGCAATCAAAAGGGTATATAGCCCAGAGGGAATTGCACCGACCCTTACAACGTCCGGGGGGGGGTACAGAGAAGTGAAAATTCTTGATATGAGCAGATTTAGAGTGAGAAAGCTCACTCCGACGGAATATGGAAGATTACAGGCTTTTCCTATGGAGGATTGGGAGCAGGTTGTAAGCGACAGTCAGGCATATAAGCAGTTTGGGAATGCGGTCACAACGACGGTTGTTACAGGAGTTGCGGAGCAGATAAAGGCAGCACTCGACGTAGGTAAAAACAGGCCGGCAGATGAACCAGCAGAAACTATTGCGGACCCGTTGGAGGCGTTCAGCACAGAAGAACTGTTACGAGAACTTATGAGAAGAAATGCAATAGCAGGATAAAGGAGTAAAACACAATGGCAGAAATGAAAATCAGACACACGGAAACCGCAGGAGATTACAGCTCCGAGACAGTATTCGAGGGAAAAGACCTTGAATTTATCCACGAGGATTTGCTCAAGACTTTGTTCGGGGCAAAGAATGTAGCACCAACCCCGGAGGGAAAGAAAGAGGTCAAGCTCGCAGCGGTAGAGACCAAGCAGCCGGGAGTGGAGGGGAATGTCGTAGCAATTTACGACAACGCCGGTATTCCCTCATTCATGTATAAATTTACCCGTGTAAGCAATAAGGAGCTGTTCGGCGGCAGCGATAAGCCTCACCCGGCATTTGTTATCGGCGGAGAGGTTTACGACGAGATTTATATTTCAGTCTACCCGAACTGCGAAATTAACGGGAAGCCGTACAGCTTGCCATATCAGAAGCCGTGGACGAACCTTACCAACGATGAAGCGTCAGAGGCTTGCTTCAACAAGGGCGAGGGCTGGCACCTTATGACCGCAGCAGAGTGGGGACTGATTGCAAATATCAGCCTCAAGAACGGAACCCTCCCTCACGGAAACACCAGCAACGGCCAGTATCACGCAGACGCAAGCGAAAAGGGCGTGAAGTACGACGGAGGCGACGGCAGAACCCTTACCGGCAGCGGCCCGGCCACATGGACACACAATCACACCCCGGAGGGCGTACACGATTTATGCGGAAACGTATGGGAAATGCTTAGAGGACTTCGCATCAAAGACGGCGTACTGTATGCAGCAAAGGACAACGACGCAGCACTCAACATCGACCTCACGCAGGAGGGAGACGACTGGCACAGAATTAAGGACAATTCCGGCAATGTCGTAAAGGCGTCGGTAGACGGCAGTATCAAGATCACCACATACCCGGACATTGAACAGGATTATACCGGGGATTGTTGGGAAGATGTAGAGGTTGAATGCGAGAGCGAACAGCTCAAAGAACTTGCATTGTTCGCAGGGGAGCCAAAAGCATACCTCTATATCGACAGCACCAGCGGAGAATACTTCCCGATTCGTGGTGGCAACTGGAACAACGGTGCGAATGCGGGTCTGTTCTACACGAACTTGAACAACCCTCGCTCCAATTCCAACTGGAACATCGGCTTCCGCTCCGCTTATTTCAAGAAACACTGATAACTGCTTACTGAGCAACTGACAGGGGCGGCGATAGTCGCCCCATACAGAAAGGAGGCGGAGGAAACGGCCAAGCGAGGAGATATTTACTACATCAGAGGGACAGAGACGACAGGCAGCGAGCAGGGCGGAAACAGACCGGCAGTAATCGTGAGCAACAACACCGGGAACCACCATGCGCCGGTAGTAGAAGTCGTTTACCTTACAACAAAGAGAAAGACCACCATTCCGACGCATGTTTATATAAATTCAGCCCGGAGGCCGTCAATAGCCCTCTGCGAGCAGATTGTAACGGTATGCAAAAGCAGGCTCAAGGAACATATCGGGAGCGTAAGCGTGGCGGAAATGAGAAAAATTGACCGGGCTTTGCAGACAAGTCTCGGAATACAGAAAACAGGAGGAGAGAATATGCAGGTAACAATCAAAACCCCATTCGGGGAAATGAGCTTTAATATGACGCAGGACAAGGCCAATGACCTTATGAAGAAAGCACTGGACTACGCAACTGGGCAGGAGGAGAAAGAGGAAACACCCGCCAGACCTGCCAGCGTACCGCAGGAGCCGCCGAAAACTATCAAGCCAAAAGACAAACCACGCAGCAGAGTTGAGAGCCTTTTCGGGGATTTCAGAGGCGCAGCACAGGAAGAAAAGGAAGAACCGGCGGAGCCGGAGGAGTACAGAGGATTTTTACTTATCAAGTGCCAGCATTGCGGAAAAGTAAAAGGATTTTGCAGCAAAACACCGATGTCAAAGTACACCTGCGAGTGCGGAAAGGTTACGCCACTGCATGGACTTAAACCGGCTCATTTACATTGCAAATGCGGAAGCTACTGGAAGTACAAGACCAACATCACCGACGAAACATTTGATTACAACTGCTTGAACTGTGGAAACCCGGTAAGTATGCAGTTGAACAACCGCAGAAACACATACGTCACAATCGAGTAAGGAGGGTAGCGGAATGATATTCAGAAAAATTTGCAATGACACCAGTACCATGAGCGCAACCGAGCTGGCCCATAATTTTGTTTTCGTGAAGAACAGGGAAGCGTGGTACAGGGATTTTGACCGTGAAATCCCTGTAAGAGACCTTATGAGAGAGATTTGTGCGAAACACGCAGCACCGGCGGACGCAGACGAACTCACGGACGAGGAGCTGGACGAAATTCTTTACGATAACCTGCAGTTTGGCACAGACGACCTTGAGGGCGTATTTGCATTACTGTATATGGCTCTTTACGGAATGACAGATGCGAGAGCGTGGCTGGAAAGATATGAGACCACAGGCCTGCCGACTACGAACCGCCCGGAGGTATTGCAGGAGTGTGTAAACACCTACGGAGCAGAGGCGCAAGTGGATATGGCGGTAGAAGAAATGAGCGAGCTTACAAAGGCATTGCTCAAGTACCGTCGCAAAGAAGCACAGGGCAGCAAAGACCTCGAAGCAGCGAGAGAGAACATTCTTGAGGAGGTGGCGGACGTTATCATCATGCTTACCCAGCTTATTATGATTTACGGAGGCAGAGACCTTGTGCAGGAGACCATAGAAAACAAAGTAGACCGACAGATAAAGAGGCTTGCGAATACCGAGGGAGAAACCGGCTCAGAAGTAGCGCAGGAGGTATTGCAGCCAGCGACATAAAGGAGGTGCAGCATGGTAGTGGTTTACATTTTGGCAGGTATCGGAGGACTTTGCTTGCTTGGGTTTGTTGGAATGGTTCTTTTATTCGTTTTTTCATCAGCACCAGACCCGGAGGAAGAAAAAGTGGACGAGGAAAAGACGTACACCTGTGCGTTGACGGACTGCAACTGTATTTATGCGGGCGGGCATGGAAGTTGTATCACTTGCCCGGTCAGAGAGGAGGTGGAGAAGATTGGCAACCGATAGAATGGATAAAAATGCGGAGGGTTACGCCGACCCAACCGCCGGAGGAGCATGGAACAACATTAGAGAAAAGGAACGCCGAAAAGAAGCGGCTCGCATGGCTGTAATCAGCAGCCTCATTCCGATTTTGAAGCAGACGGCGGAGCTGGCCGGGTTCGAGGTTGTGGGGCGCATCACCCTCAGAGACAAGGCAACCGGGAAAGAGTACAGATAGGAGGCAACACATGAACGTAGTAATTTTGACTGGGAGGCTCACGGCTGACATTGAGCTGAGATATACGCAGCAGGGAACGCCCTGCACCAACTTCAACCTCGCAGTAGACAGAGCCAGCAAGGACGATACGGCAGACTTCCCGACTATCGTTGCATGGGATAAGACGGCATTATTCCTCAACGAATACATGAGAAAGGGTAGCAAGATTGTTGTTCGAGGAGAAATCAGAACCAGAAACTACAATGACAGCGACGGAAAGAGCCGAAAGATAACGGAAGTTGTTGCAGACCGAGTGGAATTTGCAGACAGCAAAACTCAAGGCCCGTTTGCGTAAGGAGGCAGCATGGATATATTAGATGTTTGCATAACCGGGATTGTTTCAGAGGAGGAACTCAACCGAGTTGTGCGTGTGACAATCGACACGGATTGCTGGGGCCAGACAGCCAGAGTGACCGGCGCATTTTTCAAGAACGACTGGGAGAGGTTCAAGCAGCGCAAGAGCTACCCGGAAAGCAAGATAATTTCCGAGGGGAGCATACCGTATTTCGAGGGACTTAGTGACGATGAATTTCACACCATGAAGTACGGGGCAAAACTCAGCGAATTTTCCGACACGGAGATAGCGGAGGAATTTAACCGACGACTGGATAGCCCGTTTCATAAAATCAAACTGAAAGGGCAGGCATACATCGGAAAGTAGGGAGGAGAGACATGGTATCAGTAAAGGATTTCAAGCCGGGCCAGACAGCCTACATCTTAACCAGAAAGAGAGGCAGAACGCAGGAGCATTTTGTTTCGCAGTGCGTTGTCGTATCGGTTGGAAGAAAGTATGTAAAGACAGCCAAGCAGGAAAGCGACATTTGCACATCAGACTTTTACAATGCGAGAGGCGACGACGATTATCTCTGCGAGGTCGATTACTGCAACACCGGGCGCAAACTGTTCCCGACGCAGCAGGCAGCTCTTGAGGATATTGAAAGAGATATGCTGAAAAGCTGGATTTCAAAAGCAACCGACTATTCAAGAATAGATTCATATACGGTACAGCAGCTCAGAAAGGTTAAGGAGATTTTGGAGGGTGGCGCATAATGGAACATTACAAGACAGAACGACGCATATCGGACAGAGAAAAATTATCAGTTCACGGCGTTGATATTTGCAAACTTATCGAAAAGCAGGGAAAGCGGAAGCTCTTTGAGGAACTTGCGGACAGCATGGAGTACGGTACACCGTATTGCGTAGTAATCGAAAAGAAAATTTTGAACGACGGACTTTCGAGTACGCTCTTGCTTGACATTAAGTTCAAAAAAATGGAGGAATAGAAAACATGAGCAAAAAGAGAAACAGAACAGCAGAGGAAAAGGCAATCCACGAGGAAGCGGTGCGCCTTAGAAAAATGACAGACCGACAGCTCGTGGAGGAGTTTCATAGAGCGGCGGAGCCGGAAGTAAGCCTATCGTCCTCTCACGAGGCGCAGGACGAGGCAGAAGCGGCAGACCCTAACGAGAATACATCGGCAATAGAAAAGCTGCTCTCTGCGCTTTCAGACGGTGAGTGCAAGGGTATTAAGGGAGCGACAGCCTACAAGATTACGCAGTTTGCGACAGAAAAGGGGCTGATTTAATGGACGAGAGACACTACAAGGCGGTTATGACCGGCAGGAGAAGCAGAGTGGCCGGGGAATATTGGGAGAATATGCTGGAAGCGGCTTGCAGACACTACCGCCTCTACGAACAGGCAGAAATCACAAAGACCCCGGAACCGATGAAGCCATTAGGCAGACCGAACAGCAGAGGCCAGTTCCTCGCCTGCTACACCAAACAGGCGCAGCCAGACTACAAAGGAACCCTCAAGGGTGGAAAAGCTATCGTATTTGAGGCCAAGCACACGGACAGCGACAGAATGCAGCGCAGCGTGATAAGCGAGGAGCAAGAAAAGCAGCTCAACCGACATGAGAAGCTGGGAGCGGAGTGCTTCGTTATGGTTTCCTTTGGATTTGAGCAGTATTTCAAGATACCGTGGGCGGTTTTTAGAGATATGAAAGACAACTACGGCAGGAAGTACATAACGCCGGAGGACGTACAGGAGTACAAAATCCGCTATGTGGGCGGTGTGCTTCAATTTTTGTAACAGAAAACAGGGAGGCGAACTCCCGGAGAAAATAAAAGGAGGGAGCTATCCATGAAGAAGAAAACAGAGATACAGGCACTCATTGAAGCCGCTGTAATGGCGGCAACGGAAGCCTGCATGAAAGGCATTGACGAGAAACTGCAGGCAGCGGTAAACCTCGGAGTGACAATCGGGGCCGCAGCCGGAGCAGAGGTCGGAGCAGCAGCGGCAGTAAAGGCCGTGGAGAGAGAAAGACAGAAATTCAAGAAGCAGCAGTACGATTATAAGTACCACAACACGAAACTGCTGTTGAGAAATTACCGCCGCCTAAATGAGTATTACAAAAACGCCGTATTTAGTACCGACGGCGCAGAGGAGGCGGATGAGAATTTTGAGGAAATCATGCAGAACATGGGCCGCCCGGCAGACGAGGAGATATTCGTAGAGAGTATTCAGAAGAACTACATCGCCACCAGAATTATTATGACCCATGTAAATAAAATGCTGGAATGTTACAAGATTATGTGCGAGCGTTCCAGCAGGGCCGACGACGCAAGACATTGGCGAGTGTTGGAGAGCCTTTATATCGCAGAGGACTACACCACAGCGGAGGAAATTGCGAAGCAGGAGAAAATCGACAGGAGAACCGTGTACCGTGACGTGGATATTTGCGCAGCGGATATGACAGCTCTTTTGTTTGGAATTGGCGGTATAGACCGCTTTTGAGAGGCGAATGTCACAAAGCCGCCATTGCATTTCCACTATGGAGCTGATAAAATGGTAGGCGGTAAAGTGCGAAAAAGAGAGATACACAGTTTGGCGGAGTTATCCACAGACTGTGTATTTTTTTGTGGATAAATGACCCAAAACGGGACGGAAAGGAGTGAGAGCGTGAATATAAGGACGCTAAAAGCAACAGAATTAAGGGCAGCAGCGTACAATCCAAGAAAGGATTTGCAGCCGGAGGACGCAGAGTACCAGAAGCTCCGCCGTTCCATTGAGGAGTTCGGCTATGTAGAGCCTATTATCTGGAACGAAAGAACAGGAACTGTCGTCGGAGGCCACCAGAGGCTCAAAGTTCTGCTCGAACAGGGAGCAGTGGAAATCGAGTGCGTAGTGGTAGACCTCGAAGAAAAGGACGAGAAAATCCTCAATGTGCTGCTCAACAAGGTAAAGGGACGTTGGGACATTGGAAAGCTGACCGACCTTTTGCAGGAGCTTGAGGAAACCGGGGACTTAGAGCTGACCGGCTATGAGGACTGGGAGTTACAGGGACTACTCATGCAGTATGACCACATTAAAGACCTCATGGAGGAAGATTTTTCGGACTATGGGGACGATAAAGAGCGCAGCACCTTTGTTATGACATTCAGTCTCCCGGCAGGCGCAAGGGAAACCGTAGAAAACTATGTGAAGAACACCGCCAATGCGAAAGAGGAGCTTGCGACGACGATTATCAACAAGGTAAAGGAGGGCTTGTAATGCAGATTGAAAGAAAAAAAATTTCCGACATGGAAATAGCAACCTACAACCCTCGTATCGACCTTATCCCCGGAGACATGGAGTACGAGAACCTGCGCAGGAGCATTAAGACCTACGGCATGATTATCCCGGTAATCTGGAATAAGAGGACGAACAGGGTAGTAGGCGGCCACCAGCGATTAACCGTGCTTGAGAATGAGGGAGAAACAGAGGTAGACGTATCTGTGGTTGACCTCGATGAGACGCAGGAACACCAGCTCAACGTCGCTCTGAACAAAGTAGAGGGCAGCTGGGATAACGATAAACTGGCGGAGCTGCTTACGCAACTGGGAGAAGACGCAACCCTCACGGGATTTACGCAGCAGGAAATCGACAGCCTCACAAATGACATTGACGGTCTTATCGACGGAGACACCGTGGACGAGGAACTGAAAAGCATTGAGGAGCTGTTCAACATCAGCCTCACATTTGACAAGGCAGACCAAGCAGACCTCAAAGCCTATGTGAAAGACTTCGGCAAAGAGGCACTTGTGGAGCTGATTATTCAGAAAGCAAAGGGGGAAATTTAGCATGGGTTGTAAATGCGGAACACAGGTTATTTTATGCAATCTCCCGATACGCTTCGACACCTACAAAGGGTGCAGCCACGGGTGTAAATACTGCTTCGTGCAGAAAAAGGCGAATATCGCCAAAATCCAGAGGGACGAGACCGTAGAGGCCCTACGCTCTTTCATAGAGGGTAAGAGAGGTCGAGAGACGGCGTGGTGCGACTGGAATATTCCTATCCATTGGGGCGGAATGAGCGACCCATTCCAGCCGATTGAAAAGAATATCAGAGCCAGCTACGAGTGTTTGAAGCTGCTGGCAGAAACGCAGTACCCATTCGTCGTAAGCACAAAGGGCAGGCTCGCAGCGGAGCCGGAATACCTTGACCTGTTGGAAAAATGCAACTGCGTTGTGCAGGTTTCTATGGTATGCAGCAAATACGACCAACTGGAACCCGGAACCCCACCGTATGAGGAGCGACTAAAAATGGTCGAGACCCTTGCTGGACGGGTGCAGAGGGTTATTGTCAGAATACAGCCGTATATGCCGGAAGTTTTCAGAGACGTTATGAAGAACATTCCGAGACTGGCAGCCGCAGGCGTTTACGGTATCGTAGTCGAGGGAATGAAGTTCTACAAAGGCAAGAAAGGCATGGTGAAAATCGGCGGCGACAACTGTTATCCGTTGAGCGTACTCAGACCGCAGTTCGAGAGCATTCGGGCAGAGGCACACCGACACGGCATGAAGTTTTACGCCGGAGAGAACCGCCTCAGAGCAATGGGCGACAGTATGTGTTGCTGTGGCATTGACGGCCTTGAGGGATTTAAGGGCAACGACTACAACCTCTGTATGCTTCTGAACGGGAAGAACCCGGAGCCAACCGAGACTATGAAACAAATCGGGACAGGCGGGTGCTTCCAGAGCCTTAACCAGATTGCCGGTATCAACAAGAAAATCAATAGCCAGTCTTTCTACGGCCTCATGCAGGAGGAGCTTGGAAACAAGACGGACTATTATAAACGGCTCTTTGGTTTAGAAGAATAGGCTGCCAGTAAAGGAGAGGAGGACAATGCCAAAATGGACTGATAAGCCGTGGGAACGTCAAAAGGGCGAAAGCGAAAAGGCATTTGAGGCATTCGTTACTTACCGGGATATGGGAGAAAAGCGGACGCTGACAGCCGTTGCGGAAAAGTTGCAAAAAAGTGGTACTTTAATTCGACGTTGGAAAAGCACATGGGATTGGGCTGAGCGTGTCCGAGCCTATGACAATGAGCTGGAAAAAGAGGCTCACACCAAAGCTGTAAAAGACCGCAAAGCAATGGTAGACCGCCATATCGGGATAGCAATGCAACTCCAAAAGAAAGCCCTTGAAGCGTTGGGACACTTATCAGCCGAGGAAATGTCCGCCAAAGACATCAAGGAATTTATCAAAATGTCGACAGAACTTGAAAGGCTCAACAGAACATTGGAGGAGGACAGCACACAGGAGAGCAGCAACTCCGACACGCTTGCTGACAGTATCATAGCGGCATACAAGAAGCGAAGGGAGGCGGAGGACGATGCTTGACAGCGAGGCTATTTTGTATTATGCCGACCATCCGGTAGAGTTTGTCGAGGACGTTATCGGGGCGAAACCCGACGCACAACAAGCAAAGATACTCCGCAGCGTTGGAAAGAACCAGCTCACAACCGTAAGAAGCGGCCACGGCGTAGGAAAAAGCACGGTTGAGGCGTGGGTGGTTATTTGGTTTATGGTTACGAGGCCATTCCCGAAGATACCATGCACAGCACCGACGCAGCACCAGTTATTTGATATTCTTTGGGCGGAGGTCAGCAAGTGGTTGAGGCACAACAAAGCCCTCTCCAATGAGCTGATATGGACAAAGGAAAAGGTCTACATGAGAGGCTACCCGGAGGAATGGTTCGCAGTAGCCAGAACAGCCAGCAAGCCGGACGCTCTGCAAGGATTTCATGCGGACGACGTTCTGTATATAATAGACGAGGCCAGCGGTGTAGACGACAGTATATTTGAGCCGGTACTTGGTGCGTTATCGACACCGGGCGCAAGGCTTTTAATGTGTGGGAACCCGACGCAGTTGTCGGGCTTTTTTTATGAGAGCCACACCAAGAACAGAGCGAGCTACGCAGCGTTCCACATCGACGGGCGGAACAGCAGCAGGGTATCACAGGATTTTGTTCAGACAATCATCAATATGTACGGGGAGGACAGCGACGTATTCCGTGTACGAGTGGCCGGAGAGTTCCCATTGCAGGAGGACGACATTTATATTCCACTTTCACTCGTAGAAAATTCCATTATGACGGAGTTTTCTCCCCGAAAACACCCGGATTTGGTTCATATCGGGTGTGACGTTGCCCGTTTCGGAGACGATAAGACGGTAATCGGCTACAAGGTCGATGAAAAAGTCACGTTCTACAAGAAACGGCAGGGACAGGACACCATGAAAACGGCGGACGACATTGTTATGCTGGGGGAGGAGCTAGTACAGCGATACAAACTGACAGACCCTATCCCGGTAAAGATAGACGACGGCGGCGTTGGTGGCGGCGTGGTAGACCGCTTGCGCCAGATAAAGAGGCACAACCCGGAGCGGTTCTGGTGGCTTGAGGTTTACCCGGTCAAGTTCGGCCAGAGGATAAAGCACAAGTATTTCCACGACAGCACCACATTTATGATGTCGGTTGTAAAGAAACTGTTGCAGTCCTATGACGACGACGGCAGCAGGAAGCCGGTAGAACTGATATTGCCGGACGACAACGACCTCGTAGCGCAGCTTTCCGGCAGGAAGTATGAGCTGACAGAGGCCAGCAAGATAAAAATTGAGAGTAAGGACGCAGTTAAGAAGCGAGGGCAGCCAAGCCCGGACGAGGCCGACTGCGTTCTTCTTTTATGTTTACCAGTGAAGCCACCAAAAAAGCACAGGGAGGTGAGAAAGAATGGCTAAGAGCAAACAGAGAATGGAGGCCCGCATTATCAAGGAGCATAAGCAGCAGGCCCCGGTCACAAAGGCGGACGTATCAGTACAGGTTACGCCGGAGGACGCATTCAACGCCGGAGACTGGATAATGCCGATGAATGACCGCATAGGGATGAAAACCCTTGTGAAGCACAGCACCATTCTCCCTCAGTGTATCAGAGCGTACAAGAACAATATCGCTGGTTTTGGTATCGGCGTGAGATACGTTGACGACGTAGAGGAAACCCCGGAAATGGCAGCAGAGTACAGCAGGGCGGAGGAGATTATCGAGCTGCTGAACATTGAGCAGGACACCAAAGAGGTGTTCGAGGACATCATCGAGGCGAGGGAGACCTACGGAGCTGCTTACATTGAGGTTATCCGGGACGTTGCCGGGGACGTGGTTCAGATTGAGTTCATCAAGGACACGCCCTCTGTTTATAAGACAAAGCCTCTTGAGCCGTACATCGGTTCGATGTACTACCACCACGGGAAAGAGCTTGAGCGTAAGAAACGCTTTTGCAAATTCAAGCAGGAGGTCGGAGGCAAAACGGTCTACTTCAAGGAGTTTGGCGACCCTCGAATTATGGATAGGAGAAACGGCAAGTACCTTGAGGAGGACGAAACGCTTGACCTGCAATATCAGGCCAACGAGATTATGGAGTTTACCATTGGCACGGAGCCATACGGCGAGGTGCGCTGGATAGGCCAGACGCTTGGCGTAGACGGCAGCAGGAAAGCGGAAAACCTCAATAACAATTACTTCGAGAACGGCAGGCACACGCCTCTTATGATTATGATTAAGGGCGGAACGCTGACGGACGAGAGTTTCGACAAACTGCAGCAGTATATGAATGACATCAAGGGAGAGGCCGGTCAACACGCCTTTATTATCCTTGAGACGGAGAGCAGCGACGGGCGAACAGATTTCGACCAGCAGGAAAAGCCGGAAATCGAAGTCAAAGACCTTGCGAATATCTTGCAGAAAGACGAGCTTTTCCAAGATTACCTCGATAATAACCGACGCAAGGTGCAGTCCTCTTTCCAGTTGCCAGACCTTTATGTTGGCTATACGACGGACTTCAACAGAGCAACAGCACAGACGGCGCAGGAGGTCACGGAGGAGCAGGTGTTCCAGCCGGAGCGCAAGAGCCTCGCATGGGCGATTAACAACCGCCTACTGAACGGTTACAGGTTCCAGTACGTTGAGGCTTATTTCCTTGAGCCGGACATCAGCAACCCGGACGACCTCTACAAGCTGCTTACCGTCGGCAATAACGCCGGAGGTCTTACACCGAACCTTGCAAAGAGAATTATTTACAAGGCATTGGGAGAGGACAGCGAGGACTACCCAGAGAACCCAGACGAGGCAGCATGGGGCGATATTCCGTTGTCTTATAACAAGTCGCAGAGCAGCGGCATGGGATTTGACCTCGGACAGCTTACCATGAGCCTGCAAAAGCAGATTGAGAAAGCAGCCGGGAACCACGACGACGCTGTTGTTGCCGTGATGAAAGAGGTTAAGAGCCTTTTGAAGCAAATGGATAAGGAGGCGAGCTGATATGTGTTTGAAATGCGGCCCGCTGATTAAAGCCATTGACGCATACATCGAAAAGGCAGACGGCGACCTCTCCGACGCTCTCAAGGAGGAGGGCTACACCAAAGCGAAAAAGACCGTCAAGTACATTGAGGACATGGAGGACGGTGTTTCGGAGGCACTTCTGGACGAGACAGATTATATCGTCGGGGAGATTGAAAAGGCGGTAGACCTCGAAGCCTTTGCAGCGGACATCTGGCCGAAAGTGAAGCTGAACGACGGAGTAAAGGCAAAGCTCGTTACAGTGTTCAAAGAACAGTTCGACAAGTTCATGCCGGAATTTGTCGAGGCGTACATCAAGCAGACGGACAGAGGATTGAAGCTGACGCAGGTATCGAAGCGCACAACGGCATGGATAGAGCGTTGGAGCAGTGACCTCGGAGAGATTATGAAGCTCAACAGCCACAAGGAAATTGAGAATATACTCAAAAAGGGGCTTGAGAACGGCGACAGTATTTCGACCTTTACCCGTGCTATCCTCGATAGCGGAATACGGGACGAGTATTACAAGGCCCGCAGGGTGTCGGTCACGGAGGTTTTGAGGGCGCACAGCGTAGCGCAGCAGGAAGCATTCATGCAGTCCCCGGCGGTTGAGGAGAAGATGTGGAAGCACACCGGGGAATACAGGAACGAACCCCGACAGAACCATGTTGACATGGACGGCCAGAGGGTTCCTGTAAATGAGCCTTTCGAGCTGGTAGGCGAAGACGGAGGCACATACGAGTGTATGTACCCTCGTGACCCGTCATTACCGCCGGAGGAGAGTATCAACTGCCATTGCATTTGCCAGCCAGTAGTGAGTGAGGAAATCCTCGGTCTTTCCCTTGAGGAACGACAGGCATTGCAGCAGGAAGCCATTGACGAAATGGACGATGAATGGGAGCGAGAGCTGGACGAGAGAAACAAGGCGAAAGCCGGAATAGAGGAGGAATAGCCCTCTTGCTTTCTCAGACGGCGTAGGAGCTTCCAAAACGATACGGGCGGGGAAATTACCGTCTGAACAAATAACGGCGTTTCAGAGCCGTTCAGAGCTTTACACGATAAGAGGCAGCGGTGACGCTGCTTTTTATATTTTCAGAGCCTTTGAAAGGAGGTGAAAAGGGCATGAGAAAGGGCTTAAAGAAAGCCTACGAAATCACGGACGCTAAAATCAGTTTTGTTTCGCTGGTAGACAAGGCAGCCAATAAGCGTCAGTTCCTTTTGAAGAAAGCGGACGACGGAAAAGCGTCGTTTACGAGCTACGGCAGAATTATCAAGGCGGACGCAGAGAGCCACTATGTTACCGGCATTGTGTACGAACCTATGGAGGAGGACAGCCACGGCAACTACATGACCGAGGAGGAAATCACCAAAGCGGCGTACTGGTTTGCGAAGAATGGCGACAAGGTGGACTTGCAGCACAGTTTTGATGTTCTGGACGGAGCAACCGTCGTGGAAAACTGGATTGCGAAAGCAGATTTTGAAATCGACGGCGAGACAATCCGAAAGGGAACATGGCTTATGACCGTTGAGGTAACGGACGAGAGCGTGTGGGAAGCCATTGAAAAGGGCGACATCACAGGCTTTAGCATGGGCGGAGTTGGAAATTACAGTGAGGAGGACGTAGAGTTGGACGAAGTGACAAAGCAGGCAGCGGGCAGCTCAAAGAAAGGGTTGCTGAAACAGTTGGCGGCGGCATTGGGTGTCAATGTCGTGGAAAAGGGTGCTATGGCGGAGCTTTACGAGGAGCGCAGCAAAGGCAGTCTTTTTTGGAACGCCTTTAACTCCCTTGAGGAGATTTTATACAAGTATGACCCGATTACGGGACGCTGGCAGTATGAAGCGAATGAGGACAAGGTGCGTGAGTGCCTTGAGGACTTTGTTTCTATCATCACCAGCATTTTGACCGGGAAAGAAAGTATCACGAAAGCCATTGAAGCTGACCGCCCGGAGGGGATTGAAAAGGCCGGTAAGAAAATGAGCACCAAGAACAAGGATACCCTGTCGGGCATTTATGAAAGTCTCGGCACATTCCTTAAAGAGTTCGACGACCCGGAGGAGAACCCGGACGATGAAAAGAATAAATCCAAAGAGGACGAGACCGGGGCGGAGGACGACAAAACCAAAAAGAAAGACGAGGAGGACAAAGAAGTGACTAAACAGGAAGTTGAAGCGATTGTTACAAAGTCCCTTGAGGCTGCTATCGCAAAGGCTATGGGCGCAGGCGAGGCGGACGACAAGGGCGAGGCCGCAGCACAGGCGCAGGCAGCAGGCGTTGAGAAGTCCGAGGAGCTTACCCCGGAGAGTATCGACGCAATGGTACAGGCGGCAGTAGAAAAGGCTCTCAAGCCGCAGGAGGAGCCTCATGTTACTACCGAACAGGTGCAGAACATGATTACCAAAGCGGTTGAGAACGCTACCGCCTCTGTTCTGAAAAGCAGAGGGCTTCCGAGCAATTTCAACGGCGACGGAAGCGTACAGAAGTCAGCAGGTGAGGAACATTACCTGCACGGCATTCTCTAATACAACACAAGGAGGAAAAACAGAATATGAACAGCAACAGCACAATCATCAGAAAAGCGGCCATTTCCACTGGTTCGCTCACTTCCGGGCTGCTTAACCCGGAACAGGCCCGAAAGTTCATTCAGCAGACTTTCGACGCTACCAACCTCGGCGGCCTTATCCGCCATGAGCAGCGCACTGCAAAAACTGGCGAAATCGACAAGATTGGTATTGCCAGCCGTATTGTCCGTAAAAAGACAGAGAACGCAGACGACGGCTATCGTGCAGGCGTAAACACTTCCCAGATTGAATATGCGACTACCGCTATTCGGCTTCCGTGGGAAATTACTGAGGAGAGCCTGCGTGAGAACATCGAGGGCCAGAACCTCGAAAAGATTATCACCGACCTTATGACCGCACAGCTCGGTGTTGACCTTGAGGACTTGTACCTCAACGGTAACGAGGGCGCCGGTACTGCAAAGGCGTTCTCCGCTACGGAGACTTACAAGGCCGGCAATACCGTAACCTACAACGGCAGCGTCTACGAGTTCCAGAAAGCACACGCAGCAGGCGCATGGAATGACAGCGACGTGAGAGAAATCGGTGAGGCCGGTGATGTTGATTTCCTTAAAATCAACGACGGCTGGCTCAAGCAGATTGGCAACGGCGGCCATGTACTCGACGTTTCCACTCAGAGCGATATGAGCCTCGATATGTTCTACAAGGCACTCGGCTCTATTCCGAACAAGTACAACAACGGCAAGCTCCGCTGGCTCATGTCTCCTAAGAGAGCGCAGGAGTGGGAACTGTTCCTGCTTAACAAGGTTGTAAATGCAGGCGGCGCAGTGCCGGAGAGCGTTTACAGCAGCCCGGCTCGTATTCCTACTGTTGAATGCCCGTCTCTTTCTGACGACCGCATTCTGCTTACCGACCCGAAGAACCTTATCGTCGTAAACACTTACGATGTGAAGATTCGCAAGACCACAGAGGGTAAGGAAGCAATCATGCAGGATAAGCGTTTCTACGTTACCCATTTGGACTACGACCCGATTATCGAGGAGCTGGACGCTACTGCCATGATTAAGCTGAAATAAGGAGGGCTGGCCTATGTATCATTTGAGATTGATTAAAGCCCTCTCTTATACCGGCCTCGTAAGCGCAACACAGAAGAACCCGGACACCTTTACGGAGGATAAGGCTATTGCGGACGACGCAGTAGCCTCCGGCTATTTCACACTGATTGAGGACGAGGCAGAGGAGGAGCAGCAGGAAGCCAAGTACCACCTCGATAAGGCGCAGCTCGACGAAATGAAGTTCGACGACCTCAAGAAACTTGCGGCTGACATGGGTATCGACATCACCGGCATTAAGAAAAAGGCCGACCTCGTGGACGCTATCGCAGCCGTTGAGGTTGAACCGGGAGAGCCGGTGGACGATGAAAACGAGGTTGACTACGGCGAGGACGCAGGCAGCCCGACAATGATTGAGCTGCAGGAGCAGTAACAGGAGGTGCAGACATGGCAGACAGACCGTGGGTTACACCAGACGAGGTAAGGGAGTATTCCGAGATACCGGCGGTTCAGAAGCGCAGCGACGCAAGGCTCACGGTGGATATTGCGAGAGCGGAGCAGTATATCATCACATATACGCACAATTCATTCAAAGATATGGAGGAGGTTCCGCAGGCGGTCAAGACGGCAGTTCTTATACTGGCGGAGGCTTACGCTCACAATGCAATTGTCGCAGCCAAAGAGGTAAAGTCGGAGACATTCGACGATTACAGCTACACCGCAGAGTCAACGCAGATAAGCGTAGAGGCATTAGACCTCGCCGCCCTGCTTGACGACTTTGTTATCACGGAGCCGAGAAACGGCGTAACACTTCGCATGAGGAAATTGTAGGGAGGTGCTGAATGAGTTTAGAGAACCTTTTGAACCACACCTGCAATATTTATCACGCAAGGGAGGAGCAGAAATCACCCGGTTACGGGTTGCCTGCCTCTCCCTCTTTTTATTACCCGGAGGAGCCGGACGTTGCGGAGCAGGAGTGCCACTTCGGAGTGCGCTCGCAGAGCGTCACTATCACGCAGACGCAGCCGGTAAACATCATGGACGCAAAGATAAAGCTCACACTTCCAATCGGGGCAGACATTCGCCTAAACGACAAGATTGTGGACTGCAAAACCGGGCTTGAGTACACGGCAGAGCAGCCCGTCGATGTAAGAGGACATCACCTATTCGCCTATATCAAGAAGATTGGGGAGGAGAAGATGTTATGAGCAGGTTAGACATCGACATGACAGAGTTCAAAGAGTTTTTCGGAAAAATGGAGCAGTTTGCGAAAGGGCAATTCAAAGAGGAGCTTATCGAGTATGTAGATACGATAGGCTTTGATTTTTTGCGGGTTGTGCAGGACGAAATCGTGCGCCGCAAGGTTATCGACACAAGATTGTTGCTCGCCAGCTTTGAAAAAGGTAGTGCAGGCAACATTTGGGAGATTGCCGACGGAGGGCTGACGCTGGAAGTCGGAACCAATGTGGAGTATGCGACGTATGTTCACGACGGACACTGGACGAACAGCAAGGGCGTAGCGCAGCGGTGGGTTCCCGGTTACTGGGAGGGAGACCGCTTCATATACGACCCGGCGGCAAAGACGGGTATGTTGCTGAAACAGAAGTGGGTAAAAGGCAACCCGTACTTTGACAGCGCAATCCGTATCTACAACAAAATTTTTCAAGCCAGCCTTGAGGTCAAGCTGGAAGAATGGCTCGACAAGTATCTTGGCGGCTGATAGGAGGCGGGAAAGTGCTTGAGCAGGAATTAGCCAGCATTATCAAATTCACGCTCGACAGAGCAGGAAACCCGTCGCCGTACTACTGGAACGTGCAGGAGAACTTCTGCGTACCAGCAGCTTATTTCCCTACGCCGGAGATTATGACAGGAGGAGAAACGCTACGGACGTATTCTATGAACTACGCATGGTATATCATGTTTTTCCACCATACGGCGCAGGAGGCGTATGCTCTTGGGCTTTCAGTTCTTACGGCGATTAAGGGCAGCAGGAACCTCATACCGCTCATAACGGAAACGGGAGAGCCAGCAGGAGGGAAACTGCGAATAGACGACCCCTCACTCAAGATTTTGGACGACGGGGCCGCACAACTTACGCTGAATTGGAGGAGCCGCAGGCCGTATGACATGACCGAGGCGACGAAAATGCAGACGTTTGAGGTGGAGGGCTGGAAAAACCCGGATATTTACATCGAAAGAGTGATACCGGCGGCCTTTGCAGAGGCTATCACGCATTGCAAGACCATGTACCCGACACCGCCACAAAACGCCGGGACAATACCCGGTAAACCATAAGGAGGAGCTTTTATGGCACAGAAAGACACGGCAGCCGGAGTAACCGAGGAGAAAACCGCCGAAAAAGCAGCGGCTCCGAAGTTCCCGGTGGAGAAACTGGCTGCGCATTGCAGGCAGCTTTTTGGCGTTTCCTCTTGCACCTTTGCAGGGGCGACGCAGGGCATGACGGGAGAGCACACCGTCGAAGAAATGAAAGCGCACATCAAGAAATGGTGCGGACAGGAGGTTAAGTAAATGGCAGGAGGAACATTCGACAAGCAGGTTGGTAAAGACCGTCCGGGTACTTATATCAACTTCCAGAGCGGCAAGCACGACACCGTAGGCGGCAGTGACCGTGGCATCGTCATTATCCCGCTCAAGAACCACAACTACGGCCCCAAAGGGGAGTTTATCACCCTTACGGCAGCAGCCCCGGACGCTGCGTATGCAAAGCTGGGTTACAGCATTTACGACAGCGACGACAATCGCCAGATGTTGCTTATTCGTGAGGCGTTCAAGAAAGCCGCAACGGTCATTGTTTACCGTGTGAACGGAGGAACCGAAGCGAAAGTAACCGCTGCGCCGGTTACTGCGAAAGCAAAATATCCCGGCACGAGAGGTAATCAGTTCAGCTTTACTGTTTCCGAGAACCCGGTAGAGGGCTTTGACGTACAGGTAAACCTCGCAGGCAGCAAGGTAGCGGAGTACACCGGTCTCAAGACCGTAGAGGAACTGGCAGCGCAGGATTGCAAGTATATCACATTCAGCGGTACCGGCGCACTGGTTAAGAACGCCGGGGCAAACCTTACCGGCGGAACTGATGTAACCATGCAGAACGCCGATGTAACAGCACTGCTCGACGCAAGCGAGGGCGTGAAGTTCAACTGTATGTGCTTCCCGTTCACGGAGGCAGCTCTGCAGGCGGCAGCAAAGACCAAAATCAAGTACATTCGTGAGAACATCGGAAAGGGTGTTCAGATTGCTATGCCGAACACGGCCTCTGGCGATTATGAGGGCGTTATCAATGTTACCAACGGCGTAACGGTTGACGGCGTTGACCTCACAGCGGAGGAGGCTTGCGCTTGGGTTGCGGCAGCGACGGCAGCAGCAAAGAACACGCAGAGTAACACCTACGTCGAGTACGACGGTGCAACCGCCGTTGTAGGCGCAAAAACTCACGAGGAAGCGGTAGCGGCTATCAAGAACGGTGAGTTTTTCTTCTCCGTAAGCGAGGAGAGCAAAGTTGTTGTTGAGTACGACATCAACAGCCTTGTGAGTTTCAAGGACGGCAAGGACAAGTCCTACCGTAAGAACAGAGTTATCCGTGTGTTTGATACTTTCGGAGAGGCTTTGCAGCTCAACTTCCCTCCGAACAAATATGACAATGACCCGGACGGCTGGGACATCATGGAGGGCATTGGCCGCTCGCTCTTGAAGAAATTCAGAGATGCAGGGGCTATCAAGAACGTAGACCTCGACAACGACTTTCTTGTTGACAGAGAGCTTTCCGAGGGAGACGAGACCTACTTCAATGTCGGCCTCGAACCCGTTGACAGCTCCGAGAAAATCTACTTCACGGTCACTACACGATAAGGAGGATAAGCGGATATGGAATATAACAAAAATCCGATTTCCCTTAGAGAGGGAAAGGTATTCATTGACGGCGTAGAGTGCCTTGATAGTGTCAACTGCACTATCAAATTTACGCCGGACGTTTGGACGGGCAAGCAGTTGGGCGAGCGTTCCAACAGCAGCCGTTGGCTGGGCTTTGCCATCACCGGCACTATCACCCGCCGCCGCTCCAACAACTGGCTCAAGACCAAGATTAAGGAATACGCAGCCAGCGGAGCGACCCCGGAGCTTACTATTCAGGGCATTATGAACGATGCCAACAGCGACTACTACGCAGCTCACGGCTCCGACGTTACAACCGTTGTCGGCTGCGTACTTACCGGCGATTTGCCTCTTACTGCGCTTGACAGCGAGGGACAGGTCGTAGACGACGCTATCAACTTCAACGGCAAAGACCTCGTATAAGGTCTGAAACAAGAACCAACAAAACAGCCCCTCGACGGCCAGAAACCGGGAGGGGCTTTATTCATTGTAAAGGAGAAAATTCATCATGGCTAAGAAAGATTTGAAATATTTTATGCGCAGCACTGAGGCAGAAGTTGTTACCGCTCCCGGCCCGGAGAGTTTCAAGGACGAGGACGGCAATGTTATCCAGTTTGAAATCAAGGTGCTTTCGCAGGAGGAAATCAACCGCATCAACGACAACTACCGCCGCCACAGCATGGCAACCGACAAGAAAGGCAATCCGCTTGTAAACGGTGGCGAGATTGTTTGGAAAACTGAGAGGGACAGCGCAAAGGCCAGCCGTCACATGATTGTTGAGGCATTGCAGTACCCAGACCTCAAAGACCCGGAGCTGATGAAGTATTACGGCTGCGTTGACGTAACCGATATGCCTCTCAAGGTATTCCCGAAGCCGGACGAGTACCAGCACGTTTCCCGTATCGTTATGCAGGCCCTCGGCCTTATGAGCAAAGTTACTGACGACGAGGAAGTTGAAGCAGCAAAAAACTCATAAACACTCCCGGCGGAGACGGATATTGGGCGAGTATCTTGTGGCAGCGGCATAACCTCCGCATGGAGGAATTTTATGCCATGCCACGGAGATTGCAACTCTTGTATATTGCGTCCGAGCTTGAGGAGGACAGGAACCCTACGAGACGAGACACGAAACAGTGATTTATTCGTCCCCGATGTCGAGCGTCCATATTCTTTTCAGCGGGATTTTTTGCTTTATTTCATCATCGAGAGAGGAGTAGCAGGCGAGCAGTTCTTCGATAATTTCCCTTTTCGACCATAAGCGAACCTTGAAGAATTGCATAGCACGTTCACGCTCGACAGAGGAGCGGAAACCACTCCACGAAACCAAGAGGCCGTATTCAGCACCGACATTCGCCATAGTGCCTATGAGCTGGTCTAAAACGATACGGTCAATAGCGTCATTCGTTGATTTCACCTGTACGCAGATTTTCGGAGAGGAGAACCCAAGACTACCGGCAGAAGCAAGAATGTCAACGCCGTGGTCGGGGCCTTTTGGACTGACATAGGTAACGAAACCTTTCGCCCGGAGGATTGCAGCAACGATGTGAGCAAGGCCGTCACCCTTGAAGTTCTGAATTATGAAATCGGAGATAGCGTCAAGAGATTCGGTCTCAATGTCCCGAAACGGGGAATTTTCCGGGGGGGGGGGTAAACGCTTGTTCACTATTTGGGGCAGGACGGAACAGGGAAACAGCTTTCTTTATTCTGGCCTCCTGCTTTATTTGGCAGGTGGTAATAGCAGCACCAAGCGAGTATTGAATATCCTGCTCAAAAACGCTTTTCGGAACGTCAGAGAACCACTCGACAGAGCGGGAGTGACGGTAACAGTCCTCGACCTCTGTATCAAAGGCATATTCGCCCACGATTTTTCCGAAATGGAGTATTCCGGGCAGATTTTTACTCGGAGTGATAACCCAATCATCGACGGACATTCGGCTGCTGAAAATGTGAGCTTGGCTTGCAAAATTTAAGGCCGCCCGCTCCTTGAGGGTTGGGACTTTTTCGAGGAAATACTGCTGGATTGCAGCTCTCCCGGAAAAGGAATTTAGTGGTTTATCTATTTCTTCAAACGTGAAGTAGATTTTATTGTTTTCAAGGAACCGTGCTTCATGCTCCCCAAAGCGTCCGGCACGGCACAACCATATAGACATAGGCACAGACCTCCCATTTTTTCTTAAATATTACCACGGGAGGAAGCGAAAAAGGGTCAAGTACCCAAAAAGCGGCAAAAGAAATCAAAATAAAAAATTTAGCCCCGAAACAGGACAGAGGAGGTGAGGATAATGCAAGAATTAAAAGCCAGATTTAGTCTGCTGGACGACATGAGCGCACAGATAGAACGAATTGCAGAGGCCGGTATGCAAATGGTTGAGCAGTTTGAGGACGCAGGCAGCGCAGCCGGAGACGCTTTTGACGGTATCGAGAGCGGCGTTGCGACAGCGGCAGGCTCAGTAGACGGCGTTGCAACCTCTATCGGTAATGTGCAGGAGGCGACAGACAGTGCAGCAGCCGCTATGGACGATTACGGAAACGCTGCAACCGGGGCGGCAGGACAGGCGGACGCACTGGCGAACTCAGCGGAAAGCGCAGCAGAGGCGGCGGAATCGTTTACAGACGCAGCGGACGGCTACGGGAATGCAGCAGAGCAGGCAGCCTCACAGACCGATTACTGGACGGAGGCAGTCGGAAACTACGATAAGAGCGCATTGGAGGCGGTTTACTCTACGGAGGAGCTTGTCGAAATGGGCTTCAAGTCAGCGGATGCACTGGAAGAACAGGAACGAATGTTTGAACTGTGCGAACAGTCGGCCAGCAATTTGAGTAAGAGCATAGAGGCTACTTCCGATATACAGTCCGATTTGAACGCAGCCATGGAGCAGGCGGCAGAGGTAATGACAAGTGTTGCCGACAATGAAAATGTTTCTGCAGAGACGAAAGCGGAGCTTTCAAAAGCTGCGGTCGAAGCAGCAGAGGCAATGTCGGAACTGAACGCGGCGCAGCAGGACGCAGAGGCAGCTATGGCGGAATATGACGCTGTTATGACTTCCGGGACGACAGACCTCGGAGAACTTGAAAGTGCGGCGGAACGAGCCGGGATTGCAGCGGAGAACCTTGCGGCAGCAAACGGCAGGGCCAGCGAAGCGACCGACGAACTCTCAAAAGCAACCGAACAGGCCAGCGAGGAAGCGGAGAAAGCAGAAAAGAAAGGCACAGACGCAGTTGAGGGCATTGCACAAGCCCTTGCAGCGGCCGGAATCACTGCAATGGTAAAAGATATTGCCGATTCTGCTTACGAGCTTGTTGAGGCGTTCAGTGAGGCAGAGAGTACGGTTGTGAAAGCAACCGGAGCAAGCGGAGAAGCACTCGACGGGCTTACGGCAAGCATGATGGACGCTTACGCAGCTTCAAAATCCGGTTCACTTGATGATACAGCCGGAGCTATCGGAGAGATTAACACCCGTATGGCACTTACCGGCGAGGAACTTACAAAGGTTACAGGGCAGTTCCTTGACTACGCAGAGATTACAGGAACGAATGTCGTAGGTTCCGTTCAGAACGTCACCAAGATTATGAATAAGTGGGGCGTTGAGGCGACGGACGTTGAGAGCGTTCTTGATAAACTCGCATACGCCGGGCAGATTTCCGGTATTTCTGTTGATAGTTTGAGCAGCACCCTTATTACGGGTTCGGCTTCATTACAGGAAATGGGATTGTCTCTCGATAATGCGATTAGTTTGCTTGCAAGCCTTGAACTTTACGGCATGAACAGCACGACAGTTATTACGGCTATGAGAACGGCTGTAAAGAACTTTTCAGCAGACGGTCTCGACGCTCAGACAGCATTACAGAGTACCATAACAGAGATTGCCAATATGGAGAACGCTGCAGACGCTACGGCTCTTGCTATTGACACATTCGGCAGCAGAGCCGGTGTAGATATGGCAAACGCTATCAGAAGCGGAGCAATCAGTATAGAGACCTTAACGGGAAATCTCGATGTTGCACAAGGAACATTGAGCAGCACCGCAGAGACAGCACAGACCCTCGACCAGAAATGGGAGCAGGCAAGCAAGAACATCAATTCGGCATTCATGACGACGGTACAGCCTACGGTCGATAAACTTTCGAGCGGATTCGCAGATTTGGCAAACTCCGTCGGAGACTTCTTAAACGATCACCCAACGGTTACAAAAGCAATTACAGCGATAGGAGTTGGAGCGGGAACAGTGGCAGTTGCTATTGCTGGCGTTGCGTTTGCAACATCTTCCGCAATACCGGCTATTGTTTCGTTTGGCGTTTCTCTGAACGCTGCACTTGGCCCGATTGGCTGGGTAGCACTCGGAATTACGGCGGTGACGGCGGCGGTAGCGGCGTTTGTTGCTATGTCGGACGATGAGCAGGCGGCAACGGAACGACTGACCTATTCAACAAGAGAGCACGAGGCGACCCTCGAACAGCTTAATGCTGAATATGACGAGGCAGTAAGCAAATACGGAGCCAGCTCGGAGCAGGCCGGAGAACTTGCAGTACAGATTTCACGGCTTGAGGCAGCTTACGGAGACGCAGGAAAAACCATAGGACAGTTCGTTGAGGAGATTGAGCAGACCGGAGAGGCGATTGCAGACATTCAGACAAAATACGACGATGCGGTAACTTCGGCCTCTGATTTGGAAAAAGGCTCGATGAACCTTGCTAGTCAGCTTATGGTTCTTTCAAGCCAGAGCGACATTACCAGTGCTGACCTCGATTTGATGAGTGGCATTGTTGATAAATTGAACGACAACTACGGAGAACTCTCTCTTGCTGTTGACAAAACCACTGGAAAGCTGAATATGTCGGTTCCGGAGCTGTATTCGTTTATACAGGAAAAGGCCGACGAACAGAAAAAGACGGCAGCCACAGACGCACTCACAGAGGCAATCTCGAAATACGGAGAGGCACGGAAGCAAATGCAGGACGCTTCAACGGAGGTTGGTGCAGCGTGGGATAACTACCAAGAAATGACCGAGAAATGGCGCACAGAGCATCCGATAAAGGCGTATTTGGGCGAGGGTGCCGAAATGAACTGGGACAAAGACCTCGGACAGGCTTTTGATGATTGGGAGGCGTTGAAAGACGCTTCGGCGGAAGCTTCGGAGAATTACAATCAGCTTGAGGAACAGATTCGCCAGTATTGCGAGACCCTTGGTTACACCACAGAGGAAACAGACGAGTTCATTTCGCAGCTTGAAGCGTCGGCAGATTCAATGAACAGTCTTTCGGACGCAACGCAGAGCGCAGAGGAAGATACACTGTCATACCAAGAGGCGGTATCGACCGCATACGACGGCGTTCGTTCTAAGGTAGAGGAATTATGCACTGCATACGATGAAGCCTATGCAGCGGCACTTGAGAGCTTTCAAGGCCAGTTTGGATTGTTTGACGAGGCAAGCACAACCTCGGAGGAATACATGAATGCGACTGTTGCGAACGCACAGGCGGCCATGGACAGCCAGTTGGCATATTGGGACACTTACCTCTCGAATGTTGAAACCTTGAAATCTGTTTCGGCAGAGGACTTGGGAGTAACGCAGGAGAATTACGAGGCGTTAATGGCGTATGCACAGTCTGGAACCGAGGAGGCTGCCGGGCTTGCAGCGAGCATGGCAGACGCAATCAATAACGGGAATACGGAGGCTGTTGCAGCCCTCGCAAATACCGTTGGAGAGGTACAGGCAAAGCAGGAGGAAGCGTCGCAGGCTGTAGCAGACTGGCAGACGAATTTCACGGCTTCTCTCGGAGAAATCGAGCAGGAAATGTCAACGGCAATCGAGGGTATGGACTTATCAGAGGAGGCGCAGGCAAGTGCGAAAGCAACAATATCCGCCTACATCGAGCAGATAAGTTCGAGCGCAGGAGAAGCCTCAAAAGCGGCAGAGGGAGTTGTTGAAGCTATCCGCACAGCCCTTTCTTCCGCAGAAAACGACGCGAAAGTTAATGTTGATGTTGAGTATAAGCCAAATACAGAAAGTCTTGACAATCTTACGATTCCAGAGAAAACCGGAGAGGCAAAATACGAGATTGATACAAGCCAGATTGAAGCGTACACCATGCCGGATACATCGGCGGAGGCGGAGTACAAGCTCAACTCCACGATTGTTGACAATTACACGCCGGAGGACAAAGAGGCGGACGCTATTTACGATGTCAATTCGCTTGCGGTTGACAACTGGCGACCACCAAACAAGACGGCGACGCTCACCTACAATATTACAACCTCTGGAAGCGTACCGGGTCATGCAAACGGTACGACGAATGCGGAGAGTTTGTTCCTCGCAGGTGAGAACGGGCCGGAGCTTGTAGCGAGACCGGCGGCAGCATACGCAAACGGCACGACAGACAGCACGGACTACTTTATCGCTGGCGAAAATGGGCCGGAGCTTATCATCGGTGAGCAGGGCAGCACCGTATTCCCGACGGAGGAGACGGACAGGCTGATAGGCGCACTGAACGACAGAGAGAAGCCGTTGCGGGTAAGGGAGACATCGGGAAGCAGTACCGGCAAAGAGAAAACGTCGGAAGATGTGAAGCGTATTCTCCTTGAAATCGCAGGCAGCGGCGCAATCGAAGTCGGAGGAAGCGGCGGAGCCGATAAGGAGACCATTCTTGAGGTTCTGTACGACCATTTGAAGCCGGTTCTTATGAACATTATCCAGAGCGAAATTTACGAGGAGGGAGAGTTGTCTTATGAGTACTAAGTACCAGATGTGGTTGACATACAACGCAGAAAAAGAGAAGATTCAGCTCCCCGTCCTCCCGGAGAGCTTTGAGGTAAACAACGGCAGCAACAACGAAAGCATGAACATCACGGGGCTGGGCGAAATTGTTATCATGCAGAGCCGCCCGGCCCTGCAATTTAGCTGGTCTTGCTTTTTCCCGGCGACCAAGTTTCCGGGGCTGCAGGTCAGCAAGATTACAAAGCCCCTCACGCTTGTTCAGAAAATCAACACATGGAAAGCCAGCAAGAAGCCGGTACATCTTATTGTAACGGCCTGCGGCGTAGATGTTTATGCCACAATCGAGGAGTTTACCTACTCAGAGGAGGGCGGAGACCCCGGAACGTATCAGTACAGCATAAAGCTGAAAGAGTACCGGGAGATTACCGTCCGACGGGTTAAGGTGAATATTCCAAAGGCGACGGCAACCGTGAAGAAAGAGACACCGAGGGTCAACAACTCGGCGCAGCCAAAGACCTATACGGTAAAGAGCGGCGATTGTCTCTGGAACATTGCCAAGAAGTTTTATGGCAATGGGGCGCAATACACCAAGATTTACAATGCAAACAAAGGGGTAATAGGCGGGAACCCGAACCTCATTTACCCCGGACAGGTTTTGACAATACCGTAAGGAGGCGAGGACATGGCACAAGGGGTTAGCCTTATTGTTGTCAAAGGAACACAGGGCTACGATGTGACCGAACTCGTTGAGCAGATTAAGTGGAGAGGCAGAAAAGGAAGCAGCTCCCGAACCCTTACGGTAAAGCTTATTGACGACGACGGTTACAAACACGCCCGAAGCGGGATTGATGTAGAGCAGGGGCAGCAGTGCCTATTCAATTACAACGGGAAAGAGCTTTTCCGTGGAATTATTATGAAGCAGGTGCAGAACAGCAAGAAGCGGCTCACGTTTACAGCCTATGACAACGGAATTTACCTTGCGAATAACAAGGACACATTCACCTATGAGAATAAGACGGCCAGCGACGTGTTCAAGGATTGCTGCACGAGGTTCGGCCTGCCAATGGGAGAAGTTGCGAACTGCACTTATAAAATCCCGGATCTTACCAAGAGTAAGACAACGGCGTTTGACGCTATCGCAGACGCTCTCAGCCTTGATTTCGACGCAACAGGTATAAGACACTACGTTGCCAGCGAAAAGGGCAAAATCAAGCTTCTCACGAGGCGAGAGAACATCATGCAGTGGGTTATCGAGGTAGGCCAGAACCTTTCAACCTACACCTATACCCGCAGCATTGAGGACATCAAAACCCGCATAAAGCTGGTATCGAAAGAGGGGACGACCATTGCAGAGAGGAAGAACAGCTCCCTCGAAAGCAAGATAGGCGTATTCCAGAACATCGACCAGCCGGACGAAAGCCTCACAAAGGCGCAGATAAATGACCTTATTGACAGTATGCTCGATGAACAGAGTACGCCGGAGCGCACTCTCGATGTTGAGGCGGTTGGGATACCAGATGTTATATCGGGTATCGGGGTTTATATCATCATCAAAGAATTAGGGCTGTCCCGGACGTTCTATGTGGACGAGGACACCCACATATTCGAGGACAACAAGCACACCATGACGCTGAAACTGAACTATGCAAACGACCTTTCCAAACCGGGAAAGGCCAGCGGAGCGCAGACCGGCGGAGGCGAGCATAAGGTAGGCGATATTGTTCAGTTCAACGGCGGATACCACTATGTAAGCAGCACAGCAGGAAGCCCGACAGGAAGCAAGTGTGCAGCCGGTAAAGCGAAAATCACACTGGTTGCAAAGGGAGCAAAACACCCGTGGCATTTGATACACCAAGACAGCAGTTCAAGGGTCTACGGCTGGGTTGACGACGGAACATTCAGTTAGGAGGTGCGGATATGGAAGAAAGCGAACAGACGAGCCTCAAGGGGCTTTTTCAAGGTATGTGCGGCGGTGATGTGCAGGTATTACAGGGCATTGTAAAGTCCGCAAGCCCTCTGAAAATTCAGATTGTCAACGACGAAAAGTTGGTTATCGGGCCGAACATCACCTATGTACCGAGGCACTTAACAAACTACACGACGACCTGCTCTCTTTCCAAAGGGGCAAGGGGGAGCGTGAACGGGCCTACATCTGACGGCAGCAGGCTCACGGACTTCAATTTCAGCGGCAGCATTATGGTATATAATGCGCTGCAAGCCGGGGAGACAGTACACATTCTGTCATTCAACCACGGCAAACAATACTATGTACTGGATAGGATAAGCTGACGTGGACGAGGTTTTTATTCCTATCCCTATCGACGAGGTAACAGAGGCGGAGGAGCAGCCGTCATTGACATACCGCCTTGACCTCGATAACGGCAGGATTGTGGGGAAAGTGGACGGGCTGGAAGCAGTAAACCAAGCTATACGGAAAGCAATCATCACACCCCGTTTCAAGTGCCTTATCTACGACGACCAGTACGGCAGTGAAGTGGAGGAGGCAATTATCACAAAGGACGCAAGCCCGGAATACATTGAGGCAGTAACAGAGGGATTTATCAAAGACGCTCTTGCGCCGGACACCCGGATATTGGAGATTTACGACTTTGAGTTTGAGTTCCAAGAGGATAAAGCCTATGTGTATTTTAAGGCGGACACCATTTACGGAAAAACAGAGATAGAGGAGGTGATTTAGAGTGTTTGAAGATTACACATACGAGCTGCTTATGGAAGATGTTCTCAACAATGCCCCGGAGGGAATTGACACGAGACAGGGCAGCGTATTTTACGACGCAGTTTCCGGGCCGGTAATGAAAATCGCAAAGCTCTACACCGACCTTGACCTCATTGTTGAAATGACGAGCGTTTCAACGGCAGTCGGGGACGCATTGGACGTAAAGGCCAGTGAATACGGCGTTACGAGACTGGCGGCCACGAAAGCAAAGTACAGGGTATCATTCGAGGGAACGCAGCCGGAGTTAGGAGAGAGATTTTACAGCGACGGCAAATATTTCGTTCTGAGAGAGGACACAGAAGCGAGTGTGTTCTACCTTGAGGCAGAGAACGTCGGAGAGGACGGCAACGAGATTTACAGCGGAACCCCGGCAGTCCCGGTCAACAGCATTGAGGGGCTTGAGGCTGCAACGTTTGGAGAGATTTACGAGCGAGGCAGCGACAGTGAGGACGACGAAAGCCTCAGAAGCCGTGTGCAGGAGAAAATCGCAGGCCCGGCAGAGAACGGCAATAAGCAGCATTACAAGACATGGTGCGAGAGCCGGGAGGGTGTCGGCAGGGCGAGAATATTTCCGCTATGGAACGGGCCGAACACGGTCAAGGGTGTTCTTATTGATACCACCGGGAAGCCGTGTGGAAAGGCAAAGGTGGCGGAGGTTCAGCACTACATCGACCCGGCGACAATGGGCTACACGGCAGTTGTTGACGGGAAAAGCTATGTTGTGGGCGACGGGCTGGGAGAGGGTGTTGCAAACCTCGGAGCGCATTTCACAGCAGCAGCGGCCACGCCTCTTACCGTTTCAATTTCCTTTTCGGCGGAGATTGCCAGCGGAGCAACGAAAGACGCAGTACGGCAGGAGGCAACAACGGCCATTGCGGAGTATTTCAAAGAGCTGGTATTAAAGACCACGGAGGCGGCGGACATTGTTGTGCGTGTTTCCAATATCGGAGCTATTTTGAGCAGCCTTACCACCCTGCTTGATTACAGCGATTTGAAGCTGAACGGCAGCGCACACAATATCATTCCCGGAGAGGACGACGTACCTATCGTTGGGGAGGTGGTTATTGAATGAGGTTCTATGAGAAGCAGTTCGAGAACAACTTCGAGGAGCTGATAACCTACTACCCACGATTTTACCGGGATGTGTACGAAATGGTGGAAATCCTAAAGGCAAACGGCAGGGTATTTGACCGAATGGAGGGAGACATCGAGCAGACGTACCTCAACTGTTTTATCGAGTACGCCGACGAGGAGACAATCAAAAAACTGGAAGATTTTCTTGATATAAGACTTAACAAGAGTAGGACGCTTGAGGAGCGCAGGAGGCTCGTTAAGTCTTATTTTATTGGCTTCGGAAAAGTCTCCGCCACCATGCTCAAGGAAATGATACAGAGCTACACCGGCGCAGAGGTTGAGTGCAAATTTGAACCATTCGACGAGGCCGGAAACAATATGCTCTACCTCAATTTCCAGAGAGGCAAGGAACCGACGCTCTACATGAGTGACATCAACCTGCTTCTCTCGAAGAAAATACCGGCCCATATCAAGTGGAGGGCGGCGGTCACATACCGTTTTCCTATTGGCATTGGGAAGCGCAGGACGCACTACCCGTGTTCCTATGAGTTTTGCGGAACAAAGCCGGAGCCGGTTTTGGTTGCTTCTGCACATGGCATTGAGACGGTCACAGCACCCGGAGCCACCAATGCAGTTATGACCTATAAGAACAGCAGCGAGGGCGGCGTAACGTCGGAGGCAGGAACTACGCCGAACATTTCCACCCTTGCACACAATGACGCAATTAACGCCGCAACAGAGGCAGCAGTGACCTCCTGCGGCGTTGATTATATCCCGTGTGGGACTATTTACACATCACAGTAAGGAGGCAGCGCAATGGCATTTTGGACAGATGTTTTCTTGAACAAAGTTCGACAGGACTGGCTCAAGAGGATTGTGAAAATCCAGTATTACGCCGGAGGGGTCTGGTATGACGCAATGATTACCAATAAGACCATTGAGGGCGACACGCTGAAAATCACAAGCCAGACAACAGACAGCAAAGCCCTTGTTGTAACCAGCGTAAGGCTGATTGACACGGGCGGAGACGTAGCCGGGCAGATTTCGGAGAGTATCACGAAACTTGATACGCAGGGTGTTATCACCCTTTGGGAGTTTCCACTCTACGAGATTACCAGCACACAGTAAGGAGGTGAAGAACAGATGTATAGCAATTTACAGTGGCTCGACCATGCAGTGACACCAGACCGCACATTCAAAATGCAGACCAACAGCGACGGAACGGTGACACTCACACCGGCGGGCAAAGTTATCCAGCAGGGAACGAACATGAGTGCGGCCAACTTCAACAACATGGAAATGGGGCTGACCGACCATGACCTCGCCGTGAAGATTTGTATTATGGCCCTTAGACAGATTGAGAGCCGCACGACGGACAGTGAGGCAGACATCGACGAGCTGGCAGCGGATATTCTGGCAGAGGTTACGCCGGAGGAGCAGACCGTAACACTGACAAATGGGGCGAGATACCCGTTCAACAGCAGCAGCAAGAGTGTGAGCCTCAAGGCGAACCGCAAGACCAAAAACTACACGGTGGAATATGAGGTAAGCAGCTCTGACGGCAACGTTGGAGAAATTGTTGTAGGCAGCAAGGCTCTCAATGGCTTCTCTATGGCGTTCACCGGCAGCGCAAAGACCGTAACCGTAAAACTGAAAATCAGAGGAGGAATTATCGCATGAAAGTAATTGAGATTAACGAGGGTTCAAAAATCCCTTATGAAGTGAGCAAGACAAAGATTTGCTTTGACGACGACCTCACAATCAACCTTGCAAAGAGACAGGAGGACTGGCCGGTACACATCGACATTCTCACCGACGGGGACGGCGTTCTTGTAACCGGCGCAGAGAGTGGCAACTACTATGTTGCGCAGATTGACATTCCGGCAAGGGAATATAAAGAGCCGGAGGCAACAGAGGAGGCAGCAACCGTCGAGGAGGGTGGAGAGCAGGCGGGTACAACCGACACTCCACAGCCGGAGCCGTTACCGCTGGATATGGAAAAGGTTACGCTCACACTTTGGGCGTTGGTAAATTACGAGGCATAAGGAGGAAAAGAGACAATGAGTAATTTTGATTTATCGAGCCTTGCGCTCGCTTCTGCGTTCCCTACGAACAAAATTCTGACAGACGACAAAGGTCTGCCGTCCGTCATGGTTTACATTCCGAAATTTAAGATGTCAGACGTTATCGACGGAGCCGGGGACAGCACTCACCCGGCTTTTATCGTAAATGGCGTTGAGAAGAACGGCATTTACATTTCCAAGTACCAGAACGTCGCATACAACAACAGAGCCTACTCTCTGCCAGGTGAAGACCCGAAAGTAAGTATCACGGCAGACACCGCTCGTAAATACTGCGAGGACAAGGGTGCAGGCTGGCACATGATGTCCGCTATGGAATGGGGCGCACTTGCTTTATTGTGCAAGAAAAACGGCTGGATGCCTTGGGGTAATAACAACTACGGCAAGGACACCAGAGAGACCATGAAGAAAGGCGTACCGGCCAAGTATGAGAGCGATGGCAGAACCGCTACTATCCTTACAGGCACTGGTCCGGTGGAGTATTCCCACAACAAGCAGCTCGACGGTATCTACGACCTTAACGGTAACGTATGGGAGTGGAGCGACGGCATGAGACTTGTTTACGGTGAGCTGCAGGTGCTTGAGAACAACAACGCAGCAGACAGCTCCAACAGCAAGGCGGCCAGCTCCGCAGCATGGAAAGCGATTGACGGCACGACAGGAGAACTTATCACGCCGGACGGGAACGGCACAACGACCAACTCCCTCAAACTTGACATGGTAAGCAGCAAGGGTAAATGGATTACCGGCACACTGTCCGACAAGAAAGACGAGGGACGAGGCTGCAGCTTCGCAAGCGTGACCGCAGATACCAATGTTTGCGACAAGGCAAAAGTGATTTTGTATGCGCTGGCTATGCTGCCGGACAGCACCACATTTGACTACGAGGGCGACTACTTCTGGTTTAACAACGGCAACACCGAGCGTTTCCCGATTCGTGGTGGCCACTGGAGCAACGGTGCGTATGCGGGTCTGTTCTGCACGCACTTGCACGGCCCTCGCTCCAATTCCTACTGGGGCTTCGGCTTCCGCTCCGCTTTTTATGAATAACTGCAAACTGATTACTGATTAACTGACTGGGAGGACGGTAGTCCTCCCTATATTTTTGTAAGCAGAGGAGCAGAGTTCATGGCAGAAGCAGAAAAGCAGTACAGCAAGGAAACAACGAGTTTCCTGCTGAAAGAAAAGATTGCCGACATGATAAAGTACGGCAAAAAGGCTGTGGCGAATTTTCCTCGGCGAGAACGCCAGACGGCAGACGAGATACGCCGGACAATGCTCAACATGTACCGGCTATCAATCACTATCGAAAAGAAATATTACAAGAAAACCACTCTACAAGACCTCGATATTGAATTGGACGTGCTGCGACACCTTATACGGTTGGCGCAGGACAAAGACTACTACGACCAGAATATGGCACCGCCGTTATCATTCCATAAATACGAGGTTTGGAGCGGGCTTCTCAACGAGATAGGCCGTATCATTGGCGGATATATGAAATACGCAAAGCAATAAAAAGTTTTGGGGAGTAAGCCGGATAGCGTTTCCCGATTCGTGGTGGCAACTGGAACAACGGTGCGAATGCGGGTCTGTTCTACACGAACTTGAACAACCCTCGCTCCAATTCCAACTGGAACATCGGCTTCCGCTCCGCTCTGCCTCTATGCCGGACGGTTGGGCGTAAATCTTACGGGATTGCGCACGGAGCATAGAGCCAAAGGGGTTTGCTTCCCTCCCCGGCCAGTACAGACCGTGGGAAAAGATTAAATTGCCGTGAAAACGCCCGAATATGGCGCAGGAGGAGGCGAGAATAACAGCTACGGACGAGGCGGAAACGTCTCACACGGCGGAAATGGAGAAAAGTTGAATATGACAACGGAGATTTCACCAGAAAAGATACCGGGCATGGTGACGCTCGATGATATATACGATGAAATTTGCAGCTATGAGGGCCTGTACCAATCACACCTTGAGGCCAGAAAGGGTAAGAGATACCGTGACGACGTTTTGGTGTTTACGGACAGGCTGGAAGAAAACCTTATTGAGCTGCAAAACGAACTCATTTGGCAGACCTACAAAGTCGGCAAGTACAGGCAGTTTTATGTTCGGGAACCGAAGCTGCGCCTCGTAATGGCGTTGCAATACCGTGACAGGATTGTGCAGTGGGCGATTTACAGACAGCTTTACCCGTTCTACGACAAAATGTTTATTGAGGATTCATACGCCTGCAGGAGGGGGAAAGGCTCCCATAAGGCGGCGGACAAACTTCAATACTGGCTGCGACAGGTCAGCAGGAAACCCGGAAAATGGTATTGCTTGAAGCTGGATATAAGCAAGTATTTTTACAGGGTAGACCACCTTGTATTACTTGAGATTTTGAGCCGGAGGATAAAAGACCCTCGGCTCTTTCAGCTTCTTAGGGAGATTATTAACAGCGAGGACACCCGTTTCGGGCTGCCAGCCGGGGTGAGCCCGGACGAATGCCCAGAGGAGGACTGGCTGAGTGATGTAGGAATGCCGATTGGCAACCTCACATCACAACTATTTGCGAACATTTACCTCAATGAGTTAGACCAGCTCTGTAAACACGAGCTGCATTTACACTATTACATTCGCTATATGGACGATGTAATTATCCTTTTGCCGGACAAGAAAGAACTGGCAAGGGTAAAGGCAATCATTGAGGAATTTCTCAACGATTATTTGCACCTCGACCTCAATAACAAGACGGCTATACGCCCTTGCAGTCTCGGCATTGATTTTGTGGGCTATCACATTTGGGCGACCCATAGGAAGCTCAAGAAGCAGACGGCTCGCAAGATTATCCATGCGGTTGACTGGATGTGCGAACAGGGAGAGAAAGGCAATATGAGTAAAGAGGAGTTTGAGCGCAGAGTGGCCTCATACAGAGGCATTTTATTACACTGCGACAGCTATGGTCTGAGAAAGAAGCTGAACAGCATTTATTTCGACCATGTTGTTACAGAGGAGCCGGAGAAGCAGGAAGCCAAACAGAAGCCGGAGTGCGCCGAGAGAAAATGCTACACTTGCCAGAATTTCCGCAGAGAGTTTTTCTGCGGCTATGGAGCTTGCAGGTGCGACATTTACGGCTCTTTGGACGTAGACCAAAAGGAACGACACCCGGACAGAACAGCGGCGACTTGCCCGGACTATACACCAAACGAATAGAAAAAGGAGGGTATTGGAGTGTATATCGACGGAGATACGATAATCAGAGCGGCGGCTATTCTCGGTGCGCTTATTGCGCTGGGAACCGCCGCTTATGCTGTAATCAAGTGGTTTCAGAAGCAGGAAAAACAGACAGTTGACATCGAGGAGCTGCGAAAGAAAGAGGAGCAGGACTTAAAGGAACTGCGAGACGAACAGTGCCTCATTAGTTACGCTATGCTTGCTTGCCTTGACGGTTTGAAGCAGCTTAATTGTAACGGGGCAGTTACAGAGGCTCACAACAAACTTGAGAAGCACCTCAACCAGAAAGCACACAGACAGTAACAGGAGGCGGACATGAGAAGAAAGGAAACAAGGCGTGAAGTGCGAAAGAAGCCCTCCCAGAAAAAGAGCAGCGTTGGAGTTATGGATATTATTTTGATTATTGTCGGAATTTCATTGCTGCTTTTCACAACGGCCATGATAAAGCTCTTTAGAGAGTACGGAGCCGTCCCGGACACCCTTATCACCTGCGTATTTGCAACCCTCGGAGGAGAGTGCGGCATTATGGGGTGGATAAAGACCACCAAAGACCGCAACAAGGAACACCAGTGGGAACAAGAGGACAAAGCGGAGGCGAAAAAGGAAGCCCTCAAGCAGGAGGAGGAACAGTCGCCGGACGGCAATATGTAAGGAGGTACTATGGGACTTACTGGAAAGAATGTTGAGGAAAAGATATGGAATTTCCTCATTTGTAAAGGGTTTAGCAAAGCCGGAGCCGCCGGGCTCATGGGGAATTTGTTCGCAGAGAGCGGCCTCAACCCGAAAAATTTACAGAACAGTTTCGAGAAGAAACTCGGACACACGGACGACAGCTACACCGCCGCCGTGGATAACGGCACATACAGCAACTTTGTAAAGGACAGCGCAGGATATGGGCTTGCGCAGTGGACGTATTGGAGCCGTAAACAGAATATGCTTGAGTTTGCACGAGCCGCAGGCAAGTCTATCGGAGACTTGGAAATGCAGCTCGATTTTTTATTTAAGGAGCTTTCAGAGGGATACAAAACAGTCCTTGCAGCATTGAAAACGGCAACGTCGGTAAAAGCAGCGAGCGACAATGTATTACTGAGGTTCGAGAAACCGGCAGACCAGAGCGACGCAGTAAAAACAAAAAGGGCCAGCTACGGCCAGACCTACTACGACAAATATGCAGGGACGGGCGCAGCGGCAGAAAACGGAGGTAACATTATGGGATATACAAACAGTTCACTCGTAGATTGCACAGTGAAAAGCCCGAACCACAGCGGGCAGAGAACGCACAAGATTGACCGTATCACACCGCATTGTGTAGTGGGCCAGCTCACGGCGGAGAGCATTGGCGGCTGCTTCACAAAGCGGAGCGTACAGGCCTCTTGCAACTACGGTATCGGCAAGGACGGCAGAGTAGTTCTCTGCGTAGACGAGAAAAACAGAAGCTGGTGCAGTTCCAGCAACGCCAACGACCAGAGAGCTGTAACGATTGAGTGCGCTTCTGATATGGCGGAGCCGTACACCATGAACACCGCAGTTTACAATAAGCTCGTGAAACTTATTGTTGACATCTGCAAGAGAAATGGACTGAACAAGGTTCTTTGGTTCGGAGACAAGGACAAGAGCCTCAATTACAACCCGAAAGACGGCGAGTGCGTTCTGACCGTTCATCGTTGGTTTGCGAATAAGAGTTGTCCGGGCAACTGGCTTTACAGCCGCATGGGACAGCTTGCGACTGCGGTTAATGCAGAGCTTGGCAGCGGCAGTAACACCGGCGGAACCTCTAAACCGGCCACAAAGACCGATACAGTAACGAGCTTCCCGGCGACACCGTTCACGGTAAAGGTTCTTATTGACGACCTCAATATCAGAACCGGCGCAGGCATGGGGTACGCAGTAACCGGCCATTATACTGGCAAGGGTACATTCACTATCACGGAGGTAAAGGACGGTTGGGGCAAGCTCAAGAGCGGAGCAGGCTGGATTTATCTTGGAAACCCGTCTTACTGCACCGTACAGGGCGCAGCGGCGACCAACCGCACATACACCGTAAAGGCCGGGGACAGCCTTTGGGCTATCGCAGCAAAGCAGCTCGGCAACGGCAGCAGATACAAAGAGATTAAGAGCCTCAACGGACTTACCAGCGACGTAATCAACGCCGGACAGGTCTTGAAGCTCCCGAACTAAGAGAGGAGGAAACAATCATGCAGGAGTTTATCACAGCACTTCTTACGGCGGTTATTACAGCCGCCGTCCCGGTTATTACCGTTTATGCGGTCAACGCCCTTAAAAAGGCAGGAGCAAATGCAGAGGCCGACACAGAGGACATCAAAGTAAAGGGCTACATCAATGAGATTACGACGGCGGTTGCCGACGCAGTATCGGCCACCAGTCAGACGTATGTTGACGCATTGAAGCAGGCCGGGAAGTTTACGGCGGAGGCACAGAAAGAGGCAGCAAAGAAAGCCCTAAACGCTTGTATCGCCTCCCTCACACCGGCGGCCACAAAGTTTATCGAGAGTGCATACGGAGACCTCAAAGAATACCTTTCCAACAAAATTGAGGCGGAGGTACGCAAGCAGAAGCTCTCAACCGGCATTCCTATCACTTCGGTTATGGAAAGCACCACGGACACAACGGCGGTAGCAGCTTCTACGGCAGCAGCAACCGCAGCCTCAGTCATTCAGACGGCCATTAGTCAGATTGACGCAGAGGCAAAAGCACCGGCAGCAGAGTGACGGTGTAAATATCGGGAATTTGTGAATTTATGATTTATGTTCTCCGGCGTGATATGCCACCAAAGCGTCGGGAAAGCCCCTCTCATGGAGAAATCTGTGGGAGGGGCTTTATTTTTTTGCCCTTTTACAGCATATCAGTTAAAAGTCCACAATTTCGGAACCTAAAATACAGCATAGTCAACAAATGTCCCATTTTGGGGTATTATTTCTCTGATTTGGTTGACTTTGCCCCATATAGGGGCTATAATGAGGTCACAGTCAAGGAAACAACAAAGACAATTACCCAAAACGGGTCACGGAGGTATAGGAATATGGCAGCAACAAAAGAGCAGGAACGCAAGGCATTGGCAAGAATTAAGAAAATCGTCGAGGAACTGGGCGAGGATAGTTATATCGGAATGGCCTTTGAGGGTTGTTTCGAGGTAGCAGAGGAGAACATCGAGAATGACTTTGCTTGCAGCATGAAGCAGAGAGCGGAACACGCTGAAATGGAAGCCGGAAAGTACAAGAAAATGTACGAGGACACCGCAGCAGATTTCGAGGCAGCAGAGGCAACTATCGCAGGACTTGAGCAGAAAGTTCTCTCAACAGCAGAGGGCGGAGCAATCAAGGCAATCCTTTATCATTACCAGACAGAGGCCACAAGACTGGCTGACGAATCAGCTCAGAGAATTGTAGAGCTTGCCGACAGCCCGGACACCCCGGAGTTTAGACAGGCAGTGCAGGATAACCGAAACAGCAAGAAACGCATGGAAGATAGCAAAGCACTTATCCAGAGAGTTCTTGACATTATGGCTTAAATTTTACCCTTAAATGACCCGAAATGGGTCACAAAACAAGCGAGCCTGGGCGCAGATACCCCGGCAGGAGGCAAAATGATAACAGAAGAACAGGCAAGAGCGCAGGGGCCGATGATATTGATATTTTCTTAGGTATTTGCAACGAGGAAATCATTCCGTCAAGTAAGCCGTCTCGCCTTGAACAGCTTCACGGAAAAATTGTTGGCACACGAACAGAACCGTATCACGACGTGACAGTATATGAGGACGGTTACGAGGATTGGTTCTACATCGGAGAATAGGAGGCAAAACATGAGATATTACAGCATTATGCGCCCGGTAATGCCGGGCAGCTACCCGAAAAAGGCAGCAGCACAGGAGATTGAGAACTTCGACGAGAAAACATTCTGCGAGGAGATTGGCCGGGAGGCATGGGGCTACATCGACTACTCGGAGGAGCTTACAGAGAGTGAGGCTGCAGACTATGAGCTGGTTCCGGCAAAGGAGAACAAAGAGGAAATCACAAATAAAATCGACGCTCTGTTTGAGGAGCTTGTACCGGCCTCCGGGAAAGCAGATACCGTCGCCGGAGAAATTATCAGAGCGGTTTGCAGGATTGGCTATCGCTGGTTCAATGATGGAGACATGGTCGGCGTTGGATATGGGAAAGAGACCTGCAACCCGGCAGCGAGATACCTTGCGGAGAAAGCCGGAAGCAGAGTTGAGAGGGCTATATCGGATATGTGGGGAGATTTCCTCCCGGATGACATTTACGAGAAGCGATTACAGACCCTTAATGTGGAAGTCTTGGCGTTCCTTGATTTACACCCGGAGCTGAAAGGACAGCCGAATAGCGAGGATATGTGGGACTATAAGGACGAGGCAGAGGACGTAGACGACGACTACGAGGACGACGAGGAAGAATATGAGGAGGAAGATTACGAGGACGAGGAGGACTGGTAATCACTCCCTTAGATACAAATTTTCAAAATGGAGGACAAGAAACAATGAGTGAAAGAAAATATTTCCCTATCAATGAGAGCAGCGCAAGAACAGCGCACAACATGATGTCTATGAGAGACTATTCCGAGGGCAGCACCACAAGCGCATACCGCAGCGAGGTTGACAAGGCGTATGAGCTGGCGGATAAGGTTGCAGAGAAAAGACCGGCAGAGGCAGAGAGAGCCTACCGACTGGCGGAACGCTACGCAAAGAAAATGGCGGAGTATTACAACAAGGACAGCAGTATCGGCATGATGTGTCCGTCGGTTCTTATCAGCGGAGCCGGTAACTTCCCGACCAAAAAGAAAGAGAGACAGGTCGCAGCATGGGAGCGTAACCACCAGTTCTACAATGACATTCAGAGTATTCTCAGAAAGATTGAGGGTATTCTCTACGGCAAGGAAATCATCAAGTCCGACGACGAGAGGGCAATCGAGAAGTTGGAGGAGAAACTGGAAGATTTGAAGAACCTGCAGGAACTTATGAAAGCGGCGAATAAGGCTATCCGCTTGAAAGATACAGAGGCGGGCGACGACAGACTGAGAGAGCTTGGTTTCAGCGAGGAGGAAATCAAGAAGCTGCGCACCCCGGATTTCTGCAACAGATTGGGTTATGCGAGCTATGAACTCACGAACAACAATGCGAATATCCACCGTATCGAGGGGCGTATTAAGAGCCTCAAGGCGGCCAAAGAGAGAGGAACCTCGGAGCAGGAGTTCAAGACCTTTAAGGCGGTGGAGAACACGGAAGCCATGCGATACCAGATTATCTTCGACGGAAAGCCGGAGGCAGATTTCCGTACCCTGCTGAAATCCAACGGGTTCAAGTGGGCTCCGTCGCAGGGAGCATGGCAGTGTCAGATTACCGCAAACGGTAAGTGGGCGTTCAACAGAGTTATTGAGAAGTTAAAGGAAATGGAGGAGGAATAAGGTATGCTGCAAAATCTCAAATATTACAAGGAGAGCCGGGCCATGCAGGAGGCCGTAGAGGGAGAAATCCACAAGCACGGCCAGTATTACACCACCTGCGTAATCGGGGTATATTCACTCACGAGCGGTATTAAGGCGTTCCCGTGCGGGATTGGGGACGACTACGAGCTGAAAAGCGAGGAGCTGGTACAGGTGCTTGAGTTTATCCAGAAGCAGCGAGAGGCAATCGCCTCCCGCTACCTTGTTAAGACCTACGAGGGCTGGCAGGAAAGTGGCCTCCCGACATTCGAGGACTACTGTAAGCCGGGAGATACCGTGGACGAGGCAATGGTGGACTACTTTATGAACTGCGTACCGCCGGTTTCTATGAGTAGTTCGTGTGCGCAGGCAGGCGAGGCGTACAACCATGTGCCGGACGACAAGAACAGATACAGAGCAACCTATCTGACGTTTGTACGTCTCTCGTCCTCTCAGTGGCGATTTGCCGGGTATTGTTACGCCGGGGAGACAACTAACCGGGTAGAGGTGGAAACGAGCCTTGAGAGGCGCATTAAGGAGGCAAGGACAAATGGATAAGGACTACAAAGAGAAGATTAGAAAATTGCTGGCGTTGGCAGAAAGCCCGAATGAGCATGAGGCACGGGCGGCACTTCTGAAAGCCCGCCAGCTCATGGCGGAGCATAAGCTCACGGAGGCGGAGCTGAAAGATGTTGAGAAACAGCAGGTAAAGGACGTGAGAACCGACATCACCTGCAGCAAGAGGAGAGACCCGTGGATAGTAAGCCTCTCGGCGATTATCGGAGAGAACTATTGCTGCAAAGGGTACAGACACCGCAGGTACGGAGAACAGACGAACTGTATCGGGTTTATCGGCCTTGAGGACGACGTAGAGATATGCGTCGCAGTTTTCAAATACGCCGTCGATTGCGTCCTCTCAGAGATTAAGAACATCAAGAAAGAGAACGCCTGCTATTACAGCGACTATGTAAAGAGGCTCTGCAACAGTTACGGCTATGGATTTACCGCCGGAGTTTCGGAGGCATTCAGAAAGCAGCAGGAAGAAAATGAGCAGGGCTGGGGATTGGTTCTGGCTATGCCGAAAGAGGTCGAGGAGGCTTCGCAGTATTTGGGACATGAGCAGTTCCAGAGCCGGGCGCAGAAGCATTTACAGGGCAGCGAGTATTACAGAGGCTTCGAGGAGGGTACGGAGTTTGACCCGACAAAGAGACTAGGAGAGGAGGCGACGGTATGAGCGCAGGATATGACAAGCTGAAAGCAGCGGTTGACAAGGATTGTGTAAAGGACGGCGGAACCATGCACCCGGAGGGGTGTGTGGCCTGCGGAGGAAAGTGCTTCCATAAGTATTGCGATAAGTTCAAGTGGGTTATTGACAGAGCCAAAGCCTATGGGGAGGCTACAGGGCTGAACTGGGAGGATGTTCTTGACGGCTGGGAGACCGACAGAAACTATTGGTACATGAACTACTATCAGGACTGTAACCAGCCGGAAATCAAAGCAGGGAAAGTGAGGGTATTCGGAACGATACTTGAGTTGAAAGAGGCTATCGGAGAAATGAAGTTCCGTTGCCCGTCCTGCGGAAAAGAAAGCCCGAACCCTTATGAATGTAAGGCGTGTGGCTGGAAAGTTTACGGCCTGCTGGGAGACATGGGGAAAGGCGTTTTTGTCTATGTAAAGGAACAACTCAGAGGAGAGACCATGTTCATGCCGATATCTTGGGAGGAGGACAAAGTATGATTTTCAGAAACGACACCCACGCAGAGGAGTGGGCGGCAGCAATCTACCGGGCAGACGCACACCGGGACGACGATACAGCTAACCCGTACTTCGGGGCGAGCCTCTTTCTTATCACGGCGGTTCCGGGCCTGTATGACCGGGTAAAGGAACACATTCACAACGGCTGGGCGGACTATTCGGAAATGCTTGAAATGAACCTATCCAGTGGCGAGAGGCTTATTGTCGAGCTGGCCGGGAACTTTTACAACGGCGGTTTCTTCGACGGATACAAGCCGTCGGACATTATCGAGAAACTGGACGCAGATACCGTGGAGCTTGTCGCCAGAGCCTTTGTACTGCGGAGACAACGCATTGACATGAATACGATTTTTGACTGAAAAAAGTTGAAAAAAATTCTCGGAAATGGTTGGGTTTCGGAACCCAAAAGAGTATAATATAATTACAGTCAAGGGAAGCCAAGACGAGTAAGGCAGGCAAGGGTCGGAAAGGAGGACTTCATGGAGGAAATGACAAAGGAAGAAATGCAGAGATACCTCATCAAGGAAGCGCAGAGAGGTAGCACGGAATTGGAAGCATACAGAAACTTGATGGAGATTCTTGGTATCGAATTTCCGAACGACAACAAAAAAGCCGACTAAATAGTCGGCAAGGCACGAGTAAGGGAGGGCGGGCTTGCCACCGCTCCCCACTCTTAAAATATTATATCACGCATTCAGCGGAATGGCAAGAGATAGGAGGTACAGAAGTTTGGCAAAAACAGGGCGGCCACTCAAGGAAAAGACCGTGTTATCACATAATGTAAAAGTCCGTCTTGACGACGAGACCCACGACAGATTACTCATTTACTGCGGGAAGAACCATGAGAAAGCCGCAGTTATCAGAGAGGCACTGAAAGCGTTCCTCGATACGGCAGGAGTACCCCACTGGGAGGACAAGGCAGAGTGAAAAAGGCAGGCAGAAAGCCGCAGATTATTTCCGACACGGAAAAGACCGAATACCGCCGGAATGGTTCAGAATATTTTCGGAAACACTTGGAACGGGCATGGAATTTCCAAAAATAAATCATTTAACGGTTAATTTAATTAACGAGTAACAGAGGGAAGAAACACCTGTATTCGAGAGTTTCCGGGGAGAAAACAGAACTATTCCAGCATTTCGGAAGTGTAATAGTTACATAATCGACCATTCGACGACGAAAACACCACAAAGTAAAGTATAGTAAAGTAAAGGAAAGTAAAGTAAATAATATTTATGCGATAATTCGGAAGGGAGGTTACACTATGGCTCGTAGATTTAATAACACCGCAAAGCGTCACAATCACCTTACGGCAGAGGAAAAGTGGGAGAGAGAAACCACACAGCTCCGTGCACTTGCCACCTCACAGTTTGGAGAGTATTGCAAGAATCGTTTCAACGTCCCGGAGGTGGAGGAAGCCGAAAAGGCGTTCAAGGAAGCCTTGCGGCAGATTTCAGACCCGGAGCTGAGAAACACGCTTGACATGGCGACGGGAAAAATCTCATACGCCTATGAAATCTTAGGATTTTGTGCTGGACATTTTGCGCAGGACAGTAGGAGCCGGGCCGCATTTTTTTAGGCTTATTAGTGATAACCTTAGAAGTATCACAAAGTATTATGCGTATGACCCGTCAACAACCAATGTAGTTTATACCAACGGAGATTCTTCATATTACACTTTAACCTATTCATTAAATGAGAATGACGAAATTACGGCATATAACCTGTATCAGCTCACGAAAAAAGAAGCGCTCGGTGACATTTATTATGCGGTAAAGATAGGAAGCTATGACACAATGCCGGAAGGTTACACGCAGACTGTTTTAGACACAGACATCTCATATTATGATGCGGAATGGGGCAGTGGCGGAACAAGTAATTTAGTGATTAATACGGCAACAAATAAAAAGTATGCAATGGTATATGACTATGATTCTGAAACCGGAAGTTCTGTTTACAGAATCTGCGCATTGAATGATTTCTTAGGAATGGATGAACAGGGAAGAGATGAAGTATGGCTGGTTGATTATGACAATCCCGTGTCTGTTATACCGGCGGCATCAATGGGGCAAGACGAACAGCTTCCTGACGGTTTCAAGTATGATGGAGAGGAACAGGAAAATGTTTTTAATATCGAAGTGTCTGCGGATAAACTGACATTTACGGCAAAGACAGATGCTGGTGATAATGAAAATCCGGCTCCGGATGAAAATAAAAATGGACTGCAACAGTCAGCAGATGGTAACTGGTATTATTACACAAATAACAATATTGATTACAATTATAACGGTTTAGCAGCAAATGAATATGGCTGGTGGAAGATAACCAATGGAACAGTAGATTTCAACTATACAGGAATGGCAGCAAATGAGTATGGCTGGTGGTATGTAAGCAATGGAACAATTGACTTTGGTTATACCGGAATGGCAGTAAATGAATACGGCTGGTGGTACATGACGAATGGAGCACTGGATTTTAACTATACCGGAATGGCAGTAAACGAATACGGCTGGTGGTACATAACCAACGGAGCACTGGATTTGAATTATACCGGAATGGCGTTAAATGAATACGGCTGGTGGTACATGACGAACGGAGCACTGGATTTGAATTATACCGGAATGGCATTAAATGAATACGGCTGGTGGTACATGACGAACGGTGCGTTGGATTTGAATTATACCGGATTAGCAGTAAATGAGTATGGCTGGTGGTATATGACCAACGGAACAGTAGACTTTACGTATAACGGTCTGGCTGAGAATGAATATGGTGTCTGGAATGTAGTAAATGGGCACGTAGAAGTTTAAAAAAATTTGTAGATGATAAAATGGCGTGAGACATCTGTTCCACGCCATTTTTTTAGCTTCATGAAATAAACACAAATCAATCATTTTTTCATCACATTCCGTTGATATATTCATACCAATGAATCGCAGGAAGCTGCGGAAAATCAACAGAAGAAAGAATATCGGGACAGTGATAATCCGGTAGATGAGGAAATGAAGATGAAAAAGAAAATCAGTGCAAAAATACTGGTACTGGCAGGCATTTTATTTGCCGCCGGCATTGCAAGCGTATTGTTAGGCTTTTTATTTATCCACAGCATGAATAAGAAAAGCCAGAAAATTTCCAATGAGTGTATGGAAGCCGTTACTTTAATGGCGGACACATCGACCTCTATTGAAAAAGTGCAGAAATACGCAAACATCTCGGCGGCATTCAGAATGCAGAACCAAATGGAAAAGAATAACGCAGGTTTGGCGCCAGACAGTACACAGAACACATCAGATGCTATGCCGCAGGCAGAAAATATGCAGTCGGAAAATGCACAGTCTGAGAGCGGACAGTCAGAAAACATGCAGATGATGCAGGGTGACAGCCAGCAGGGCACGCAGGATACCACGGGCATGTCAAATCAGCAGAACACCGTATCAGGCGGTTCAGGCGCGCAGGCGGCGGGAAATGCGACAGATAATGCTTCGGATATGAAGACCAATATGGAAAATGAAATCCAAAATTTGACGGCATCTTTTGAAGCCTTAGAAACAGCGGTGAAAGCATTCGGTAATGCAGAAGTGTTAGCCGGTCTGGAAGAATATGAAAGCGTATATGAAGAATACAGCACTAAAATCCAGTCCGTATTAAGCAGTGACAGCAACAGCATGGATGATTATTTTGAACTGACAGCAGAGGGTGACGACAGTATTACTTCAAGACTTGAAACAGCGGCAGATAATCTCAATACATTAATCAGTGCACAGGTCAGTGAAGCATCAAGCCAGTTAAATGAGCAGTACAGCCAGTCTATTATGGTATATGCGGTTATTCTGGCAATCATGTTGGTCATCGGCGCAGCCATTATCGTGATGATTATGTTTATTATCAAGCCGTTAAAGTCAGCAAACCGCCAGCTGAATGATATTATCAAAAATATTGAAGAAAGTAATGGTGATTTAACGGCGAGAATTGAAGTGAAATCTGAAGATGAAATCGGTGACCTGGTTCACGGAATTAATTCATTTATTGAAAAGCTACAGCTGATTATGAAGGATATTAAAAGTAAATCCGATGCCTTACAGGAAGCTTCTGCAAATATGAACGGTCAGATTACGGCAGTCAATGACAATGCAGGCAGTGTATCCGCTGTTATGGAAGAAATGGCAGCGAGTATGCAGGAAATCTCGGCAACGGCAGAACAGCTCAGTGCCGGCTCAGACAACATTTTCCATGCAATTGTGAATGTAACGGATCAAATTGCAGAGGGAAATGAAATTACGGCACAGATACAGAAAAAATCCGTGTGTTACCGTGAAGATACCGAGCAGGGCAGACAAAGCACAAACGATATGGTAGCACAGATTAAAGAAGGTTTAAACCAGTCTATCGAGAACAGTAAGCAGGTGGCACGGATTCAGGAACTGACAGAAGACATTTTAAGTATTTCATCACAGACCAATATGCTGGCACTGAATGCTTCGATTGAAGCGGCAAGAGCCGGAGAAGCAGGAAAAGGTTTTGCGGTTGTTGCAGAAGAAATCAGAGAGCTGGCAGAGGACAGCAGAAAGATTGCGAACAGTATTCAGGAAATCAGTCTGGTTGTGATTGACAGCGTAAAAGACCTGACAGGCAATTCCGGAAAGCTGCTTGCTTATGTCGATGAAAGTATTCTGGCAGACTATGAAAAATTTGCAGCGATTACCAATGAATACCGTGATGATACGGCAAAGGTCAATGATATTCTGGAAAATTTTGCGGTAAATGCAGAAACACTCAAAAATACCATGGCAGAAATGAATTCGGGTATCAGTGACATTTCAACGACAATTGACGAAAGCAGTCAGGGCGTCAATGATGCGGCAGACAGCGTCGGCGGTATTGTGGATTCTATCAATGATATTGAAAAAGATGCTGCAAAAAATACGGAAATCGGACAGAAGCTTCAGAATTATGTTGAAGTCTTTAAAAAGTTCTAACGATCCAATATGAAAGATTAGACTGTCTGATGGGGCTTGTGACTCCTTAATCGAAGAAATTAGAACCACCGGTAAGGCGGCAAAAAAGAGTGAGTACATTAAAACGTATTCACTCTTTTTTGTTGTCAGTGGCAAAGCAATATGATATAATTTTTAATTATAAGAAAAATTGCGTGAGAATATAGAATGAAATGAGGATTATTATGAAGCGGTTATCAATAAGCGGGAATGGACGTTATTTTATGCAGGGAGACAAGCCGTTTTTCTGGCTTGCAGATACCGGCTGGCTGATTTTTGGAAATCTGACAGAGGAGGAAGCGGCGGTTTATCTGAAAAACCGGGCAGAAAAAGGGTTTAATGTGATTCAGGCAGTGCTGGTTTATTCAACCAAAGAATTGGAAACGATTAATAAGATGGACTGGAAAGCAGCGGATATTGTGGATACGCCGGAGTACTGGGCGTATGTTGAAAAAATTGTTTCGATGGCAGAACAACTGGGATTATACATGGCACTGCTCCCGTCATGGGGAAGTCTTGTGAAAAATCATCTGATTACGGACGAAAATGTGTGTACGTATGTCGATTTTCTGGCAGAACGATTTGCAAAATATGATAATATTATCTGGGCTTTAGGCGGAGATATTAAGGCAGATGCATATATTCCTTTGTATAGAAAGTTTGGCACATATCTGAAGAAGAAAATGCCGGATAAGCTGATTACTTTTCACCCGTTTGGGCGGTGTGCATCCACGATGTGGTTTGCAGAGGAAGACTGGGTAGATTTTCATATGTTTCAGTCAGGACATAGAAGGTATGACCAGTGCAATCTGGGAGCATGGGACGATACAGGTAATCCGTCTTATTATGGAGAAGATAACTGGAAATATGTTGAGCGGGACTATCAGATTTGTATAAAACCGACACTGGACGCAGAACCGTCTTATGAGTGGATTCTGCAAGGACTGCACGATGTGACACAGCCGTACTGGACGGCACGTGAGGTCAGACGGTATGCGTACTGGTCAGTGCTTGCAGGCGCCTGCGGGCATACGTATGGAGATAATGCAGTCATGCAGTTTTATAAGGAAGGTGCGCAAGGGGTAAATTACGGAGTGGTCTGTACATGGGCTGAGGCTGTTCACCATGAAGGTGCCGGACAAATGGGATTTCTAAAAAATTTAATGGAATCTGTGGATTTTGTAAACGGAGAAGCGCGTGATGATTTACTTATTGGCGGACAACGTGAAAAACACGCAAGAATTGCTGTGTTTGCAGGAAAAGAATATGTGATTGCCTATGATTATCTGGGCGAAGCATTTACACTGGATACAAGTGGATATACAGGAAAGGAAATGTGGTGGATCAGTCCTGTCACAGGTGTCAGAAGTTATATCGGTATCTGCAAGGAAAAACAGTTTGAAGCTTTGAAGTTTAAAAAGATTGAAAAAGAACATACAGATAGGATTTTACTAATACAATAAAAATATTTCTGAATTACAACGTCATTACAGCAAAAGGCTATGCTTTTGTGGATTTTGCGCTGGCAGTCTGTGATGCATTACAGATTTTTGAAACAAAGCAGCAGCGGTATGAACAGCTGGAACGGGTAAAAGAAAAATAGCTAATATATTAGCTGAATATTGACAAAAACCATAAAAATAGCTAATATATTAGCTGATTATTGACAAAAATCATAAAAATAGCTAATATATTATCTATGAATAAATTTATATTTAAATCACCGGAACAATTGAATATGGATATTGCAAAAAGAATGAGAGCGCGCAGAAAGGAGCAGAAGCTATCGCAGGTTCAATTAAGCAGACGTTCCGATGTAAGTCTGGGAACGCTCAAACGCTTTGAACAAACAGGAAATATATCATTGTCGGCACTTATTAAAATTAGTTTTGCATTGGGCTGTGAAAATGATTTTGACACATTGTTTGCAAAAAAAGGCTATTCGTCTATTCAGGAGGTTATTAATGAACAATTATAAAAGTTTACAGGTGTGGATGAACGATAAAAAAGTAGGTATGTTGGCAATGGCGGCAGGATATTCAGGAAATTGTAAATGAAGAACTAAAAGAATATATTTAAAATGCAGGGCACAGAAAAGGAGAACAAACATGATGAATCCGGCAGCAATGATGAAATTAATGAATGCAAAAAATAAATTTACGGCAAACCATCCGAAATTTGCAGCATTTTTAAAGGCAGTTTTTTCAAGAGGAATCGAAGAAGGAACGGTGATTGAAATAACCGTGCAAAGACCGGGCGAAGCACCGATAACATCGAATATTAAGGTGAAGGACAGCGATTTGGAACTGCTCCAGAGCTTAAAAGATATGGGAAACTAATTTAAAGCAGGAAATTAAAGGCAAAAAGATAAAGGATAAAAAGGGGGAGAAAAAATGGCAGTCATTGGCATTGATTTGGGAACAACAAACAGTCTGGCGGGCGTCTGGCAGGACGGAAAAGTAGTACTGATTCCGAATGCATTTGGAGAGTATCTTACACCATCCGTTGTCAGCATCGGAAAAAATCAAGAGGTATTTGTGGGCAGTGTGGCAAAAGAAATGCTTGCAACACAGCCGTATGATACGTTCCGTGAATTTAAAAGAAATATGGGCACAAATTTTCTGTACGGAAACGGCAGAAAAAAATACCGTGCAGAAGAACTTTCGGCATTTGTATTAAGAAGATTAAAAGAAGATGCGGAAAAGTTTCTGGGCGAAGAAGTGACGGAAGCGGTTATCAGTGTGCCGGCGTATTTTGACGATAATAAGCGCAATGCCACAAAAAATGCAGGCAGACTTGCAGGATTAAAGGTAGAACGTCTGATTAATGAGCCGTCAGCGGTGGCATTAAAGCATCATACGGCAGAAAAAGGCGCAGAAAGCTTTATCGTGTTCGATTTCGGCGGCGGTACGTTAGATGTATCTTTGGTGGAAGCATTTGACAATGTCGTGGAAATACAGGCAGTTGCCGGAGATAATTATTTAGGCGGAAAAGATTTCAATGAAATCATTGCGCAGGATTTTTATGAGCAGAATCAGATTTCAGAAGCATATTTAACGAAAAATGAGCAGGAAAATGTTTTAAAAGAGGCAGAGGCGGTAAAAAAAGAACTGACCGATAAAAATGAAGCAGAGCGGCAGGTGTATATTAAAGGCGAAGCCTATACGCTGAAAATGACCAATCAGAGGCTGATCCATCTTTCAGCGGAGCTGTTTTCAAGAATGGCAAAACCAATCGCAAAGGTCATCAATATGGTGGGAATCGAATTAGAGGAACTCGACAAAGTCATATTGGTCGGTGGATCGTCCAAAATGCCCGTGGTACAGCAGTATATTAAAGGACTGCTTGGCGACAAAGTGCCTGTGGTACTGGAGGAAAATCCCGATGAGAGTGTAGCATACGGTGTCGGCATGGCAGCGGCGATTAAAGAGCGCACCGGTGATATTAAAGATATGCTTTTAACGGATATCTGCCCGTTTTCGCTCGGTACGGAACTCTATGACGGCAGTTTTTCGCCGGTTATTGAGAAAAATGAAACACTGCCCTGCAAGCGGACGATGTATTACACAACGGTCCGTAACAATCAGATAACCATGAACTTTCCGATTTATCAGGGAGAAAATATAAAGGCATCGGACAATTTAAAAATTGGGGAAATAAACTTAAAAAGACTGCCGAAAGCACCGGAAGGAGAACAGGTTGTCAAGGTGACGTTTATTTATGACATCAATGGCATTTTAGATGTCAATATAGAGTCATCCGTTGAAAAAGTCCATAAAGTCATCGTCAATAAGCAAATCGGACTGTCGGAAAAAGAACTGGAAAAACGGGTGGAGCAGTTAGAAAAAATGCCGTTACACCCGTGGGAAAAAGAGGAGAACCGTCTGTTATTTGAAAAGGCGGAAAGACTGTATGAGCAGACGACACCAAAGAACCGTCAGGTTATTCATGAGTGCCTGCGGTATTTTAAGGAACTTCTGATAAACACAAAAGGCAGAAAAGTACGGCAGGAATATGTACGCATTATGGCGATATTGGACTATATAGAGCAGAATCAGGTCGATTTCGGACCGTATGATGAAACGTTCTGGCAGAAAGAAGAGGAAGATACCGATGAATAAATCTATATGGGAATGGCTCGAAATTGAGCCGACAGGAGAAATTTCAGAGATTAGGGCGGCGTATGCCCGTCAGGTAAAAAAGTATCATCCTGAGGATACACCCGAAGAATTTGAGCAGCTTCAAAAAGCTTATAAAAGTGCGCTCAGACAGGCAAGAGCGGCAAAGCGGATGGAAACGGTGCCGCAGTCGGTACAGGAATCCCAAAAGTCCGGCAGTGGTTTTGAAAAACGGGATATGCCGGGATTTTTTGAAAATGCGGGAATGACAGAAGAACCCAATGTGCCGTCATGGGAAAATACAGGCAGTATGTCCGGTGTTACATCAGAACCGGGAACAACACCGGATTTGGAAATTGCTGGTACGCCGGATGAAGTTGAATCTGAAATTGTATCTGATTCTGAATATGATTTTGCGGAAGTCGGAAAGGACGAACCGGAGCAGCAGTGCTTAAAAGAGATTGAATATATCATTATGAATCCGTATCTGAGAAACACGGAGGAAGCATGGAATATATTTTTTAACCGGGAACGGTATAGACAACTGTTTAAACAGCAGGAATTCTGCGAAAAAATGCAGGACAGAATCTGCCGGATGTGGGGGCTGCAAAGAAAAACACTGTTTCTTATTGAACAGCAGTTTAAAGCAGAAGGCTATGAGCAACTGATAGAGAAAAAAGAGTGGAAGCAGAAAAAATCTTTTATAAGAAATTTACACATTATTTCCTATAAAAACAAAAAGACACAGAAACAAAAAAATTTAAACAAGCTGCTGGAGAACCAGACAAACGGGTTAGAAGATTATATGGATCTGTATATGAATTATACTTCTCAGAGCTACGGTGCGGTATACGAAGAATACCGGATTAACCGGTGCCAGTTTAAGCAGATGCTCATTTCCATAATAATATTGATTTTATTTATGATAATAGGTATCTGTGCGAACCGGTCCGTACAGAAAAGTGCAGCCCAAAAAAGGCAGGAACAGCAGCAGGAGCGTTACGTTGACGGGCTTAAAAAATCCGTAAAAGTACAAAAAAGTAACCAATAGAATAGATAAAAATATTATAAAAAATATAAAAAATGCACAAAAAACGTCGAAATTTTTCGGCGTTTTTTTTGGATTAAAAAGTTGCATTTTATCGAAAGATGGCTATAATAATGATTAAGAGATCAGTACTGTGAACAATAGAATATTTAAAGTAAGGAGGGAAAAGCTATGATTAGTTTTTTCATTTGTCTGCTTCTTTTAATCGGCGGTTATTTTGTCTATGGTAAGGTTGTAGAGAATACGTTTGCACCGGATGACAGAGAAACTCCTGCGGTAAAGATTAACGATGGTGTTGATTATGTAGTAATGCCGCAGTGGAAACTGTTTCTGGTACAGCTCCTCAATATTGCAGGCTTAGGACCAATCTTTGGTGCGATGCAGGGTGCTTTATGGGGACCGGTTGTATTCTTATGGATTACTTTCGGTACAATATTTGCCGGCGGTGTACATGATTATTTTTCAGGAATGCTTTCAGAAAGAAACGAAGGTGCTTCTATTTCAGAAGTCTGCGGTATCTATCTGGGCGGATTCATGAAGAATGTTATGAGAATCTTCAGTGTGGTTTTACTCGTTATGGTAGGTACCGTATTCGCAGTAGGACCGGCCGGATTAATTGTTACATTATTTAAGAACGGCAATGTATCAGGAATTGTTGCAAGTACAGAATTCTGGCTGTGGATTATTCTTGCATACTATTTCATTGCCACATTTATTTCAATTGATAAGATTATCGGACGTATTTATCCGGTATTCGGTATCTGCTTAATCATCATGGCATTAGGTGTTATTATTGGTGTCTTTACACATTCAGATTATCAGATTCCTGAAATCTGGTCACACTTTACCAATATGCACCCGAAGGGAACACCAATCTGGAGCGTTATGTTTATCACCGTAGCGTGCGGTGCGATTTCCGGTTTCCATGCAACACAGTCACCACTGATGGCGCGTTGTATGAAGTCTGAAAAGCAGGGACATTTCGTATTCTATGGTGCGATGGTTGCAGAAGGTGTTATCGCATTAATCTGGGCAGCAGCAGGCTGTTCAATCTATGCAGTAACAGATGGTTTAAGTACTGGTTTAAGTGCCATTCTTGCAAATGGACAGTCCGCAGCAATTTACGATGTATGCTCTAAGACAATGGGCGGTGTCGGTGTTGCCCTTGCAATGATTGGTGTTATTGTATGCCCGATTACATCAGGTGATACAGCATTCAGAAGTGCAAGACTGGTTCTTGCAGACTGGTTTAAGGTTGACCAGTCTAAGTTTACAAAACGACTGATCTTATGTGTACCGCTTTTAGCAGTTGGTGCAGTTGTCGGACATCTGGATTATACAATCGTTTGGAGATATTTCAGCTGGACAAACCAGACACTCGCTATGATTGTATTGTGGACAGCAAGTATGTTCTTATTCAGAGAAAAGAAGAATTACTGGATTACCGTAGTACCGGCAACCTTTATGAGTGCCGTATCTATGACCTATTTCTTCTATGCACCGGAGTGCTTGAACCTCGGTACAACAGTAGCTTACCCGGCAGGTATCATTTTAGCAATTGTATTCTTTGGCATCTTCATGTATGCAACAAAGAAACAGCCAAAAGAAGCTGCATAACAGTAAGCGTTTAGAAAATCTGTAAATGCATTTTACAGAGGTACATAAAAGATAAAATAATTTAGATTAAAGGGGATGCCACATGAAAATAGTTGAAAGCAGACGATGTTTCGTGTGGCTCCCCGTCTTTATTCTTTGGTGAAATAATAGAAAGAATAGAAAGGACACACCAAAGAAACAATGACTGAAGGAAGGGGCTGGTTGTATGTTGTGGAAACCACGTTGTTTAGGAAAAGAATCGCTTGAAAAGGAAGAATTGGCGCAGGATAAAAAGCATTGCAGAAAGTTTGGACCATGCGGAGTGGGAGAAAAAGCGATTTATCTGAACAGTTTTTATTTTGAGAGAAGATATTACATTCCGCTCACTTCCGTCAAGAGAGTATTTAAAAGAGTTGCGATGAGCAAAGGCGGGTTCACAGGAAAGGGATTGTTTGCAACGATTCCGTATCTGGTTGTGGAATATGACAATGGCGAAGAAAAGCAGTGCAATTTTAAATTTGAAGAAAATGTCGATTCTTTATTAGCCTATTTAAAACAGACACATCCTGAAATCCGGCTTCACAGCGCAGAAGCGGAAAAAAGACTGAAAGAAAAAGAACGTCTTGCAGCAAAGAAAAAAGCAAAGGTTCTGACAAAAGAAGCGCAGGAAAATATTGCCGTATTAGAAAATTGTATGCAGTATCTGAATAAGAATGAAGAATTAAGTATTGCATTAAGTGCAGGGGCAAAAAGAAAAAGAGTGTATGACAGAAGTAATCCGGCATATAAATGGGTAGCACTCAGCATTACGCTGTTGGGAGCAGCGGCATTGCTGTATGGTATCTACGCATTGATTACACATGCTGGATTTGCAATGTATTTCCTGTTGTTTGGACTGGCTTCCATTTTCTTCTTTTCCAGTGCCAATGTTTTACCGACTGCAAGAAACAATAAAAAGTACATTGAAACACATTTGGAACAGGCTGTTGATGAAATGCAGCAGTACATCAGACAATATCCGGACTTTCCGGTTCCGGCATGGTATGCACATCCGGTCGTGTTAAAGAGAATGATTGATATTATGCAGGAAGGTCGTGCAACGACCATCGAAAAGGCACTTGAAGTTTTAAAGAGTGATTTAAAAGCATTAAATTCCAGCGTGGCAGTAGAGCAGGAAGAATATGATGAAGTTATGGCAATCAAGCCGCTGTTTTTAATTCGTGAGTATCAGTAAAGTAAACTGACCATAAAACAAAAATAAACTGGCTATATAAATAAAATTCAAATTGGTACTTTCATAATTGCCAGTAAAAGCTTATTCTTATCCGAAGCAAAAGGAACGGAGGATGAGGATGATGAAAAAGTCAGGAAGTATTATTGAAGCAGCTGCAGGCGCTGTGATTTTTGTAATCGGTCTGGTATTGTGTTTTCACAATTATGTACAGAAGGGTAACACGGCATATGCGGTATCATTATTAGTTGCAATTGCAGGTGTGATTATACTGATTGCAGGTATTTGTAATATCGTGTCCAAGGGAGAGCGTAAACCAGTTGATGCAAAGGTATTGGCGCAGGCAGCGCTGTGTGCAGCATTATGTTATGTAGGTGCAACATTTATTAAAATTGATGTTCCGGTTGGAACAGAGAAAACAATGTTTCACTTCGGTAATGTATTCTGTGTTTTAGCAGCATTGTTAATCGGTGGTGCATGGGGCGGTTTAGCCGGTGCAGTCGGTATGACAATCAGCGATTTGACAACGGCGTATGTAACGAGCGCACCAAAGACCTTTATTTTAAAGCTTTGTATTGGTCTGATTGTAGGATTTGTAGCACATAAGCTGTTCCATCTTTCAAAAGACCATTCAGCAAAGTATGTAACCGTTGCAACGATTGTATCAAGTGTATGCGGTATGGTATTTAATATTGTGGCAGATCCGGTTGTGGGATATTTTTATAAATCCTATCTGCTTGGTGTTCCGCAGGACCTTGCCAAGGCACTTGCAAAAATCGGTGCGATTACAACATCGGTTAATGCAGTCATAGCAGTGATTGTAGCAACGATTATTTATCTGGCATTACGTCCGGTAATGAAAAAGACAGGAATGCTTCGGGAATTGTAAAAAGTTGGAAACTGACATAGAATTAAAAGAGGAACGATATGATAACAGATAAGGTAAAACTTTGATAGTATCATATCGTTCCTTTTGTTCTATACTGACGGTTTAGAATATAGAAAGTATGTGATTAAAGCGGTTGCACGATAGGTTGTCCTTTAATTGTAATTAAGATAGTAGGTGTTCTTGCCTAGTTCTTTCGCCTGATACATCGCTGCATCAGCACCCTGTACCATATAGCTGTAATGCAGCTGACTGCCGTTTTCAGCAAAAATGCCGATACTGCAGGGAATAGACATTCGTTCGCCGGTTTCTAAGTTTATAAGACCTTCCTGTAGTTTTTCAAAAACTGTACGGATTTCATTTTCAATAGTTGTCTTTGAATCGACTGCGGCAAGGCAGAAAAGAAATTCGTCACCACCGTTTCTGCCGACAATTCCGTCAATGTTTTCTTTTAAAATAGAGGCAACAAAGCGGATAACGCGGTCGCCTTCCTGATGTCCGTAGAGTGTATTATAGTCACGGAAATTATCAATATCCAGAAAGCCGACGGCAACGCGGGTATGTGTATCGTTTGCCTGTTCAATCATAGCATGTATTTTATTTTCAACGGCATTTTTATTGAAAAGCTGTGTCATCGGGTCTAACTGTGTTTTTTTGGTAAGATATCGTTGATATTCCTGCTGATGTACTTCATTGGCTTCAGCATAGGCTAACAGTGCATTAATTTTATCGGATAAATTACCAAGTTCATCATTTTTATCATACGGAATACGTAGTGCATAGTTTTTTTGCAGCTGGACATTTTCAAGCGTGCCGGAAATCAGGTGTACCGGTTTGGTTATTTTTTTCGTAATCAGGTAATGTACCAGTAAAAGGACAACGGAAGTCCAAAGAACTGTTGTGCCAAGCAGGATGCGGTAGGCAGTCTTCATTTTCTGATAAGAACTTAAATTAATAGTAATAAAAATCCTCCAGTCTGTGTAATGAACCGGTGCATAATATATCGCGTATTCATTTCCGAAAACGTTAAAATAAAATTGTCCGGAAGTGTTAGAATGATTGGTGCAGGATAAATGTTCAGTAATTTTCTGCCATATGGCGTTGTCATTGGCATCAGTCAATGAATCGGAAGTAGGTTCATCCGGATTGCCGGCAGTGATAAAAAAGTTATTGTTATCAATAAGATAGAGCAGCCCGTTTTCCCATAAAGTTGTATTGGAGCGGTAGTTGTCAAAGTATGAAGTCGGAATTTCTTCTACAACATAGCCAATTATGTTTTGTGTATTAAGGTCAAAAATACCGGAGTATGCAGCAACAACAGTAGTCATTTCACCATCAATTAACCGCTGGTAAGCATCGGAAATTATGAAATTGCCGTTTAAAGAGTCTGAATCAGCATGGACAAAATAATCTGAAGTTGAAGTAGTAATATTTTCACTGGATGCAACAATGTTAAAATTGGTATCTATAATGAAAAGACTCTGTAAAAAATCACAATGGATTTTTCGCTCCCATAACATATTATTAATATAGGAAATGGAATCATCATCTGAAATGCTGCCATCCAGACTGGAATGAACAGCATCCTGTATCATTTCATACTGGGTAATCATATCAATCGTATCTCTACGGGCTTCACAAAAACTCTCGATACTGGATATGGTAGATTCACTGATAAAGCGCAGATTTTCCTGCAACATGCTTTTAGTGTTTTTATTATTCTGTACAATCATGACAGAAGCAAAAATATAAAGCGGAATCAGTGAAGCTGTCAGCAGGATAATATATAAAGTGTGTTTAATTTTCATATGAAATCCTTTCATTTGGTCTGCAATAAATAATAGTAATGATTATCAGATAATAGTATATTGGTACTATAATATAGTATTTTGGTAGGAATGTCAATGGAGAATACAGGAAATCATAAAACTTTAACAAATTAGATTTTATAAACAGTGTATGCAGTTTCAAAGAATGGCAATACTGATATCTGAAAGAATGAATTTACTGCAAATGTGGTAGGAATGGAGAGGAAAATGAGTAATAACATGGATTTGGGGTATGAGATGTTCTGCTATCAGTGCGAGCAGACGGCAAACGGAAAAGGCTGTACGAAAATGGGTGTCTGTGGAAAGACACCGGAAATCGCAAATTTGCAGGATTTGCTGATTTATCAGGCAAAGGGAATCTGCTGTTATGCAAAAAAATTATTGGAAACAGGGGAACATGCGCCTAAAGAAGTGGTGCGTTTTTTGGAAAACGTTCTTTTTACAACGCTTACAAATGTAAATTTTGATGCAGATGTACATGTGGAATTATTAAAGGTATCGCAAAACATTAAGGAAGAATTGCGCGAGCAGACAGAGGCAGAAATCAACCGCCCGGCAGCAGTTTATAATCTGCCGGAAACGAAAAGTGAAATGTTAAAAGATGCGCCGATGGCAGGAATTATGTATGACAAAGAACTTGACGAAGATATCCGTTCATTAAGACAGACGATTCTTTATGGATTAAAAGGCATCAGCGCATACGGACATCAGGCAAGAGAACTGGGATATTACAGCACACAGGTCGATGATTTTTATATTTACGGACTGGAAGCACTTACAGACGATGCGCTGACGGTGGAAGAATTAATTCGGATGACGATGCGTACCGGTGAAATGGCATTAGAGGTAATGAAACAGTTAGATGAAGCGAACACTAGCGTTTATGGCAATCCGTATCCGCATAAGGTGAGTGTTCGTAGAAAAAAAGGACCGTTTATCATCGTATCGGGACATGACTTTAAAGATTTGGAAATGCTGCTGGAACAGACCAAAGGCACAGGTATTAATATTTATACCCATGGGGAAATGCTGCCGGGTCACGGCTATGAAGGATTGAAAAAATATCCGCATCTGGTGGGCAATTTTGGCGGTGCATGGCAGGACCAGCAGAAAGAATTTGACAATCTGCCGGGCTGTATTTTAATGACAACAAATTGTCTGATGCGTCCGCGTGAGGGGTATAAGGACAGGATTTACAGCACCAATGTTGTCGGCTGGGAAGGAGTAAAGTATATTCCTAAAAAGGAAAACGGCGAAAAGGATTTTCATGAAATCATTGAACAGGCATTGGCATTAGGTGGATTTTCCGATGATGAAGAAGAAAAGGAAATTACAGTGGGTTTTGCACATCAGGCGGTGCTGACCTGTGCTGAAAAGATAGTAGAAGCCGTAAAGGACGGAACAATCCGCCATTTCTTTTTAATTGGCGGCTGTGACGGTGCCAGACCGGGAAGAAATTATTATACGGAATTTGCAAAAATGGTGCCGCAGGACTGTGTGATTCTGACACTGGCATGTGGAAAATACCGGTTTAATAAGCTGGACTTTGGTGAAATTGCCGGATTGCCGCGTCTGATGGATGTCGGACAGTGTAACGATGTTTATTCGGCGGTACGCATTGCCACTGCACTTGCCGATGCGTTTAATACCGATGTAAACGGACTGCCTCTTTCCATGATTGTGTCCTGGTATGAGCAGAAAGCAGTAGCGGATTTGCTCGCACTGTTAAGCCTTGGCGTCAGAAACATTTATTTAGGACCGACACTCCCTGCCTTTTTAAGCCCGAATGTATTGCAGTATCTGGTGGATACGTTTCATATCCGCGCAATCAGCAACGCGGAAGATGATATTAAGACGTGCCTGAAGCAGAATATTGCATAAAGCGCTTAGAATTTTCGAGAGTTGTTTATATTATAGGAAATAAACAACTCTCAAAAAATCCTGTTATGGAAAGAGAACAACAGGCGGAAATTTTAAAATCCATATTAGATTAGGCTTCAAAAAAACAAAAAAAAACAAAAAAATACAAAAAAAAATAAAAAATTTTATTGCATTTCAAACTAGATTGTGATATTTTTTAAACAATCTCCTGAGAGACAATTATAAAGCTGGGGAATTTCGGTCGTTTCTGAGCTTTTTACAATGAAATTCAGTAAAAAAATTCATTCAAAAAACGAAAGAAAGGGAAACCATATGTCAAAGTTAAAAAAATGGATAGGTAATTTAAAAGTTGCAGCGAAATTGAAGGTATATCGGACGTCGGTATTAGTTATGACAGCGTTTTTCGTACTGGTGGCACTTGTATCGACATTAGTGATTCGTTCGAATATACGTCATATTACGGAAGTGTGGTCTCCTTCACTTGAGTATCTGCAGGAATTAGAAACAATGACTGCTAAGTATAGAATCAAGCAGTATCAGCATCTTGTAGAATCAGATGCCGCAGCTATGGCTACGTGTGAAAAAGAAAATGATAATATAGAAAGTCAGATTAAAGACGCGACAGCTAAGTTAGGTGAGATAATTAATTCAAATAAGAAAGCACAGCAAGGAAAAGCCGATTACGAAAAGGCAACTTCTGCGTGGGAAGAATACTTATCAACTTCAGATGAAGTATACAAATTGAGTAGAGATAATAAACAGGCTGAAGCAGCGAAGATTATGATCGGAAGTGCATATGAAAGCTATATGTCATTTGTAAAACAATTAAATACATTACATGATGATTTCCAGGTGGAATTAGATAATGCGAAAACACTTGCCAACATCTGTACTATTATTATTTTTATTGTCATTATTGTAACAGGAATCGCGATTGCAGTAGTTGCAACAGTTATCGGAAAGATAATTACAGATTCAATAACAGAACCGGTACAGCAGATAGATGCAGCAGTTGCCAGTCTTAGAAAAGGTGAACTGTCTAATATAGAAATGCTTACTTACGAATCAGATGATGAGTTCGGAGATACAATAAGAATGCTGAAAGAAGCAATGAATATTCTTTCAGATTATGTCCGTGAGATTTCTCAGGAGGTTAAATTGATAGCTCAGGGTGATTTGACAAGAAATGGTGATGATATTACACCGTTTCTGGGTGATTTTTCAGAATTGAAAGAGTCACTTGTATATATTTTAAAACGATTTAACAGTACATTGTCAGAAATTAGCGGTATTGCTGAACAGGTTACACATAACGCAAAGGAAGTTGAAAGTGCATCAAAGTCTTTATCAGATGGTGCAACGGAACAGGCCGGAGTTATTCAGGAATTGAATGCAACAATAGATACAGTTGTTGACCTTGCTGTAGATACTGCAAAGGAAACAAAAAATGCATCTGAACGTGTAAAAGCTTCTGCGAACAAAGCGAATGAAGAAAAGGAAAAAATGAATGTTCTGTTGACAGAGATGGAACATATTACAGAAATATCTAAGGAAATAGGTAATATTATTACAGATATTGAAGATATTGCTTCACAGACTAATTTGTTAGCTCTTAATGCTTCGATAGAAGCTGCCAGGGCAGGTGAGGCAGGTAAGGGCTTTGCGGTAGTAGCAGATCAGATAGGAAAACTTGCTGCAGACAGTGCTAAGTCAGCGGTAAATACAAGAGATTTAATAGATAAAACTTTAGTTGAAATTCAACGAGGAAATGCAGTTACAATTACAACGGCAGAAGCTTTCAATCAGATTATTTCGGACATGGATTCGTTTGCAGAAATGGCAGAGAATACAATGGAGAAAGCCAATGCACAGGCAGAGTCATTAGAGCAGGTCGGACAGGGAATTGAACAGCTTTCAGGTGTTGTACAGAGTACAGCAGCATCATCAGAAGAGAATACAGCAATTAGTATTAATCTCTCAGAGGGTGCAGATAAGATGAATGAGCGTGTAAACAGATTTAAGTTATTCTAAAGGTTAAAAGAGAATTATAATGATATTGGGGCATAAAAGGCCTGATTCCACTTATGAGCAGGTTCATGTGGGGTTAGGACTTTTAACTCTGGTATCTTATGATACGATTAGGAAAGAAAGGTTCTTGTTGTGAGTGAGAATATATTTAAGGTATTTGGTGAGCAGACAAAAGAAACTTTATTAGAAATAATCGCAAAATGTATGGATGACTATCTGTATGTATATGATTTGCAGAATAATACAATGGAGTTGTCTGAGTCGGCTGTGGACCGTTTTATGATATCCGGAAATGTTATAAATGACGTTACGAATATTCTTTTACAGGTAGTCTATGAAGAAGACCGTAAGATGCTTCAGGAGCATCTTACGGCTATATGTGAAGGAAAAGAAAAGGTACATAATCTTCATCACAGATGGCTTGATAAAGAAGGAAGGCCGGTATGGATTAATTGCCGCGGTATTGTGATAGATGATTCACAGGGAAAACCACAATATCTGGTTGGATGTCTGAATGAAACCGGGAATCAGAGGAGAGCAGATAATGTCACAGGATTGCTTGGAGGACTTGAATTTAACGCATATATGCGTTCTCAGAAGAAACACCTTTCTAAGGGATTTCTTATGCATATAGGAATTGATGATTTTGGAGCAATCAATAGTTCCCGCGGAGCGGCTTATGGTAATCATATTTTGAAAAGTGTAGCTGACTGCATGAAGGAATGTCTTTCTGATAAACAGAGGATATATCATCTTGTAGCCGACCAGTATGTGATTGTTGATTTGGAACATTCTTCAAAGGACTATGCCGCGGAGCTTAAGAAAAAGATAGATGACAGACTGTATAAGTTTATAGTATCTGAAAACTACGAGGCTGTTTTTTCGATTTCGGTAGGTGTTGTGGATGCGGTAACATTTTGCGAAGGCTACGAGGAGTGCCGCAAGAAATTTGCATTTGTCCTTAAAAAAGCCAAAAAAATGGGAAAAAATGGATTCTATATATTTGATGATAACGACTACGAGAGCTTTTTAAGAACAGGAAAGATAGTAGCGGCACTCCGTAATTCTGTTGTGAATGGATTCAACGGCTTTGAGGTGTATTACCAGCCAATTGTGGATTGCAGCTCAGAGCGGGTTATTGGTGCAGAGGCGCTTATGCGTTTCTCAATGACCTCTGAAGAAGATACGGAGACAGTTTCACCAGTAGACTTCATCCCATTACTGGAAGAAACCGGGTTAATTATCCCGGCAGGAAGATATATATTAGATGAAGCAGCGAAAACATGTTGTGAAATGCAGCAATATATTCCTGATTTTAAGATGAATATAAATGTTTCATATGTTCAGATTATGCATGGCAATGTTGAAAGAGATATATTGGATGTGATTAAAAAATATGATTTACAACCGGATTCCATATGTATTGAAATGACGGAAAGTGGATTTATGGATATGACACCGGTATTCTGTAAGTTCAGGAAAGTATTGGATGAGAACCATATCTGCTTTGTAATAGATGATTTTGGCACAGGGTATTCTAATTTCCATTGTATACGTGATATGAATCCCAGCTATGTGAAAATGGATAGGGATTTTACTGCAAAGGCGATGAATGATGCAAGAGATTATGAATTGTATAAAAACATCATTCCGATGGTACATAGTATTAATGTCAGGATATGTGCAGAGGGCATTGAAAAAAAAGAATGGAGCCTTAAAATGAAAGAAATGCAGGTTGATTATTTACAGGGATACTATTATGGCAGACCCTGTGAAAAAGAACAGTTTATTCAACGATATAAATGTTCATAACAGCCGCAGGCTTTTTGACGGATCATCTGGTACACAAAAAATTGAAAAAAATTAGCACTCACCTATTGACAGTGCTAATAATAAGTGCTATAGTACAACTAGAACAAAGGAAAGGAACAAATAAAGAAATTGAAT